>PVMK01141856.1_pt1 | contig 31559 bp, 32 predicted proteins | sample 1853481 | NCBI WGS metagenome assembly PVMK01 (sample SAMN08533507, study PRJNA380276) | Marine sediment metagenome, whole genome shotgun sequencing project.
TGATAAAGGAGTGCACATCATCTTCGGTGTCAAGATATGCCTTATGTTTGAAGGTTGCTGGCTTTATTGTCTTAATTTGTTTGGGTGTTTTCCCAGGTTTTACTTCAACCCTAAAAGCTTCATCAATGGCTTCCAAAGTATCTTCAAACAATTCCTGTGCTTCATTTACATTGTATGCAATCTGAGGGATGCTGTTTTCAGCTTGAATTTTTTTCTTGATATCCTGGAACGGGAAAAGTGTTTTGTTACAAAAATCATCCCTAACGTTATTTTCCTTTAATAGAACAGATATCTGATTAATCATATCCTCAAGACTCTCAACAGCGGATGCTCGTCTTTCTTTGACGAGTTCCTCATTTACTGTTTCAACTTTTGAAATTAAGGAATTGACTTCTTTCAGCATGCCGTAAGGACTTGCGGCATTTAGTATCTGCGTCATTCTTTGCAGAGCCTTACCAGCTTCAGAATCTTTTTCAAGAGCAGTCCTGTTAGGTTGAAACCTGTCCATCGCACTACTAAGTGTTTCCCAGGTCATCCTTTGATTATTGTAAAAATCTTTCAGGTCATGAAGATCATCGGATGCATCTAATAGGTCATCTTTCCTTAAATTAAACTCCTTTACGACCTCATATGAATCATGAATATTAAGCAATTTATCAGCGGTCTCTAAACAAGAATCAATCTCCTTTTTGCCCGGATACGTGCCTGTATCCGCCAATGGTTTGAATTTATCAAGATTTTGGACCCATTGCTTCAAACCATTACGGATATACTGAGCGAGCTTATCCTGCCCATCGGGGGCAATCGAGCCAAAGAGCTCTTTCCCCAGGTTTTGTGCCTTTTGTAAATCTGCCTTTGAGGGAATGATTCTATTTACAATTTTTACATTTTTCCACTGGGGAGTTTTAGTAAGCGGTGCAATGGCATCTTTAGGCTTTATTTTTGTACCATCGACAACCAAACTTATATTTCCTGCTATGTAGAATTTCGCAATCAGAATTATGATTTGCAAATCACCCCACCCATAAGGTCTCTTTGTAAAGTGGCGCACAAGTTCAGTAAGAATAACAGGCTGGTTGCTTCCGGTTTCAGATCAATAAAAGTTCTGATTTCCTTGATATCAGGAGGTTCAGCTTTTTCAAATTCCATTACCATTTGCTGGTGGGCAATGTCGTCTGATTGAAGAATCTGTTTGATTTCTTTTATAGGGTCATCTGATAATAAAGTCAGATAGCTAAATTTGCGGAAAACGTTTTGGATTAGATGATCCAATGCCTCATCCACAGCTTTGGAATTTGTTTGAGTTTTAATCTCTAAATCCCTGCCCAAAGCATAGTATTCTGCTTGAGCAATCAGATTTTCAACCAACCCAATCAACCTTTCTTTCTGACTTCTGTTTTCTTCTGCTCTGTCTCTTAGGATTTGTTTCAAGCTTGTTGATGCAGCAGCGTCACTTTTATCCCGTATATACTTTTCTGTCTGAAGATATGTCCGAATTTCAGAAATCAGATTTTTATCATCCGCAAGTTTTACAATTACATGCCCTTCCTTGTTTGAACTATACAGATTGCACTTGGCAGGGATAAATAGTGAATATTCATCATGAAGCGGACTGATGATCTCAAGCCCTAATTCATCCTTCAACTCTTTTCCCCAATACCTGTCATCACATATTCTGTTAAACGGATAATCCGTTTTATACGGCACATAACGATGCTTTGTTTTGCCCTTCAAAATGTCATCAAAAATTATATCCCCCAAAAATCCTGTGTCTTCTGCAGCTGACGATATCTCCACACTTTTTATCTCACGGGACACTTCCCGCTCATCATTGGTCAGAAAGAAATATAAATCACCATTACGGCTTATTAAGTTTTGTTTTTCAAGTCGCTCAAGGGAGGCTTCAATTTTTTGTTTAAGGTCAATGCGGTCTTCGTCAACTTCATCGATACAAAGTGTGACCAAATTATCGACATTGGGTTTTAATATTTCAACATAGCGAATCAGGAAAAGTGTTTGGAGCAACTGGACATCAAAAGGATTTTCTAAACTGGGGTTTTCTTTAGCGTTATTGATACTCAGCATTACGGCTGTGTCTAAAAAGCTCTCAATGCATGGGAAAAATTCATAGAGCGGAACCAGGGCACCAGTATCTTTTGATGAAAGGCTGATGGCAGCGGATTGAAAGGCATCCAGCATGGAACGTTCACCACGGGCTAAATGCAATCCTGTAGCCCCTGCTTTGCGAATGGATTCAAAGATATTTTGTATGAGTTGAAAGTGAAATGGTGCAAATGGATAGTTCGTTATGAATCCTTTTGAGTCCTTGAAGTTTTTCAGGTTTATGCTGTCATGGGAGAAACTTAGCTGATTCTTTAAAATGTCACCTTTTTCATTAAACAATTTCTCAAGTTCAGCATCGGCATCTTCAGTCTTTTCAAGCAATCGTGCCTGAATAACCTCATCCGTATTGGAGCTTGATAGTGAAAGTCGGGAGTAAAATCTCCCCTGAATTTTCGAAAAGTCATTTGCCTTTGATGCTTTAATATCTCCGAGCACAGCATCAATATCTTCCTGAGATGTCACCAAAACCCATACTCTGCCGCCACAGATACGTCCTAAATCTTCAACAATGGTCTGAAGATTCAGCATCAAATGGGTGTCATTTCCAATAAACTGACCGATTTCATCAACGAGAAATACAATCCTGTGATTCTTAGATTTGGTATCCAGGTATTCTTTAACCCGTTTTGCAAAGTTTTCTATGGTCAGGTTAAAATCTTGTTCAGACTTTTCAAACCAGTCATTTGCAGCTTGCTTTCTTTTTCCTAAAACGCTTGCCAGGGCTTCAACGATTTCATCTTGATTAAGAGCATATGCGTCTCGCTCATCTTCCCATTTTGAACCGTGTAACTCATAAAATTTATCTTTAAATTCATCAAATTTGCCTTTTTTCGCAAGATACCTTTCAATTTCCGCAAGATGTAGATATTCACCACAAAATCCCTGACTTTCATTGAATACTCGCCAAAACACAGAAATGATTGCCGATCTCCCATCACTGGCATCTGCACGGCTGTCGATATTAAATAGGATGATATCGGTATCTATCCCCGCAACCCTTTTAAGATCAGCAAGCAGCAGGGGGTCTTCGATTTTGTCATTGAAAAAGTCAACGGCAATTTTTTCAGCTTTTGTCTCAGGATTTACAGTACTCCTGTTTCCGAGCAGATATGATAGGATTTTGATGAAATGGGATTTGCCAGACCCAAAGAAACCTGATACCCAAACACCCATGCGCCCTGTTACTGTCAGGTCATTTGGCATATCAACTGATGAAAGATAGACAGAGATAAATTTTCTTAAATGTTGGTTCAGTTCACGGGTTACAACATACTCATCCAGTTCCTGCCATACCACCGATTCATCTAACTGATCTGCCTTAACCACACCATTGATAGGGCGGGAAATGTCCTTTTTAAAAATTTCTTTAATCTGCATAACAAGTTCCTTAATGATTTTTTAATAATGATCAATTTGAACACTGTATCGATAAAAATCATTTGAGCATTTTATAGCTAAACAACCAGTTGAAATGCCCTGTAATAGTTCGTTTCTTTAAGCTTTCCAAATAATGAAAGTCCTTGCCCGGTGTAGATGCCCGGGTAAAACATGACCAGAGGAGTGTCCCCCATGAGTGGATGGAGATTGTTTAGAAGATTGTGACTTCTCAATAATGGATAAGCGTTGCCAACACCTGAAATCAAAACAAGGTCATGAGCTTGGGGCTCTGCTTCCTCCACAAAAGCCTTTGCGATCTTATCTGCCCCTAAAGGTCCTTTGAGCGCTTTTAAAACTGCCACATCCCCCTTTTGTTTATGAATTTGCAAGACACGATCTAACAGTTTGCGCTTTTTTAGGTAGCTGATAATAAGATCAAAAAGATTGATGTGCTTAAATTTGAGATCAGGTTTCCTTTTGGGGAGTTGTCGTAGGATGAACTGGATATGATCTCTCATTTCCATTTCATATTCAGGGGGATAATCGAATATATAAAATCCGATTTCATTGCCAAGCCCTGTGTTATTTAGAGGCTCATCAGATGTCAGGCGATCAATAATTTTATCCAGGCGCTCTTTAAAGGAAATCATAATAAATCCTTAGTTTATTGGGTTACTTCCATACAGCGCAATACGTAATCTTCTGAATTTTTGACGAGATATTGTCTTACATCATGGACAATTGAAACAGGCAGCAGCATTGGTGATCTTGTGCTGGCAGATATATTTAGATTCGGCCAGAATTCTGAAAACAATCTGTTTCAACTTGGACCGTGTTGAATCCGTCCATTCATCGACTTTTGGGTCAACTTTGAGCGCAAATTTCAAGAAAATCCTTCCAATCCTTAACTGAAATTTTTTCCGCAAAAGTCTGCCAATGTTGCCTGATCACTGTATCCATGAAATCACCAACCAATTGGCTGTGTTTAATGGCTGCTGCAAGGAGCGCTTGAATGACAACATCAGCGGAACCAGTATCAACAATCTCCCATAAATCAGGTTTCATTAGAGATAAACGATTCTTAATAAGTCTTGCCTGCCGTTTTGCCGCAACAGGGCTGCGCTTTTGCAAAATATTTTCGATTACGATAGCCTGATGCCATGTCTCCGAGTCGGCATTATTAAGGAGCAAACGGGCAATTTTACGGCTTTCATTGATAAGGAGGGAGCCTGCGACAATTTCACCGTTATATGTAACCGTATTATTCTGTTTGCTTTTAGAGCTCATGTTTATTGGTTTTTCGAATTTTGTCTCACTACAAATATCAAACCTTTTTGTCAGGTACAGCCATAATCGCATAAATTATTTCAGTTTTTTACAAGGCTTCTCCTACAAAACTCAACTGTCGTCTCCTTCAATCCTTGTATGCCGTCTAATTTTAAACCTTTGCGCCTTAGAAGACCATTAACCATAGCAAAAATGAGTCCTGAGGTTGCTTCTGTTGGAAGTGAATCAAACTCTCCTGTTTCTATCCCATATTTTAGGCAATCGGAAATATATTTGGTGAGACGCTGGCGTTGCGCTTCAATATGCCTGGTACAGATATGTTTTGAATCCCTGAGTTTTGCCGGGCATGCACTGGTAATTATATGAGTTTCATCTGGAAATACATCGGCAAATGTGAAGTGAAGGTCGATAAGATTTTGGATTTTCTCAAACTGCGTTGGAGTATCCTTTTCCAGAGCATCCAGGCGGGAAAAATATTCTGAAAAAGTTTTATCCAGAATATGGGTGAATAGACCATCTTTATTCTTGAAATGATAATATATAACAGGTTCAGTTACATGGGCTGCTTCGGCTATCTCAAGCGTAGTTGTGCCATCAAACCCTTGTTTAGAAAAAAGTTGTACGGCAGCTTTTAGCAAATCCTGCTTTTTACCCAAAAGAGCGCCCCTGTAAATTGGAAAAACCGTAAAGGTGGGTTCAAAAATAATTTAGCATATCCTAAATTAAGAAAAATGTCGAATTTAATTCAATAGTTGCTGACTGAAATTGTTCAGACCAAAATGCCATTTTTCCGCTGTAAATCTGAACCAAACCTAAAATTTCAAAAATGAATTTCAATTTCACTTCAGAAAAATGCTCACAAGAAAATGGGTACCTGATCAACACAAGTAAGCCCACCAACAGCTTTGAGAGAGGCTTGGGTTACGTTGGCGTTCCACTCACGCTCCTCAAGCGGAGCATTGGACATACCAAAAAGATCTATACGCCTTTTTTATATATTCCTGAAAGAACTGTTTTCAGTAATGAAGCCTATGGAGTGATATCGCAAGTAAGGGTAGACGGCATACACCTGCGATAAAAAGAACTAACATATAATTCAGCCTTCCATTTTAGAAAATAAAATATTCCAGCTTTTGATGAAGGGTTCATTTTACGGTTATGTTGGAGATCTGAAATCTTATTAGCGGTGCAGTTCAGAAACTGGGAGGGTGAGAAAGGCTTTATAGAAGCTGCAAATATATAAAACTTGATAAAAGTTGCAACGGCATTACCCCTGCCAACTCTTTGAAACAACTGGTTAGAGCAAATCTGCTTTTATTCTGAAATCTGGGGTGGACTTTCTCCTGTCCGTTCAATCACTTTTGGATATTTTCCAGTTGGAGCTTTTCTTTTAATAGATACCACATTAATTTGATGCCACCAATCATTTCCAAAATCGAACCAATAGCCTAATATATCGTCAATTTTTAAATCTAATGCATCGATAGTTTTATTTGCTGCATCGTTGCTTGATTTAGTAGCTTTAAGCGTACTTTCAAATGGATCAGGTGTACTATAGCGAGTAGAGTTAGGATCATTTGGCCCTTTCCACCGATCTGAAACTCATATAAATGCTCTTCTTCCCGATCAAAGGCATTGAAAATGGCACAATGTAAATCCTCTAAAGTCTGATCACCTCGTATTTCTATTATACGCAGAACCACCTGATTCTTCACGATAAATTCCTGTGACATAGGCCCGTTTGTAATATAAACTTCTAATGTGTATAGTTTCATAGCATTCCCATTATTAATCTACTATTCTAAATTAAATATAGAATAGTCTCGTGTATTTATCCCATATTAACATGCTAAAAACCGATTATATAATAACCTTTTATGGAAAAAAATCGCCTGAAAGTGATCAGCCATTAAATGTGCCAATATTGGTAACCTTGAGGTTTTCTGAAATTTATACAGATTTGGTTCGGTTATCATACAGATTTGGGTTTTTGCAGCCTAAAATACATAGAAGCAGTTATATGAAATTTAAGCCACTATTTTCTTTCATCAACTAACAGGCCAACGATTTCGACAGGTAATATTAATTTTGAGCTAATGCAAACAATTTTTGTCGTTGTAGACCCTTTCGATAATTGCTGTATTTTGCTCAGAATTGTCAACCACTGAAACAAAAAGTTCGGATTTTTTAGGTTGTGATCCAGCAATTATTTCAAATTTATATCTGACAAAAGTATGTGTATGAATTTCATCAAAAGCATTTTTGATTTTTTTGGAAATATCTTTAATACTTTTATCGTTAATACCAAGATATTTAGCGTAGGAAAGTAAGGGAGTTTTTATGGTGTTCTCTCTACCACGTGAAAGGAATTCAAAAGTTAGTGAGAAATATAACCGGTGTGAGATTAGAGATAATCTGCTTACCCCATGATTTAATTTATCTAACATTTCTTTAGCAAATTTATCTTCAGTCATTTTTATTGTCTTGGTGTTGATGTTCTTAGTCCAATTGTGCTAAATTGACTTCTCTGTCATTCGATATTTATCAAAATGTATAAAGATACGAATCGTATATCACAGTCCTAAAAGTCATGTCAAAAGCTCGGAGTTTGCGTAGATCCAATACGACTGGTAGGCGGTGCATAAATGTCCGTTTAGGTTGTAGGGCCTATTTACAGGATTACCCGGAAATAATCATGTCTCTGGTCGAAACCAAATCAAAATAAACAGGGAGGGAAACTATCCGGTGATAAATGATGGCCCCATAGATTGCATTTTTAAATTTATAGCCCCATTATGCCGATCATGACCTGGCTCAATTAACCCGATCCCAGAGTGGCTCCATTAAGCGATCATCGTTTGGCTCCATATTGCCGATCATTAACAGCCCCGATTAGGTGGATACGGGGCCGGGGTAAAATAACAGCAGTCATGGAAGCCACAACATATTTATAGGCTTTCCTCCTATGAACTATATTGTTCGATTTTGGTTGACCTCAGCACTTTTTAATTCTATTGATCGGGTAATCAATCTGACTCCGACATCGATTTTCCGATCTTGAACTGATCCCTGATGTTGAGAATCATCTGATATCGGCCCGACTACGCTTATGAGCGATTCTTCATTTCTGATTTCTATTCGTTTTTTCACATCCAGTGATCATTTGCTTGTTCTAACATATCATGAAACTTTTTCTTGAAACATGTTGCCTGAAATTTCCGATGCATTGCCTCCATGGGGTATAAACTCCTATGGGGGTTATTCAACAGTTTCTTTCTCCCCTGTGTATTTAATGCTCAACCAATGAAAGGAGGCATCAAATGTACATGATTGCCATATCTTGTTATCCTCAAGAAAGTGCAACGGAACTCGGAAAACGTTTTATGGAAGCTAAGCCCGCCCCGGATTTCATGACTACGAATGGCCCTTTTGTTAAAAGTACCCTTGAAGGTACCAAGACTATTACAATATATGAGTTTGATCCATCTAAGTATGCTGAAGCAAGCGATTATCTTGGTAATCGTTATGCTGCTTATCATGGTATACCCGGCTTTAGGTATTCCCTTGAAGAGTGGCTTGAAGCAAAGGATGCTCTTAGCCTAATAGGCCTTTGATAGTGTTCGGATCTTTTGGATCAGAGTATGCCGGGGAGATCAGTTGATTCATCTTCCCGGCATATAAATCAATCCCAATGCATGTAAATAAGCTAAACCAAATTACCATCTAAACAACAAAACCCCGGTATAAGCCTCTCAGGTTGTTTGCGGGTGGTTTCCGATGGCCTTTTCATTGGTCTGGTACCGTGTCATGATGCCCCTGACTGAATGGTGGTTGACAAGATTAAATGATTGATGCCGACAAGGGGGAGCCTATCATTAAGCCATTGTTTGGGATCATCAAAGGGTTTAGGTAGCTCAGAAACGAAGAGACATTTCTTTATCTAATTTGCCATGTCTTAAACCACCTTGACAAATGCTCTGCAGTTTTGTTAATTTAAAACTCAATTTCGACTATAATCGGATATAATCAATGTAACACTTTTATGGTACGCATCGAGGTTCACCTCAAAGCTGAATTTGATAGAAACCTGATTAAAAACGGATACTTAAGAGATGAGTGTTGATCGAGGTTGTTCGATTCTGTCCCTCGGCACCAGTAAAGGCAAGAAAAAGGGCAATTACACAATCTGTGTGGCTGCCCTTTTTCTTGTTCAGATCTTACATTTGTAAAAATCCAAGGTCTATAGAAAGGATATTAAGTGCTTAACTTAATATCCTTTCCGTTACAATTCCTCAGAGGTGTTTTGTATCCATTGAAGAAGACGTTCCCGTAGCTCCTCATCAATGTTCAGCATGCTGATTCGTTCTATCAGGGTTTTTGCAACAATCATCCCCTCGATTAATAAAGTTCGCACGAAATCTCTGTCTTTGCCTCTATAGGCTACAAGCTTGCTTGCCGCAAGATCGTGTGCCTGCACGCACCAACCGATTTTGCCTCTGGTTGATTTTTCATCAACTACTGGTATGGCTCTGCTCTCCCATCCTTTCGGAAGAGTTGCACCATCTATCAACAATCCATGTACATAGAAATTGAATGTTTTATAAAATTGGGAAAGTTCCCCTAAAGCACCATCGACAAGGTCCGCATTATCGGGTTGATTTTTCGGTTGGATATCCACCTCGATAGATGTGCGAAGGTCTTCTGGTGCATCCGGAAACTCTCCGAGGATTGCTTGAGACCCGAATACCCATACTTCGGTATCATCGGCGACATCGCATGCTGCTCGAATAGCGTGTTCAAGCTGATCACGTGTCACTGGTCTCCTCCAAGCCCGTTAAGCAACAGGTTTCGTTCGTCGGAATTTAGAATTGCGAAAAGGGGATTGCTCTGACGTAAACGATTAGCTCGTTCACTGGTTGATGTTAAGAATTGCGACAAACGCCTAACAGAATATGATTCTAAGATATCCCGCCATTCTGCAATATCTTTCGTCGCAGAGCCATGATCTTTTTTTAACATACGTTGGACAAGTTCCTCTGCTCGTCGCACAAGGGAACTATCATTTTCAATAGCTTCAGCTAATTTATGTGATAATTCCAACATGTGTTGATCCTTTTCCTTATGAGTCGAAGGCCTTGTATGCATTTTTCGAATATATTTTTCTGGGAATGGCATAATCCCGAATAAAAGCGTAACATCATCAGCATTGAGACTGGGGACATCAGCTTTCGTATAGCCATATAATTCAATAGTTTGATCGAAGTTTCGTTCTACCCGATTGAGCTGTGTCCGCAGCCGATAGATGTAGTTGGCCAAACGCTTCGTTTCATGCAGGACACCTATCACCAGCGGATCTCCATATTCATTGGGCAATTCTTGAATCCATGCTGAACGCGGATAAGGTACCGGTTTCTCGAGTTCCTTTTTGATTGAGTTGAGAAGCGCTTCGTACCGATTCTTTTCAGCTTGAAAGAGCTTCAACAAGGCCTTAATCAATCTGTCAGAACGATTAAGTTCATACTGATGCCTTCGACCCCCGCCAACGCGAAGGACGAATCCTGATTGGAGGAGTCGCTTTAATGCCTTGCGTGTTCCGCGAACGGTCAGTCCAGCGTACGCAGCGATATCTGGCGCGGTGAGAGGTTCGTTAGCCTCGTTTGCAAAAACTCTTAGAAGGCGCACGCGTGACGCGGTGCCTAAAAGTTCATTAAGAGGATTTTGTAAAGGATTCTGTTTAGAGACGACTGGACGCATATTTACGTATTTTCCTTAACAAATTATTAATCGTTAAAAGTAAAGAGAATTATAGTTCTCTTTTGGGAATTTTAGTGCCCTAAGAAGAACTAAAATTCTCTTTCAGGAACTATAGTTCCTTTCAATGATAACGACATTCACATGATAGTGCAAGCTTTTTTTGTTTATAAATCTACATAATTAAATACACTATTACCGATTATCGACGTATTGGTCATATATAAAGAGTGCAATTGTGCCCAAATTGTGCCCGTCAAGGTCAAATATTTCCAAATGGTTCCAAACGAAACCAAAAGTTAGTTGAAAAATTGGAATAGAATCAACTGGTTGAAATTACGGCATTTTCGATTTTAAAAAATATTGGTCTGAAAATCCCCGTGTCGGCAGTTCGATTCTGTCCCTCGGCACCAGTATAAAAAAGCTTCGGAGATATCTCTCCAAAGCTTTTTTCATTGTGCGCCATTCAACCTGTTGACACGATAGTTGTTATAGCATATTATATGCTATAAACATGGAGGGATGTTATGGGAACAACGAAAACCGCCTCTGCCAGGGCCCTGATTGATCCGCAAATAAAAAAGGAGGCCGAAGCCATTCTTAATGACTTGGGCCTGTCCGTGTCAAAATCATTTGAACTTTATTATCGCCAGATTATCGCTCACCGGGGGTTGCCTTTTGAACTTCATATTCCCAATGAAAAAACAATGAAGGCAATTGAAAATTCAAGGGAGGGAAAAGGGAAAAGTTTTTCCTCTGCCAAGGATTTATTCGATGACCTTGGAATTTAAGCAATGCGATCAATCCGGCGTGATACTCAGTTCAAAAGAGATGTTAAGCGACTCAAAAAGTGGCACAAGGATTTTGAGAAACTTAAAACCATTGTGCAACTATTGGTTGAGGGCCAAAAACTGCCACCGGAAACCAGGGATCACAGATTGAAAGGTACATTAAAGGACTGCCGGGAGTGCCATATTGAGCCTGATTGGCTCCTGATATATCGAATCGAGGGCAGCGAACTATGTCTCGTACGGACAGGGAGTCATGCGGATCTCTTTGAGTGAAAAATAGGTTTTGCAAAGGATAATGTTAATTCGCATGGATCTGTGCCCAAATTGTGCCCGTCAATGTCAAAGATTTTCAAACAGAGTCGACGGTAAACGAGTTGATATCATTGCAGGGGGATGTGGCCGGCAGAGAGCCCACCATCCGGTGAAAGCTGGCGTGTAGATTTATTCCAGCGGTATTGTTCTCCTAATAAAGCCGGATCTTCCAACATTGTAAATATATTGAACCCAAAGAAACGCGAATCGCATGGCCAAGATCGGTCGCAATGAGCCCTGCCCATGTGGCAGCGGAAAAAAATACAAGCGGTGCTGCCTGACAAAGGGTGTCCCGGCTGCTCTCGGCTTCACGCTGGAAGAGCGCCAAAGAGCGCTTGGTATGCTTGAACGCTTTGTCGAGAAGGAGCTGGGCCAGGAGGATGATGCGGCGCGTGACTCATTCTACGATCAATGGGATGTTCGTCTCGACGAACTTAACCCGACATGGATCGAGCTAAGCGAAGCGGTTTACGACATGTGGTTCTGCCTTGATTACCGGCTCTCCGGTGATGCGCTCGTGGTGGATCTTTTTCTGGATCGGAATCCGTCGCTCGACCCTGGGGTGTTCCGGTATCTCAAGCTCCTCCAGGAAACCGTCTTACGTTTATACGAGGTTGTTGATCTCTTGCCCGGGGAGTCGGTTACCCTACGCGACGTCCTCGGCGGTACCAAAGTCACGGTGCGTGAGCGACTCGGCTCGCGGTCTTTGACTCGACACGCACTGGTTGCTGCGCGAGTCATCGCACGCGGTCCGTCCGGACAGCCGGAGATCGAGAGCGGTATTTTTCATATTCCCGACCTCATCCGTGAGCAGACGATTTCGCAGCTCTCATCGCATCGAAAGAATTACCGGCGCGAGCATCCGCAAGCAGGGGAAGCGGATTTTTTCAAGGAAATGGGTCCGTTCCTTCACGATGCTTGGATGTCCTGCCTTCTTGATCCACCCATTCCGCACCTGACAAACACGGACGGCGAGGACCTTTCGATAACAGTCATCCAGTTTGAAGTCCTTGATTCCGCCGGCCTGGAAGCGGCACTTAATCGCGCAAAGGAACTTACGCACGAAGAGGACGGAACCGCCTGGATATGGTCTGGAACAAACCAAAAAGGAGAAATTGTCACTCTGGGCTCGCTGGTCTTGAAAGGGGAAATCTTGAAGCTCGAGTGCAACTCGGTCAAGCGTGGAGAGCGCGGACGCACTTTGCTCGATCGACTGGCTGCAGGTATGATCCGCCATCGCTCCACAACCCATGAGAACGTTGAAATGAAGATGCGCGAACGGCTTCGCGCGGGCCATTCGGACAACAGCTCGGCAACGCAGGAAGACCTTCCCCGCGAGGTGAAGGAGGCGCTGACTCTCGATGCCCAGGCCCGGTACTATCGCAAGTGGCTTGACGAAACGATACCGGCATTGGACAGTCACACGCCTCGGGAGGCCGCTGCCGATGCTGGATTGCGCCCGAAACTGATGGATCTAATCCACGGGTTGGAAGGTACGTATCATATAGCCCTCAAAAATGGAGACCCTGCATACGATCCCTCCTGGATGTGGAGCGAACTGGGGCTCGAGGATGGTTCCCGGCCGGCTTATATACCTCCGCTTGCCCATGAGCGCATGGTTTCAATGGTGCCCGGTTTAGGCGAGCTGTGCCGGAGTATTGCAGAGCAACTGCGTCGGCAGCCCGGCTTTGATGATATTTCCACGATTATGACGGCTGAAGAGATCAGGACAAACCTGAAAATTCAACGGTTCCTGCGAGAGAACCGGTCTCGTGAAAAAGTGGGTCAGGACAGGACCGTGCCCGGAGCCGATATTCTGACGGCACATATCGAGCTCATGGTCAATTTCGAATTGCATCGTCGCAAGACTTTCTGGGTCGACGAATCCCTGGCTTACATGCTGGCGAAAACAGATCTGGATGTACCTGGATCCGATCTGCGTGTTCCCTTTGCCTGCTTTGCGTTGGTTTTCACGGACCGCTATGTGCTCTCGCTTGCCGAGCGGATGCTATCCGCGGACCCGAAGTCACCTCTGTCGGGGCATTTCTTGCGGGTTGCTACAGTCTACGTGAGGGAAGATAGGCGTGTCTCGAATCGGGTGCTTCACGTCTGGTTTGTCTTCGACGCCCTTGGAGCCGACCCCCCTCATCTGCTCACGCATGATATTCCACTTAATGAGGATTCTCCAATTCAGCCGTTGCCCGAAAAGTCAGCGCCGTTGGTTGTCACAGGCTCTGACGTGCCGGATGCAAATCCGCTGCGGGCATTGCTGCATGTCACGCTAAACGCCGTTCTCTACGCGGTAAGTCCAGGTGTCGAGCGACAGCACCGCAAGAGTCCGTCCGGAGTGCAGAGCAAGAAAGCGAAATCTGAGTCACAGGCGCCCGTCTTCAGCAATGAGGACGTGTTCTTCCTGCCGGGTGCCATTGAAATTTCTCACTTACGCAATTTCCAGCAACTGGAACGGATCCCCAGCGGTCGGACAATCCTCCACCGTTTCATGGTTCGCGGCCACTGGCGTCGCGCGGCTTCCGGGTGGCAGGACCAGCGGCTACGGTGGATCGCGCCTTATTGGAAAGGGCCGGATATCGCTGCTGTGATTGAGCGAACCTACAAGCTGAAACCGTGAAGGATATAATTGACTTATTGATAAGGTGGAGAAGCAGAGTGACCAGGAAACGATTGGGCCTCATGATACAGTGGATTTTTCTCCCTGATGATCCCTGAGATGTACATCCAACAGGATCTTCCCAGCCTACTGGCAGACCTTTACTTGCAAATTGCCCACACTGCATTACGCGCCTAACCCTATGAGCTTCGCCTTCCGGAAAGGAATGCATCGCAGTATCCCTTGAGCTTTCTATTTGACCTCGCGCTCCTCCCATGCCGTCCCTGCCCTGACATCATCGATCAGGAAACGCACGCCCTGGTTGTCCGACGGATTGAGCCAGAGCATGCGATCGAATGCGGACTCGGCGGCCTCGAAGTGACCCAGCCGCCAGAGACATAGACCGTAGCCGTGCATGCATCGCAGAAACGGGCGGTTGTCGATGTGACCCCATAGGAGCACGCCGTCGAAACCATCGCCGAGGGACAGCTCCCCGATGCGCAGGCCGACCTCGAAGTGGCGGATGGCGTCTTTGCGGCAGTGCTGTCGAAGACGAAGTTGCCGAGGTGTGCGTGGGCATCGAGGCAACGCAGGTCAGACTGGCAGAGCTCCATGAGGATTCTCATTGCTTGCGGGGCTTGACCGTAACGATCTCGCCGGGTGCCACATCCCAAAGTCTGCTCGCGCGAAGGGTGATGACCCGCTCGCTGCCCGGCAGACGGCAGCGGGCAGCCCGCTCCTTAACCGCAAGAGCGATGAGCTCGACAGGAGCATTCAGATCGAGGTCGTCGGCCGTGGCTTTATGTTGGCGCCTGCGACGTGAAGGAGCCTTGACCAGGACGGGGTAGGGTTCGACTCCGAGCCATCTGCGGTAGGCAGCGACATGCCGCGCGCTGCTCGACCTTTCCGGGAACACTACATCCGACGCTGCGACCACGTGCTCCGAGTCATCTTCACGGCGGCATGTTGCCGTCAGTCCGCGACGCTCGTTGCCGTCGTAGTCGATCTCGACCACCGAGACCGGCTCGCCGATGACGAATCCGTCGGCCGGCAGGGTGACATTGTCCTCGAAAGCCTGCCGAAAGGCCCATAGTTTTTCGTCATCACCGTATGCATCGACAGTGATTTCCTTGATCAGTTCATCAAGTGCGGCAAAGTCTTTATCGCGGTGTCCTCTGCTGGGATTCATCGAGCCTCCTACCAGAATCTTTTGATAACCTCCGCTTTAGAATGATCAAATCTAAGGGACATCCTAAAGATTTAAAGTTTGTACACGAACGTTCCCGATACTTCCCCAAAAGTTGAAAACTTTATTTTGACTCATCCGTTAGCCGGGGATGACTCATGGCAAGTTCAACCATTGTTTCCAACCTGATTAATCGCCGATCATGATCGCGCAATTCAATGGAAATATCTGTAAGCACCTTTCCTGCCCTATCCACTTTATCGGTCAGCAGTAAAACGTCTTTCATTGCCGAGAGGACATCTTTTAATGCGCTCATACTTCACTCCTTATCTCGGCCAGCACCTGCTCTGCATCAGCCAGTCCTTTTTCCAGGGAAGCTTTTGCTCTTGCCGCTGCTTCGCCAACCTCTTTCACCAGGGCGGCCAACAGTTCTTCATCCTCACTGTTCACCGGCTTTTTTTCGCAGCGTTGCCGGACAAGCTTTGACAAACTTATTCCTTCCTTTTTCGCTTCCCGAGTCAGGAACGCTTTGAAATCCGGGGTTCCTAAGATGGTAATGCGTGCGGATTTGACTGCCATATTAAATTCTCCCATTATTTTATTATAATTAACATTATAATGATAATAATAGCAGAGTCAACCTTTATTTGTTTGACATGTTCAATACATTCTATTAAAGTATGACCATAATTTTAGTTGACTATAATTGAGGTCTTATTATGGAAACTCTTTCTTTATCCGAAGCAAAAATGAAACTGAGCGAACTAATTGAGAAAGTTCAGTCAACCGACACAGAGGTTGTCATCACTAAAAATGGAAGACCGGCGGCGGTTTTAGTAAGCCCGGATGAATTTGAAGGCTGGAGGGAAACCATTGCGATAAAATTTGATGAAGATTTGATGACGGAAATAAAAAAGGGCATTTCTGCATTAAAGAAAAAAACCAGCGTATATACTTTAGAGGAGCTGTTCGATTAACTAATGGCACCGAAAAACCGCTCTCAAAAAAAGCTCAGGGTGCCTGATGAGATCGTAGCTTTAATCAGAGGTTGTCATCCGCAGCTGAAAAGAAAATTCAGGGCAGGGTTAAAACACATTGTAATTGAACCTGAGGTCGGTAAGTCTCTCAAGGATGAACTGGAGGGGTTAAGGAGTTACCGAATCAGCAGATTCAGGGTAATCTATCGTATATCCTCAAAACAAATCATTGACGTTGTAGCGATTGGACCACGCAAAACTATCTACGAAGAAACCTATAGAATCATTAAAAAAGAAGCTCAACCTTGATTACTGTGGATCATGAAAATGATATACCGGATGATCTATGGGGGATACTTTACGGATATCCATTATCAGAAGTGCATCAATTCACATATGACAGATATCGTTTATTGGGTGATTAGTTGATTGGTTAAGTGGTTATAAATATGGATTTATCCCACATTGGCAAAATAATTGGACACAGTCACTTAGGTGTCGGGTGTCAGGTGTCAGTAGTAAAAAAGTGAGAGCTGGCCTGAAACCTGAAACCTGACACCCGACACCTGAAACCTATTCCCCGAAAAGGCTTCAATACGCCCGATAATGTCCAAAAAAACGAGCTATTTTCATAGCAAATTAGGAGGTCTGTATGACTGGGAAACTTGGAAAAAAAAGTAAATTTTCGCTTAAATAGTAGATAACGCCTCGGGCAGGGCTGCCCACCAGGTTCTAACCGCTTTAACGAAAAAATACTACTCAGATGAGAATTATTGTTAAGATGATATTTGGGTGCTCACCTTTATGGCACGACAACGCCAGATTCGGATTTGGATTATAAGGGCATTTTTTTGCCCACCAAAGAGGAACTGTTATTAGGGCGAGTACCAAAAAGTCACAACTATTCAACTGGGAGAGAAGAATCGAGGAATACGAAAAATGATATAGACATTGAGCTGTATTCATTTCATTACTTTATAAAGCTCGCCTGTGATGGACAGACAGTCGCAATGGATATGCTTCATGCTCCTGAAAACATGATTTTGCAGAAATCCAAAATCTGGGACGCAATTGTAAAAAATAAGCAAAAATTTTATACTAAAAATCTGAGATCATTTATAGACTACGCACGCCGCCAGGCCAGTAAATATGGGATAAAAGGTTCAAGAATTAATGCAGCTCTCCAAGTTTTAAAAATATTGAAAAAAGAAGATTCATCCAAAAAGATGAGGAGGTTTGGAACCAGTTGCCCAGGGTTGAGCACTGTTATGATGTCGCTCCTGCTCCCAATGGTATGAGGCAATACCAGGTGTGCGGAAAATCTTTTCAAGAATCAGCAACAATTGGATATGTAATTCCAATCATTGAAAAATTTTACAATGATTACGGTCGTCGTGCGAAATTGGCCGCTGAAAACAAAAATATAGATTGGAAGGCCGTTTCTCATGCTCTCAGAGCAGCTTACCAAACTAAGGAAATCCTGACTGAAAATACCATAAACTTTCCTTTAAGAACTGCCGATTTTCTTATAAAAGTAAAACAGGGAAAACTGGATTATTTATCTGAAGTGGGACCAGTATTAGAAACGCAAATGGAAGAAGTTGAAAGTTTGGCTTTAACCAGCAACTTGCCGGAAACAGTGGATCGAAAATTTTGGGATCAATTTATCTGCCAAACATTGGAAAGGGAGCTTTTCTGACAATTGCACTTAAAAATTCCAAAGAAATGAAAAATCGAATTGTAAAAGAATTAAATGAAATCGAAAAAAATTATGATGTAAAAGTTATCTACGCTTGTGAATCGGGAAGTCGAGCTTGGGGCTTCGCGTCCGAAGACAGTGATTATGATATTCGATTCATTTACGTGCATCCAAAAGACTGGTATCTAACTATAGCTGACAAGAGAGATGTAATTGAAATTCCGTTCGATGGGGAACTTGATATTAGTGGTTGGGATATTAGAAAATCTCTTAAACTTCTCAGAAAATCTAACTCTCCGCTGCTTGAGTGGCTTTCTTCACCCATTAGATATAGAAATGTCAGCCCGGTTATGAATGCATTTGTTGAGCTTTCAACAGGGGCATTTTTGCCTGAATCATCCTGTCATCACTATCTGTCTATGGCCCAAAATATCATTACAAATTTCTGCGATGGAGAGGATGCTAAAATAAAGTCTTATTTATATTCATTGAGGACTATTTTATGTTGTAAATGGATAATTAGACGAATGAATCAACCGCCTATGAAAATACAGGATTTGTTAAAAGAATTTTTACCTTCAGGGGAATTACGTGAATTAGTTGATAAACTAATATATGTAAAAAGTAGGGGGTCTGAATCAGCGAATATAAAACGGTCCTTAATTTTTGAGAAGTATTTGAAAAAGCAGCTCAACTTTATAGAAACCAAAATACCCAAAAATCCGAAAAAGATCCCAATTGAAAAATTTGATTCTGTATTTCAAGAAATATTGTTAGAATCCAATACCTAATTCGTCACAGCATCTCTTGTCGGACCAAGCTATATTCTCGTATTATCACTTCTTTGATTTTCAATAAGTTAATTTGGTCCGACAAGCATTCTATCCGTATATTTTACGAAGAAAAACAAAAGGGTTCGCATTTTAATTTTAAACTATTGACATCACCATCCAAGTTTGATGGCCTTTCATAAACCGAATGAAAGTACCCCCCCCCACTTTAATTTCTAAAAGTTTTCGGCGATGGTCAGTGATTTACACGTCGAATACCCCGGCGCGTTTTACCATGTCATTAATCGCGGCAGTGCCGGTGATGATACTTTTAAAAGTCTTATATTCACCCAATAACAGACCCGGTATAATACCGGCGGCAAAAAGCCCAGCCCGCCGACAGCATGAATTCACCCCGAAAGCACGAAAAAGGAAATCCCATTTCGTGCTTTCTTATTTATCATTGTTGCCGTTTATAAATCTGTCGTCGATGCCCAATCAAGAAATAAGTACCCCCTTTTTCTTTATAGAGCGGTTAGCTCATGTGATAAACGAAATCCATCCAGCCTGCTACCCGTCACAACTATCGTACCTCTTATCCAAGCGTAGGAACATCCGGGGTCACAATCATATTGTTATCAATTGATTGGCGTGATCCGGCTTTATCTAGTGGACGCTATCCGGCTTACTAGTAATCCCATGGGGCAGCACTTTCCGGCATCGGGGGCGGGGAGAGGGTTTTCAGAATACTTTTATCTTTTTCAATTTTATTAAGAAAGAAAGTATCCTGTCGCGGGACAATTCTTTTATCAAGATCGTCGCCGCTAAGAAGAAGGGCGCCTTTAAGGGATATCCCTTGGCGGTAATGCGCTGTCAACATATCTTGATCCTTTTTGGACAGGATTATGGTCGATCCCGAATAAGACCGGGCTCGGATCAGCAGTGGTTTGGGACCCAGACGGTCCCATGACAATGCTCGGGCCTTAAAGTATGATTTCCCGATGGTAAAGACACCGTGGCGCTCGGCCCATTGTTTGGATAGCGAAAATCGCAGGGGCACCTTTTGGCCGTCGGGCCCGACTATCCGGGGTTTTGTGACGGGCGGGAACGCTTCCGGTACGATGATGATAAGACCGGATGGCGGTCCAAAATATTCATCGGAAAGCTTTATTAGTGGAATGGGGATACCGTTGATTTTGCCTTCTTGAATCAATCGATTGACGTGCATAATGGTCAGGTTGGCAAATACCTGACTGCCGGGAACAGTGTAAGGATGCCAGCCATCCCAGGTGAGTTCCTGCCTGCTGAAAAAAGTTTGACGCGTCCCTTCATCGTAAAAAAGGCTGTGGGGATATTTTATCAGAGATGTAAAAATGTGATTAGCGGGATATAAATGAACATTGGGATATCTGGCGGCAAGATCCTTTAAATAGTGGTTGAGTTGCGCGTATTCCTCAAAACAAAGCTGTTTGGGTCTGGGTTTGGCGTTTTCTGTGCGGTACTCTTTGGGTGGCTTTCCCTGGGAACAATCAATTAGATTTTCAAAAAAAATATCGCCTAAAATTATTGTCGGTCGATAGTCCTCTTCTTTGACATAGGATTCGTTTCCATTCGGGGAGCAGTCATAAAATTCACTTTCGCAATCCAGCGCCAGGGCGGGCACCAGGGTATCGAGCACCTTTTTTTTCTCGCTGGTATATTCCAGAACTTTCATGTCATGATAGGTAACATCCAGGGCGATAACCAATCCGGGTTTCCTGCGCTTGTAATAATACTTGGCCGCTTTCTGGTAGGAAGCCGGAAAGTACCACGGGAAAACATGGCCCTTGCTGCCAAGGCAAAGCTGGTCGGCCACCATCTCGGAAGCCGAGCGGGCCAGAAGACCATGGGAAACAGAGGAGCCGAGCCCCATGACCGGTCCCATCCGGGCCAGTTCACCGGCTAAGCCGGGATTGTCTGTGCAGTAGGAGGGCAGATCAGCCCCCCGGGCCTGATGGGTTGAGAGAAATAAGATTATCAGAATGGAGATATACAGAAATTTATTGATAGCAAACCTCGCGTCTTTTTTCGGGTTTTAATTTCTAAAAGTTTTTCGGCGATGGCCCGTGATTTACGCGTCGAATACCCCGGCGCGTTTTACCATGTTATCAATCGCGGCAATGCCGGTGATGATACTTTTAAAAGCCTCATATTCACTTAAATCCCATCCGAGCCAACCTGGTAAAAGAGCCTTGCTCGTATCCCTTCAGCAGTTATCCGGCTTTTATCGGCCAGGTCAAGGCGCCAAAATGGCTTGAATTATATTGATTTAATTTTTGACTGGATTTTTAAACTGGCACCAGATACTCTATCCGCTTGCGCTGGGGTCATTAATTTGAAATGTACAGGATGTTTTTTTTGGATAAGGTTTTTTGTACCAAAATTTCAATGCATGTAAAATAAGAAGATGAATTTTTTTAATAGGCTGTTTTTACTGTGTAATAAAGGCCTGAAGAAACTGGCATATCTTACAAGGGAACACCTGAATATGATAGAGGTGAAAATCCTGTTGCTCGGGCTTGTTCTGACGACCCTGACCGGGATCTATTTTCTCTATCTTCTTTTTACAGACCCCGGCCTCTACAAGGTGCTGTCTTCAACCGCCATCCTCCATATTCTGGGGGGAAGGGCCTTGGGAATTGTCACCTGTCTTTCTGCAGGCATTTCCCTTTTTTATACGATTTCATACAATTTTTTCCTTGAAGTCGTTATTGTTTTGATTGCATACGGCATTGTGGTCCTGGTGATGCGAAACATCATCCAGCCGAAACTCTTTGACCGTGCTGTCCGACAGGCGGAACTCACCGCCCAGAACCAGAAGACTAAGATTAAAAAGTACGGTTCTATCGGGCTTTTCCTGTTTGTCATGTTCCCCTTTTTCATGACAGGACCGGTGATAGGGGCCATCATCGGGTACTTGCTGAACTACAGGGCAATCAATAATTTTCTGATCGTGTTCAGCGGAACCCTTGTTTCCATTATGATCTATGCCTTTATCGGCAACAATATCATCAACTTTATCAACCAGTACATTCATATTGACGTACTGAAAAAATGGGGTGGGATCATCATCGCTGTGTTGATAGTGTTCTTTTTGATCTACCACTTAAAAACCGTAGCGGCCTTTCTTCATTATGGTGACGATGACGAAGAATGAAGTTCACAGGTCCCGCCATCCGCAGCGGCGGGGTGAGCAACTGACTGGACGCTGACACTCAGGTTTCAGGCCGGCTCTCACTTTTTTACTACTGACACCTGCAACCTGAGTGACAGTGTCCAATTATTTTGCAAATATGGGATAAACCCATATTTATAACCATTTAACCAATCAACTAATCACCCAATCAAAGATATCTGAAATTAGGAGGTCTGTAAAAAAAAACCAACTGCTTTCTTCCTTGCTACTCGTTGCGCCTCGACTGTGGGTCCACCCTCAGTGGAGGGTCGGGGCGTCTTCATCTTCATCTTCATCCTCGTCCCAGAACTCGCCGGTCATGGCCAGGGATTCATGGACGGTATCAATAATATCCTCGTCGTCGGAATCCAGCAGAGGGCCAAGGATTTCAGCCGCCTCCTGGGGACGGATGCCGGCGACCGCTTCGATGGCGGCCAGCAGCAGGGGTTTGTCCGTCTCCTCCGTCGTGACCAGACCTGCAATATGTGACCAGGCAGCATCCACTTCCCAGTTTCCCGCGGCGCAAACCGCTTCGTAGTGAATGTCCTGGTTTTCGGATTCCAGCGCCTCGAGGATCTGATCGTTGAGCCCTCGAATAAAACGCATGGAAAAGACGGCGGTGAGTCTCCAGGACTCGTCGGCGCTGGAATACGCCTCACGAATCGCATCCTGGTGCCAGTCCTGCGGAGCACGCACCGATGCCTCGAGGATTGGCCGCCGCACCTCCTGCGGGACGTCGATATCCATATAGAGCTTGCAAAGCGACTCCTGGATTTCATGAAATTTGTTTTCGGAAATGGGTACGTCTTCGGCATCCTCAAATCCGTCCATATATGCGTATTCAAGGGCCGGCCCCAGAGAAATCGCTGCCCTCGCGCGAAGACTATCTGAATCCTTGCCATTGTGCACTATGGTAAGCAATGCGTCGACGAGCTCATCGTTGATGACGACAAAATCACCCCCCAGCTCGGCGGCTAATAGACGCTCGGATTCATCGGCCTTGTCATCGCCAAGAACCCTTAAAAATATCCTGGCGGCATCTTCCGGCCATTCCCAGGGCGGGATGTCTTCAAAAATCTTCAGTGCCATATTGTCCTCCTTTAAGCTCAACTATTCGCTTGTGTATTCTTTCCATTCATTTAAAACAATTCAGGGCTGAAATTACCCTGGGTGAAACCCGTCTGATAATGTCAAGGTTCGAAGAACACGAAAAAAATGGAATATATTATCGATCTCAATTCGATTGGTCTGCAATCTTTAGATCAGATCGGATCAACCTCAGGCTTAAAAACCAGTTGGACAGGTAACGGGATTCGTAGGGAAATGGCTCCTGGTACAGGGCATACCGATACACATCCGTTAAAATGGACACACTCCCTGGGATAAGTTACCGTTGGGAACTCCCCTTTTTGGGAACCGTAGAAAACATCTTCTGAGCAGATCTCTGCACATTTGTTGCACTTGATACACTTTTCTTCATTGATTACCGGTGGCATGATTGTTCTCCTTAACCCGGACAAGCCGGAAATACGAAATTCGAAGCACGAAATTCGAAACAAATTCCAATCACTAAAATTCAAATGACCAAATAAAAAAAGTCGAACGTCCGTTCAGTTTCTGCTGAAGCTTGGATAGATATGAATCTACAAATATGGCGAAAAATTTCTTGCCAATAAAAACAACAATTTCAGAACTAAAGGCCTAATAAGTTCTCCATCCCAGGACATTTTTCCCTTTGACGTTTTGAATGATATGGGCCTGGTTGAGCGTCGGGTTTGTATACGGGTAGTCCGGCCGGACATGGAGCCCGCGTGTCTCTTTTCGATTAAGTGCCATCAAGAAGGTCAGTTCGCCGATTTCCAGCAGATTCAGTACTTCCAGACTGCGGCCCAATTCGTGTGGATTTTTTGCCATAATCGTTTCCCCTGCCTTTTTCCTGATAAAACGCAAATGAGCGAGGCCCTGTTTCATCAAAGATTCATTACGAACCTTGCCCACATAATCCAGCATGGTTTGTTGTAAGGCGATAGTGGTTTCCTCCCACTCCGGGCCATTTTCCCTGCCCCGTATGTCATCAACCAGACGTTTCACCTTCCTGATAGTTGGATTACTTTTCTTGATCGGCGTTAGCTTGATTCCCCCGGCGTACCGGGCGGCATTCTCCCCGCCGACGTAACCAAAGGTGGCGGCGGCGGAGATGTCGCCGAAGGCCTCATCACCGGCAGCATAAAGGCCTTGCAGGGAGGTTTCGGCATTTTCGTTGGCCGCAATCAATCCTCCCCCCCGTAAGGGATACGTCGCGAATTCTATAGGATGTTTTCTGAAATCTATCCCTTCTTTCTCCATATATTCGGTCATCGCAGGATACCCTTCATTTTTCATCCAATGCAGCATATAGTCATGGTCTTCAGGGGTGATCTCCGTGCAGTCCATATAAAGAGGGCCTTTGCCTTGCTGGGTATAGGTTTCCGGTGCCAGTTTGTTTACTTCACAAATCATATCGCCATATCTTCGATCTGGTTTGGTCACGAATGTTCCGGCTGGTTTTCCATCCCAGTCTCTAACCACGCCAATCCAGGTAGCTTGTCCAAAGCGGGCAAAATATTTTGGCCCAATATGCCGCTGGGGCATCTCAAGGTTCTGAAGTTCTGCCCCAGCCCGGAATGCCATTGCCCGGCCGTCCCCGGTCTGAGTCCCTCCATGGCCATCATTAAATATCCAGCCGGGCGTCAACGATGGATAGAGCCTGGAACATTTTCCAGTGCCCAGAACGACAGCCTTTGCGTTGAATATCAATATTTTATCTTCCCGGGTATGGGTGCCGACAGCCCCCACCAGCTTTTTACCTTCCTTGAGCAGGTCATAGACCATTACCCGGTTGATAATGGTCACTCCCCGCTTTTGGGCCTGCCGGGTTAACACTTTTTTCTGGAAACGGCCTTCATATTTTATATGGGTCATGGGTCGGCCGGGAAAAGAATGACCTGAAAATTCCCACTTTCCTTTATACTTCATGGGAATACCCCATTTATGCCACAGTTTCACGATATCATATGCTTTTAGGAACTGGGCTCTCAAAAGGTTTTTGCCAATCAGGATCTCTCCTTTGGCCGTTTGCAATAACTCCTCAATCCAGGCATCCTTGTCCTTTCCATGCACCTTGGGAATATAGGTCTCAAAGTGATCATTACCCATACGTCCGCAACCGCTATAGAGCACATTCCCTTTTTCAACCACCACCACTTTGGCCCCTAATTCGGCTGCCCTGATGGCAGCCATTAACCCGGCTATTCCCCCGCCTATGCACAGTACGTCCGTTTTGATCCGTTCCTCTTGCATAATAATTCTCCCTATTTACACACTTAACCAATCAACTAATCAACGATATATGTGCTATTCCTTTGTCTGGTCTTTTCTCTTTGCCGACCGGATTCCAAACCAGTATACGGAGGCGATCGCCAGGGCGAATAAACCGAGAGCAACGGGTCGCGTTAAAAGAAAAGCAAAATCACCATCGATGATATTAAGTGACTGCGATAAGGAAAGTTCAAATCGTTCGCCCAGAAAAAAAGCGATGATGAAGACAATAACCGAATAGCCAAATGTATTCATCAGATATCCGATTATGGCAAAGATAATCATGATAACGACACCGAACAGACTGCCGGTGGCCATAAACACGCCGACAATACAGAGCAATAGAGCAGTCGGGAAGATAAAGGATTCAGGTGCTCTGATCACACGTGCCCAAAGACGCAGCCCTAAAAGCCCGCAACAGAGATTGAGAACATTTGCCATCAGCAATGCGCCAAAGAGTCCATAGATCAATTGCCCCTGTTCCTGAAAAAGCAGCGGACCCGGCTGGATGCCGTGTATCATTAAAGCAGTGATAATAAGGGCCGCACCAATATTGCCGGGTATCCCCAATGTCAGCAGCGGGATAAGATTAGCTCCGGCAACGGCGCTATTGGCAGACTCTGTTGCAGCCACACCATGGATGTTACCCTTACCGAAGCTGTCCGGATCCCTGGATGTCTGTTTGGCTGTGGCATAACTCATAAATGACGCGGCCGACGAATCAAGACCCGGGATGGCGCCCAAAATACTGCCAATCACAGCCCCCCTCAAGATGGTATAACGGCAGGACCAATACTCGGCCCAGCTAATCCGGCGGTCTTCCCTTTTTTGTGACTTGGAAAATTTTACAGCCGGATTTATCTTGCCTCGTATCAATGAAAGCCGGCGAAGAATCTCTGCCACAGCCAACGTACCGAGAGCCACAGATACGAGTGGTAATCCATCATAGAGCTCAAAATGACCAAAGATAAAGCGGGGGGTGCTGTTTTCCGGGTCCAATCCCACGGTTGCGCAAAACAGCCCAAAGGCAGCTGCTATAATTCCCTTGGTCATGGAATCTCCAACCAGCCCCGCGATGATGGAGAAGGCAAAAACCATCAACGCTAGAATTTCAATCGGGCCCATCATTAAAGCAACAGTTGCAAGCACCGGGGCAACCGTAATCAGGACGACATCGCTGAATGCATCACCTGTCACCGAGGCATACAGGGCCATCTTTATCGCTTTTTCCGGTTTCCCTTTTTTTGTTAAGGGATAACCGTCCAGGGTGGTGGCGGCAGCATCCGGCGTTCCGGGTGTGTTGATTAACACTGCCGGGATGGCGCCACCTACCAGTCCGCCTTTGTTGAGTCCCATTAAAAAGGCAATGGCCGGCAGGGGATCAAGGCTGAAGGTAAAGGGAATTGCGATCGCCATGGCCATTACGGGACCGATACCCGGTACGGCCCCCACAAACTGACCCAAAACGACACCCAGTAGTACGAAAAACAAATTGGTTAAGGTAAAGGCGCCGGCTAAGCCTGCCAGGATAACGTTTACATCGATCATATTAGAGTGTTATTTAAGGAAGCGGTCTGTTCAACAACAAATCAACAGCAGCCCAGATGGCTGCCGGCCCCAAAACAATACCGGATACCAACCAAAGCGGTCGTCGTTCTCCGATCAATATCATGACGATCATCACCATTATCGGTGCAGCGATGAGAAATCCGACAACGCTCATGAAATATAGCGAAGCCATGGTAATCATAAAGAACAGACCGATGCGCAAAGCAAGTTTAATATCAAACTCCGCCTTACCGGAAGGTAGGATAAAGTGAAAAAGGCCCAGGATGATGATAACGATCGTTATAATATTCGGCAGGGTATTCGGTTTCAGCCAACCGAAGGCCACTGACTCCGTTTGATTTGGGATAATCCAGAACAGCAGGATAATCCCTGCCAGTGTAACAACAAGTCCTGATAGACGATTGAGAGTCATTTCTTTTTCCTAGTAAAGATTCGGGTCCATAACGCCCGGCTTTGGTCCACCCCGGAGGGGTAATAACGTTCACCAGCAGTGTTCAGGTGTCAGGTGTCAGGTTTCAGCAACCGAATTCGACCCGCTATGTCGGAGTAGCTCATGAAATGGACTTTCTTTCACCGGTGTTGACCTTCATTTACAACCAAATCAGTGCTCAGGTTTCAGAGTTCGGCATTTACTGACACCTGAAACCTGACACCTGAAACCCATGTACAGATTTGTTCTATGGTAGAGCGGATCATCTCTGACCTGGCTCTCCGAGGCGTAGGATCGTACCCCTACGAGCCGGAGGGCCCAGAGGAACAGGTTTTCGATTTGGAATAAAACAACCCCGCACAGCCGTAGATGCGGGGCTGTTTTCTCAAAGGACTTAATTTCCGGCATCTATGACTATTTTTAAATCTTTCACCCCATTCGCTAACATCTCATATGTACCTTCCGGTCCCAAATTATAGGGTTTTACCTTTAAGGCATTGTAAATGGCTGTTTTCACCTTATCAGAGTTGATAGCCTCGTCAAAAGCCTTTGCCAGTGAAGCCTTTACATTGGCAGGTAATCCTTTAGGAGCAGCGAGATAAAAATAGGGGTCCAGATAATAATCAAAGCCGTTCTCAATAATGGTTGTTGTTTCCGGGGAGTAGCTGTGGCGATGTTTATTAAAAACAGTAATCATTTTCAGGTCACCGCTCTCAATATATTTAATATGAGCGCCGGCGAGACAACCTACATCAACATGGCCGCCCAAAAGGCTTTGAATTTGTTCCGCGCCGCTTTTGTGTTTCACAAATTTGAATTTTACACCCGCCTGGTTCCCAACGGCCGTCATTATCATCCGTTGGGGAATGGCATCAAACGCTACCGCAACACTGTTTGATTTTGCATATTCCACAAGACCGTTGATATCATTAAAGGGCGCATCCGCCTTTGCCACCATTGCATTTTCCGCCCTGGTGATGGTGCCAATATAGTCAAAGCTTTCGATTGTAAACGGCAGTTTAGCCCCTCGCTTGACCAGATTAATGAGTATCGGTACGTTCACACACAAACCTATTACCGAACCATCAGCCTTTTGGTTCATGAGTGTCGACAGCATGGCAACACCGCCACCGCCGGGTTTGTTCTCAACGACAACATTCCAGCCTGTGTTTTCTTCAACTTTGGCTGCAACCAAACGCCCCATGATGTCGGTTGAGCCACCAGCACCAAATCCGATCTGAAGTCTAATAGATCCTTTGGGCGCCCAATCTTCGGATAGACCCATAACCGGTGAGAGTATCATACATAAAGCAGCAACACTGAACACTAATGATCTGATTTTCATAGTTTACTCCTCCTTTTTAAAGGTTAAGAATTGCTGTGCTTACACAGATTCCCACAACTAATTGAAATTCAACGACTTTCATCAATTTTCATGCAAAAACTGGCCGATTAATAGGGCAGGTTTTCCATGAAAACCGGCCGATTAAAACCGTTTTAGAGACGTTTTTATGCCATTTTATCGGCAATGTCAATTATTTAGCGTGGCCCGGCTCCCTCCCTAAAAGTTATCGTGAACATTTTTGATTTTCGGCTTGACCTAAGTCAATGTGAGCAGTGCCACGATGCGGCCATATGCTTGGCAAACAGGTCGTTGAAAAGGAGGAAATGATCGCTAAGGTCAAAGCCGCGGTAGATGCCAGGGTTGACGACGATTTCGTCATTATGGCCCGCACCGATGCCCTGGCTCTTAATAGCTTGGAAGATGCCATTGAAAGGGCCAATCTCTTTCGTCAGGCCGGTGCGGATCTGATCTTTGTGGAGGCTCCCATTACAGTGGAACAGATGCGGGTGATTACAGCACAGGTAGATGCCCCTACTCTGGCAAATAACGTTGAAGGGGGAAAGTCTCCTTTACTCTCTGCCTCTGAACTGGAGGAGATCGGTTACAGCACGGTAGTCTTTCCGGTGGCCGCCACATATGCAGTGGCAAAGGTTGTGGGAGACCTGATGGCTGAAATTGCCGCCACCGGGACCACTGCCGGTTTTAGCAATAAGATGGCCTCCTTTGATGAGTTCAATCATCTGATCGGTCTTGATCGACTGCGCTCCCTGGAGCGCAGTTATTCCCAACCCTAACACAACAGACTCCAGGGCACTCTGTTGGAGGAGAATAAAATGAAACGATTCTGGTTTTTATGTTTCAAGACATAGCCTTATGGCTGCCTTCGCGAATGAAATAACCGGATGAGGCTGTAAGAAGAGCCTGTATATTATTTGATTCGGCGCAACTATTTGGCTCAAAGTCCTTTTCGCAACGTCAGGCCGTGTCCCACCCCTTGCGGATCAAGGTGAAGCCTTCTTGCCAAACTTCGTCCAGAGATGGTGATAAATCCCTCCAGATCCGGGTTGCAACGACCAATTGCGGCAAGGCGCGACTAAATGATTCGATGGTCAACCACCCATCGTATCCGGCCGATTTCAATTCACGAAATACTGTGGTCCAGTCAATATGGCCTTTGCCGGGAGTGCCTCTGTCATTTTCGGAAATATGAACATGACTGATCCATTGGGCTGCAGGTCCAATGCAGTCGGTAACATGCTTTTCTTCAAGATTAGCATGGAACGTATCATACATGCCGCTAATGGCCGGGTGGTCAACTAGCGTCAGATACGCACAAAGGTCTGCCATGGTGTTGACAAAATAACATTCAAAGCGATTGATCGCTTCGATGGCCACTGTAATGCCCGCGGCCCGGGCATAATCACCCACTTGACGGTGAAATTTGATGGCACGGTCGACCTCTTTTTCTGTAGGACCGCATCCGCTAAAATACCCCAGGGTCTGGTAAACAGGGCCACATATTTGATCTGCACCCAAGGCAGCGGTGCAGTCCAGGGCCCATTTGAGATAGTCCAGCCCTTTTTGCCGACAGTGAAGGTCATCCGAAATCGGGTTCATCTCGATTTCCGGAATAATTGTCAGCGCGGTGCGATCAAGTCCCATGTCATCAAGCATTTCCTTTAAACGGCTGTAATGCGATGGATCTCCTTCCAATACTGGTATCTGAACACCGTCGTAGCCTTGTTTTTTCAGGGCGGCCATAATCGGTTGGTGCTCTTCAGTGACGTGTCCTGTCCACAGAAACATATTAAAACCAATTTTCATCTTTACCTCCTTTGCATATCAATAATTTCAGATTTGTGATGAGAACCGACAGCCCCCCAACCCTGAACTTTTGAACGGCTACAAATTTATTGAGTTGCTAAATATAAAATGTTGTGGTTATACATGCAACAAATAAAATTAATAACAGCATCATTTAATCGCGCCGGTGCAGGCAATCGCAAAGGACATTTTAAACGATGGTGTTGCCGAGTAAACGCGCAAACAAGAGGTACGATCGCAAAAGACAATTGAAAAGAAACGGTTTCAATTTGCATGAGAATTAAAAGAGGAGGGGCTGATGGATAAAACAATCCGGCTTACCGTTGGACAGGCAGTGGCTTTATTTTTACAAAATCAATATGACCGTGTGTTTGTTCGTCAATCACGGATACCAAATTATCCGGGATTTACAGGTTTTGACTACCGGGACCGAATTTAATGTTGAGTTTCGCGAACGGGCCGAGCAGGGGCAAAGCAAAGGCGATTTTCTCGCAATTGATTTTGCAAAACATGCTGAAAGCCTCGGCGCCAAGGTCCACAAGGCTTCGACGGGGGAGGAGTTGAGCCTGTCGCTTAACCAGGCAAAAAGCGAGGACGGTCTTTCCGTCGTCGTAATTGAAGTGGACCCTTACAAGATGTCAATTGGAACCAAGAATAGTTTCTGGGATATCGCACCGCCAATGGTGTCGGAGGACCCGAAGGCGCAAGAACTCAGGCGTTCTTATGAAGACCGGCGTGATAAAATTCAGCGGTATTACCTGTAATCTTTTTTTCTCTTGGGCAAAAAGAGAGAAAACATATTTTCTCTCTGGAAACTCTGCGTCTCGAGCGACTTGTCGGGTCATAGCTCGCAGAGCGAAGCCTGAAGCGGGCGGTGAAAAACCGGCAAAGGTTCTGCGGTTGGTATTCCCGAATCACATACCCCATCTTAATGCAGC
>PVMK01126143.1_pt1 | contig 31557 bp, 61 predicted proteins | sample 1853481 | NCBI WGS metagenome assembly PVMK01 (sample SAMN08533507, study PRJNA380276) | Marine sediment metagenome, whole genome shotgun sequencing project.
TGATACCCTTGGAATCGAGTCTGGAGACATGCATAGGATGGCTGAGATGGCAAATTGGCTTTCGTACTGCCTCAGAGAGATTTCTAAGCATGTTGAGAGGGCAGATTTACTTGAAGAACTAGATGATCTAAGAAAAAGAATTGTTTATGGAATAAGAGAGGAATTACTTGAACTAGTTAGAGTTAAAGGAATTGGAAGGGTTAGGGCAAGAATTCTCTTCAAACATGGAATTAAGAATCTAGATGATTTGGCAAAGATTCCAGTGAATAAATTAGCAGAAATAGATAAAATTGGTTCAACCCATCGCAGATAACATAAAGTCTGAATTACGAAAGGTTAGATAATTGATTGAACTAATACTTCCAGCAGTAGCTTCTTGCATAGTTGCGTTTTTTGTTGTATTTGTAATGACTCCTTATCTGATCAAATTTCTAGGAAAAAGAAATCTAGCAGTAAAGGATGTAAACAAAAAAGAAGATGTAATGGTTGTAAGACCAGGAGGACCATCCATAATTGTAGGAATCATTGCATCAGAAATTATTCTTTATGCATTTTTACAGTTAAATGAAATTCTTGCCATAATTATTACTACGTCTGCAGCTTTTGTAATTGGATACATTGATGATAGAAAAGTAATGGGTGGTTGGTTCAAACCTGTTGCACTTGCATTTGCAGCAATTCCAATTATTGCATTGGGTGCATATGATTCAAATCTTGCCTTTCCATTATTTGGAACAGTACAAATTCCAGTGCTTTATCTTGCTTTGATAGTTTTTATGATTCCTATTACTGGAAACACAATTAATTCAATTGATGTTCTAAATGGAGTTGCTAGTGGCTTTATGGTGATTGCAAGTTTTTCATTGTCGATTTGTTTGTTTATAGTACAAAATTATGAAATTGCAATAGTTAGTTTGCCGCTAGGATTTGTTTCATTGGCTTTTTACAAATACCACAAAATTCCAAGTAAAATTTTTCCTGGGGATTCAGGAGCACTAACATTTGGTGCAATGTATGGTACAATTGCAATTGTAGGTGGTGTGGAAATTATAGCTGCAGTTGCACTATTACCTGCTGTTATCAACTCATTTTTGTTCCTATCAAGCGTAAAACGAATAGTAGAGCATAGACAAATCAAGGGAAAACCTGTAGAACACACCGATGATTTTCTGACTCAAAGCAACTGATGACAAGACTGCTCCTGTTACTTTGGTAAGACTGATTCTTGCAGGAGGACCATTATCTGAAAAACAAGTTGGATTTGCAATATTCAAACTTGCTGTATTTTTCAGGGAATTTTAGCTATAATTACTGCATTTATGATGGGAGTTTCTCTTTGAAGTCTGGTCTTTTTGGATTTTTGTTTGCAATGTGGATTTTGATACTTGTTGGAGGTGGAATTGTTGTTACAATATTGGGACCAATTTCTATTTCTGGATTTGGTGAATTTAATTGGTTTATTGGATCTGTAATTAAAGCAATAGTTGCAATCATTCTAGTTGTAATATGGATTTTAATTTTATCTAAATTAAAAAACTTGATTTTCAGAAAAGAGATAAAATCTTAACTTTCTTTCCACTTTCTTTGTTTCTTGTCATATTCTTCTCTAGTGTATCTGATTGTAGCTGGGAGAACCAATAACAACAGAGTTTTCAGGAACATCTCTTGTAACAACTGCACCCATTGCAACAACACTATTCTTTCCTACAGTAACTCCTGCTTTGATTACTGCACGTGCACCAATTATTGCATTGTCTTCAATTGTAACACCTACCATTTTATCACACATGGGATAAGGATCATTTGTTAATGCAGCTGCTGGACCAATGAAGACATTTTTCCCAATTCTAGATAGAGGTGGAATGTATGCTTGACCTTCTATCTTTGTATTTTCACCAATCTTTACATATAATCAATATGTGCAAGAGATCCAATTTTGACATTGTCTCCAATTTCTACATCATCTCCAACATATGAAAAATGCCAAATCTGTACATTCTGACCAATTTTTGCTTTTTCAGAAATAAAATTTGTAACCATTATCTCACAAATGCCATGGGTTTGCCTTTGTAATAATTTTTTCAGGCAATTTATCCTTGTTAGTTTTTAGAAATTCTATCTCCAGTTTTTTATCTCTTAATTCATCAGGAAGCATTATTGGAATTTCTTCAATAATTGGATAAAATCTAGAACATTTTGAGCAAAATAACGCTCCTTCTGAGACTATACTGTCTTTTTCTTTAATTTCAAATAATTCCAAAGGATGATTTTTGTCTATTGGGCATGCCAAAATATCCATCATTGTTTTGTTCATTTTAGATCCAGATAGATTGGTATTCCTTTTTGACTAGATAAAAGTGCAGCTTCTGCAATCTTTGTAACATTTACTGCTTCTTGTGATTTGACAACTTGTTCATTTTTACCTTCAATTGCTCCAAGAAAACTTTGAATTTCTAATAATAATGGTTCTTGTTTTTCATTTTGAAGAATTTCAGATTCATCGCTTTTTTATCAATAATTTCTTGAGTGAAATAAAAGTCTGATGAAATTATTGCATCTGTACATACAGCATAAATTTTCTAACTTTTTTTGGTGTAATCCAGTTTGATGAAATAATTGCAACTTTATCATCTTTGTATCCTAGCATGATGCTGGCAAAATCCTCATGTTCATGTTTTATTTTACCTGCTCTTGCAAATACTACATGTGGCATATCATCAAACAACCAATTTGCAGTATCAATATCATGAACTGAAGTATCATAAATGATTCCAACATCTTTGATGTGAAGAGGCATTCTATTTTCACGATGAAATTCTAACATTACCAAATCCCCAAATTTCTTTTCCTTGACAAATTTTTTTACAACATCTACTGCAGGATTAAATCTCTCAATATATCCACATGTAAGAATACTTTATTTTTTTCTGCAAGTTTAGCGAGTTTTTCACCATCTTCAGATTTGTATGTCATTGGTTTTTCTACAAAAACATGTTTTTTTGCCTCTAACAATTTTGTTGCAATTTCTGTGTGAGTTGATGTAGGTGTTACTACAAATGCTCCATCAAACTCTTCTGAACTAATAGATCATCTAATGATTCATAATGATTTACAGAATATTTTTCTCCATATTCTTTACTTCTTTGAGAATCTGCATCACAAACAGCTGAAAGTACACCTAATTGAGATAAAATTCTGGTATGATTTTTACCCCATCCACCAGTTCCAATTTGAACAATTTTCATCTAATACACCTCAGTTAACCAATGAGAATAGTCATCATTTTTGTTCATTACTATGTCTGTATACTCTTGCATCATCTTCTTTGTTATGTCTCCTGGTTTACCATTACCTATCTTTTTTGAATCCATTGATATGATGGGAGTGATCTCAGCTGCTGTTCCTGTTAGAAATATCTCATCAGACATAACTATTCACTTCTTGCAATGTCTCTTTCAACAACATCAATATCCAAATCTCTTTGCAATTTTGATTACTGCATCACGAGTAATTCCTTCAAGTGCTGATGATGTCTAGTGATGGTGTTACTAACTGTCCATCTCTTACAATAAAGATATTTTCTCCTGGAGCTTCACTAACATTTCCATTATGATCAAGCAAAATTGCTTCATCAACACCATTTCTTTTTGCTTCCTGTGTTGCAATAATAGAATTTAGATAGTTTCCACCCATTTTTGCTTGTGAAGGAGTAGACATATCTGAAAATTTTCTCCAAGACACAACTCCTGCTGAAATTCCATTTTTGTTAAACAAATCTCCAAAAGGAAATGTAAAAATTGCAACATTTGTTGGAGCCTTTTCAGTTACATGTAGATTTATTCCATAATCTCCTACAAAGTAAAATGGTCTGATGTAACATGATTTTTTTATCTTATTTTTTTTACATATTCCAATAATTGCATTAGTGATGACTTTATCTGAGAAATTAAGTGAAATATTGTAAAACTGTCCTGATCTTCTAAATCGTTTACATGATCATCTAGTCTAAACACATAGAGATTTTTTTCATTCCAATATGCCCCTTATTCCCTTCAAAGATTGATGTTCCATAATGAATTGCATGAGTAGTAATTGGAACTTGAGCTTTTTCTGTAAGAACATACTTTCCATCAAACCAGACATATTTTGAAAGTGGAAGTTTCATAGAAAATTTTTACTGATTGTGTATTAATCTCTATTTATTTTGACCAACCTTCTTTAGGAAATTTCATTCCTACAACTCTTGTAGTCTATCTTCTGCATTTGCAAATTTCTCTATGTTTCCATCTTCTTCAATTATTTTTGCTATGCTTTCTGGGAACATCTTCTTTCCATGTAGATTTCTTTTCCAAGTGCAGCATCAACAATTTTTCTTTAACTGATGATGCAGAAAGTGATTTTCTTTCTCCTATCTTTTGGTTTTAGTCTGTAAATTTTTAACATGTATCCTTCAGCCTTGTCTCCTGTGTATGAAAAAAAATCTCCCTTCTACTCCACGAAGAATTTGTTTTCTTAACTTCCATGATTTTCGTCTCACCAATGGTGGTAGGTATTTTTTAAATGGAGAAAAAAATGCATAATCATCAGTGATTTGAATTGAATCTCCAAAAACAGATATCAACATTTTCTTTCTGGTTTCAAAATTAAATGGAAAACTTTTACTGTTTATTTCTCTATCACCATCTTTGAAAACTACAGGCATGACTTTGACAATATCAGCTTCTTTTTTTAATTCTGAAATAATTTCGACATGTGCATTAGTTACTGGATTTAGATGCGCAAGATATAGTGCAGTAATCAATTAGATTCACTAAATAAATCTCATATTTCAATGATTGATTTTTAAAAAAATTATTCTTTTTTTAAAAAATTCTATCCGTATGATTCGTATTTGAGTTCAAAGCTTCCATCTTCACGTTTGTCATGTTCTGTGACAAAACCTTTTGGTTTTAAAAAGTCCATTACACCATCTATTGTTCCCTTGCCAACCACAAACATAGAATATAGTATTCTCTTTTGTGATTTTATCACCAATTAATTCTTCTAGTGGTGACATTCCATTATCTCTAGGTCTTAGAAATGTTTCAACTCTTCCAATTTGACCTCCCCATGATCTGTTAAACCATTCTTGAGGTCTACTGACTGCAGCTCTGTACTTAAAGTTCCACTACATCTTTACCTTTCTCAATACTCTCATTTTCAAGTCAGTTAGCAAATCTTTGTAACTTAACTCATCAACGTAACTTGCACCCTGTAATACTATAATTTCTCGTTTATCTCCAGTATCGTGAAAATGTTGTGCAAAACTAACAAATGGTGCAAGGCCTGTACCTCCACCTATGCAAATAATTCGTCTGTTATCTTTTTCTCCATTGGAAGTTCTTCATTAATCATCAGTGCTTTACCTGTAGGTTTTAACCAAAGAATTTCATCTCCTTCTTTTAGATTAAATAATTGTGTAGTTAATCTACCTGGAAGTGGTTTTCTAACCCATCTGATTACAAGCTCAATGTAATCTTTATTTTCTGGATGTGATGCAATTGAATATGCTCGTCTAACAATCTTTCCATCTTCTGCAGGATTTGGTAATCCCTAATGTGATAAATTGACCAGCTTGTAAAATTCTGGAACTGAACCTTCTTTTGGAACTAATCTAATAATCACAAGATCTTCTTTTAGTAATTGAACATATGTGACAGTTGCCTTGTTATCTACCACCATAACGATTCAATCATGATTAATTATGGTTAAATATCTTTTGTGTTAATTTCATACTAATTTTACTTGTACCGCTAAACGTTAATAACCAATTTGAAAAATATTATTCGATCAGAATTCTGATTATTGGGCCGGTCGTCTAGTCCGGTAGGATAGGTGCATGGCATGCATCGGATCGAGGGTTCAAATCCCTTCCGGTCCACTTTTTTTTTCAATATAGAAAGTAATTTTTTTATTTCAGGATCTTTTTCTTTCACTAATTTCATCATTTTATTTTCTGAAATTGTAATGTTTAGATCTAATAATTGCATGAAGAGCACTTTTTCTTACTTCTAAATTTGAATCTAAAAGTGACTCTAGAAAAATTTCTTTAGCTTCTTGAGCTTTAAGATACTCTAATGCTCCAATAACACATGATCTAACAATTGAATGTTCATCATTTGCAAGTTTCATAATTTCTGGAATTGAATTTACTTCATTTCTATTTGCTAATACCAGTGTTGAAAAACTTCTGATATTTTTATCTTCAGAATTCAAATTTTTAATTAATACATCTGAAATTTTATTTTTGTTTAGTACAAGTGAACTAAATGCTTCTCCTCTTACTTGAATATCATCATCATTTAATTTCAGAATTATTTTTTCTAAAATTTCTGTATTGCATGTATTATCTAGAGTTTCTAAAAGTTTAATTTTTTCTTCATTATTTCCAAATTCTAAGATTTTTAAAATATTTTCCAAATTCTAAATAAATTCCTCTATTTCAGGTTAATAATAGTTCAATTTTTTTTATAAAATATTTTCTCAAATCACAAAAATCCTTTTAACTTTAAATTATCCTTAAATATCAAATTTTGTATGTCAAACGAAGCCAGAGACACTATATTCATTGGTAAGAAACCATTGATGGCATATGTTACATCAACGCTAATTCAATTGGCAAACTTACCTGCCGTTAGCATCAAAGCTAGAGGCACTCAGCATAGGTCGTGCTGTAGATGTAGCTCAAATCATTGCACGAAAAACAGAAAGTGCAGGCTACGTCTATCGGTGAAATTAAAATCGGCTCAGAAGCATTAGAGTCACAAGACGGTAGAACCAGAAACGTTTCAACAATAGAAATTATAGTAAAGAGAAACTCTACATAGATGGACTTTACTTGAAATTTTTTCTTTTATTATATTTTTGAGTACTGTATTTCTTTTCCATCTTTCTGAACTTTGGAAGTTCAACTAAATCATTAAACTGATCAAAATTGACCACTTTTTGTTTGTATTTTGTAGTGTTTACCTGATTTCTTTAGTTCTTTTAGAATATTCATAGTTGCAAATGTATTAGCATACAAAACTGATAATGGGTAGAGAATTATTTTAAATCCCATTTTGTTTAATGTTTCTGCTGAACTTAATGGTGTAGCTCCACCCTCAATCATGTTTGCAACTAACGGTGCATTGATTTCTTTTCCAATCTTCTTCATCTCTTCTATTGATCTTGGTGCTTCTACAAATATCGCATCTGCTCCTGTTTTTTTGTTTTGTTTACCACGTTCAATAGCTGCATCTAATCCTTCAGTAGCTCTTGCATCTGTTCTTGCAACAATTATGAAATCTTTATTTTCTCTTGCATCTATTGCTGCTGATAATTTTTCAGTATATTCTTCTTGTGGAATAACTTCTTTACCTTGCATGTGTCCACATCTTTTAGGCCATCTTTGATCTTCTAGAAAAATTCCAGATGCTCCTGCTGATTCTAATTCTTTTACTAATTTCCATACACTCAAAGCATTTCCATATCCTGTATCTGAATCTACAATTACTGGAACTGAAACTGCTCTGCATATTCGTCTTGCATTGTCTACTGTTTCAGCAGCTCCGATAAATCCATAATCTGGCATTCCAAATAGAGATGCTGATGTTCCATAACCTGTTTGAAACATTGCTTCAAATCCAACTTTTTGAGCAATTTTTGCACCTAATGCATCATACACACCTGGAATAACAAGGGGCTTTTTTGATTTTAACATACTTTTTAAATTTTTCATAACTTTCTTTTTTCTCTGAATTATTTATGATTTTAATTAAAAATTCTATTATGCTGTTTATTGTCTATTGAATTTAGATATTCTATCATTTAGAATATTAATAATTTTTTTAATCTTTAATTATTCGATCTTAATTTTTTTACCTTTCTTTTTCGCTTCTTTTTCTTGAATTTTCTTTAGTTCTGATTCAAGAAATTCTTTGTATTTTGTAGTTTCCTCATTAGTCATGTGAGCAAAATTTGAACTCAAAATAGCCCCCATTGATGAAATTTTTTCTAATACATCCATTGCAACAAACCTTCCCACGTTACCTAATCTGAATAAAACATCTAACTGCTTTCTAACAATGTCATTTATCTTATCAACATCTTCTGCAGTTTCTTTTCCTAGCTTTGTTAACTGATATTTTCCATTTTCAGATTCTTCAATTAACCCCTCATCTAGTAATCTTCCTAATAATGGATAGATTAATCCTGGAGATGGTTTCCAAATTCCGTTACTTTGTTTAAAGGCATAATCAATTATTTCTTTTCCAGTGTGTGTTTTCTTTTTCAATAATTCTAAAATGAAATACCTTGAAAATCCTCTGGGAACTGAACTTCCCACTCTTTGAAACCACTCCGAAATCATCACTAGTGATATCACTAGTGATATATTTTAATATTTTGGATCATGCCTGTCAATTACTACATTTTTAACCCGCCCAAAGCAAGTTTCACTGAAAAATGACTGATTCTATAGAATTCGATCTGATAATTTGCGGTTCTGGTCTTGCTGGATTACGCGCAGCAATAGCTGCTGCAAAAAAAGGACCTCATCTAAAAATCGGTATTGTGTCAAAAGTACAGGTAATGCGTTCTCATTCTGTTTCTGCAGAAGGTGGAACTGCAGCAGTACTTTTTGAAGATGAAGGTGACACTATTGAATCTCATATTTATGATACTGTGAAAGGAAGTGATTTTCTTGCAGATCAAGATGTTGCTGAAAGACTTTGTGTTGAGATACCAAAGGAAATTCATCAATTAGAACACTGGGGAATGCCATGGTCAAGACGAGATAGTGGTAGAATTGATCAACGAAATTTTGGTGGTTATAGTTTCCCAAGAGCATCTTATGCATCAGATAAAGTTGGATTTTATGAAATGCAAACTTTGTATGACACATGTCAAAAATTTGAAAATATTGAATACCTTAACGAGTGGTTTGCAACATCAATAATTCATGATGGAAAAAGATTCATGGGACTTACTGCAATAGAATTATCATCTGGGACATTTTATACAATCAAAGGTAAAGCTCTAATCATTGCAACTGGTGGTGCTGGACGATTATACAGTTTTTCAACTTATGCACTTTCATCAACACCTGATGGATTGGATATGGGATTACGTGCTGGTATGGCTCTAAAAGATATGGAGTTTGTACAATTTCATCCAACAGGAATTTTACCATCTGGAATTTTGATTACAGAAGGTGCAAGAGGAGAAGGTGGTTATTTACTTAACAACAAAGGTGAACGATTTATGAAAAATTATGCTGCAAGTAAAATGGAATTAGCTCCTCGTGATATTGTATCCAGATCAATTATGACTGAAATTCAAGAAGGTCGTGGATTCAAACATGAAACTGGAGTTGATTGTATGAAACTTGATATTCGACATCTTGGAGATGAAAAAATTAAAGAGAAATTAGGTGGAATTAGAGAAATATCTATTAAATTTTCTGATATAGATCCTGCTAAAGAACTACTTGACATTAGACCTGTTTGTCATTATATGATGGGTGGAATTCATACTGATATTGATGGTGCAACAGAGATTCAGGGAGTTTGGGCTGCAGGAGAAGCTGCATGTAACAGTGTACATGGCTCAAATCGTTTAGGTGCCAATTCTACCTCAGAGTGTATTGTTTGGGGTAAAATCACAGGCGAATTAGCAGTAGAATATATTCAAAAAAATATTCCATTAAATCCTTGGCCTCATCATTTAGTTGTAGCTGAAGAAAAAAGAATCTATGATGGAATTTTTAGAGGAAGCGGTGATGTAAATCCATATGAAATTAGACAACAACTTACTGATACTATGAATGAAAAGGCATATGTCTACAAAAATGAAACAAATCTTGTTGAAGGTCTAAAAAAAATCCGTGAACTAAAAAAACAGACTTGGAAACATGTTGATGATAAAGCAAAAGAATACAATACCAATTTTTCAAATGTTATGGAACTTGATTCTATGTTCCGAGTAGCAGAAATTGTATTGCTTGGTGCAATTAATAGAAAAGAATCTCGTGGTGCACATTCAAGAACTGATTATCCTAAACGTGATGATGCAAACTTTTTACATCATACACTTGCTTATTATGATCCAAATGAACCAATTATGAAAACTCATCCAGTAACAATTACTAAGTATCAGCCAGTGGAGAGAAAGTATTAGATGACTTCAGATGAACACAAAGAAGGTATTCGTGGAATGGCCAATCCTCGTCGTTATGGCATAGAACGAGTTGCATATTTGTTAATGCGATTAAGCGGATTAGGGTTGTTAGCATATTTTGTAGCTCACATTTATGAAACAAGCAATATTTTGAGAGGGCGAGTAGGATGGGATGAATTTTTAGAATTAACTCAAACTACTGAAGGGACATATTTTTTTAACCGTAGTAATTGGGTATGTGTGTATTTCATACTGTAAATGGAGTTCGAGTAATGTTGGGACATGGTGGAGTTGGTGTAGGAAAACCTACTAGACCTGATTATCCATATGATCCTGCATCTCAAAATTATAGACATAAGATAGGAATCTATTCTGCAATTGTTCTTGCAGCTGCTGCAATGATGTATGGATTAGCGGTAATGTTTGGTGAATGATATGAGAGAAAGTACAATTATGAAAATTCACTATGGTACTGCTTTAGCTGCAGTTGCATTAGTTGCAGTTCATATTTTGATGCGTTTTACGCAGGGATTTACAGAATCTTTAGAATATGAAAGTGTTCTTGCAAATTACAAATTTATTCCGTATGCTATAATGTTAGAATTAATACTGATCTTACTTTCAGTTCATGGATTTAATGGTCTGCGAGTTATTTTGTTAGAATTAAAACAAGGAAAAATGTATGAAAAAGCTGTTTCATATGGTTGTTTTGCAGCAATGATTGGATTAATAGTATATGGTTCAAGAACAATTATTATGACTAACATGGGGATGATTTAGAAATGGCACAGGTATCAAGTATTGCAGACGAACAAACATCAACACCGTTATCTTCTTCAAAATCAATTACACTTAGAATTGCAAGATATAATCCTAAACATGATGAGTCTAGCCAATTCATGGAATTTTCTGTTCCATATGAGAAATGGACTACTGTTTTAGAAGCAATTCTTGAAGTCAAAAAACATTTTGATCATTCAATAGCTGTTCGTTATTCTTGTAGACAAGCTACGTGTGGTTCATGTGGTATGATGATTAATGGGAAACCAAAACTTGCATGTTTTACAAAAATTAGTGAACTAAATTCAAATGTTATTACAGTTGAACCAATGAATAATTTTCCAATTATTCGTGATTTGGCAGTAAAATTTGAAAAATTATTTGATTCACATCATAAAATCAAACCTTATATTATTCGAGATGATTCGGAACTAGAATCTGATGCAAAAGAATTTTTACAATCTCCTAAAGAAGTAGAACAATACATCCAATTTGCTAATTGTATCAAATGTGGTTTGTGTAATTCTGCATGTCCTACAATGGCAACAGATTCTTCATTTGTTGGACCTCAGGCACTAGCTCAAGCATATCGATATGTTGCTGATAGTAGAGATAAGGGAAAAGATACTAGACTAAAAAATTATTGATGAATCTCATGGTATTTGGAGATGTCATTTTGCTGGCTCTTGTAGTCAAGTATGTCCAAAAGGTGTTGATCCTGCAATGGGAATTCAATTGCTTCGAGGATATTTGTTAGGGTTTAGAAGTTAACCTAATTTTTTTGGGTTTGGGCTATTATTTACTTGATTGTTAATTTGTTCTGCCATGAAATGATTTGAAACATTTACTTTAACCTCATCTACTCCATCCACCTTCAAAAGATTATCATGAACGTCCTGACAAATCTTAAATCCAAAAACTGCTGGACAGAACGGACTGGTTAGATGTAAATCTACTTTTACATTACTATCATTGATGTCAACTTCATCAATTAATTCTAAATCAACAATTGATGTATTGATTTCTGGATCTACAATCTTTGATAGTGCATCAAAAATTTTTACTCGCATTTGTTTGATGTCTTGACTCATGTGAGCACAAACGTCGATGCTATATATAACCATTTTAGAATCTTATGTAATGTATCGTTCTCGTCTTGGTAATGATTTGAGTGATATTACTTTAGATTATGTTTCATCCATAAATGATGATTCTGAAATTGCACTTTATGATATTGTTGGAAGTCAAGCTCACACTTTGATGTTGTATCAAAATAACATTATAACAAAAAATGATGCAAAAAAAATTTTATCATCTTTGGAATCTTTGAAAAAAGAAAAATTTGATACATTATCTGGAGCAGAAGACATTCATGAATTAATTGAATCATTAGTTATCAAAAAAGCTGGTATGGCAAGTGGAGGTAAAATGCATACTGCAAGATCACGTAATGATCAGGTTGTTTTAGATATTCGAATGAAAATTAGAGATGATATCAATATTATTTGTAATTGCCTTTTAGATCTGATAGAATCTCTTGTTTCTGTGGCTAAAAATCACCAAAAAACAATCATGCCACTTTACACCCATCTTCAACAAGCTCAAGCAGGTTTGTTTTCTCATTATCTTTTAGCTCATGCTGATGTTTTGTACAGGGATTTTCAACGACTTTATGGAACTTTTGAACGAGTAAATCAAAGTCCACTTGGTGCAGGACCTGTTGGTGGTACCAGTATTCCAATTGATAGACACAGCACTGCAAAGATGTTAGGTTTTGATGGTGTAGTTGAGAACTCTCTTGATGCAACAAGTACACGTGATTTTGTAGCAGAATATGTTGCAATGATTTCAATAATGATGACTAATCTAAGTAAGATATCTGAAGATTTTGTAATCTGGTCTACCTCTGAGTTTTCTTTTATAGAACTCGCTGATGAATTTACATCTCCTTCAAGTGTAATGCCCCAAAAGAAAAATCCAGATATTTTAGAATTAACAAGAGGTAAAACTGCTGAGGTAATAGGAAATCTAACTGCAATTTTAACTACCATCAAAGGTTTAGCATCTGGTTATGGACGTGATTTACAACAAATCAAATCATCCATTTGGTCTACATCTAAAATATCTATTAATGCACTAATAATTTTAAAATCAATTATTCTTACTTTGAAAGTTAATGAAAAACAAATGAAAAAAGTTACAGAATCAAGTAATCTAATTGCATTGGATATAGCTGAAAAATTAGTTCAAGAAGGAATTCCATTTAGAGTAACACACAAAATTTCAGGCATCTTGGTCCAATTAGCACATCAATCAAAAAAACCTATTTCAAAATTAACTTCAGTAGAAATTAAAAAATCAGTAATTGATACAAAAGTTGATCCAAAAGTTGTTGCAAAAATTATCTCCTCCACTACCGTTATTTCTTCTCTGAGAGATAGAACATCTTATGGTTCTTCAGGCTATGGTGAACAAAAACGAATGATTTCTGATAGGGTCCAAAAGATCAACGAATATAGAATCAGTATTACTAAACGAGAAAATAAAATCAACTCATCTATTGAAGATTTACAAAAACAAATTGATGAAATTATTTAATGATTAAAGTAAAGAAGAGAGAGCGGGTCTAGAGGGATTCGGACCCTCGACAACCGGATTAAAAGTCCGGTGCGCTACCTGGCTGCGCCATAGACCCTCACAAAAAATGTTTTACGAGTATAATTTAGTCTTTTACAAAATTTTTTGTTGTGACAGAAACTTTTAATCTGGGAATTTGATTCAAACTACTTGTGCCCTTGTAGTATAGCCCGGTCTAGAATTCGGCCCTGTCACGGCTGAGACGCGTGTTCAAATCCCGCCGAGGGCGCCATTATTTCTTCTATTTGTAACTGAAAATTATTTTTAGACCGATCAAAATCTGATTTCTTGACTAATGTAATAAAAAATGAAATGACGACCTTTCTATCTTACAATAATATTAAAATTCAAGCAATTTTAGTAAGTTTTGATGTCTGAAGATAAAACAGAACCTAATGTGGAAGAAAAATCTACAGATAATTCAGCATCAGAAAAACCATCTATAGATGAAACAGCAAAAGCTGAATCTGATAAAGCAGTAAAGGAAGCAAAAACTGCATCTGATGCAGCAGCAAAAGCAGAATCTGCAGCTAAAGCCGCAGAAGATGCAGAAGTTGCAGCAAAAAAAGCTATTGCAAAAGCAGCAGCAGCAAAAATAGAAGCAGAGAAAGCAGCAGAAGAAGAATACAAAGCAATTGCTGATGAGGTAAAAGCAGATGTTGCCAAGAAAACTGATTATACCTTTAAGAGACAAGGTGAAGAAATTTTTAGACGAGAGATGGGTGAGCCCGAATTCTTTTTAGATAAAAAAGATAGATTCCCACGACCAATTCTTTCAGCAGATGAACAAGAATCCCTTACAAGAAAAGCTGAAATTCCACAAGATCAAACCCCTTCCTATGTTCCTGAACATGTTTTGAGTCCAGAATATGGTGGTGTTTCAAATTATGAACGTGAAGTAAGTATCTTTTTGAAAGATGCTAAACAAAGATTTAAGAAATTAAAAAATGATCCAGATACTACTAATCAACAAACTCAAGAAGCTCAGAATGAAATTACTTATTTAGAATCAATACATGAAAATTTTTTCATTGGGATGAATGTTTTCCGAACAGCTAAAGGTGGACGGGACAAAATCAAAGTATAATGGGTGATGGTTTGAGTCAAGTAAGTTTTGATGTAATTAATGCACGAGTAACTTTCAAAAATGTTCCTTTACACGCATTATCTAAATTTACTTTTAAAGACGTTCCAGCAGCTTGTAAGGAATTCAAAAAAATTCCTGGTGTAGATGAATGTATAATTATACAAACATCAAGTAGAGTTGAAATATTTACTGTAAGTAATGTGGAAACTGGTGATTCTCCTGATGCAAGAAGAGCTGAAGGAAAAACTTTGATCTTAAATAAAATCAAAGACACATGGGTATCTTTGTCTACATTAGAACAAATTGATATTGATCATTTTGATCAAACACTTGAAGTGTATAGAGGTGATGATGTTTATCTTCCTTTGTTACGTTTAGCATCTGGATTAGATTCAGTTGTAGTTGGAAAACAAGAAATATTTGATGAGCTTGTTCAGTCATTAACTGTTGCAAAAGAAGCAGGTGATTCTGGAAAAATTCTTAATAAATTATTTGAAAGTGTAATCAGATTATCTACAAGAATGAGAGATACCACTGGAATCTGCAAAAGATGTACTTTCTCTTGGTGATGTTGCAGTAAAACTAGTGGATGAAAAAGCAGGACTTGATGACAAGAAAAAAGTATTACTGATTGGTACTGGTGAGTAGCTGCCATGCGTTGCAAAAACTTTGAACAAAAGAGAAATTAAATTTGATGTTACAAGTAGAACTCTTGAACGAGCTACAGGGTTTACAACCATTTTGGGTGGAACACCAATTGACTTTAATGATGTTCTATCTAGTTTTGACAAATATGATATTATTTTTGTTGCAACCACTGCTGATTATTTCGTAATTACATATGATCGAATAAAATTAGTAATGGAAGACAAGAAAAAAGGAACGTTAGTTTTAGATTTGTCTGATCCTAGAACTGTTGATGAAGGAATCACTGCTATTCCTGGAATGAAATTACTATTTAGAGATCAGATTTATGAAATCTATGAAGAAAGTGTTAAAGCTAGATCTGGAATTATTCCTGCAGTTGAGAAAATTATTGCAAAAGAAATCCCTATTTTATCTGCAACAATGAAAAGATTAGACGCTTAATTTTCTATAATCCTTGTTTTCTTAAAAGAAATTGCATTATGGCCTCTTTTGAATAATCTATTCCGTGTTCTTCATCAGTATGATTTCTAAAATCTTCTATAACTTGCTCTATTTCACCTTCGGCTACAAAATCACATTCAAAACCATAATCACTACACTTCAGTTTTGCCATGCTTTTAAAAAAATACTTTGAATATAAAAATCCACAGGTATGCTTTTTTGAATAAAATCTATTTTTTTGATCTCAGAAATGAAAATTAATTATTTATTTGAAATTTACTTTTATCCATAGGATTCAAATTTAATTCCATAACTACCATCTGGTTTCTTTTCATGTTCAGTAACAAAACCTCTTGAATCCAAAGATTCGATTACCCCGTCTATAGTACCTTGATATCCACAAATGTATACGATTGTATTGTCGGGTGTAATTTTTTCACCTACCATTTCATCTATTGGTGATAATCCGGTTTTTTTATCTGCCTTGAAGAATGATTCTACTCTACCTACGTGTCCATTCCAAGTTCTGTTAAAGAATTCTTTTGGCCTACTAATTGCTGCCCTATATTTGAAATTCCATTGATCTCTACCTCTATTTTCACTTTCAATTTCTAAGTCTGTTAATAGTCGTTTATAGCTTAATTCATCAACGTAACTTGCTCCATGTAAAACAATTACTTCTCTTTTATCATTAGTGTCATGGAAATGCTTTGCAAATGCAATAAATGGTGCTAACCCTGTACCGCCACCAACACAAATTACTCGTCTGTTATCTTTTTGACCGTTAGGTAATCTATCACTAATTAGTAATGCAGCTCCTGTGGGATCACCAAGAGATACTTCATCGCCAACACTTAGATAAAATAATTCAGTTGTAACTCTACCTGGAAGTGGTTTTCTTACCCATCTAATTACAAATTCAAAATAATCTCTATTTTCTGCATGGGATGCAATTGAGTATGCTCTTCTAACTATTTTTTTTTCTGATGGAATTGGAAGACCAATTGTTAAAAATTGACCCGTTTTGTATTGAGGCATTCCTTTTTCTGGAACCAATCGTATGATTACAAGATCTTCCTTTAACATCTCTCTATAGACAACTTTTGCTTTCATCTCAGTTACCATACAAAAGACTTTTTCGTGACTTTGGATAAATATATTTCTCTTGTGATCTGCTTCAAAAAATTTGATTATTGTTCTAAATATGATAAAAATTGCATAATTGCTTTAAAATTTAATTTTTTAATGTATTCAGTTATTCATTAATTTGAGACATTATTTCATCAAGAATTTTCTGATTTGCAGCAGCAATAAAAGAAACTCTTGTTTCATAACTCAGATCAGCATCTAATGGATTCAAATTTGCATCTAACAATAAACCACCAGCTTCTTTTACAATTAGATATCCTGCAGCAATATCTTGAATTCTAATTTTATCTCTTAAATCAATAAAAATATCCATTAACCCTCTTGCAAATAATGCCATTTCTAGTGCGTTAGCACCAAAATGTCTTGTATGATTATGATTTTCAAATATTGGATGTAATCGTTTCATCAAGTCTGTTGATGCACCTGATATGTTAATGCCAACTATTTTGTAGATTGGTTCCTTATTGTGAACTTTAATTTGTTTATCATTTAAAAACGAACCCTTATTTTTTGAAGCCCAATACATTTCACCATTTGATAGATTTGTAATTACTCCATCTGTAATTGAACTAAGTTTATTCTCAGTTGCAAATGCCAATGAACTACAAAAAAAAGGAACGCCACGTACTGCATTTGCAGAACCATCAATTGCATCCATAATGATATATCCTTTAGAATTATTAGACAATTCTACTCTTCCACATTCTTCACCTAAAACAATACATTCAAAATTAATTTCTTTAAGATAATCTAAAACTGTTTTTTCAGCAACAATGTCTATGTTTCGTGAAATGTCTCCACCTGCTCCTCTACCAAAATCTCCCTGCAGCATGTTCAGTACCTGCAAGATCTTTTACATTTTCATAAATTCTATTTGAAGCTTCACGAAGAATTTCTATTATTTCCATAATGCAATTTAGATATTTCGTAATTTAAGTGAGTAAACATTTGTTTTGAAAGCATAAATAACAATAAAGAAATTTACGTTTGTGAGTGGCAAAGATCAATCTGTTGTAAGTAAAGAAGCTTTGATGAGCACAAAACCTGGTAAACAAATAATCAAACAAGCTTGTTCAAATCAAAAGGTTATCAAATTATTTAAAAAGTATAAAGAAGAAACAGAAAATGAATTTCCAAATTTTGCAGAAAGATTTGCACAAGGTCTTCTTAATGAAATAAAATCTGATACTAATCCAAATTCTACTCAACAAGCATTTGGCAATGAAGTCGGGTTCAACTGAAATAATCCTAAATGCGTCTGAAATTGAGCCTATAAAATCAAAATTAGAAAGTCCTGATGTACTAAAAGATAGAGTACTTCGAATTTTAAATTCAAATTTTGTAAAAATGACTTTTCCTGTTTTTAATGGATTGTTTGATGCTGCCGCAGAATATTCTGGAAGAGATGATCCTCAATTAAAACAGAGATATAGTTGAGGGACATATCTTAGCAATAGATCTTAGTGAACCAATGGATAGAATTGTAGATAAAGATGAAGATTTGGAATTTCTTGATGATTACAAACTAATGAATCCATACATTTTGAAATTAGCTCGAGATAAAATTTCAAAAGGTGGTGAACAAGTCCTAAAAGAATTTGAAGAAGGATTCAAAGATGCAAGAATAGGACAATATCTTGATGAGAAATTAAAATCAAAACCAACTGACAATTACTGAAGAAGAAATGACTATTGTCTTACAAAAAATATCGAGCAGTAATGGGAACTGCGGGTAGAAACATGGCTTTAGCAGAACGACCCATTGGGGTGAAATTTTCTATTTGGGTATGGCAAGAGCTGCAGAAGGTGTTGGTTGTGGAAATGAAATTGAAGACTCTATTAAAAATGGATTTGTAAAAATACCTTCTTGGCCACTTTACTATTCATTATTAGCAAATGATGTGAAAAAAGGATTTGAAATTACTTTAGAAAAAAGTAATCTTTTTTGCAAGATGCTCGACTTACTCTGAATTGTTACCTGAGGGATTCTCTCACAAAGAATTTTTAGAATTTTTGTTTTTGACTGTGGAGCATTATAATCATTATTGGTACAATAAATTACAAAAAGCCAATAAATGGTCTGAGTTTGAATCCAAACTTCCAAAGTGATAAAATTGATGTGGTCTGAAAAATATCGACCTCAGATTATTTCTGATATGATAGGAAACGAAGAACCTCGTGCTGCTATAATGGAATGGTTTGCAAAATGGAAAAAAGGAACAAAACCTCTTCTCTAGTTGGACCTCCTGGAATTGGAAAAACCACAATAGCCTATCTTGTGGCAAAACAATTTGGATATGATATGATTGGACTTAATGCTAGTGATGTTAGAAGTAAATCTAGAATTAATGAAATTCTTACGCCTGTTTTAGGTAATGTGAGTGTTTTAGGAACTCCAATGATATTTGTTGATGAGGTAGATGGCATTCATGGTCGTGGTGATTATGGTGGAGCAGCAGCTCTTGTTGATATTCTAAAAGAACCTACAGTACCTATTATTCTTGCTGCAAACGATGATGCCTTAGACAAAATGAAAGGTATCAAAAAAGTGGTTAAAACAATATCACTTCAAAAGAATTCCTCCTCGTCTTTTGAGAGTTTATCTTGAAAATATTTTGAAAAAAGAAGTGCAAAACTAAGTCCTGGTTCTTTAATCAAAGTTATTGATAAATCACATGGAGATATCCGCTCGATGATTAATCTTACTCAATCTTTAGTAACTGGATTTAATCCTCAAACTGAAACATCTTTTGAAAGTATTAATGTTGAAGATGGAGTAAATGCATTCTTTAAAGCAAATTCAATTGAAGAAGCTAGAGGTGTTTTGTATTCTATGCAAATTGATCCAAGACAAAAAATATGCATTTTATTCCAGTATCATTACAAGTGATTAGATAATATCAACACTTGCAAAATATCTAGAAAGTTATTTCAAATGCTGATATGCTTTATGGCAAAATTATAAAAACCCAGAATTGGAGACTTTTACGTTATCTCAATGATGTTTTGATAGAATTATATCAAAATGATGATCAGAATTAGATATTCACAATACAATCTTTCATGGCCTTTACTTAATAGAATTCGTTGGGATGGTGCAAAAAAATAAAGTCATTGTCTTCTGTAATGGCAAAAAAATTACATTTGTCTTCTAGCACTTTTGTAACACTTTGTTTACCCTTATGTTTTATTTTGCATTAAAAAATAAAACTCTTGAATTAGAAATAGAAGAAACTTTTGGTGATATTATTGAAAAGGAGATTGAATTAATACAATGAGTTGGAGAAAAATTCCTATGAAATTTCCAGGTACTTGTATAGTTGTAATGAAAAAATCAAAGTCAATGAAATTGGATTATGGGCAAAAGGATTAGGGTGTAAAACATGAAAAATGTGCTCAAATCAATGAATTACAATGTGTTGTGTGTGGGCCCTGCTGGTTGTCCTCAATGTGAATTTCAGGATATCTGTGATATTTCCAAACGTTTCTCAATTATGTATCTGTAAGAAATGCAGTGAGGCAAAAGATGCTTTTAGTTCTTACTAAAAATCAGCCAAAAAAGCAATTCCTAATTCTTAAACTCCTGAATTTCTAAAATGAACAATGATCCTTGAGTTTATAAAATTTTGATAATATCTCTAATCCAAATTAAATTAATATATGAAACCCTCTTGCTTTAGATCACTGTTATGCATTCTGAAAAGATTGAAGGATATACTAAAAAAATTAACACAGCATTACAAGGAGGGGGCCAAGATAGAATTAAGGCTCAACATGATAAAGGGAAATTAACTGCTCGTGAACGAATTGATCTTTTACTTGATGAAGGTACTTTTACTGAAATAGATCCATTGGCCACACATCATTATCACGAATATGATATGCAGAAAAAGAAATTCTTTACAGATGGTGTAATTTGTGGATATGGAACAGTAAATGGTAGACAAATCTTTGTCTTTGCTTATGACTTTACTATACTTGGTGGTACACTAAGTAAGATGGGAGCTAAAAAAATTACAAAACTTACATGAACATGCACTTAAAACTGGATGCCCATTATTGGAATAATGGATTCTGGTGGTGCTAGAATTCAAGAAGGAATTATGAGTCTTGATGGATTTGCAGATATTTTTTATTACAATCAATTAGCTTCTGGAGTAATTCCACAAATTACTGCAAGTATTGGTCCTTCTGCAGGTGGTGCTGTATATTCACCTGCAATGACTGACTTTGTAATTATGGTTGACAAGATAGGAACTATGTTTGTTACAGGACCTGATGTAGTCAAGACTGTATTGGGTGAAGAAATTTCATTTGAAGATCTTGGTGGAGCAATGACACATGTACAAAAAGTGGAGTTGCACATTTTGTTGCACAAAATGAATACGAGTGTATGGATTATGTCAAAAAATTACTTTCATATCTTCCCACAAAATAATACTGAAGCACCACCAAAAACTACAACTGATGATGATCCAAACAGATTAGATCATAATCTAATTAACATAATTCCAGAAAATCCTTTGCAACCATATGACATGAAAGATATCATTAACTCAATTGTTGATAATCATGAATTCTTTGAAGTACATGAATTGTTTGCACCAAATATTGTAGTTGGTTATGGAAGAATGAATGGTAGAGTTGTTGGGTTATTGCAAATAATCCTATGCATCTTGCAGGTGCACTTGATATTGATTCATCAAACAAGGCTGCACGTTTTATCAGATTTTGTGATGCGTTTAACATATCTTTAATCACTTTAGTTGATACTCCTGGTTACATGCCTGGTTCTAATCAAGAACATAATGGAATCATTAGACATGGTAGTAAACTACTCTATGCATTTTGTGAAGCAACTGTTCCAAGAATTACTTTAGTTATTGGTAAAGCATATGGTGGGGCATACATTGCAATGGGAAGTAAAAATCTTGGAACTGACATTAATTATGCATGGCCAACTGCTAGATGTGCTGTTTTAGGTGGTGAAGCTGCTGTAAAAATTATGTATAGAAAAGATCTTAGTGAAGCTAAAGATGCTGAAGCATTAAAAAAACAATTAATTGATGAATTTGCAGAAAAATTTGAAAATCCTTACGTTGCTGCATCCTATGGAACTGTTGATAATGTAATTGATCCTGCTGAAACAAGACCTATGCTAATTAAAAGCACTTGACATGCTTGAAAACAAAAGAGCAAAACTACTACCTAGAAAACACGGAAACATCAATTTATGATTAAAAATGATTGAAAAAGTACTTATCGCAAACAGAGGAGAAATTGCTTTACGTGTTATTAGAACATGTAAGAGACTTGGAATTAAAACAGTTGCTGTTTATTCTGATGAAGATTACACTTCTGCATGTAAAACAAGCTACTGAAGCATATTACATTGGAGAGGCAACTCCTACAAAATCATATCTTAATCAAGAAAAAATTCTTGAAGTAATGCTATGCATCTGGTGCAGATGCTGTTCATCCAGGTTATGGATTTCTTTCTGAAAATGATGACTTTGTAAGTTTATGTGAAAAAAATAAAATTATTTTATTGGACCAACTGCAGAATCAATGAATCTCTGTGGAGATAAAATGAAATGTAAAGCTGCAATGCTAAAAGCAAAAGTTCCAACTGTTCCTGGAAGTCCTGGTTTAGTAAAAGATGCAGCTGATGCAGAAAAAATTGCAAATGAAATTGGTTATCCCTGTAATGTTGAAATCAGTTTACGGTGGTGGAGGTCGTGGAATTAGAATTGTAACTAGTGATAAAGAATTACGTGATGGTTTTGAATCAGTAACAGGTGAATCTATTGCAGCAGTAGGTAAATCTGCAATCCTTGTAGAGAAATATTTAGAAAAAACACGACACATTGAATATCAATTTGCTCGAGATACTCATGGTAACACTGTTCATATTTTTGAAAGAGAATGTTCTATTCAAAGACGAAATCAGAAATTAATTGAACAAACTCCATCACCAATTGTTGATGAAGAAACAAGAGAACGTATAGGTAAATCAGTTTGTAATGCTGCAGATGCAGTAGGTTATACCAACTTAGGTACTGCTGAATTTTTAAGAGCAGATAACGGAGAATTTTATTTTATTGAAATTAATGCAAGATTACAAGTTGAGCATCCAATTACCGAATTTGTTTCTGGATTAGATTTAGTAAAATTACAGTTAGATATTGCTAATGGAGAAGCAATTCCATTCAAACAAAGTGATCTCAAAATGAATGGCTATGCAATAGAATGTAGAATTAATGCCGAAGATACTTTCTTAGACTTTGCTCCCTCTACTGGACCTATCTCTGATGTGATAATTCCCGCAGGTCCAAGTGTTAGATGTGATACCTATCTTTATCCTGGATGTTCTGTTTCTCCATTTTATGATTCACTTATGGCAAAACTTGTTACTTGGGGCCAAACATTTGAAGAATCTAGAACTAGAATGCTTTCTGCACTAAATGATTTTTACATTCAAGGAGTTGAAACTTCGATTCCGTTATACAAAACAATTCTAAATTCTGATGAATACAAAAATGGAGATCTTACTACAGACTTTCTAAAACGTTACAATATGATTGATAGATTAACTGAAGACCTTAAGAAAGAAAAAGAAGAAAAAGCGAAGCAGCTTTAGCAGCTGCGATAATTCATTCTGAATATTTTAAGAGTAGAGCACAAAATAATACTTCTACTAACGTAAATTGGAAGTACAAATTGGATTGATGAAAAATGAATTATAAAATACAAGATATTGAAAAATCATTTGATGGAAAAATAATAGAAAATCTTGGAAACAATGATTATGTAATTAAAATTAATGATATGAACATAAATTAAAAATTCTAATTATGAATTCTAAAGGAATTGAATTTATTTTAGATAAAAAATATCACAGAGCAAAATATCTTGAACATTCTACAAATGAAATGAATATTATAATTGACAATGTTCCTATTACTCTTAATTTACATACTCACTTTGATGAAGTAGTTTACAAAAATTCTGGTGGTTCTGGAACTGGAAATGCGCAGATAGATTTGAAAAGTCAGATTCCTGGAAAAGTTGTTTCTATATCTGTTTCAGAAGGGGATTCTGTACAAAAAGGTGATGTTGTTTGTACTTTAGAATCTATGAAAATGCAAGTTGCAATTAAATCCCATAAAGATGGAACTGTAAAATCAATCAAAGTTAAAGAAACTGCAACAGTTGCAAAAGGCGACGTTGTTGCAGAAATAGAATAAAAAAACTTTTACTGTTTTAGGAAATTTTTAATTTCTTCATAATTTGGTTCTTTAAGTGGATCTTCTGAAACCCATTTGTAACCAATTTTTCCATCTTCCATAATTATGAAAACAGAACGCTTTGCAGCATTGTAATCTTTTATGTGAGCTAAATCTGGCATTAAAATATCATAATCTCTAATTGTTTTACTATTGTAATCTGCCAATAATGGAAAATTGAAGTTGTGTTTTTCTACAAATGCTTTATTTGCAAATGGACCATCATTACTGATTGCAACAATATGTGCACCGAGATTTGAAATCTCTTGCCAAGAATCTCTTAATACGCCTAATTCTGTTTCACAAACTGGTGAACTTGCAGCAACGATGAATGTCAATATGATCTTTTTTCCTTTAAATTCATCCAAAGTCCTCATTTTCAGTTCTATATCTGGAAGTTCAAAGCCCGGAGCTGTATCTCCAATATTTAACGACATGATGAATTTTTATTATTATCCTATAAAGTACTTTACAACAATCACTTTTTAAAAATTTGATCTAAAAATGAAACATACCTTTTTATACAAAAATTGGAGTGAAAAGCTAAATTGGTCGGGGAATTAGCGGGCAATTATAGTACCGTTGTATTGATGTTTGGCTTTGCAGTAGTAGCAATGGCTCCTGCATTACTTATTTCTAGAATGATTTCTCCCCGAAAACGTAGTAACCCTGTTAAATTTTTACCAATGGAATGTGGTCAAGTCCCAACTGGTGAAGGACGAACTCACTTTATGATGCAGTATTATCCCGTACATTCTGATGTTTGTTGTTTTTGATGTTATGGCAATTTTTTTGTATGCTTGGGGAAGTTCTCTTTTAGAACTTCCAAAGAGTGCAACATTTACCTATGATGGGCTTTTTAGCTATAATGTTTGGTGCAATGGCATTTGCATTATATCAATCAGGGGAGAAGAATATGGTAGTTTTTTATGTAAACAATATCTACGAGGTTAGGGGATAAGATTGCTTAAAGATTTACTTACACCAGAAACTGCTAATGTCTTTATAGGAAAGTTAGGAGATATTTTAGAAAAAGCAATTGACAAACCATTAGGTTATGCAATTAACTGGGGTAGAATTTGGTCTCTATGGCCAGTCCACATTGAAACAGCTTGTTGCAGTGTTGAATTTGGTGCAGCATCTAGTCCTAGATATGATGTTGAAAGATTTGGTATCATTGAAGCGTTTGGCTCACTAAGACAATGTGATCTAATTGTTGTACAAGGAACCATTACACGAAAAATGGCACCACGCTTAAGATTAGTTTATGATCAAATGCCTGAACCAAAAGTATGTTATTGCTATGGGGGCTTGTGCAATTACTGGTGGATTGTATTTTGATTCATACAATGTACTTCCAGGAATTGACGGAGTAATTCCAGTTGATGTCTATGTTCCAGGCTGCCCACCTAGACCTGAAACTCTCATCCAAGGATGTATTTTACTGCAAGAGAAAATCAAGAGAATGAAGGCTAGGACGTTTGTATAATGAGTTCTGATTCTGAAAAACCTGTACAGAGGTTAAATCTACAACTGAAACTAAACCTGAAACTAAACCTACAACAAAGCCTGTAGTAAAAAAACCTGAAGAAAAACCAGTAGAATTACCTGCATTTGAGAAAAAATATTTCTGATAAAATTGTTGAAAAGTTTGGTGATAAAGTTGAAGTTGCATTTGTAAAAGAAGATAGAGTTGGAATTAATGTTGGTCAGAGAAAATGTTCATGATGTTGCAGAATTCATTCGTGATGAATTAAACTATGATCATGTGGAATCTGTTTCAGGTGTAGATTATCCACTAGAACAAGAAATTGCAGTTGTTTATCATATTGGTTCTTACTCAGATCCCTCATTAGCAAGACAAATTCTTGTTTTATCTACTAGAGCACAACGAGAAGAAAATCCAATACCCTGGAAATGATGCAACAAAACTTCCTACTCTTAGAGATATATTCTACAGTGTAGAGTTTCATGAAAGAGAAATTTTTGAAATGTTTGGTGTTTACTTTGAAGGCCATCCTGATAATAGACGATTACTTTTGCCAGAAGATTGGGCAGATTTACCTCCACTTAGAAAGGACTTTGCAATAAAGGGAAGATAGAGATGGCTACAGAATTACCACGTCAAAAACCAACATCAACAGAAATACTGTTGATAAACCATCATCAAATTGGTTACCACCAGGATTAGCACTTCAAAAAGTTGATGAGAGAATCATGACTCTTAATGTTGGACCACAACATCCAGGTTCTGGTCACATGAGACTTATTGTACAAATTGATGGTGACTATATTGTTGCATGTGATCCTGATCCTGGATATGTTCACCGTGGAGAAGAAAAAATGGCAGAATATAGAAACTATATCACAAACATTCCTCACTTAGAAAGACCCAGTAATTCATGATTCATGTAATGTACTTTATCCATATGTTTTAGGGAGTTGAAGAACTTCTTGGAATTGAAGTTCCTGAACGTGCAAAATATGTTAGAGTTATTGCATCTGAGCTAAACAGATGTATCTACATAATGTATTGGCTTGCAATTTATGGAATCTTCTTAGGACATTCTACAATGTTCATGTGGCCAGCAGGTGATCGTGAACTCTTAATTGATCTTATGGAAAAAATGACTGGTGCAAGAGTTACACACTGCACATTTTGTTCCAGGTGGAGTTAGAAATGATTTACCACCAAACTTTGAAGAAGTTTGTTTACGTCAAGTTAACTATTTTGAAAAACGTATCAAAGAATATGCTGCAGTATTTTATGATAATCCAATTCTGATTTCAAGAACTCAAGATACTGGTGTATTATCACGTCAAGATGCAATTAGACTTGGAGTAACTGGTTCTGTACTTCGTGCAAGTGGTGTTGATTATGATCTAAGAAAGAAAGAACCATATGATGTCTATGATGAGTTAGATATCCATCTAATGTGATGAAAGCAGGCGATGCTTATGCAAGATCTAAAATTCCATGGCTTGATATGATGGAAAGCTGTAACATAATTAGACAAGCATTACAAAAAATGCCAAAGTCTGGTTCTGTTAGAGTTAAACTAAAACCAAATCCAAAAGGAAAAGGACTTGATACGGTTTACAAACGTGTAGAATCTGGTAGAGGTTCTTTAGGTTGCTATATTGTTTCTGATGGCAAACCTGAACCATACAGATTAAAGCTAAGTGTTCCTTCATTTAGAAACTTGATTGCATTACCATATCTTCTCAAAGGTGAAAAACTTGGTAACATGCCATCAGTTTATTGGAGTCTTAATTATTGGCCAGTGGAGGCAGATAGGTAAATGTCAGTTATTGCACCAAATTTCAAACTAAGTAAATTTATCATATCATTACTTGATAATATGTTCTGGATCTTATTGATAGTGGTTTTAGTTGGTCTTCCAGCAATTTTTATGATTTTATTCGTTATTCCAATGCCTGTAATTAATGGTGAATTACTTACACCCATTTCTTGCATTTCATGTTAGTAAATCCTACACGTACTCTTCCATAATTCAAGCATTCATGACAACTGATATCTTTAGAGTAATGGCATTTCCTGGATTTGGTTTTGCAGCATTATTGGCAGCTTCAGTAATTTTCGTTGAAAGAAAGATGATGGCAAAAATACAACTAAGAGTTGGTCCTTTCTACTGTGGAAAAGTTGAAGGTATTTTACAATTAATGGGTGATGGTCTGAAATTAATTTCTAAAGAAATTATTATTCCTGCAAAAGCTGATAAACCAATTTTCTGGGCAGCACCAGTACTCTTTGTTGCAACAGCAGCTGCATTTGTTGCATTAATTCCTGTAGCTCCTGGTTGGGTAGTTGCAGATATAGACTTGGGATTACTTGGAGTATTTGCAGTAATTGGATTCTTCCCAATCATTACTATTCTTTCTGCATGGTCTGCAAACAGCAAGTATCCATTCATTGGAGGAATTAGAGCTTTATTCCAAATGGTTTCATTTGAAATTCCATTAATCTTATCTTTGTTGGGAGTTGTTATGGTAACTGGAACTCTAAACCTGTCTGAAATTGCAGCAAGCCAATCTAATTTCCCATGGATTATATTTTTACCAATTGGTGCTATTGTCTTTTTTATTACAATGCTTGCAGAATTAGAAAGAATTCCATTTGATTTACCAGAAGCAGAAAGTGAAATTGTAGCTGGATGGTTAACAGAACTCTCAGGAATGATGTATGGACTTGTTCAATTAGGATCCTATCTGAAACTTTATGCGTTTGCAGCCTTGTTTGTTGTTTTGTTCCTTGGTGGTTGGAATGGCCCAATGGTGTACCTGCATTCCCAGAGCAAATTATTACTGAAGGACTTGAAATGGGTCCTATTACTCTCACTGTTGATGGATTGGGACCATTACTTTATGATACAATACACAAGAAATGCTTAATGGAACACTTTGGTTTGTTCTCAAAACAGCTGGAGTAATTTTCTTTATAATATTGCCAAGAGGTGTATTTCCCAAGAGTCAGAGTTGATCTGTTGTTGAATCTTGGTTGGACCAAACTCATTGGTCTTTGTTTCATTAACATCTTTATTGCACTTGGTTTGCTTTACGCTGGAGTGCTTGGGCCAGGAGGGTTACAATAATGGGAACTGCTACAGGTATTATTCGTGCATTAAACTCTGGAATTAAACATCTTGCAATAAAGCGATTTACGCTTCGTTATCCTGAAGAAAAACTAAAGTTTGTAGGGGATGGATATCAATTTGATCCTTCAACTGGTGTAGGAATTGCAGGACTAAAGGGACGTCATCTGTTATTTCATGATCATTGTACTGGTTGCCAATTATGTTCTATTGCATGTGAAGGAGTTGCTGAAGCAATTGCAATGGTAAAGGTTCCAAACCAGTGGAAGCAAAACAAGAAATCAATCATGCCTCAGATTGATTATGGTAAATGTGTTTTCTGTGGGTCTTTGTGTTGATGCATGTCCATTTTATGCACTATACATGACTAATGACTATGAACTTTCTTCATTTTCTAAAGAAGGTTTAATCTATACTCCTGCTCAACTTCAGGTAAAACCATATGTTGCACAAGATAGTGAAATCATAATTACTGATAGGGGTGCATCACATGGCTGATGTTGCATTTCTTGCATTAACTGTAATTACAATTGGTTCTGCAATTGCTGCACTTGAAATGAGATCATTAATTTATGGTTCTATTGCCTTGATGGGTTCTCTTGGTGGAATTGCTGGATTCTTCTTATTGTTAGATGCACCATTTGTTGCATTGTTCCAACTAGCAGTTTATGTTGGTTCTATTGCTGTTTTAATTTTGTTTACTGTCATGTTGGTAAAAAGAGAACTTATCTTCAAAAAAATTGAAGACAAGCGAAGAAAGTTTGCAGGAATTGGATTGATGCTTATAGTAATGGTATCATTTGGGTGCTATATTCATAGATTCTGGAATCAAAACAATAACTACTGATGAACCTCCAGTTAATTTTAGAGATATTGGTGCAGACTTTGTAATCTATTATTGGCCTGCATTGATTTTGATGGGTCTTAATTTTAGCAAGTACTGTAACTGGTGCATTAGTTTTAGCTAGACGAGTAGGATGTGGAAGATGGCCAACGAACTAATTGATTTTACACTTGTGTCTGTTGCTCTTTTGGGCATAGGAATTTACGGTCTTGCAGTAAAACGTAATTTTATTCGAATGTTATTTGCAATTGAAATAATTATCAATGCTGCAAATCTCAACCTTGTTGCATTTGGTAGATTCATACCTGATAGTGGCGGTCAGACTTTGGCATTATTCTCAATTGCAATTGCAGCTGCAGAAGTAGCAGTCGGACTTTCATTAATTATCGTAGCTTACCGTATGTATCAAAATGTCGATATTGCAGACTTTAGGAGTTTGAAAGGATAATGGAATATGCATTATTGCAGGCAATTTTCTTGCCCCTTCTACTATCTCCGGTAGTCTACATAATTGGACGAAAAGCAGGTCCTACACCTGCAATGTGGGTTACATTTGCAATTCTGCTTTACGCAACAATTCTAATAGTTAATGCTGCACTTTCTGGAACTGTAGAAGAGCATTATCCATGGACAACCCAGTTTGGTGAGTTTGGTTTCTTGTTAGATGGTTTAGCATCACCATTTGCAATAATGATTTATGTTCTATCTACAATCTTGGTACTTTACTCAAAACCATACATGATTCACATATTCCACCATCAATTCGAAGAAGAACGTAACATCAACACATCTGGAAGTGGACAAACTTCAGTAGTTGAATCATCTGCTCTTTCAAATTATGTAAATGCAAAATCTGGACTTTACTTTGCACTTTATCTTCTATTTGCAGTGGGAATGCTTGGAACAGTTCTTTCAACAAATCTGATCGAGTTCTTTGTATTCTTTGAAATAATGTTGATTCCTGGTTTCTTTTTAGTTGCTCTTTGGGGTGCATGGTCAAAGAAGAAAGATTGGTTTGATGTTCTTGTTTTGGACTCACTGCTGGTGCGGTTGTTTTACTATTAGGGATTTTTGATGATTGGTCTTACATTGGAAGTTTTGATTTTGCAGATATTCGTGAATCTGAAATTCCTCAAGATATTGCAATGCTTTCTGCAGTTGCTATTGCGTTAGGTCTTGGTGTTAAACTAGCAGTCTTTATGTTCCATATTTGGCTTCCATATGTTCACGGTTCTGCACCAACACCAATCAGTGCATTATTGTCACCAGCTATGATTGGAATTGGAGCTTATGGTATTTTCAGATTAATTGTTGAATTCTTACCTGCAACATTTGCAGACCTTGCAATATGGTTCTACATTTGGGGACTTGTTACAATGATTTATGGCGGTGCAATGGCACTGATGCAAGATGACTTGAAACGTCTTCTTGCTTATTCTAGTATTAGTCAGATGGGTTATCTCTTGTTTGGTATTGGTACAATTTCTGTACTTGGTCTTACAGGTGCTGAGATGATGTATGTTACACACGCTATTGGAAAAGGTATTCTCTTCATGATGGCTGGAATTATTATCGTTAAAGTTGGAACTAGAAGTATCTCCAAACTTGGAGGATTAGCTGGAAAGATGCCAATTACAGCAGTATGTGCAGTTATTGGTGCATTTGACAATCATGGGAATTCCACCAACTGCTGGTTTCATGGGAGAATGGATTCTCTTTGCTGGTGCATTACAGACTGCACTTGAAGAAGGTTCTACACTTAGAGCAGTAGGATTTGGTTTAGGTCTTGTCGCAACTGTTCTTACAATGTCTTATCTTCTCTGGATGCTAAAACGTGTATTCTTTGGCAAAACTCCTGAACATCTTAAAAATGTG
>PVMK01117900.1_pt1 | contig 31556 bp, 31 predicted proteins | sample 1853481 | NCBI WGS metagenome assembly PVMK01 (sample SAMN08533507, study PRJNA380276) | Marine sediment metagenome, whole genome shotgun sequencing project.
CTGCAAAATCCGGAGAAGAAAAATGCCAAGCCCGGCCTGGTTCCTGTCTCACAGTGCCCATACCCGTTATATCAACGGCGCCCTTGCCTACTTTGCCCAGGGCATTCCGATGGGGCTCCTGCATATAGCGTTGCCGGCCTGGCTGTCCACGCAAGGTGTGCCGGCGATGCAGATCGCCACATTCCTGTCGGTCATCATGCTGCCCTGGGCATTCAAACTCCTGACCGGGCCGTTGATGGACCATTTTGAGTACTTGCCGATGGGTAAACGGCGGCCATGGGTGATCGGTGCACAATTCGGCATGGTGGTCAGCCTGCTGGCCCTGATGTGGGTGGAAGATCCAGCATCCCAAATCGGCCTGCTGACAGCCATCGGCTTCCTGATCAACTCATTCACCGCAACCCAGGATGTGGCGGTGGACGGCATGTCCATCGACCTGGTACCGCTGGAGGAAGAAGGGCGGCTCAATGCCTTCATGAGCTTCGGCAAGGCCGTCGGCTGGGCGGTCACTTCGGCCATCACGGGCAGTTTGCTGGTGCTCTACGGAATGAAAGTCACCGCCCTGGTCTCCGGTATCGGCGCAGCCCTGATCTTCATACTCCTGATCATGATCCGGGAAAGAAAGGGAGAACGCATGTTCCCCTGGACTGAAGGCTCAGCATCGGAAAAAAATGAGCCGCCTCCTTCATTCAAAACCGTGTTTTCCGATCTCAATCATGTCTTGTGGGTGAAGGCCAGCCTGATCGTGATGGCCATCATGTTTTTCGACGGGCTGGTGGCGGGCTATGGCCGTGCACTGATGCCCATCGCTGCCGTGCAGGTATTTAATTTCACGACGCCGCAATGGGCCAACCTGAACGCCGTCATGGGCCTGGCTGGCGCTTTCCTGGCTTTGGCGCTGGGGCCTATGATCGACCGCTTTGGCGCAAAGCGCATGTTGTCGCTCACCATATTCGTGGTAGGCCTGCATGCCTTCCTGCTGGCGGGATCACAACAACTGTGGAATAACAGTATGTATGTGCAAATCATGATGTCCGCGTGGATCCTGTTGTTACCGGTCACCATGGTCTGCGTACTGGCCCTGGCGATGAGTATTTGCTCACACGCCACCTCCGCCACACAATTTGCAATCTACATGTCGATTTCAAACCTGGGTGCAGCGGGAGGCTCCATGGTTTACGGCTTCCTGGCGGAGTACACCAGTTGGTCCCAGAACTATGCACTCAAGGGCTTCATGGTGTTCATTCTGCTCCTGATTATTCTTCTGTTCCGCTCCCACGGACACCCTGAGGAATTGTTGGAAGAAGAACCCGCCTAGCCCGCAGGACACTCTCTGGCATTACCTACAGGCCCGGGCCGCCATGCGCGGCCGCATCGAAGATGGCGACACATTTTCGATGCCTTATTCCGATCTGTAAAGCGGGCTACTTTTTATAATCTGGTATGACGACTTCGCCCGTTATGTCTTCCGCACGGATTTTTCCGCTGCTGTCTTTGAGCACCCTGAAATCACCACCGACGTTCTCCGCGATGATATCGCCGGATGAATCCTGCTCAATGACTACGTCTTTCCTGACATTGGTAAACCAGATTTCGCCGGAACTGTCAGACTCTACCAGTACATTACCTTCGATGCCGGAACCGCGAATGTCGCCGGAACTGTCGGAAATGATCGTGAAATCACCCCGAAGCCCGTGGACCTCGATATCACCGGAAGAGTCCTTGATTTCAACCAATCCGGCAGCATTCCTGATCTCGATATCACCCGAGCTATCCTGGAGCGAGAGTGTGAAGATATCCTCAATCTCGATATCACCGCTGCTGTCCCGCAACTCGAGGGCCAGGCCATCAGGTACTTCAAGCTCCAGGTCCATATAGGCGTACTTGTTGCCCCACAAAGACCAACTACCGCTCATATCAGGCAATACTACGTTGATCTCCGCCCGATCTCCGGAACGGGTCTCCAACCGGGACTCGTCCAGCCACTTCTCCTCGGAAACACAGATTCTTCCGCTGATCTTCACCTCATCCGATCCGGAAACACCCACAATTTCGAGGTCGCCAGCGGCTGCAGATATGGCCAGGGATTGACTGTCTGAAACATCCAGAGACTGGTCGAGCAAGCGCTCGAATTCACATTCCGCCTGCGCATCTGCAGCGATCAACAACAGCAAAAGCAATACCAAAAGTACTATCCATCTGTTCATAAATAACCTCCATCCATTAAATTCCCTGACTATAGTATTATGCAAGAAAGGGGCCAAAAACAGTATTCCTCCGTTAATCGGTGTAAAAAACATGTTTCCGGGCCTTGGCATGGGGGGTGCTGGATCAGACAACGTCATTAACATTCTGTGCTCCGAACCTGTATGCGCTAGCTGTGAATTCCGGCAATTTTGATAACATAATCGTTGTGCTACTTGCCGGCGCCCCAGTCCGGAGTAAGGGGTCTCCTTCCAGCACACGGCATAAACCCGTCAATGGGGCCTCCTCTTGAAACATCGTGATACTTATTGAGGCCTCCCCCCGCGATTTCAGGCTTGAGAGGCATAACCTACCATCCTACTAGTGTTTTAGCACTACAACGAAGGAGGAGACCTCAATGAAATTCTACACCCAAACCCACAAACATTACTGCGGTATTGATCTGCACGCCCGTTGCCTGTATGTCTGCATACTGAACCAGCAGGGAAATATTCTTGTCCACAAAAACATCAGCGCCAACCCCCAGGCACTCATGAAGCTGGTTACGCCCTATCTGGATGACCTGGTGATTGGCGTTGAATGCATGTTCTCCTGGTACTGGGTTGCTGACCTGTGCCGGGAACGCCAGATTAGCTTCATCCTGGGCCATGCCCTTTACATGAAAGCCATCCATGGCGGCAAGGCCAAGAACGACAAGATCGATTCCCACAAGATTGCCGTGCTGATGCGCGGCGGCATGTTCCCACAAGCATACGTCTATCCCCGCGAGATGCGCGGCACACGGGATTTAATGCGCCGGCGCTTGCGCCTGATGCGCCAACGCGCAGAACTGTTCGCTCATATCCACAATACCAACAGCCAGTACAACCTGCCGCCGATCAACAAGGATCTTCATCATGTCTGTAACCGCGACGGTATCGCCGAGCGGTTTTCTGATCCCAGTGTGCAGAAAAGTATTGAGCTGGATCTGAAGCTGATGGGATTTTACGATCACCAACTCAGCAAGGTCGAGTGGACGATCCAGAGACATGCCCGCAACTGCGATCAACACAGCCTGATCCTGTTGCGCACGGTACCGGGTATTGGCAAGATCCTGTCACTGGTCATGCTTTATGAAATCCATACCATTGAGCGCTTTGCTACGGTGCAGGACTTCGCCTCCTATTGTCGATTGATCAAGTGTAAGAAAGAGTCGGCCGGTAAATCCTACGGCACTTCGGGCAAAAAGATTGGTAATGCCTATCTGAAATGGGCGTTCAGCGAAGCGGCCGTGTTATTCCTCAGGGCAAACCCCGAAGCTCAGGCCTGGCTGGAAAAAATGGCCAATAAACACAACAAGGCCCGTGCCCTGACGATTCTGGCGCATAAGCTGGGTCGTGCGGTTTATTTCATGCTGCAACGCAAGACGGTCTTTGATCAGGAGAGATTTCTGAACAGTTAATGGAAGGCATGCAGGTACGCTCGTTTTGAAACTGGCGTCGATACACAAAAGCCCATGCGGACTGTGACTTCTGTAGCTTTGACTACTCAACCCCGTCCATCTGCGCGGTGTGACAGCCATTGATTCGTGATTAGCGCCTGCATGCGCTTCCACCCATACCCGGTTTACAGGTTCTGCGCCTTACCCGAGCTCAGTACTAACTGGATGATCATTTACTTGATCAAGCCCTTGTAACTCATGAATGAGCCGGTAGAAGGAGAGCTTGAATAGATTCTAGAGCGACAGGCCCTTTGGGCCTGCCAATGACTCTCTATATGTGTTTAGGACAGAACCTGACCTTGAATTAAAAGGCAGATCACCTGTAACTCCGGATGCTGATTTTTACTGGGCAAACTTTTTTCCGGTATGGTTTAGTTGTGCCTGTTGACAGACGGGGGCCTCATATGTGTTGCAAAGGGTCCTGGAAGAAGACCCCTTACTCCGAACGGGCTTGTGCCAAACTGAAAGTCAGAATCACCCGATACCCCCAAACGCTAATCTTTTGCGCCGTATGCCAGGTCGCCTGCATCGCCGAGGCCCGGAACGATGTACTTCATGCTGGTCATTTCGGGATCAATGGCGCCGACCCAATAGGTTGTTTCCGCCGGCAAATTTTCCATTGCCATTGCCAGGCCCTCGTCAGTTGCGATTACCACCACCACGTGTAACTGCGACGGCGTACCGCGTTCCAGCAAAGCCTTGTAGGCCAGCACCATCGAGGAGCCTGTCGCCAGCATGGGATCACACAGGATGACTGTCTTGCCGTCCACGGAGGGACTGGACAGATACTCGATTTCCACCTCGAACCGATCACTGTCCTGTTCGTGTTTGCGGTAGGCGGAAATGAAGGTGTTTTCTGCTTTATCGAAGTAGTTCAACAACCCCCGGTGCAAAGGTAAACCCGCGCGAAGAATGGTCGCCAGTACCGGCTGCCCGGTTAGTTCCGCAGCATCAGCCTCGCCCATTGGTGTCCGCACCCGGATGTTCCTGTGCTGCATGACCTTGCTGATCTCGTAGGCGAAAATCTCACCCAAACGCTCAATGTTGCGCCGGAAGCGCAGGCTGTCCTGCTGGATATCCACATCGCGGATCTCGCGCATGAACTGCTGGAACAGCGACCATCGGTCACCGAGATTGTGAACTGTGGAATTCATCGGTGGAGAAGTTTAACAAATAATCACTGCTGGGGCCTGTACGTACTGGGGTCAGGTTCTTGAACCTGACCCCCTCGAACTGGCGGAGCGAGCGAAGTTACTGACACGCCGAATAAAATAAGCGTTAAACTGGGCTGATGCCGCTTCGCGCTCCGGACAGGGGTCAGGTTCGAGAACCTGACCCCAATTCCTGATCATTTTAAACGCATCCAAATTCGATGAAGGCAAACCTTTGATTACCGAACAGGATTGTGTGGCTCTGGACGTAGAGGACCCACTGGCGGGTGAGGCGGCTAAATATTACCTCCCCCGGGGTGTGCTGTATTTTGCGGGAAACTCCCTTGGCGCGTTGCCCGTGGCCGTACATAAAAGTGTCATATCGATCATTCATGATGAGTGGGGAAAGAAACTGGTTGGTGGTTGGAATAGTGCCGGCTGGTACACATCCCCCTCGCGTGTGGGCGCAAAAATTGCCCGGCTGATTGGGGCAGATGCCGATGAAGTAACCGTTACGGACAGTACGTCCGTTAACCTGTTTAAATCCATCATTGCCGCTATGGGGCTGAACACGCAGCGCAAAGTGTGCCTCACCGACCGGGAAATATTTCCAACCGACCTTTATATCATGCAGGGCATTGAAGAACTGCTGGGTGAACAGTTCACGTTGACAGCCGTTAAAAGAGACCGCATCCTCGACGAAGTCGGCGATGACACGGGACTGGTTGTTCTCAGTCACGTCGATTATCGAACCGGTGACGTATTTGACATGCGGGACATTACCCGGCGTATACACGAAGCCGGCGGACTGGTGCTGTGGGATCTCTGCCACAGCGCCGGCATCTTCGATATCACATTGAACGAGGCGAAGGCGGATTTTGCCGTTGGCTGTGGCTACAAATTCCTCAACGGCGGCCCCGGTGCGCCGTCCTTTGTTTACGTGGCCAGGCGTCATCAGGAGAACATCAGTCAACCGCTGACCGGATGGATGGGGCATGCGAGCCCTTTTGCTTTTGACGAAACCTATCAAAGCGCAGCGGGGATCAGGAAAATGCTGTGCGGCACCCCATCCATTATCGCCATGGGCTGTTTGGAAGCGGCTCTTGACGAATTATTGCCGGTATCGATGGCAGCGATAAGAGACAAATCGACCAAATTGACCCGCCTCTTCATTGAATTGATGAAGGAGCGTTGCGCAGATTTCGACTTCGCCCTTATTTCATCGGAAAACGATGATATCCGGGGCAGCCAGATCAGCTACACGCACGAGCAAGGCTACGTCATCATGCAGGCGCTGATCGCAAACAATGTAATCGGGGATTTTCGAGCGCCGGATTGCGTGCGATTTGGCGTGAATCCTTTGTATTTGAGCTTTATGGATATTTGGCGGGCTGTCGATTCCATCAAAGCCATCATGGAAACCGAAGCCTGGCGAGAATTCCAGGGCCAAAAGAAGGAAGCAGTCACTTGATCAGGCTGGTGAGGGCATCAGCCACTGCACCATCTGCCGGGTCACCTCGGGGCTGTTAAGCAACTCCATGTGATTCATGCGGTAGGCAATCCATTGTGATGCTTCTGAAAACTGCAGCGTCCTTTGTGCGTCATCATGATGGCCCAGTGCGCTGTGCAGGGGCACCAGGCCGTCGCCAATCAAGCGGTCCGCCAGCGCGTTGCGCCTGGCTGCCCTGGTCGCGGCCACGGTGTAGCAGGCCACACCCTCCGGTAAGGGCACAAACTGGCGTTGATCGGGTTTGCGGTGAAAACGGTTGTGGCCATGCCAGTCTTCGTCCAGCACATGACCGTAACGCAAATCGGTGATGCCTGCACTGCGCAGGTGGCCAAGCCTGGTGAAAGGTTTGGTATAGGTCATGTTGCCCAAAATGGTGTTAACCCAGTTACCGGCCCGCTCCAGCGGGGCCCCATGGTGCGGTGTACCCAGAAATACGATGTTTTTCAGGTGAGCCGGCCAGCGTAAATCATCCTGTTTGGCATAGTGGCAGGCGCTGCGGGTCAGCAAGCCTCCCATGCTATGGGCCACGATGCTCAGCTCTTCAATCGGTGTAGGCCAGTGTGTCACCAGTTGCTCCAACTGGGCCGACAGTTCGCGCCCGTTTTGTGAGGTGTGCAAACCGGAGTTGTAGTGCAGATAGACGGGGGTGTAGCCGAGCGCCGAAGCCAGTGTTATACCATGGTCGACTACGAGGCCTCTGCGCTGCGCGTGCCGCTGCATGTCGTTCAAACACAGGCCATGAATCAACAGCAACACCTTGTTGGAGGCCGCAGACATTGATGGCATGGACTGCCAGTTCAATGCTTCTTCCCGGTAGCGCAGAGTCATGGGCGTTGCGAACGGGTTGTTGCCGGCGACCAGGCGGTCACCCATCACGCCATTAAGAGCAGCCACAACGGCTGCGCGCTGGAGCGTTCCGGATTTAGTATCTTCCGCCGACTCAAACAGGGGCTGAAGTCCGGCCAGCACAACATCCGCGCCTTTGCCCACCAGCTGAGTAATATTGTGGATATTTCTGTATACCAGACCCGGAATGCCACGGGTCTGTCCCGGTGCTTTGCCACCAGGAATACCCATGGTGTTCAACACCGACTGGTGCACATCCTCGGTGATGCGGGTCACACCCGTGGTGGCCTGCGTTGCCAGTTGCACCAGACCCCGAATGTCCGAGATGCGCACTCCTACTTCACCCCATGCATACCGCGGCGAACCAGTGGCACCAATGCCAGGGCCACTACTGCGGAAACCATGCCGATCCAGAACATCATCATGAACATGTCACCATAAAGCGCTGCTGCAACAGCCACATCCAGGGTCTCGCCTTCAGGGACATCCATCGCCGTCAGTTCGCCAAACCGGGCCGCCAGCACTTCCGAATAGGCGGTTGCCAGGAACCAGGCGCCCATCATGACACTGACGACACGAGGTACCGATAGCTGCGTTACTGCACTGAGGCCAATCGGTGAAATACTGAGTTCGCCGATTTCAAGCACGGCGTAAGCCAGCACCAGCCACCAGACACTTGCCATACCGTTAATGCCTGCCAGGTGTGCCGCGTACGCCATCGGCAAAAATGCCAGGCCAGCGAACAACAGGCCAATCACGCTCTTGGCAGGCTTGCTTGGATTCAATCCCCTCTTATCCAGCCATGGCCACATCCAGGTAAACAACGGTGTAAACGCAACAATGAAAAATGCACCCAGGAAAGTCAGTGACCCGGCGGTTTGCTGCACCACCGACATGTCGCGGATAAAAGCGGCAATCAGCAGCAAAGCAACCGTACCGATCAGTATTTCCCCGGTACGTTCCCGGCCGGCATCGGACAGTCTCAAGGCCGCCGCCATGGCCAGCGGGCTGGCAGCCAGCGGGATAACCGACCACGGCAGTACCGGATCATCACCGACTACCGGGACACTGAACAAATCCTTGGTCAACAAGCGGTCAGTGAAAGCCACCCAGGAACCGTAAGTCTGCTCATACAGGGTAAAAAATATCAATACCATAAAAATCAGCATGACCAGACTGAGCATCTGGTGCCTTTCAACGCGGTTACATTGCTTCACAAGAAACCAGATAAACCAGGCCACCAGCACGGCTGACATGATGTGCATGGCGCCCGTGACGGTCCAGGTGTGCTGCATCAATTGCCAGATAACGCCGACACCGACCAGTGCACCGGCATAAATAGCCCCTTCCCGCGTCAATGGTCCCAGGACTTTTTCTTTTAACAAGGCCGGATTTGCCGGTTCCGCGTGGCCATGCAGGTATTTCTGCCCGTTCAGAAAAACGGTCAGGCCCAGTAACATGCCGATACCCGCAGCGCCAAAGCCATATTTCCAGCCAAAGGTTTCACCCAGGTAACCACAGATAAGGCTGGCGAACAGGGCGCCAACGTTGATGCCGGCATAGAAAAGAGTAAACCCTGAATCCCTGCGTGGATCATTTTGCGGATAGAGCTTGCCGACTATGGTGGAAATATTGGGTTTCAGGAAACCGACACCCGCGATAATCAGCGCCAGTGAAAAATAGAAAACCTGCAGTGCGGCTTCATCACGCTGAATTTCACCATCAACAAGACGGGCTTGTTCACCCTCAAAAGCCATGCCGAAATGCCCCAGGCAGAGCAACACTCCACCCGCGACCACGGCTTTGCGCATCCCCAGCCAGCGATCAGCCAGCATGCCACCAATCACCGGCATGGCATAAACCATTCCGCCATATGCGCCCAACAACTGGTAGCTGGGCGCATCCCCAAACAGGTGATATTTAATCAAATAAAGAAATAAAAGCGCCTTCATTCCATAGAATGAAAAGCGTTCCCACATTTCTGTGAAAAAGCAGACATACAAACCTTTCGGGTGCCCCAAAATTCATCTTTCGGATGGAAATTTGTGTTGATGTCGATTGTGCTCATATTTATTTATCTTCTACACAGCTTAGCCGTGAGGAACCATACCCTATTTCCATCCTGAATAAAGCCGAATAGTGCCAGACGGAGATTTCCGGGCTGCCGGGGCGTTACAAATTCACTATTAGTCCCGGAAGTTTTTGAATTGCAGCGGCAAGCCGAATTTTTCTTCTTTCAGTAAGGCGATCACTGCCTGCAGGTCGTCACGTTTTTTGCCGGTGACGCGTAACTGATCGCCCTGGATGGCGGCTTGCACCTTCATCTTGCGGTCTTTGATCATCTTGACCATTTTCCTGGATTCCGCCGATTCGATACCTTCACGCACGGTGATTACCTGGGTGGCGGTCTTCGCCTGAATGACAGGCTCGGCTTTTTCGAGGCAAACGATATCCACCCCACGCTTGATCAACTTGTTACAGAGCATGTCATACATCTGATCCAGCTGGAACTCCGACTCTGTATTCATGGTGATGAGTTGATCACTCAACTCGAAGTTTGACCCCGTGCCTTTAAAGTCAAATCTGGTTGAGACTTCCCGGTTGGCCTGGTCAACCGCATTGGTCAGTTCGTGGTGGTTTACTTCGGAGACGACATCGAAAGAAGGCATTTTGAAATTCCTTTACATTTGCTTGGTGTAAAAATCGGGGTATTATCCCGCATATTGCCGCTTGGCTACCAGCGGAAATCATCGCTGTCCTCGGATTCACGGCGCCAGAACTGGTCGACTGTGTCAGCGCCATAGAAGAATTCCAGTCTCAGCCGGATACCCGGGTTGGCCCGGTAGCTGAATTCGTTTTCGAAAGACAGTTGCGGAACAATTTCGTAGTAAAGCCAGTCACGTTTAGTCCGCTTCCGGTAGCGCAAAGCCAGTGTATATTTATCGACATGCGTATCCGGCCGCGTATGGAAAATCGTTGTGAATTCGTATTGCAAACCACTCTGCTGCCCCAGGCGCAGAATGAAACTCACTATGAACTTTCAACTTCCAGGCGGACCGTTGCGGTACCTGAATCCAACAAACCCAGCTTTGCTGCCGCTGCACCAGACACATCGATGATCCTGGCTTTTGTGTGAGGGCCCCGGTCATTGATCCGCACGGTGACGGACTTGCCATTGTCGAGGTTGGTTACCTTGACCATGGTCCCAAATTCCAAAGTCCGGTGGGCGGCCGTCAAATCGTCCTTGTTATAAGGCTCACCGCTGGCAGTGGAATGACCATCGAGCGCATCCGCATAGTATGAAGCCATACCTTCTTCTGCCAGTGCGGGCATCGCAGCCGTAATGCCCAGCAGGGCAACTAAAATCACCATCAGTTTTTTCACAATATAGGTCCTCTTGCTGCGGTTGCAGCCTCATTCAATTTTTCAGCTTGATATCAACCAACCATTCGACTCTGACAAGTTAACGATCAAACCTTTGCGAACTCAAGGAAAAAAGTTGTTGGAGAATGGTTCCGGATAAAATTGGTGGGCCGTGTAGGACTCGAACCTACGACCATCGGATTAAAAGTCCGCGAGTTTAAGGCCCTAGGCTTTATTAATCAATGAGTTACCGGGACGCCCGATGCCTTATATTGCAGGACAGTGCATAACTGTGCACTACTGATTCACGCAAAACTCACGCACACTGCTAATGACCTGAACACAATGTTTAAAATGGGTATTCGCCATCGATACTGAAACCTGCAGTCAATGCGGCGGTGATGTGACCATCATTGCCAGCATAGAAGACCCCATGGTCATCAGAAAGATACTTGCTCACCTGGATGACAAAGCAACAACTGGACTGCTGCCGGATTGCCGAGCCTCGCCAAGCCTACCAATGGGCTTGTTCGTCTGAAGGCATGGACCCAACCATAGTACTAACTTGCTGCTCCCAATTTGGTAGTGGTAGGGTGTTTTTTCGCCTGGCCTTTGGAACTGGCGCGAAATAGAGAGTTAATCAAGTAGAATCCAGTCTTCACCATTCAACTGCGCGAAATTTTAAAGTGAATTGCCTCAACTGCGGACATAACGCTTTGTTCAATATCTGCAAAATTCTGGCAATATGGTGTTTGAACCTCCTATAGTCTTTCATACATATCTTCCACATTTACTCTGAATTGCTATAGGGTCGGGCCTGCTTAAAATAAACTTTTCGCTCGCCCGTTCCGAAATCGTCCACCTTGTATTCAAGATCTATAGCGAACAAGCCGTTCTTATCTTGAGGATCATCGAGTTGCTTGAAATGGTCATGCAGGGTACGTATCACATTCACCATCGTATCGAGTTCGCTACCCAGGAACACAGGTTCTCTAATACCGAGGTCCTTGTTTACTTTCGTTTCTGATGATCGTTTGATATAGACACGTTCGGTGTATTTCGTGCTGAAATTATACGCGGTCATTGGATCAAAAAACACAATCATTTCTTCCGCCACTACGCCTGGTGAAGGGTTGGTAACACTGTATTCGCCGTTCTGGTTATTGAAGTAGACCCCTGTTGACAACCCAGACTGGCTTTTCACGTCGGTGATATTTCTTGAGATTGCTACGCCGTTGCCTTCTTCTTCCGGAAACCCTGGGTTCAATTGAATCGCTGCGAAAACCGTTTCGTGGTTGATGCCGTAAAACTCACGCTCGTCGAACGCTCTTCGGTTCCAGACTGAAGCCCAAACGGTTCTAATCGCCTTCTCGATATTGCTGCCCTTTTTGTTGGGATTGAATGAGGTTGAAGTGTACAGCCCCGCACCACTGAAATTGGCTAAATCTTCAGAATTGGTTGAACTTCGAAAGCGCACGCTTTCGGTTGGATAGTGGGTATCGATTTTGGCCTTTACATCCGCGATCAACTGAGGGTTGATGGACGTTTGCATAAGCTTTTCCCGAAGCGCTGCGAGCAGTTTCTCTGTCTCAACCGGATCATTCTTTGCACGAATCTTTTCAATGGTATCTTTTATTGATAAGTCGATCCCTGTGTTTTTTATGTGCGCATCATAGTATGCAAAGGGGATGGCGAAACCTGGCCGGACGATTTGATAATCAGTCTTGTCTTTCAAGACATTATAAATCTCGGCATAGTTCGCAGCCTTAGCGCCCACCAGATTAGCGTCTTTTGCGCCAATCTCGCTGTGGTCCAACACTCTTTTCACATCCAGGCGAACCGCTGGTAGATTACCGATGGCAGGTGGCCTGGATGACTGCCAGTGTATCTCGGCCTCTTTTCTATCGACCACTTCGATTCTGACATCATCGCCTTTTAAACTCATTTTAACCAGCGCGTTACTGTGAACCAGTTCCGCAAATTCTGAAGACATGATATTAGGAAATACCATGTTTGGTGTATTGCGTTGTTTCGATTTAAGGTTTATATGGTCAAGGTCGGTCTGTGCTTGTTCGGTGATAACGCCTGCAACCACAGTCAGGTCAAGCGGCAATGACTGAAACACCGGAATACTCTCTGTGTTAAGCGAGGAGTAAACATCTGTGGTTCTCAGCATATCGTCTTTCGAAATATATTTTAGGTAGCCATAGGCGATGCCATCCCACATAACGCGTTTTCTGGCTGTACCCTCAGCGGCCAATTTGATGTCGTTGGTAAGCTTAGCTAAGTCAATCAACAATGACGCCTTTAAGCTATCATCAATCACGCCGACCACGGCGGGTTCTATGCTTTTCCAGGCTACAAGTTGTTCTCCATACATTCCCTCGATGTTATCAGTCGCATAGGTGACGGCAACTGACACAAAATTGGCTATTTTTAGCAAACGTTCAAGTTCTCGGCCTTCGACAGAATCGTTAAAATCGCGAATATCTGCGAGGAGCTTTTTACGTTGTTCTTTCTTAATCAACCCGGAAGAAAATGCTGAGTTGATTGCAACGAACATGCGCGATTGAATATCGGAGTTCGAAGAATTTGCGTCAATACCGCTATTCAATACATCAATCTGCAAATATTGGTTTAGCTGGATGATAAAACGAATCGCTTCAAGCGGGTAGGAATCTGCTTTTTCCATGCGCTTCATAAGTGCAGCCCCAATTTCTGAAAGTGCTTCGAGTTGGCTGATAGAGTTGTGGGTATTTTTCAGCAAAGCGATAGTTGCGAGTTGTTGTTTATTCAGATTGGGTTCAAGCATGTTTGCCGTTTTCTTTAAAAAATCGACATTTACTTCAAAATAGTTGTTGAGCGATTTCAGCAACAGTTCAATATCAGCCTTACGCAAATTCGAACCTTCGTACTTATGATAAAAGGCCTCCAAGATCGTGATGGTATCCCGCGAAAGCGAGTTATGGATTCCATTGCGAATAGTGGAAAATTCGCTTTTGTATTTTGGCTCGATACTCTGCGAAATAGCATCGACCTCATTTCTCAGTGTGTTAATAGACACGCCGGAGGTGGAATTTAAGTCGTATCGACTCAGAATCTGATATAGAGATAGATACTCATTTCGTTTCCGCATGTGCCTCGCTACATACTCAGCGAGATGATTCAGATATAAAACTTCATATTCAGAACTCGCTGTTCCCCGCGCATAAAAGGTTTTTGCCATCTTTGTGGCGGGAAATTTGAGGTTATAAAAGCGTTCTATGATGGTGTGCTTGAACACATTTAGCACGTCTTCCATTGCCTGATCGTTGGCCATGAATTTTTCATGGTCGATATCAAAATTTGTGCTGTTGGCATCGCCAACTACGTTTTTCGCGTATAAATAGTGATAGTTGGTCGCGAAAACATTGGCAATATAAAAATCAAGTTCTGCTAGCTTATATGCGCCTTTGTCGCGAAAGGCTGAATAAAACAGGATTTCGCCCTTTTCGCCTGGAAAGCCACCGTCTCTCTTGCAAAACCTGCCTTCGGTAGTTTGCTTGGCATAGCAGCCGTATGGACCTTTCCACTTCTCATTGACCGATGCGGCAAAGAGCGTTTGAATCGTTTCAAGATCTCTTTGATTTTGGGCGGATAGTACGCCACTTATCATCAGCAATAGCAACGTAATTAGGCTAGTTGTTCTCATGCAGTCTATTCCAACCCTGAACCTCCCCGGGTATTCCGGAGACTCTTTTGTTTGAATCAGGCTGCAATAGCCTGACCTTCCAGTTGATCATAATATGTCTGCTCGGACTCTGCAGGGGGAATGTCACCGTTGTTCACCGTATCCAGAGGACACAATTAGAGATACATCCTGAAATCAGTGTGGGTCCATCTGGGCTGGTTTATGGCCAATTTACGGCTATCTAAATGTATTTGCGGCTTGATTTACGGCTAATTATCGGCTAATTTATGGCTATGACCTGGAAGCCTGAATACACCATTACCTGTTGATTTGCATCCAATATTGAACCAGTTTTTGGTTCAAATTTCAGTGCAAATGCACATTGTACGACATTAATATTAAGACGAAGCTGAGTACAAAACTTCAGAATCGACTGCGCGCCGCCTTGAAGGAGACTTTCGGTGCAGACAATCCACCAAGTGTTTTTGTCCGTTCGGACACCAACGTTGAAGATCTCGCCGGATTCACCGGTGCAGGGCTGAACCTAACATTACCCAATGTGGTGGGATATGAAAACCTTCTGCACAGCATTGCGGAAGTCTGGGCATCACCGTGGATATGAATGGAGTACCGGAATCATGAACTCACCTTGGAAGACACCTGGAAATAAGCATGGCGGACTGAATTTGCTGCTTGCGATCACGCTACTCGGCGCATCGGCCGCGGCATTTGCCTATCCGCTGGATGGATATGAAGAAACCGGCATCCGCCGCATCGAGGGTGCACGGCTGGCAAATGAGGGCCTGGCCGAGGGCGGCAAACAACCACCAGGTGCCCTGTTGACGACCGAACAGGTGGATCTGCGGCTGCTGGATTATCAGAGCCTCACTCTGCCGAAGGCAGACCCTGCGTTTACGGCACAAATCGAAGCACTGCTGGGTGAAAGTGCGGATCGCTACGGTATTGCGGTACTCGACCTGACAGACCTGGACAATCCCCGCTACGCTGAACACCGCGGCAACTACCAGCAAAATGTCGGCAGTGTAGGAAAGCTGCTGGGCGCCCTTGGCCTGTTCCAGGCCCTGGCCGATACCTGGCCGGATGATCTTGAGCGCAGGCAGGCTGTACTGCGCGATACCATCATGACAGCGGATAACTTCGCCCACCACGATCACCACACGATCCGTATATTTGACGTGGAAAACCGTTCGCTGATCCGCCGGCCCGTGCAGGATGGTGACCAGGGTTCCTTGTGGGAGTACCTGGACTGGACGCTTTCGGTCAGTTCAAATTCGGCTGCAGCCATGATAATGCGCGATGCCATGCTGCTGAGGCACTTTGGCAAGAAATACCCGGTGTCTGAAGAAGAAATCAAAGCATTTTTTTCCGAAACGCCTCGAGCTGAGCTGACAAAGTTGTTCCAGGCGACTTTCTGGGAGCCCGTGAGCCGCAACGGCCTGCCGCTGGATCAAATCCGCCAGGGCAGCTTTTTTACCGCTCAGGGCAAGAGATATGTAAACGGTGGCGGCAACAGCTACGCTACTGCCCGCACCCTGATGCAATTCGTATTGCTGATGGAGGAAGGCAAACTGGTTGATGAATGGAGCAGCCGCCAGTTGAAAAGACTGCTATACATGACCGAGCGGCGTATCCGTTACGCGTCTTCACCGGAACTGAAAGATGCCGCGGTGTATTTCAAGTCAGGCTCCTGGTACAAGTGCAAGGAAGAAGAAGGCTTCAAATGTAAGGCTTATGCCGGCAACGTGAGGAACTTCATGAACTCGGTGGCGATCATTGAGCAGGAAATCAATGGCGTTAAGCTGCATTACATTGCCATTATAATCTCCAACGTGTTGCGCAAGAACTCAGCGGTGGAGCACCAGACCCTGGGAACCGAGGTGCATCGCCTGATAAAGCAGGCCAATAGCAGGGATTAACCCGCGACTCATTTACCCGGCGTATCAATCCAGGGATTTGGGTTTACGGGCAGCCTTAACTGCGCGCCAACTCTCGGCAACCGCGAGCCTTTGCAGTGGGGCAGCAAGTTGTTCTAGCCAGGCTGACCCTTTAGCGCTATGGGCCAAAGCAACCATAATGTATACATGGCCTGCATAGCGAACCAGGGCGCTATCGGAATGAAAAGTTCCCCAGGTGCCTGACTTTCGATAAATTTCCAGCCTATCCCAGTCCTTTAAACCCTTCACGAATTTTTGTGAAATTCCAGGACGTGACAGGGTATCGAGCATCATTTGGGAAAGCTCCGGGGTGACCAGGGTTCCTGTTTGAAGCTTGTAGTAAAACCGTGCAGCCTGAAATGCGGTCGCACCGTGGGAAAGGCCTGCCAGTGGGTCACGCTTATAGGCTGAACCAGGTCCATAGTCTTTTCCAACCCACAGACCGCCAGCTCCACTCTGGTCATAAAACCGGTACTGCGGCGATTGCAGGGTTTCGATAAGTTCTTCGTGCCCAACCAGCGCGAGCACGCGCGTTGCACAGGCATTACAGGAATAACGAATCATGTCATTGAGGTCTTTGTTCAGCTTTTCATCCAGCTCCAACCGCCCTTCATGAATCGCCACAGCAGCACCAAGTAAAATGGCGATTTTCGGAAGACTTGCGGCATACACCATCTGGTGGCCATTGAGTTCGGCCAGTTGAGGATTAGCCGGATCAGTCACAATAAGTAGCACCAGGGAAAGCTTGTTTTCATTAACCGCCTTTTCCAAACCCTGATCGCGCACCAGGTCTTCCAGGGCCTGTTGCAGCCGCGAGTCTGTCGCTTCACTTAAAATACGCGTGGTATCTGCTCCAAAGGCGGATATGCTGATGAGCAGCAGCGCAATTAGAATCAGTGGTTGCTGAAATTTCATTTACGACCCACTTCCCAGGAACATGTTCCGGCTGATCATACCGCTTCTGCCAATGGCAAAAAAGAACAATTCTGTGAGACACTTAATAATCGAAAACACTGTTGCAGTAATATGCCCGCAATGAATGGAACGATTGATTATCTAAAAAACACCAGCCTGACTTTCCACTGCTGTAGCTTCCGTCAAACAGCGGGTCCAGCTTGGACCAGCCGGTTTCGGATACCCTGAAATGTCCGGACTTCCCGGCCAGTTCCTCGAATCGGCCAGTAGTGTTCGGACCATGGGTGCAATAGAGGTCGAACAGGCCCCGAATGATGAAGTGATATTGAGTTCCGTTACGGCCTGCCTTTCCTGCCATTAACGGTTTAAGACTGGTCTGTCAGGATTTCCCGATACAGGCTCAGGGTTGAGCTAACCGTATCTTCGTTCCTGAAGTGCGTGGCGATCCGCTCCCTGGCTGCCTCGCCAAAGCCTCGGCGCCTAGGATCAAGCTCTTGCCTGACCTCAACAAGCGGAAACCGTATCCGTTGAGTTGGGCTGAGCAAGATCGACTCTTCAAGAACCTACCAGATCATTTGGCACAGATGGGCCTTTTCGCGGTCAACACGGGCTGCAGAGATGGTGAAATTTGCAATCTGAGATGGGATTGGGAGGAGTGGGTACCGCAACTTGAGACGTCAGTATTCATTGTTCCGGGCGAACGAGTCAAGAACGGTGATGAGCGATTGGTGGTGCTGAACCAAGTGGCCAAATCGGTAGTGGAATCAGTGCGGGGTGATGATGACTCATATGTATTTACCTACCGGGGCCACCCAATTAAGCGCATGCTCAATACAGGCTGGCAACGAGCTAGGATTCAAGCAGGTTTGCCGCAGGTTCGAGTACACGACCTCAAGCACACGTTCGGGCGACGCCTGAGGGCAGCTGGCGTGGGGTTCGAAGACCGTCAGGACTTGCTTGGTCACCGCTCTGGCCGGATGACGACACACTACTCAGCTGCAGAGCTTTCACGGCTGCTGGAGGCGGCAAACAAGGTGTGTGATCAGAATGGAAAACAGCCCGAATTGGTGGTGCTGAGAAGGCTCAATGTGGGCGCGTAAAATGCAACTCACGCAAAACTCACGCAAGGCCGCTCAGTGAAATCTAGAAGTTAGTTGTAAGTAACTGAAAAAATTGGTGGGCCGTGTAGGACTCGAACCTACGACCAATGGATTAAAAGTCCAGTGCTCTACCACCTGAGCTAACGGCCCTCCGGTAAGGAGGCGGAATTGTAGGTGAAATTCCCTTTTGGCTCAAGGATTTTGGGAAATTTCAGCCGTATCTCGTGGGGTCTGGGACACACGCAGTCCTGAATCCTTCCTTGCGGATGCGGCAGGAGTCACAGACACCGCAGGCGCGTCCCTTGCTGTCTGCCTGATAACAGGAAACGGTCAGGCTGTAATCGACGCCAAGCTCGACGCCCTGGCGGATAATTTCGGCCTTGGTCAGGTCGATCAGCGGTGTGTGGATGTTGACTTTACCGCCTTCCACACTGGCCCGGGTTGCCAGGCGCGCCATCTGCTGGTAGGCCGCGATGAACTCCGGGCGGCAGTCCGGGTAGCCGGAATAATCCACCGCGTTTACGCCGATGAAGATATCGTCAGAGCCCAGCACCTCGGCCCAGGCCAGGGCGAGCGAGAGCATGATGGTATTGCGTGCGGGGACATAAGTGATCGGGATACCCGGGGTTTCTTCTTCCGGCACATCGATGTCGTCAGTCAGTGCCGAGCCTCCAATGACGCGCAAATCCAACGGCAGGATCTTGAGCTTTGCCCCGTTGGCTTCTGCCACCCTGGCCGCAGCGTCGAGTTCTGAGCGGTGGCGCTGTCCATAGTCAACGGCCAGCGCGTGACAATCGAAACCCCGGGATTTCGCCATGGCCAGCACCGTGGCGGAGTCCAGTCCGCCGGACACCAGGACGACGGCTTTTTTTGATTCATTCATAGGGTCAGGCTCCTCTATTTTCCGGGCTTGTCGCCCCACAGAATTTTATGCAGTTGCAGTTGGAATCGGACCGGCAGGCGATCTTCCAGTATCCATCCCGCCAGTTCTTCAGAACTTACCTGGCCCCATGCCGGCGAAAACAGAACCTCGCAATACTCGTTCAGTTTCCTCTCGCGTAGTTGCTCACTGGTCCACTCGTAATCTTCGCGTGAGCAAATGACGAATTTTATCTGGTCATGTCTGTCCAGTTCTTTGAGGTTGCTCCAGAGATTCTTTTCCGCCTCGCCCGAGCCGGGAGTTTTCAGGTCCATCACCCGGCTCACGCGCCGGTCTGCCTGGCTGATATCGATCGCTCCGCTGGTTTCGAGTGAAACCTTGAAACCCTTGTCACACAGTAGCTTCAACAGTTCCTTACAGCGCTTCTGGGCCAGTGGTTCACCACCTGTGACACAGACATAAGGCGTTTCATATTTACAGATTTCATCGAGGATGTCATCGAAGTGCATCCACTGACCACCGTAAAAAGCGTACTCGCTGTCACAGTAGACGCAGCGCAAGGGGCATCCCGTCAGCCTGACAAACACGGTGGGTAACCCGGCCTGCAATGCCTCACCCTGCAGAGAATGGAAAATCTCAGTGATTTTCAGCATTCCCTCGCGGGATTCCGGGATGCGTGATGTTTTTTCGCCTGCTGGCATGTATCTATTGTAAACGCCTCGTTTATCACAGGTGCTATGGATTACACAAATTGGAGGCGATTTCCTTCATGGTTTCTGATCATTATCGATTAATCTCGATACAAAATTTGTACATATGAGTGTGTGATTGAAAAGCCGTGAAGTGATAATTCGAGGATTTGAATTGCGAGGCGTAAAAGGCAGCCATCGCCAATTCAGACATGCGGACGGACGCCTTGTAACCGTTACCCATCCTAAGAAGGATATTCCAATTGGAACCCTCAGCAATATTTTCAGGGTCGCAGGCTGGGAGCGAAAGTCCAGTCAGTGAGTTGGAGGTTGTATGAGATACCCGATCATTTTGCATACGGATGACAACAGGCAGTTTGGTGTAACAGTACCCGATTTACCGGGTTGCTTTTCCCATGGTGATTCAGTTGAAAACGCTGTTGAAACGCCAGGGAGGCGATACAGTTTCATGTACAAGGCCTGCTATCCGGCAAGCAAACCATTCCCCTGCCGGCTGAAATTGTCGACTTAACGGACTATCACGGGGATGTGGGGACTGTTTTGATCGCCTATGCGGATGTAGTGCTCTGTCAAGCTGCCGGCTTTAGTAGTGGCCTTCCATGCGCATGCCGCGAAGCCGGCTTTCGGCCAGCCGGGCCAGCGTGGTGTCGGGGTAGCTTTCCTGCACCTGGGTGAGAACTGCACGGGCTCTGTCCCATTGCTTCAGTTCGTAATGGGTATATCCCATTTTCAGTAGCGCATCCGCCACTTTCGGACTTTCCGGGTAACGATCCATCAGTTCCTGGAAAGCCGTCAGGGCAATCTCGTAATTGCGGGTCACGTAATAGGATTCGCCCAGCCAGTATTGCGCATTATCTGAATAATCACCATTGGGGTAACTCTCCAGGAATGACTGGAACTTCTCGGCGGCATCCGCATAGCGCAAATCCTTGAGCGCCTGGAAAGCCCGGTCGTAGGCAGCTTTTTCCTCTGCGGCTGTCGCGGCAGGTGTCTGGCTCTGAGCCAATGGCTGTCCAATTCCGGTGACGGTCGATGGGGTAGTCAGGGGTGCGCGCACTTCCGGGGCATCCTCTGAGGGCGTGATCGCTGTGCTGCCCTGGTCAGCAGCAGCGGCTGTGGCTGGCAGGCCACCAGTGGTTACTGGCTGACTGTTGCGCACATCGGACAGACGCTGGTCGAGATCCAGGTACTGGTCGCGCTGGCGGCGCTTCAGGTTTTCCAGTTCCCGGGTCTGATCTTCCAGTTGCCCGCGCAAGTTACGGACTTCGTCCTGCAATTCCTGGACCTGGATTACCAGGTTCGCCATGACTGAATGATCGGCATCCTGAGCCCAGGCCGGTACAGAAACAAGAATGGCCAGCACCAGGCTGGCCATCAAAACCATGTCAGAAAAACGTCTTACCATGCTCATCGGGCCGTGTAAACAACCTCCACACGACGATTCTGTGACCAGCAATGTTCATCGCTAACGCGGCAAGTGGGCCGTTCTTCACCGTAAGCCACGACAACCAGCTGGCTGCCTTTGGCGCCTTGTGCGGACATCAGACCCATCACGGCATTACCGCGACGCTCGCTGAGGCCGAGGTTGTATTCGCGTGTTCCGCGTTCGTCGGCGTGGCCTTCAAGCGTTACGCGAGCGCTGGAGTGTGCTGCTGTATACGCTGCGTGTGCAGAAACGATTCCGCGATATTCCGGACGCACCGTGGACTTGTCGAAATCGAAATAGATAACCCGTTTGGAAAGCAGGCTTTCGGGATTATCGAAATTACGTGCATCCGTAAAATCATGCGGATCCGGTGCTGCTTTGGTATCCACATCAGTTGTGGGCTCCGGCTCTGGAGTGGGCTCCGGTGCAGCCTCTGGAGTCGTTTTGCAGGCTGTCAATGTCAGTGCAATAATCATTGCGAGAGTCAATTGCCACACGGTTTTCATTCTTTCCTCCTGGTTTTTATACTGGCGCCGTTCTGAACGGCATCGATTTCCAAAAATCTCGGTTCAGTTTACCTGATTACGGGCGACCATGCGGGTTCCCGGACGTCTCCCTCACTCAATATCAACCGCTGGCGTACATTTCCATCAGCGGACACTGCGGACAACACGCCGCGCGTCCCTTCACGGGTTGCGTACAGCACCATGCTTCCATTGGGTGCGAAGCTGGGCGATTCGTCCAGAACACCTGGCGTGAGAACGGTAAATCGTTCGGTCTCAATATCCCAGACCGCTATACGATACTCGTTTCCTCTGCCATGTGCTACAGCTATTCTGCGTCCATCAGGCGCAATGCTCGCCCGGGCGTTGTAGTCACCTTCCAGAGTGACTCTTTCGGGGTTTCCGCCAGTCGACGGGACACGGTAAATCTGCGGTTTTCCGCCCCTGTCCGAAGTGAAATAAATGTATTTTCCATCTGGCGCCCAGACGGGTTCGGTATCAATGGCCCAGTGCTGTGTCAGCTGGGTCAAGCGGCCGGTCGCCATTTCCCTGATATAGATTTCAAGATTGCCCGAGTGGGACAGCGCCATGGCCATTTTGCGGCCATCCGGTGAAAACGACGGTGCGCCGTTAATGCCTTTCCCACTTGAAATCAATTCCCGCGAACCGGTCGCAACATCCTGCATGTAGATGGCCGAATTTCCTTTCTCGAAGGATACGTAAGCAAGCTTCTTTCCATCCGGAGACCAGGCGGGAGAAAGCAGGGGCTCGGGTGAACCCACCACCGACTGAGGTGCGAAACCATCCGCATCCGACACCACCAGTTCATAACGTAAATCCGAACCCAGGCCGGTGGCCGTAATGTAGGCGATCCGGGTTGCGAAAGCGCCGGGCACGCCGGTCAGTGCTTCGTAGATGGCATCCGCCACGCGATGTGCGCCATAGCGCAGATCACCGGGACCGACAGTGGTGATTTGCGACAGGATGCGCTCCTGTGTGTGCACATCGAATAACTGGTAAACCAGTTCATGCCCCTGGCCATCAACAGGCGTGCGCACGCTGCCGATCACGATGTAATCGACTTTCAGTAAGCGCCAGGTCCCGAACCGGATGGACTCTTCGTCAACCGGCCGTTCCATCATGTCCGCCGTATCCATCGGTTTGAACAGGCCGGAACGGTACAGGTCTCCGGAGATAATCTCATCCATGGAGCTTATCGGAGGCGGCGTGGCGTCTTGCCACTGGAAGGGCACAATTGCGATGGGCAGGGCGCTTGGATTGCCGCTGATGATTTCGATTTGAAGCTGGGCCTGAACTGCATTGCTGGCCAGCAAAATTGTGAGAATAATAATTAGTTTTTTCACTTTGTCAGTCACCGTCATAAATAAAAATAAAGTCAATTTCACGTTCGAAAGCAGCTTCGAACCCGCGATAGGGCAATATACCGACCCGTTCGACCGCCGCCACGATGGATCGGCGTGTCGCCTGATCGCCGTTGCATTTGCCTGCAATGGCAGCGGAAATAACCTCGCCACCGGGAATCTGGACGATTTTCAGCGTACATCTCAATCCAGCTTGTGCAGTGGGCGGGCGCAGCCAATTCTGCGTCACTACCGATTGTATGGCCAGCTGGTACTTGTCACTGAGCGTGGCCAACTGACCGGCGCGGAATTCACGCTGCTCAGCCTCGACCTGTTGCTTGCGTTGGGCTGCCTCCAGCTGGCGCCGCTGCTCCGCGGCCTCGTTCTGCCGGCGAGCTTCAATTTGCTTGAGCCGCTCTGCCTCCAGTTTGCGCTGCTCATCCGCAGCCTCCCTCTAGCTTGCGGATATCTCTCCAGTTCCTGCTGCTGTTTCAGGCGCTCATCTTCCCGCTTTCCGCTCCCGCTCCATCCGGAGCTTTTGCAGTTTGTCCTGTGCATCGCGCTTGCGCTGCGCCTCGAGTTCCTTTTCGCGCCGCTGTTTCGCTTCCACGATCTTTCTGGATCTTCTGCTCGGCCTCCCGCTTCTTCTGCTGTTCCAGGCGTTCATCTCTTTGCCTGCGAAGATCTTCGCGCTCCACTGCCTTTTTGGCCTCTTCGCGTTGCTTGCGGATTTCGCTGGTATCCACAATCACGGCCTCGATGGTCAGACCCAGGTTCTGTGGTTTACGGAACGGTTCCCATTTCATCGTGCTCAACACAACCAGCGCCGCCATCAGGATATGGATGCCAATTGCCAGGCTGAAGGCCCGGAATTGTGCGCCGAGTTCCTGCCGGGAAAACATTTATTATGTGGTATCCTGCTCCCCGCCCAGACTTGCATCCAGGGGGTCGCTCATCAGCCCTACCTTGGTCACACCGGCTTTCTGCAACAGCACCATGACGTTATATACCTGCCCGTAGACAACCCGCTCATCACCGCCCACCAGAACCTGAATCTCCGGGTTGCGGCGGACGATGGCGGATACCGTCGTCACCAGGGTTTCCGGATCAATCAAGCCGCTGGCGGTGCCGTCGAGATCCCCGCCGGCGTTCAGGTAGAGATCCCCGTTTTGTAACACCGTAATCACCAACGGCTCGTTATTTTCCTGCGTGTCCATGGGTTCGGCATCCGCCTTGGGCAATTCCACTTCAACGCCGAGATTGAGCAAAGGCGCTGTGATCATGAAAATAACCAACAACACCAGCATCACGTCGATATACGGTACGACGTTGATTTCCGACATCGGCCGGCGGCGTCCCCTGGTGGATTCCATGAGCTCTTACTCCTCGCTGAGTTGATGCGCCTGGCGTTGCAGGATGCTGGAAAACTCTTCCTTGAAGTTGTCGTAACGTACTTCCAGGCGGTCGACCTGGTTCGAGAAGCGGTTGTAAGCAATCACCGCCGGTATGGCTGCAAACAGGCCCATGGCGGTGGCAATCAGTGCTTCGGAAATTCCGGGAGCAACCATCGCGATGGTTGCCTGGTTGACGTTAGCCAACTGGTGAAAGGAAGTCATAATGCCCCACACCGTACCGAACAGGCCGATGTATGGGCTGGTGGAGCCGACCGTAGCCAGGAAATTGAGGTGGTGCTCCAACTCCTCCGTCTCGCGTGTCAGCGCGATGCGCATGGAGCGCTGGGCGCCTTCAAGCATCGCGTTGGGTGTCATTCTTCCCTGCTGGCGCATGCGCAGGAACTCGGCGAAACCCGAATCGAATATACGTTCCATGCCGCTGGTGACCCGGTGAGCGCCGGTTATGCTTTCGTGCAGCTGGGTCAGGTCCGTACCGGACCAGAAGCGTTCCTCAAATAACAGCGCTTCCTTTCCCGCTTTTGCCAGTACCTGGCGTTTACGGAAAATGATCACCCACGAAGCAACGGAGGCGATCAACAGGATCGCCATCACCCCCTGCACCAGCCAACTGGCTTCCAGGACCAGTTGCCAGATCTGTAATTCATTCTGCATTTTTTATTGAACCTCCATTCTCCAATTCCGTCTTGATCCATGCCGGCATCCTCGCTGGCTTGAGACTGTCTGCATGCAGCATTGCCGCAGTGATGTCGGCCGTGGCCACCAGCACGACCCAGATCAGGTTATGATCCTGCTTCAGTTGCGTCATGGAGATGACACCTGTTCGCAACATCTCCGTCCGGGCCCGTTCAAAAAAATTCAGGTACTTCGAGTGATAAACAACACCACCGGCATCGGTGTCCTCGAAATAAACCCTTACAGGCCAGACAAACGGCGCCGGCCTAAGTTCATTCACCTGAGTTCATAGCATTAGGTTCACTCATCTATATAAACGCCCAAATCCCATAAATGGGTTACAAATTTTGTTATTTTTCCTGCTCGAACAGGTCAGCGCGCGGACCGGAGGGGTGCTCGAGGCCGAAATGCTGGTAGGCTTTTGCCGTGACCTTGCGGCCCCTGGCCGTCCTGGTCATGTAGCCTTGCTGGATCAGGTAGGGTTCCAGCACGTCTTCAACGGTACCCCGCTCTTCGGACAGGGCGGCTGCGATGCTTTCAACGCCAACCGGCCCGCCATCGAAATATTCGATTATGGTTTTCAGCAAGCGCCGGTCCATGACATCAAATCCCAAATGATCAACCCGCAGCAATTCCATTGCGTCCACCGCGATCGGCTGGCTGATAAATCCATCGCTTTTCACTTCGGTATAGTCCCGCACACGCCGCAACAAGCGGTTGGCGACCCTCGGCGTACCCCGTGAACGGCGTGCAATTTCCGTCGCACCTTCATTATCGATACCAATCTGCAGAATTCCTGCAGAACGTGTGACGATCCGGGACAAATCTTCCGGGCTGTAAAATTCGAGGCGCTCTACAATGCCGAAACGGTCGCGCAACGGTGAGGTCAGCAATCCGGCCCGGGTAGTTGCGCCTACCAGGGTGAAATGCGGCAGATCCAGCTTGATGGAACGCGCGGCCGGGCCTTCGCCGATCATGATATCGAGCTGGAAATCCTCCAGGGCCGGGTACAGCACCTCCTCGACCACGGGCGAAAGCCGGTGAATTTCATCGACGAACAACACATCGCCGGGCTGCAGGTTGGTCAGCAAGGCGGCCAGGTCACCCGCCCGTTCCAGCACCGGGCCGGAGGTCTGGCGCAGGTTCACTCCCATTTCGTGGGCAATGACGTGGGCCAGGGTCGTTTTTCCCCAGCCCGGGCGGGCCGAAAATCAGGGTATGGTCCAGCGCTTCATTCCGGCGCTTGGCGGCTTCGAGAAAAATACCGAGCTTTTCCCGCATGACCGGTTGCCCGATGAATTCGTCCATCGTCCTGGGGCGAAGGCTGATATCCGCCGCAAGATCCTCATTTGTATCGTCGGGGGATATGACCCGGGCTTCTTCGTTCATGCTGGCTTAACCTTGGATTGCAGGGCGCGGCGGATGATTTCCTCGGCACTCATATCCGGTTCCGCGGCCTGGCGCACCATATGGGAAACTTCCTGTGGTTTATAGCCCAGGGCGCTGAGGGCAGAGGAGGCTTCGCTGTTGGCATCCCCCGCAATCACGGCGCTTCTACCCGGGACCGAGCCTCCAACGGCGGGTATCACATCCAGCTTGTCGCGCAACTCCATGATGATTCGTTCGGCCGTTTTTTTTCCGATACCCGGTAGCCGCGTAAGTGAAGCTATATCGTTATCAGCCACATAACGCGCCAATTCGTCACCGCTGACACCTGAAAGGATGGTCAGGGCCAGCTTGGCGCCGATGCCGCTGATTTTCAGCAGTTGCCGGAACAAAGTGCGCTGCGCTTCGCTGGAAAAGCCGTACAGGGTATGGCTGTCGTCCTTGATCGACAGGTGGGTGAGGATTACGACCGGCTGCCCGATTTCGGGCAGGTCATAGAACACGCTGAGTGGCGCTTCCACTTCGTAACCGACACCGGCGATGTCGATCACCATCAAGGGTGGTTGCTTGTGAATCAGGGTTCCGGCGAGGCGTGCAATCATGTTCTTTGCATTCTTTGCATGCGGTTCAGAGTCTGCTGCGTGTGCTGGTGACATAATGCCACAGCCAGCGCGTCGGCGGCATCCTCTTGTAGTTTCTCTTTCAACTGTAACAACACCGTCACCATGTGTTGAACCTGCACCTTGTCGGCTCCGCCGCGGCCGACGATGGCCTGTTTGATGGAACGGGGCGCATATTCTGACACAGGTAAACCCAGGGAGATCGCCGCGCAAATCGCTGCTCCACGCGCCTGCCCCAGCTTCAGAGCCGTGCCTGCGTTGCGGCTCATGAACACAGTTTCAATCGCCACTTCATCGGGCTGATGTTCGCCGATCAGGTCCCGGATTCCGGCAAAAATAATACCCAGGCGTTCCGGGAATTCACCCGTGCCGGCCTTGATGACACCATGTTGGACTGCAATCGCCTGGTCGCCATTGACCTCGATGATGCCAAACCCGGTCAATCTCGAGCCCGGATCGATTCCCAGGATGCGCATCAAGTGCAGTGTCCTGTGTTTTGTGACACCAAACTAACCTCAGTCATAGGCCTCTTCGGGTATATCTGCGTTTGAATACACTGCCTGGGTATCGTCCAGGTCTTCCAGTATGTCCAGAAATTTCAGGACTTTCTGACCGGTATCTACATCCAGTTCTACTTCCAGTTCTGCCCGCATCGTAACTTCAGCATTGGCCGGTGTTATGCCAGCTGTTTCCAAAGCGGCCACCAGGCTGGAAAAGGTTTCCGGGGAAGTGAGCACCTCGATGGAACCGTCTTCTCCCGTAACAATGTCATCAGCGCCGGCTTCCAGCGCTACTTCCATGACTTCGTCTTCCGATGTACCAGGGGCAAAATTCAGCACGCCGATCTTGTTGAACAGGTAGGACACCGAGCCGTCTGTACCGAGATTTCCGCCGTGCTTGGAAAAAGCGTGGCGCACTTCGGATACGGTCCGGTTCCGGTTATCGCTCAGGCATTCGATCATCACCGCGACCCCTCCCTGCGCATAGCCTTCGTAACGGATTTCCTCGTAGTTCACGCCTTCGAGTTCACCGGCGGCTTTCTTGATGGTGCGCTCGATGGTGTCCTTCGGCATATTGGCGGCATTTGCCTTCTCAATTGCCAGGCGCAGGCGTGGATTGGCATCCGGGTCACTTCCGCCTGCCCGGGCCGCAACCGACAGTTCACGATTGATTCGTGTGAAAATTTTTCCACGCTTGGCGTCAACGGCCTTCTTGCGGTGCTGGATATTGGCCCATTTACTGTGTCCGGCCATATTCGTGTTCCTTTGATCGATCAGCTAAACGGATAATTTTACCATGGAAGGAGTCTATTCCGAGGGATTGAATCGGCCGGTTTCAAGGAAATTTGCAGCGTGACGCGCCACTTTACCGGAGTACAACAAACCGGTGTGACTTACCGGCAGCACCATCCGGTCCAGCAGGCCGGGGTTTGCTGCTTCATGCAAAGAAACCGTACCGTCACCCGGCCCTGCGGTCCCACCCATGAAAAGTCCCAGGCCAAGACCCAGGGAACCGGCGATCAGGCCGGTCTCACGATCTTTGGGTAGCCGGGAATAACCAGTTTCAAGCGTTGTCCGGGCCTCACCCAGCAACTTCCCTGCACCCGGCAGATTCCGCATCCTGCGCACAACAATGCTTCCCTCTAATGGACAACCGAGCAGGACAATGCGTCCCGGGGGTAAATCCGGAGTTTCTGCCAGCATGCGCAGAATGACCAGGCCGCCGAGGCTGTGGCCCAGAAAATGCAGACCATCCGCCTTCGTGGTCCTGGCGAATTCATACAGGCTGCCGGCATGAGCAGCGAGAGATGCCGAAGTCGCAGAGTAAGTAAAATGCCGGATTTTGAACCCGTCCTCGATACAGGCGGCGACTCAAAGCCCGTAGCGCCCAGGATCCAAACCACAGGCCGTGAACGAGTATCACCTCGGTCTTGCTGTCGCGTCGGGTCCGAAACCGTAGTCATGGGGCTTGCAAACGCCTGGAACGCACCATCGCCTCAATGGAAACCATTATTAATGCAAGCCAAATGCAACTGAAAGCGACTGCGTGGCCCCGGGTGAACGGTTCATTGTAAAAGAAAACCGCCAGGACAAACGTAATCGAAGGGGCCAGGTACTGGAAAAATCCGACCGTAGTCAGCGCCAACTTCTGTGCTGCAATGTTGAACCAGATCAGCGGCAATACGGTAACCAGGCCGGCAAATAGCAGCAACACGTCCACCTGCAGATTGCCCTGTATGAATTGCAGCGATCCTTCGCTCATGGCCCAGGCAAAGTACAGCAGTGCGGGCGTGATCAACAGCAGGGTTTCCCACAGCAGGCCGATCATCGGCCCCACACCAAGCTTTTTCCTCACCAGGCCATAGAAGCCAAAAGAAATACCCAACGCCAGGGCGATCCACGGTGCGACACCCAGGTACCAGGTCAGGTAGACGGTCCCACCGGCGGCAATCACGACAGCCAGGCTCTGGATGCGGGTGAGGCGTTCGTGCAGGAACAGGAATCCCAGCACTACGTTCACCAGTGGGTTGATGAAATACCCCAGGCTGGTTGCGAGTATCCGGTCATGAGTTACCGCCCAGACGAAGACCAGCCAGTTGAACCCCACCAGCAGTCCGGACAGCAGCAGGGTCAGGATGGTCTTGCGCGGCAACAGCATCCGGCGCCAGAAGTGCCGGCCATCCCGTAACAACAGGAATAGGATCAATACCGGGACCGCCCAAACAATGCGATGGGCGATTATTTCAAGCGCCGGGACTGTTCCAAGCAACTTGAAATAGATTGGAGCCAAACCCCAGAACATGAAGGCTGCCGTGGCGGCCACCATGCCCAGGCGGTGGTCAGGTTCTGAGGATTTCACGGCTGGTATGTACTGTGTGTAAGAGTTCGCTTGCGGACGATTTCGGCCGGATAATAAAAATCGCCCACATGAATACTACAAATTCCTTATATGAAGTTCCGCTACCTGCTCATCGGGAACAGCCGACGGGGCCGAGGTCAACAGGCACTGCGCCGAGGTGGTCTTGGGAAAAGCGATCACGTCGCGGATTGAATCCTCGCCTGACATCAGGGCCGCGATACGATCCAGACCGAATGCGATTCCACCGTGTGGCGGGCAGCCATACTTCAGGGCTTCCAGCAGGAACCCAAACTTCAGTTGCGCTTCTTCCTCGTCGATGCCCAACAGGCTGAATACCGCCTGCTGCATCTCCGGTTTATGGATACGGATCGAACCGCCACCGATTTCCGCGCCGTTCAGCACCATGTCATACCCCTTGGACAGGGCCGTGCCCGGGATTGGCCAGCAGCGCCTCAGAGTCCGCTTCAGCCGGTGCGGTAAAGGGATGATGCATCGCCATGAACCGTCCGGAATCTTCATCCCATTCGAACATCGGGAATTCATTTACCCACAAAGGCTGCCAGCCTTCGCGCACCAGGCCGCGGTCCTTTCCTACTTTCACCAGTAACTCGCCCATGAAATTACTCACGGTGAACCAGTCGCCGGCGCCGAAAAACAGGATATCCCCGGTTTCAGCGCCGCTTGCAGCGGAAATTCCCTGCCATGCTTTCTCATCCAGGAACTTGGCGACCGGTGATTGCAGTCCTGCCAGGCCCGCCTCGCTGTCATTGACCTTGATCCATGCCAGGCCCCTGGCGCCGTAACGGCCCACGTATTTCGTGTATTCATCGATTTGCTTGCGCGAGAGTTCTGCACCGCCCGGGACCCGAAGCACAGCCACCCTGGAGTCATCGTCATTGGCCGGACCGGCGAAAACCCGGAACTCGATGTGCGCAACGTGCTCATCCACGGAAACCAGTTCCATCGGGATGCGTAAATCGGGCTTGTCGGAACCGTAGCGGTCCATGGCATCGCGCCAACTAAGCCGGGGGAAAGACTCCGGTAATTCCCCCTCCAGTGTTTCCCTGAATATCTCCCGGATCATTGTTTCGGCGCAATCCTGGACGTCCCGCTCCTCGACAAAGGCCATCTCGATATCCAGTTGGGTGAACTCGGGCTGGCGGTCGGAGCGCAGATCTTCATCGCGGAAACAACGGGCGATCTGGTAATAACGGTCCATACCGGACATCATCAACAGCTGTTTGAACAGTTGCGGCGACTGGGGCAAAGCGAAATACTTGCCGGCATGCACGCGGCTGGGAACCAGGTAATCCCGGGCGCCCTCGGGTGTCGCCTTGGTCAGGATAGGCGTTTCCAGCTCAGTAAAACCCTTGTTATCCAGGCTGTTGCGGATCGCCCGGTACATGCGCGCCCGGGTTCGCAGATTGTTCTGCATACGCGGCCGGCGCAAGTCGAGGTAACGGTATTTGAGACGGATTTCCTCGCCATCTTCGTCGGTCATCAACAGGGGCATGGGTGCGGATGCGTTC
>PVMK01129343.1_pt1 | contig 31544 bp, 26 predicted proteins | sample 1853481 | NCBI WGS metagenome assembly PVMK01 (sample SAMN08533507, study PRJNA380276) | Marine sediment metagenome, whole genome shotgun sequencing project.
CCATGGTCACGCTTTCAACGATGAGCCAATTTCCAGCCTGATCTCTAAAATCATTCAAATTTTCTAGTGACAATTGCTCCTGAGCAAATATGCCAAAACTCATAAAAACGAATAACATAATTAATCCACTTCTCATACAGCTTAACTTTAAATATTAGATTTTAAAATAATAATGATCGAAAATATAAAAAAAACCGAAGTTTATCCAATCTTAATGATAATAAATCAATTAATGATAGTATATTTCATAATGAAACGTGCAAAATTGAAATTTAATTAGAAAATTATACCTAATACTAATATTTAATTTCAATCGACTTAAATTCAAATAATTAAAACATCTATGACCTTGGGTATTTAAGTCATGCACTTCACTTAATACCCCTTGAATATTTTTCTAAGCTGAGAATTTCCAATAAGAACAAGCTCAAAATTCATAAATATTGTACATTTTAAAACAACCTATAATTGGTGAATCAACTTCAAGTTTGATATCAATATAGCCCTTTTTGATATAATGAATCTTTTTAAGAGAGTAAGGTTTTAGGAAATTGTAAAAAGAAAATAAGAATAATGTTCATAATCCATTATTAATGGATATAATTTATCAAAATAAATTTCAATTATAATAGTATTATTGCATCGATGATTTTCTAATTTAAATGGGCTTTGCTGAGATTAGAACATCTAAATCTTTAAATGAAAATATCATGATCAAATTATTGAAGTCAATCTTAATTCTCATAGTAATCTCCATATTATCATCGTGCAACACAAAAGAGGAAAAAGTGTTGGTGTTTAGTAAAACAACCGGGTTCCGTCACAGCTCTATTGAAACTGGTATTGAAGTAGTAAAAAAAATAGGTTTCGAAAACGGATTTAAAGTAGATGCAACAGAAGATGCAAGTTTTTTTACTGAGGAAATTTTGAAACAATATTCCACAATAATCTTTTTAAATACAACAAATGATGTTTTAAATGAAGTACAACAGGCTGAAATGGAAAGGTATATTCAAGCTGGTGGTGGATTTGTGGGAATTCATGCTGCTACAGATACGGAATATCAATGGCCATGGTACAATAAACTTGTAGGAGCATATTTTAAAAGCCATCCCAGAGTTCAGGATGCCACACTTCACATCATCGATAAAAACCACCTTTCGACGGATTTCCTTAGGGATACATGGGTAAAAGCAGATGAATGGTATAATCTGAAATCTATTAACCCAGACCTGAACATATTGATCAAAATTGATGAAAAAACATATGAAGGAGGAGAAAATGGTGATGATCATCCAATCTCATGGTATCATGAATATGACGGAGGAAGGGCATTTTATACGGTTATGGGTCATACCAACGAGACATTTAATGATTCTGTGTTCCAGGAGCATTTATTGGGTGGAATAAAATATGCTATTGGAAAAAATAATTTGAATTACAAATTAGCAAAAACCGAGCGAATTACACCGGAAAGCAGATTTACAAAAGAAGTGCTTGATTTTAACCTTAAAGAGCCAATGGAATTGGATGAATTACCTGGCAAAGGGATACTCTTTGTTGAACGACAGGGAGCAGTAAAAGTATACGATTTCAAAACTGAGAAAACCAAGACCATTGCAGAACTTGAAATTTTTAAAGGCAATGAAGATGGATTGCTGGGAGTTGCAGTAGACCCTGATTATCAAAATAATAACTGGATATATATATTCTACTCTGCACCCGGGGATGAACCTAAACAGCATATTTCCAGATTTGATCTTATAGGAGATGAACTCGATCTCGAATCAGAAAAAGTTTTGATCGTTATTCCTACGATCAGAAAATGTTGCCATAGCGGAGGTTCTTTGGAATTTGGTCCGGATGGTAATTTATTTATTACTGTAGGCGATAATACGAATCCTTTTGAATCTTCCGGTTTCGCTCCCATTGATGAAAGAGAAGGAAGAGCTTTATGGGATGCTCAAAAATCTGCTGCAAACACAAATGATCTGAGAGGAAAAATACTTAGAATTAAACCTAACGATGACGGTACTTACTCCAATCCGGAAGGTAATCTTTTCCCTGAGGGAACTCCAAATACAAGACCTGAAATATATATAATGGGATGCCGTAATCCTTTCAGACATTCAATTGACAGTAAAACCGGATTTGTTTATTGGGGAGATGTGGGACCTGATGCAGGTGGAGGCATCCCGGATAGAGGACCTCATGGTATGGGAGAATTTGACCAGGCAAAAAAAGCAGGTAATTTTGGATGGCCGTATACAAGGGGGAATAATCAGGTGTATAACAAATTTGATTTTGCGACGGAATCATCCGGTGAAAAATTTGATCCGAATAATCTGGTCAATAATTCCCCTAATAATACAGGATTAAAAAATTTACCTCCGGCCCAAGAATCTTTTGCATGGTATTCCTATATAGAATCTGAAGAGTTCCCCTGGATAGGATCCGGAGGAGTTAATCCTATGGCTGGACCGGTATTCCATGCTTCCAACTTCAAAGGAAAAGAAACATTTCCTGCCTATTTTGAGAATAAGCTCTTTTTATATGAGTGGATGAGAGATTGGATCTATGTCGTTAGTTTCGATGAAAATTATAATATGGTTAAGGCCGATCCTTTTATGCCAAACACAGAATTTTCACATCCAATGGATATGATCTTCGGTTCAGATGGGAATATGTATATTTTGGAATATGGTCAAAATGGTTTGCTCAAAATTTAGACGCTCGATTAAGCAAGATAAGTTATATACCTGGAAATAGAACTCCTGTAGCAAAAATTACCAAAGATAAAGAAGTAGGTTCCCAGCCACTTGATGTCCAATTTTCAGGATCCGGGTCTTTTGATCATGATCATGATGACCTTACTTATGCATGGTCATTTACCTCCGATGAAATACAATCTACAGAAGCAGATCCAATTTTTACATTTAAAGAGCCGGGTACATATACAGTTCAATTGACTGTAACCGATACAGACGGGAAAGGTTCGAAGACAAGCACAAAAGTGCTTGTAGGTAATGATGCGCCTGAAATGACAATTAAAATTGATCCTAAAGGTGAAAAATATTGGGATAATAGAGAGATCGACTATAAAATTATTGTTAGTGATAAGCAAGATGGCAACACCACTAACGGAAGCATCGACCCTAAAGATGTAAAAGTTACATTTACTTATATTCCTGTAGGGCAAGATATTGTACAAGCAACTGTTGGACATCAACAGAATAACATCCCGGAAGGTAAAACTTTGATTGAAGGATCCGACTGCAAGGCTTGTCATGATATCAACATAAAGGTCAATGGTCCGAGTTACACTGATATTTCATTAAAATATAGCGAAAAAGACAAAGATTATTTAGTGAGTAAAGTAATTAAAGGCGGTTCAGGCGTATGGGGTGAAACGATGATGCTGGCTCATCCCCAATTAAAAGTTGAAGAAGTTGATAAAATTGTGAATTATATTCTTTCTTTGAATCCCGATAAAAATCCTACAGTAAAATCACTAGCACTGGATGGGAAACTCAAGTTTAATGAACATCTTGGATCTGATGATATTGGAATATATATTTTGATGGCCTCCTACCTTGACAAGGGTAATGACGGACAGGAAAATTCGGCATTGTCGGTAAGGAAAGAAATAGTTTTCAATCCTTTTAAAATAGAAGCAGAAAATGCCAACGGAAAAAGTAAGGGAGGAATACGTGCAATGGGATCCGGTACCGGAAGGTTTATGGGTGTAATCAGACATAATTCCTACTTGCGATTTGATAATATCAATTTTAAGGATTTGAAAAGCGTTACGGTTGCGGCAGTTTATAAAGATGATTATCACTATAGCGGCGTTGTCGAAATTAGAGAAGATAGCCCAACGGGTAAAATAATAGGTCAAAGAAAAGTAAGTTATTACAACAAAAATAAAAGAGGGTATAAATACTATAATATATCTGTTGTTCCTACCAAAGAAAAGGGTTCTCTATGTCTGGTATTTAAAAATCCTGGAGATGAAGAGCAATTTATCACCAGAGTTAATTGGATCTTATTGAACTACGATCACTAGGAGTTAAGAATAATATTTGTCAGCCAATTTCAAACAAAGAAGATCTTATTTTTTAAAGACCTGCTAAGTTTTCAAAACCTTGCAGGTCTACATTTATAAAATATTTAAAATTTCTTCCAGATCTGATCTTTTCTTATAGTCAGGGTCATAATGCACGTATAAGAATTTACTGTTGAAATCAATTAGGTAAGTTGCCGGTACAGGCAATACATTGTTATTTTCAACATTATATTTGGCTACTTTTTTTGAAACAAATCCATAGTAACTCGGAACATTTTCGTCGTTAACTTCATAAGCAACTCCATAGTCATTCATAATTTTATTACCCTCGTCATGTACAATGGAAAAGTTCGCCTTGATCTTTTCTGACGTTTCAATCGTTTTCATAACGGTTTCCGGGCTCACCACAATAACATAAACTCCCTTTTTAGTAAACTCATCCAAATGTTTTTGCGCCGAAGCCAGATGTTTTCTACAATGAGGGCACCAATATCCCCTATAAAAGATCAATAATATTTTATGGTTTTTTAAAATATCACTAGAATTGATCATCTTTCCATTCTGATCTATTCCCTTAATATCCGGCGCTATATCTCCAATAATAAAATTATCTGAACATATTTGCGCGGTCACTTGAAAAGAAATAAAACAAATAATAATAAATAGCAGTTCCCTCATAAACTCAGTTTTATTAGATGGGATTTCAGACGTATGAAAATCACCTGATTACATTTTTATCCCGAGAATTATCCATGTCAATTTTACCAAATAAAATATGAAAATACATTTTAAAATCAGAGGCTAAACTCCATAGAGGATATTTAAAAGTGGCGGGTTTATTTTTTTCAAAAATTAAATGTCCTATCCATGCAAAACCATATCCAGCAATTGGTACAAAAATCCATAGCATAGGTTTGTCCAGATATATTGCTAAAAAAGCTAATAAAAAAACCAAAGTCGTTCCAATAAAATGTAATACCCTACAGGTTTTATTACTGTGTTCCGACAAATAAAATTTGTAAAATTCACTATATGTTCTTATTCTATTCATACGTTAAAATCTTGTAATTGTTTAATATTAAATTAGTTCACAAAAGTAATTGATTGAATTTTTCATGTTCGTTTCATAATTAATTATATAAGGCATTTTTTAAAAATATTCTCATTTTTGAGGCAGATAATGCATATTCTAAAACCGTTCTCATTAGATCATCCTGTAAGATGATTTTAGGAGACAATTCCGCGAAATGATACCATTGTTTATTAAAAAGCAGGGGTTGCATTCTGGCGAACTCTCTGAATTCCTTTGGAATTCGCTTATTTTTCTCACCCCTTATTTCTCCAAATTTACTTTTAAAATCTTCAGTATTCACAATCCTATTAAATTCATCATTTTGATTAACTATTGCTTCTCTAATTTTTTGAATCTGCCTGGTGTCTGGCATATAAACACCACCGTAAAATCGAAATTTATCCGGACTCAATTCAATATATATTCCCGGATAATTTTTATCTCTCCTGCCCGTCTTAGATATTATTGCAGAATTGTTTAATTTATATGGTGTTTTATCTTTGGAAAACCTGATATCTCTGTTGATTCTGAAAATAGCATCTTTTGCTTCAATTTGCACTTCGTTGTCTATTTTTGCAATTTCCTGAATTAAATCAGTAACAAAATATTTGAAGGGTTCTTTTACTGAATTCAAGTATCGCTTTCGATTTTTATCAAACCATTCCTTGTTATTGTTAGGAGCCAGTTCTTTAAAAAATTCCAGGTAGTCCGCAGTAAAATATCTCATAATTTTGACTTAAGAATGGCTTAATTTACAAATTATTAACTTTGTTACCAATCCAAACTCTCTCCATAATGAAAAAAATACTATTACTTTTCGTCCTTTTATCCAGTTTTCAAATGTTTAACTCAAATATTTCTGCCCAGCAAAACGAAAATAAAAATTTCAATTCTGCATTGGCCAATAAATTGAATGCCGATGATTATGGAATGAAAAAATATGTGATGGCATTCTTAAAATCAGGTCCTAACAGAAGTAAAGATTCAATTACACAAGCAAAGTTGCAAAGGGCACATTTAGATAATATTGTGAAAATGGCGGATGAGGGAATTCTTGTTATGGCCGGACCTTTTTTTGGCGATGGTAAGATTCGGGGAATCTATATTTTTAATGTAGAATCTATAGATGAGGCAAAAAAATTGACCGAAACAGATCCATTAATAATATCGGGCGGATTAATTATGGATCTTCATCTTTGGTATGGAAGCGCCGCACTTCAGGAAATGGGTAAAATTCATAAAACCATTGCAAAAAAAGAAATCTAAATCAGGAATGAATATCTCCTCTGTTAAGATTTCATTTCCTTCCGTAAAACATTAGCTTTTTCCGTAGCCCTGATATTTCGTTCAATGGGGTGTCCGGGTCTGCTCCACCTCTCAATCTCTTCATTATTTAGTAAGGATTTCCGGATCTTAAATTTACCCTTATCATCCTTTTTGACTTCCATTGGAACCAACCCAAGATTGGCAAACATTTCTGCATCCTTATCCTCACCCGGATTAGGAGTAGTAAGCAATTTTTCACCGGCAAATATTGATGAGGCCCCAGCCATAAAACATAGCGCCTGTGCTTCTGCATTCATTTCTGTTCTTCCTGCGGATAGCCGTACTGTAGTTTTAGGCATTACAATACGCGTAGTGGCAATCATTCTGATAACATCCCATATTGGAACAATCTTTTCCTCTGCCATTGGAGTTCCCTCAACCGGAACAAGAGCGTTAATTGGAACGGATTCGGGCTGTGGGTTTAATTTGGACAAACTGTATAACATAGCAACTCTGTCCTGAATACTCTCCCCCATTCCAATTATCCCTCCAGAACATACCTTTAGTGAGCCTTTTCTTACATTATCCAATGTTTTCAATCTATCATCATAGCCACGAGTAGAAATAACTTCCTTATAATACTCTTCAGAAGTATCCAAATTATGATTGTAATAATGCAATCCGGCCTTGGCCAAACGAACTGCCTGACTTTCGGTGATCATTCCAAGCGTACAACAAACTTCCATGTTCAAATCACTAATTCCCCCCACCATTTTCAGAACGTTTTCAAAATCTTCTCCTTCCTTTACATTTCTCCATGCCGCGCCCATACAAACCCTTGAAGATCCATTCTTTTTTGCATTTTGAGCCAATGCAATTACCATATTATAAGGTAGCAAATCATTTTTTTCAATGTCCGTATGATATCGAGCTGCTTGCGGACAGTACCCACAATCCTCCGGACAACCACCTGTCTTTATTGAAATCAAAGTACTTACCTGAACTTTTTTTGGATCATGGTACTTACGATGAACCTGTGCAGCATCAAAGACCAACTCCATCAAAGGTTTATTATAAATTTCAAGTATTTCTTCTTTTGTAAAGTTGGACATATTCAATTATTATTAATTATCAATCTTTCAAAAATAGTTAAACCTAAGCAATTAAGCTAAGGATAATAATATACTTACGGCATTACCTCCAAAACCAACCGCATTCACCATTACTTTATTTATTCGTGTCGGCTTTATCTCATTAGACAAAAAAGGAATTCCAACAAACTTATTATTTTGCAGCATTAATATGGCCATCTCTAAACTAAATCCACCTGAGGCACCAAGTGTATGGCCAATTTTCCATTTATTCGAAGTTATCGCCGGATGAGAATTGCCAAATACTTTCTTAATGGCATTATATTCTGATAAATCTCCTTTTTTAGTACCTGGTGCATGCATTACAATAATATCAACTTCATTCTTGTCAATTCCTTTCATAGCCATTCTCATTGTAGATTGAAAACAATCCGCGTTGGTTGAAATTGATATATTATGTTTCAGGGGTTCTGTTGCATAACCAATCCCTTCAACAATTGCCAGTGCTTTTTGTTGAACTCCTTTTTCAAGGCAAAATACGGATGCCCCTTCACCAATTATCATCGTATTTTGTTTTTTGTTAAAATCGAGTGTTTTACAAGGATATTTTGAGTTATTATTGGCATAAATTTTTAAAGCCCTCATCTGAGCCAGGGTAAATGCCGTGTTAGATGCTTCACTCCCTCCCACTAAAAAACGTTCACTCATCTCACTATTTATCCATGCAATTCCATTTAATACACCATGCAGGGCAGTCGAACATGTTATAGAATGACTAATTGTTGGCCCTTTAGTTTGGAGATCATGACCCACCCAGGATGATATATTCCCGAGGGTAGTAGTTGGTGAGCTCAGAGTGGAAACCTTACCCAGATCATTCTCTTTGAATTCATCATAATACTTTTCAAAGAGACTCGTAGCCCCTCTGGAGGATCCTATATTTATCCCGAATTCCTTATCGATCCAACCGGCTTGTCTCACCGCCTTTCGGGAAACAGCAATTGCTAATAATACAGAGGCATCCAAATCATTATAATGTTCCTCCTGTCGTAGTTTTATAATATTATTCCAATTCGTTTTATTAATAGGACTGACAAGTGCCGAAAACTTCTCAAATGTTTGTTCAACAAAAGTAGGTTCATCATTTAGATATTGCGTCCACACTTCTTCACTGGTTTTCCCCAGGGCAGAAAGAGATGCCATACTTACTATTGAAATTTTTTCTCTCATATTACACAATATCCAAACTTCTTTCTATAACACTATATATCTTTTTAAGTTCTGCATTGGAAATAACAAATGGTGGTAAAATATAAATTGTATTACCCAACGGCCTTAAAAAAACACCGTTTTTCATATAAAATTTATACAATTTATCCCGAAGTTTCCCATATCTTTTCATTTTGATATCCAGATCCAGCGCGAAAATTACACCAAGAACTCGTGTAGATTTTACTTTTGGATGCTTATCAATTACATCTTTAAATTCTAAATGCCTTTTCGTAATTAACTTGATATTTTGCTGAATAGGATCCGATTGCAACAAATCGATCCCAGCAATTGCAGCAGAACAAGCTAATGGATTCGCCGAATAGGTATGACCATGAAAGAACCCCTTTTTTATATCACTGTCATAAAAAGAATTGTACACCTCTTTTGTGCAACTTGTAATTGCCATTGGTGCTACTCCGGCAGTTAGCGATTTTGACATACAAATTATGTCAGGTTTGATTTCCACATAATCAGAAGCAAAATTTTTTCCCGTCTTACCAAAACCGGTCATCACTTCATCTGCTATAGTCAATACTTGATACTTTTCAGCAATTTTCAAAATTTTTTCCAGAAAATCCGGATCGTACATTTTCATAGCAGCTGCACCTTGTACCAAAGGTTCGTATATAAACGCAGCAATTTCCCCTGTAGCAACTAATGCTTCAAAATTTGTGCATACTTCTTCTAAATTAATTTTGCCGGGTACATCTATTCTATCTATCGTTATCAAAAAAATCTTCAAATGGCCCGTTGTAAACCGAAAGACCTGATACGGACATCGCTCCAAATGTATCTCCATGAAATGCCTCTTCCAAAGCTATTAATTTCGAACGTTTTTCTCCTTTATTATAGTAGTACTGAAGCGCCATTTTGATGGCCACATCTACTGATGTGGATCCATTATCCGAGAAGAAAATCTTTTGCTGATTATTTGGTAAAATACCTATTAGTTTTTCAGATAGTTCAATGGCCGGTTTATGTGTAAAACCACTAAATACTACTTGGTCCAATTCGTCAATTTGTTGTTTTATTTTGGTCGCAATTCTATCATTACAATGACCATACATACAGGTATACCAGGAAGCTATTCCATCTATATAACTATTCCCCTTATCGTCATATAAAAGAGCTCCTTTTGCTCTTACAATTGGTAAATGATCGGGATATAATTTATGCTGTGTAAGTGGATGCCAAAGGTGCTTTTTATCTCGCTCTGCTAAAGTCATTATAAATTTTCTAAAACTTGTTTAAATGAATTTGCATACCTTCTTACAACTTCTTTATTGAAGATTTCTTCCTCATCAATTCTACCTAGTATTTTAACTTCTGAAAGCCTTTCTATAATACTTTCAGTGGTTTCATTTGCTTTACCGCTAAAAATAATTCCACTTATTTTAAAGCCGTTATTTCTAAGTATTTCAATAGTTAACAGCGTATGATTGATACTACCTAAATAATGTCTTGAAACTACAATTATTTTATATTCCTTTTCTATAATATCTAATATTGTATCTTTTTCATTCAATGGCACTAATAGACCGCCTGCTCCTTCTATTACAATATTATTTAATGTGTTTGGTATGATGATTTTATCCAGCTCAATAGTTATTCCATCAATAGCTGCTGAAGCATGCGGGCTCATGGGAGTTTTTAAAGCATAGCTGTTTTCAAATATTTTAGACCTCTCATTGGATATTAAATTTTTAATTTTATCGCTATCAGAGAATTCTAATTCACCCGCTTGAACAGGCTTCCAATAATCAGCCTTTAATGCTTCAACGACGATGGCAGAAGCAATTGTTTTTCCTACATCTGTTCCAATTCCGGTAATAAATATTTTATTCATTTCTGCCTTAAAAAATCTAAACAAAAGTACTTAATAAATTAAGAACTTGTTGAATTTGCTCTGCTGAATTATAGCTGTGAATGCAAAATCGCAATCGCTCCTTCCCAGAAGAAACCGTTGGGGATAAAATAGCCTTAACATTAAAGGAATTTGCATTAAACATCTCTGCAATAGCCCTCACATTTTTATTGTTAGGAATAATACAACTTTGAATTGCACTATCACTTGGAAGAAAAAGATATTCCAAATTTTTAGATTTTATTTTTTCTTTGAATAAAGAAATGTTTTTTTGCAGCTTCTCAGATTCTTTAGTGACCTCCAATTCTTCAAATGCATATTTCAGGGTGAGCAGATTATGCATAGACATGGCAGTTGTGTATATAAATGAACGGGCGAAATTGATCAAAAAAGATTTTAACTCTTGAGATCCAACAACGACCGCTCCTTGACATCCCATCGCTTTGCCAAATGTATAGATTCTGGCGAAGACATTTTGCTCTAACCCTAATTCTACCACTAGTCCATTACCTTTTTTGCCATAAATACCCGTCGCATGAGCTTCGTCCACAATAAAATAAATGTTGTTATCCAGACAGTAATCAGATATTTTTTTTAGTGGAGCCTGATCTCCATCCATGGAATATATTGATTCCACAACAACATAAGTATTACCGGAGGATAATTTCGCGTTTTTAAACTTCTTTTCCAGATCGCTAAGGTCATTATGTTTAAATTTAAAAGATGTGGCTCTTGATAACCTCATTCCATCTCGAATGGAAGCATGGCATAATTCATCGTACAAAACAATATCACCACGTTGCGGTATACAAGAGAGTAGTCCAATATTTGCGTCAAAACCAGAGTTAAAAATTAAGGCAGCTTGTGCAGAAAAAAATTCTGCAAACATTAATTCTAGTTCATCGAATAATGAATTATTTCCTGAAATTAACCTCGAACCGGTACTTCCATTAATAATTTTTTCTTTTTTTAATGAACTTGCAACCTTGTTAGAAATTGTCTTGTTCTTTGAAAAACCAAAATAATCATTCGAAGAAAAATCAATGAGACTATTTTCTTTTTGCAATTCTCGAAAAGTGTAATTTTCTTTTCGATCAATAATTTTTTTCAGCAGCTGCTTTGGAAATTTCATCTGTTTAATTTTATTCATGCTCATTTCAAGGCACTAAAATAAAAAAAACCGAACAAAATGTTCGGTTCATATTAATTAAGCTTGTCCGGTTGGTCCAAAATTCATTGGAATTGGAGGCTGTTCATAATCCTTTATTTCGCCATGACCACTTTCAAATCTCTTAATGTTCTCCGCCAGAGCTTTCATAAACCTCTTGGCATGCTGCGGAGTTAATATTATTCTAGACTTTACTTTTGCCTTTGGTGTACCAGGCATAACGTTCACAAAATCAACAACAAATTCCGAAACTGAATGATTAATAATCGCCAGGTTTGCGTACATTCCCTCAGCTACTTTTTCATCTATCTCAATATTAATTTGATTTTTATTCTCATTTTTTGCCATAATAATTGCATTTAGTATTATGAAAAAAGGCGCGAATCACGCGCCTTTAAAATATTAATTTTCAATCTCTTCTTTAAGGCCTACGATAATATTATCGTAAATTCTCATTCCCGTTCCTGCCGGTATTCTCTTACCAACAATAACATTTTCTTTCAAGCCTTCTAAATAATCTTCTTTTCCGCTCACTGCTGCTTCGTTTAAAACTTTTGTCGTTTCTTGGAATGAAGCTGCAGAAATAAATGATTTAGTTTGTAACGATGCTCTGGTTATCCCTTGTAAAATTGGTTCTGCCGTTGCTGGAACAGCATCTCTTGCATCGACTAAATTCTTATCATTTCTTCTTAAAATTGAATTTTCATCACGCAATTGACGAGCTGTAACAATTTGTCCTGCTTTAAATGTATCAGAATCTCCAGCATCTTCAATAACTTTTAAACCAAATATATTATCATTTACCTCAATAAAGTCATTTTTATGAATCAATTGATTTTCTAAGAAAACAGTATCCCCGGAATCAATAATTTTTACCTTTCGCATCATCTGACGTACAACAACTTCAAAGTGCTTATCATTTATTTTTACTCCTTGTAAGCGATAAACTTCTTGAATCTCATTTACCAAATATTCCTGAACTTTAGCCGGTCCTTGTATATTTAAGATATCTGAAGGTGTAGTTGCACCATCTGATAAGGGCATTCCAGCTTTCACAAAATCATTTTCTTGTACCAAGATTTGATTTGATAGTTTTACTAAATATTTTTTAATATCACCTAACCTTGATTCAACTATTATTTCACGATTCCCACGTTTAATCTTACCAAAAGTAACAACACCGTCAATTTCAGAAACTACAGCAGGGTTTGAAGGATTACGTGCCTCGAAAAGTTCCGTTACACGAGGTAAACCACCAGTAATATCTCCTGCCTTACCAGATTTACGAGGTATTTTAACTAAAATATCACCTGTTTTTATCTTTTGGCTATCTTCAATCAGTAAGTGTGCACCAACTGGCAAACTGTAGGAACGTAAAGTTTCTCCCTTACTATTCTGAACATGTAAAGTAGGTATAACTTTCTTCTTTTTAGAGTCTGAAATAACTTTCTCTTTAAATCCTGTCTGCTCGTCCATTTCAACCTGGAAAGTAATCCCTTCCAATATATCCTCAAACACGGCTTTTCCTCCAAACTCAGAAATAATAACACCATTATATGGATCCCATTGACAAACTACCTCACCCTCTTTAATAATTCCACCATCTTTAACAAAGATATGTGAACCATAAGGGATATTATTTGTACTCAAAACAATCCCTGATTTTTTGTCCACTATTTTAATCTCAGAAGTACGGGAAATTACAATATTTACCGAATTACCATCTGAATCCTGTCCTTCAACAGTTTTTAAATCGTCAATGTTAATTGTTCCTTTAAACTTACTGGTCAACTTATTCTCTTCAGAAATGTTACCTGCAATACCTCCAACATGGAATGTACGCAATGTTAGCTGCGTCCCGGGCTCACCTATTGATTGAGCAGCTATTACCCCAACTGATTCTCCAATTTGAACCATTTTATTTGTAGACAAACTATACCCATAACACTTTGCACATATTCCTCTTTTTGACTCGCAGGTTAAGGCAGAACGAGCTTCAATTGTATCTATTGAAGTTTCTTCAATTTTCTTAACAACATCTTCTGTAAAGTATTCACCTGATGCAACAATTAATTCATCCGTATCGGAATTATATACATCGTGTAAAGAAACGCGACCTAATATTCTTTCCCCTAAAGTTTCAACAATTTCGTCGTTATTCTTCAGTGGTTTAATTTCTAATCCTCTTAAGGTTCCGCAATCAAATTCATTAACAATCACATCTTGCGATACATCCACCAAACGACGAGTTAGATACCCCGCATCAGCTGTTTTTAAAGCTGTATCCGCTAAACCTTTACGAGCACCATGTGTTGAGATAAAATATTCAAGAATTGATAATCCTTCCTTAAAGTTTGAGAGAATTGGATTTTCAATAATTTCTCCACCCCCTGCAGTAGATTTTTTAGGCTTAGCCATCAATCCACGCATACCTGTTAACTGACGAATTTGTTCCTTCGATCCCCTTGCTCCAGAATCCAACATCATATATACTGAATTAAATCCTTGTTGGTCTTCTCTCAGACGTTTCATCGACAACTCGGTCAATCTATTGTTTGTTGATCCCCAAATGTCAATAACCTGATTATAACGCTCTTTATTTGTTAACATACCCATATTATAACTTGCCATTATCGAATCAACTTGCTTGTTGGCCTCGGCAATCATGGTGTGTTTTTCTTTAGGTATGATAATATCTCCTAAGCTAAAGGATAATCCTCCCTGGAATGCAAATTTGTATCCCATGTTTTTGATGTTGTCTAAAAATTTTCCAGTTGTAGGTACATCCGTAACTTTTAGTATATTACCAATAATATCACGTAAAGATCTTTTTGTAAGAACCTCATTTATATAACCCGCTTGTTCAGGTACAACTTCGTTAAATAAAACTCTACCAACAGTTGTTTCTATAATTTTACTTACCTGTATGCCTTCGTCATTTAAATCCTTAGTTCTAACTTTGATTTTCGCATTTAGTTCTACTTTGTTTTCATTAAATGCAATATTAACCTCTTCAGGTGAATAGAAAGTAATTCCTTCTCCTTTAACTTTATGCTTAGAAGTTGATTTTCTTTCTTTCGTCATGTAATATAGTCCCAGAACCATGTCCTGAGAAGGAACGGTAATAGGAGAACCATTCGCCGGATTTAATATATTATGAGAAGCCAACATTAACAACTGAGCCTCTAGTATAGCCTCAGGACCTAATGGTAGGTGAACTGCCATTTGATCTCCATCAAAATCCGCATTAAATGCAGTACACACCAAGGGGTGCAATTGTATTGCCTTTCCTTCAATTAATTTAGGCTGAAATGCTTGAATACCCAAACGGTGTAAGGTAGGAGCACGATTTAGAAGAACAGGATGTCCTTTCAAAACATTTTCCAAAATATCCCAAACAACAGGTTCTCTCTTGTCAATAATTTTTCTAGCCGACTTCACGGTTTTTACGATACCTCTTTCAATCAGTTTTCTAATTATAAAAGGCTTGTATAATTCTGCCGCCATATCTTTTGGCAATCCACATTCCGATAATTTTAATGTTGGTCCTACAACAATTACCGAACGAGCCGAATAATCAACACGTTTACCCAATAAATTTTGACGGAATCTCCCTTGTTTACCCTTTAAAGAGTCAGATAATGATTTTAACGGGCGGTTAGATTCAGTTTTAACTGCTGACGACTTTCGTGTATTATCAAACAATGAATCAACAGACTCCTGTAACATACGTTTTTCGTTTCGTAAAATTACTTCAGGAGCTTTTATTTCTACCAATCTTTTTAAACGATTGTTCCGTATAATGACCCTACGATATAGATCATTCAAATCTGAGGTTGCAAATCTTCCTCCATCCAACGGTACCAATGGTCTAAGTTCTGGTGGTATGACCGGTACTACTTTCATGATCATCCATTCCGGCTTATTCTCTTTCCGTGTATTTGCATCTCTGAAAGCCTCAACAACGTTCAAACGTTTTAAAGCTTCCATTTTACGTTGTTTTGACGTTTCTGTGTTTGCTTTATGTCTTAATTCATAGGACAACTCATCTAAATCAATTCTTGATAGGAGTTCTATTAAACATTCGGCACCCATTTTAGCAATAAACTTATCAGGATCGGAATCGTCTAAATACATATTTTCCTGAGGTATTGTTTCAAGAATATTCAAATATTCTTCCTCAGTAAGGAAATCCATTTTTTGTACAGGTTCTCCTTCGGCATTCTTAGCAATACCTGGTTGAATTACTACATAACGTTCGTAGTAAATAATCATATCCAACTTTTTTGATGGTAATCCCAAAAGATATCCCATCTTGTTTGGCAATGATCTAAAATACCAAATATGAGCAACAGGAACCACAAGATTGATATGACCAACTCTGTCTCTACGTACCTTCTTTTCAGTCACTTCAACACCACAGCGGTCACAAATAATGCCTTTATATCTGATTCGCTTGTATTTTCCACAAGCGCATTCATAATCTTTAATAGGGCCAAAAATTCTCTCACAAAATAAACCGTCTCTTTCCGGTTTATGCGTACGATAATTTATGGTTTCTGGTTTGAGAACCTCTCCTCTTGAATTTTCAAGAATTATTTCAGGAGAAGCTAAACCTATTGTAATTTTGTTGAATTTTTTTACAGTGTATTTTTCTCTTTGTCTTGCCATAATAATGGAATAGAATTAAATTGTAAAAATTATATTAGCAGCAAGGAATTTTAAATAAAATTCCTTGCTTAAAAAAGTTGATTGTTATTCTTCTAACCTAAGATCTAAACCTAATCCCTTCAATTCGTGCATCAACACGTTAAAAGATTCAGGTAAGCCAGGTTCGGGCATCTTATCACCCTTCACTATTGATTCATAGGTTTTTGCTCTACCCATAACATCGTCCGATTTTACGGTTAAGATTTCTCTTAAGGTAGATGAAGCCCCATAGGCCTCAAGTGCCCAAACTTCCATTTCACCAAATCGTTGACCTCCAAACTGTGCTTTACCTCCAAGTGGTTGTTGGGTAATCAGGGAGTATGGTCCTATAGATCGAGCATGCATTTTATCTTCAATCATATGACCTAATTTGATCATATAAATCACACCCACTGTGGCAGGTTGATCAAAACGCTCTCCTGTCCCTCCATCATACAGGTAAGTATGTCCAAATTCAGGAATACCTGCTTCTTTAGTCAATTCAGTAATCTGATCAATATTTGCTCCATCAAAGATAGGAGTCGAATACTTTTGACCCAATTTTTGACCTGCCCAACCCAGAACAGTTTCATAAATTTGTCCAATGTTCATACGTGACGGTACCCCTAATGGATTCAGTACAATATCAACTGGTGTTCCATCTTCTAAAAATGGCATATCCTCCTGACGAACAATTCTGGCTACGATACCTTTGTTTCCGTGTCTACCAGCCATTTTATCTCCAACTTTTAATTTACGTTTTTTAGCAACATAAATTTTAGCGAGTTCAATAATACCTTTAGGCAGCTCATCTCCAACAGTTACTGCGAACTTCTTACGACGAAGTGAACCCTGCAGATCACTAACTTTTATTTTGTAGTTGTGAATTAATCGATTAACCAAGTTATTCAAGCTCTTATCTGTAGTCCAAATTCCCTTAGTCAAATGTTCAAAATCTGCAACTGAGTTTAACATTTTCAATGTAAACTTCTTACCCTTTGGTAAAATTTCTTCCCCAAGGTCATTTTGAACACCCTGAGAAGTTTTGCCATTAATAAGGCTAAAAAGCTTATCAATCAGTACATTTCTAAGTTTTTCAAATGCAACAGTAAATTCGGATTCAAGGTTACTTACATCTTCTTTATCTTTAACCCTCTTGGCCTTATCCTTAATTGCTCTTTGAAATAATTTTTTACCAATTACCACTCCTCGCAGGGAAGGTGAAGCTTTTAATGAGGCATCTTTTACATCACCTGCATTATCTCCAAAAATAGCTCTTAATAATTTTTCCTCCGGTGTTGGATCTGACTCTCCCTTAGGAGTTATTTTTCCAATTAGGATGTCCCCGGGTTTAATTTCAGCACCAATTCTGATCATTCCATTTTCATCAAGATCCTTAGTGGCTTCTTCACTTACATTAGGAATATCTGCAGTTAATTCCTCGGCACCTAATTTTGTATCTCTTACATCCAAAGAATACTCGTCTATATGTATCGAAGTAAATATATCTTCTTTAACAACTTTTTCAGAAATTACAATTGCATCCTCAAAATTATACCCTTTCCAAGGCATAAAAGCAACTTTCATATTTCTACCAAGTGCTAATTCACCTTTTTCCGTTGCATATCCTTCACATAATACCTGACCTTTATAAACTTTATCTCCTTTTTTAACAATAGGGTGTAAGTTAATTGAAGTTCCTTGATTGGTCTTTCTAAACTTAATTAGGTTATAGGTTCTGTCATCGCTATCAAAACTAACTACTCGTTCATTATCTGATCGGTCATATTTTATTTCAATATGATCGGAATCAACATAAGTCACAACACCGTCACCTTCAGCATTTATCAAAATTCGAGAATCTTTTGCAACTCTACGCTCCAAACCAGTTCCCACAATTGGCGATTCTGGCCTCATTAAAGGTACCGCCTGACGCATCATATTTGATCCCATTAATGCACGGTTAGCATCATCATGCTCTAAAAAGGGAATCAGTGAAGCCGATATGGATGAAATTTGGTTCGGTGATACATCCATATAATTTATATCTTCGGCAGAAACTACAGGAAAATCACCATCTTCTCTGGCAACAACTTTTTCCAGTACAATCTTGCCTTCACTATCCAGATCAAGATTAGATTGTGCTATTTTTTTTCCTTCTTCCTCTTCTGCACTGAGATAAACTGGTTCATTCTTGATATCTACAGTGCTCTCCTTAACCTCTCGATAAGGTGTTTCAATAAATCCCAGATTATTTACTTTAGCATAAACTGCCAAAGACGAAATCAATCCAATATTAGGTCCCTCAGGTGTTTCAATTGGACACAATCTTCCATAATGTGTAAAATGAACATCCCGAACCTCAAAACCTGCTCTTTCTCTCGATAGACCTCCTGGCCCCAGGGCAGACAACCTTCGCTTATGTGTTATTTCAGCCAACGGATTTGTTTGATCCATAAACTGAGATAATTGATTAGTACCAAAAAATGAATTAATTACAGAAGACAAGGTCTTTGCATTAATTAAATCGATTGGAGTAAATACCTCATTATCACGAACATTCATTCGTTCTCTTATGGTACGAGCCATTCTTGATAGACCAACACCAAACAGACTTGCAAGCTGCTCTCCAACAGTTCTCACACGACGGTTTGATAAATGATCAATATCATCAACCTCAGCTTTTGAGTTCACTAAGTTTATTAAATTCTTAACAATAGTGATAATATCCTCTTTTGTTAATACTCTCTGTTCAATGTCAACATCCAATTCTAATTTTTTATTCATTCTGTATCGTCCTACTTCTCCAAGATTATAACGTTGTTCAGAAAAGAATAATTTATTTATTATACCCTTAGCTGTATCATAATCAGGTGGTTCAGCGTTACGTAATTGACGATAAATATGTTCAACTGCTTCCTTTTCAGAATTTGTAGGATCCTTTTGCAAGGTGTTGTGAATAATCGCATAATCACCAGATTCATTATCCAGTTTATGCAACAGAATTGTTTTTGATCCTGATTCAATTATTTCTTCTATATGCTCTTTTTCGAGAACTGTATCTCTATCCAGAACAATTTCATTACGTTCTATAGATACAACTTCACCTGTATCCTCATCAACAAAATCCTCGAACCATGTTTTTAATACTCTGGCCGCCAGTTTCCTATTCAATACTTTTTTAAGTCCGCTTTTAGAAACCTTAATCTCCTCTGCCAGGTCAAATATCTCTAATATATCTTTATCTCTTTCAAAACCAATTGCCCTGAAGAGCGTAGTTACAGGTAATTTTTTCTTTCTATCAATATAAGCAAACATCACTTGATTGATATCGGTAGCAAATTCTATCCAAGACCCTTTAAATGGGATCACCCTGGCTGAATATAACTTTGTTCCATTCGCATGGAAGGATTGTCCGAAGAAAACACCAGGAGATCGGTGTAATTGTGATACTACCACACGCTCAGCACCATTGATAACAAAGGTACCACTGTGAGTCATATAAGGAATTACCCCAAGATAAACATCTTGTACAATAGTCTCAAAATCTTCATGCTCAGGATCAGTACAATATAATCTCAAACGAGCCTTTAAAGGGACACTATATGTTAAACCTCTTTCGATACATTCTTGAATAGAATATCTAGGTGGGTCAACAAAGTAATCTAAAAACTCTAAAACAAAATTATTTCGAGTATCTGTAATTGGAAAATTTTCCATGAAAGTTTTAAAAAGACCTTCATCACTTCTTTCATCAGATTTGGTTTCTAATTGGAAAAAATCTTGGAATGATTTTATTTGTATATCCAAAAAATCAGGATAATCAGTTATCAATTTAGCTGATGCAAAGTTTATTCTTTGGTTATTTTGTATCGTTGCCAATGGAGAAAAATTTAAATTAAATTATAAGAACGAATATATATGCAAAATGGTTTAGGTCTAAGGGGTTACACCTCAAAGACCTAAACCTTAGTAATTTAGATGAAAAGCAATTATTTCAGCTCAACTTCCGCACCAGCTTCTTCTAAAGATTTCTTAAGACCTTCAGCCTCATCTTTAGAAACTCCTTCTTTGATAGGTGCTGGTGCACTATCAACGATACCTTTTGCTTCTTTTAATCCTAAACCGGTTAATTCTTTAACCAATTTAACCACAGCTAATTTTGAACCTCCTGCTGCAGTAAGGATTACATCAAATTCTGTTTTCTCTTCAGCCGCCTCTTCACCGCCTGCTGCTGGTCCAGCTACTGCTACTGCAGCCGCTGCTGGTTCTATACCATATTCTTCTTTTAAAATATTTGCCAACTCATTAACTTCTATTACTGATAAGTTAACTAGTTGTTCTGCGAAATCTTTTAACTCTGCCATTTTTCTAGTGTTTAAATTTTAATTATAATAGTTTATTTGTGTGTTTAATTCTTTTCTGATAATGTTGTCAAAATACCAGACAATTTGTTTCCTCCTGATTGCAATGCTGAAATAACATTTTTCGCAGGTGATTGTAAAATTGTGATAATATCTCCGATCAGTTCTTCTTTGGATTTTATACTAACAAGTGTATTTAATTGATCATCTCCAACATAAATTGCTGCCTCAATATAAGCTCCCTTTAACAAAGGTCTATCAGAACCTTTTCGGAATTCTTTAATTACTTTCGCAGGAGCATTTCCTGTTTCAGATAGCATAATCGAAGTATTACCCTTTAACGTATTTGGTAATTCTCCAAAATCCTTATCCGATTTCTCCATTGCTTTTTCAAGCAAGGTGTTTTTCACAACGGACAAATTAATGTTGGCCTTAAAACATGCTCTACGCAAATTTGATGTCTCCAGAGCGTTCAATCCTGATATATCTGCCAAATAGATAATACTATTTTCAGCCAATATTCCCGTTAAATTTTCTATTACTTGTGATTTTTCTTCTCTTGTCATAATTCAAATATTTTAACTTGCATTGACTGCTTTAGTATCAATTTCAATACCAGGGCTCATAGTACTGGACAAGAAAATACTTTTAACATATGTTCCTTTTACAGTTGCTGGTTTTAATTTCAATATGGTTTGAATCAATTCATTCGCATTTTCGGCTATTTTATCCGCATCAAAAGATGCTTTGCCAATTGCGGCATGAATAATCCCTGTTTTATCAACTTTAAAGTCAATTTTACCTCCTTTTACATCTTTTACAGCTTTAGCAATGTCCATAGTAACAGTCCCTGTCTTTGGGTTAGGCATTAACCCGCGTGGGCCTAATATTCTACCAAGAGGTCCCAATTTACCCATAACGCTGGGCATTGTAACTATAACATCAACATCCGTCCATCCTCCTTTGATTTTTTGAAGGTATTCATCTAATCCTACATAATCCGCTCCAGCTTCTTTAACTTCAGCTTCTTTATCAGGTGTAACCAGAGCTAATACCCTAACTTCTTTACCTGTACCATGGGGTAAGGTAACCACACCTCTAACCATTTGGTTAGCCTTACGAGGATCCACACCTAAACGTATAGCAAGATCAACGCTTGCATCAAATTTTACATTGGTGATTTTTTTCACTAAAGAAGAAGCATCTACTAAATTAAGTGCAATATTTGCATCAAATTTTGAATTCGCCTCTTTTTGTTTCTTCGTCAGTTTTGCCATCCTATTATGCTGTTTTTACAGGGGCTTTCCCCTTTACCTTAATACCCATAGATCTTGCAGTTCCAGCAACCATTAACATTGCCGATTCAACTTGAAATGCATTTAAATCTTGCATTTTATCTTCAGCAATTGCCTTGACTTGATCCCAAGTTACGGTAGCCACTCTCTTACGATTAGGCTCTCCAGATCCTTTTTTAACTTTCGCAGCTTCTAATAATTGTACTGCCGCTGGAGGTGTTTTTACAACAAAATCAAATGATTTATCTATATAAACATTGATAACCACAGGTAATATTTTCCCTGGTTTATCTTGGGTTCTAGCATTAAATTGCTTACAGAACTCCATAATGTTAACTCCGGCAGCACCTAACGCAGGTCCCACAGGTGGTGAAGGATTTGCTGCTCCTCCGCGTACTTGTAGTTTTATAACCTTACTAATTTCTTTTGCCATTTTTCTAACTTTAATTAAGAAAATACATTAATTGGAAGCTAATGCATTAACATAATGTTGTAACATTTATGATATTTTTTCAACCTGCATATAGTTTAGCTCTAATGGAGTTTTTCTACCAAAGATCTTAACCATAACTTCAAGTTTTCTTTTTTCTTCGTTAATTTTTTCTATCGTACCATCAAATCCATTAAACGGTCCATCGATAACTTTTACTGTTTCTCCCGGAATAAAAGGTATTGCAACGTTTTCATTTTGAAGGGCCAATTCATCTACAGTTCCTAACATTCTATTGACCTCTGACTTTCTAAGAGGAATTGGCTCTCCTCCTTTTGTCTCTCCTAAAAACCCTATCACACCGGTAACAGCCTTAATAATATGAGGTATCTCCCCACTTAAGTTTGCTTCTACCATAATGTAACCAGGAAAATATACCTTTTCTTTATGATACTTTTTACCATTCCGAATTTGAATAACCTTTTCGGTTGGCACTAGAACCTGACTAACAAATTGATTTAACCCCAATCGAGAAATTTCATTTTCGATATAAGTTTTTACTTTATTTTCTTGTCCGCCTATTGCTCTTACTGCGTACCATTTCATCAAAGAAGAATCATCCATTTTTTTTTACTAATTAAAAATACTAAAATATTTTTCTAAACCCGTTTGGAAAAATTTATCTACCAAAAACACAGCAATTGCAAAAATGATAGTAAACACGGCAACAACAACAGTGGTTTTTTGCGCTTCCTGTCTAGGCATCCAAGTAACTTCGTTTTGCAGTTCTTTAAATGAATCTTTAATATAATTTACTATACCCATCTTTTCTTGTTTTACGCACGGGTGGAGAGGCTCGAACTCCCGACACCTGGTTTTGGAGACCAGTGCTCTACCAACTGAGCTACACCCGTATTTAGAATCTAAACCTAATTATATGAATAAATTCTAAAAATATTATGACTTTTAATTTGATAAATTAGCTTGCATTTAGAAGCACACTAGGTGCCTCTTGAATAGAGGCACCTAATAATTAAAAATCTATTTCAATTTTGACCGTATAATTAGTCTAAAATTTCAGTTACCTGACCTGCTCCAACTGTTCTACCTCCTTCACGGATAGCAAAACGTAAACCTAAGTTTAACGCAATTGGTTGTAATAAATCAACTGTTACAGTCAAGTTATCTCCAGGCATTACCATTTCTATACCATCAGGCAAGATAATAGTACCGGTCACATCCGTTGTTCTTACATAAAACTGAGGACGATAATTTTTATGAAATGGTGTATGACGACCACCTTCTTCTTTCTTCAAAACATAAACCTCTGCTTTAAATTTAGCATGTGGTTTAATTGAACCAGGCCTACAAATTACCATTCCTCTCTTTATTTCATCTTTATCAATACCTCTTAATAATATACCTACATTGTCTCCTGCTTCACCTCTATCTAAAATTTTACGGAACATCTCAACACCAGTAACAGTAGAAGTTAATTTCTCTGCACCCATACCGATTATCTCAACAGAGTCACCTGTATTAGCAACACCCGTTTCAATTCTTCCTGTTGCTACTGTTCCACGACCAGTAATTGAGAACACATCTTCAACTGGCATCAAGAAATCTTTATCAACATCTCTTTTTGGTAATTCAATCCATGTATCAACCGCATCCATCAATTCCATTATAGAATCTTCCCATTTTTTTTCACCATTAAGCGCACCTAATGCAGAACCTTGAATAACCGGACCATTGTCTCCATCATATTCATAAAATGTCAACAATTCTCTTATCTCCATATCAACCAATTCCAATAACTCTTCATCATCAACCATATCCACTTTATTCATGAATACAACCATTCTAGGAATACCTACCTGACGTCCTAATAAGATATGCTCACGAGTTTGTGGCATTGGACCATCTGTAGCTGCAACAACTAGAATTGCACCATCCATTTGAGCCGCACCCGTTACCATGTTCTTAACATAATCCGCGTGACCAGGACAGTCAACATGCGCATAGTGACGATTTTCTGTTGAATACTCTACGTGTGCTGTATTAATTGTAATTCCTCTTTCTTTTTCTTCAGGAGCATTATCGATTTGATCAAAATCTGTTACTTCAGAAAGTCCTTTTTTCGCTAAAACTTTAGTAATAGCTGCTGTCAACGTAGTTTTACCGTGGTCAACGTGTCCAATTGTACCTATATTAAGGTGAGGTTTGGAACGATCAAAATGTTCTTTTGCCATGATTGTTAATTTTAAATCTTAGTTATATATAATTGTGTTTAAATTCATTCTTATTTGAAACTTAAAATTGAGCCAATGACCGGTCCAACTTTCTTTTGGGATGAACCCCTGACTACCAGTGGTCACTCATTTTGCTTTGAATCAAATCTCATTCAAATATTATCATTACCAGAGCCAATGACGGGATTTGAACCCGTGACCTCTTCCTTACCAAGGAAACGCTCTACCCCTGAGCTACACCGGCATTTGTTATTAGGAGACCGGGCTCCTTAATATTATAATTCTGCTCAGGTCCAAATTAAAGGGTAACCATTTGAATCCCTTATCATCATCATCCTTCATTTATTATAAACAATAAAGTTATATTGTTTAATTTTGAGCGAGAGACCGGGCTCGAACCGGCGACAGTCAGCTTGGAAGGCTGAAGCTCTACCAACTGAGCTACTCTCGCAATTTACTATTTATCCATTTCAAATATCATGTGGGGAGAGCAGGATTCGAACCTGCGATGGTTTCCCAACAGAGTTACAGTCTGTCCTCGTTGGCCGCTTGAGTATCTCCCCTCAATTTATTATTTTTCAAAGATCTGAGCCGATGGAGGGACTCGAACCCACGACCTGCTGATTACAAATCAGCTGCTCTAGCCAGCTGAGCTACATCGGCATTTTTACAAAAGTTATTCAATAAAAATAAACCAAACCTGCTCACTTTATTTCAATTAATTCCATAAAAAAACAAACCGCTTTTTCTAACGGTTTGCAAATGTATAAAGTTTTATTTTTTCTACAAAACTTTTTATCTTTATTTTTGTTTTATGCCCTTAATTTCTCTTTTCTTTTCAATAATTGTCTTTTTATTGCGTCAACTGCTAAACTAACCGCTTCTTCAAAAGTTTTATTTTGCTTTTTTGCAACTAAATCATTTCCGGGTAAACGAATTTTTATCTCTGATATCTTATTTTCTTTAATACTTGATTTCTCTACTTTTAAAAATACTTCTGCATCAACAATATTATCACTAAATTTTTCAAGATTATTGACCTTCTTTTCAATATATTTTATCAATTCTACATCAATATTAAAATTAACAGACTGTACAGATACTTTCATAAATCTTAAGTTTTATTGCCCCTGGGATGGGCTTTGTTATACATTGTTTTTAATTCTTTCAAGTTACTATGTGTGTAAACCTGAGTTGAAGCCAAACTTGCATGCCCCAATAATTCTTTTACCGAATTCAAATCAGCACCTTCATTAAGTAAGTGTGTTGCAAATGAATGTCTAATAACATGAGGACTCTTTTTAGCTTTAACGGATACTTTACTAAAATAATCATTTATTATTCTATAAACAAGTGTGGAGTATAGTTTTTTACCCTTTTTGGTGATAAAAAAAACTCGCTATTTGAATTAATTTTACTCTTCTCTAATTGATAGATTCCAATACTACTGATAACTGATCTTAATAACGGAATTTGTCTTTCCTTATTTCTTTTACCTAAAACTTTAACTATTTCCTGTGAAAGATCAATGGATTCATTTTTCAATCCAATTAGTTCAGCTCTCCGAATACCCGTGGTATAAAGTAGTTCAACGATCAACTTATCCCTAACAGACTCAAAATCTACCTTATCATCAAAAAGATGAATTACTTCCTCAATTTCCTTTTGCGAAAAAGGTACATTTATTTTCCTGGCAATTTTTAAAGACCGATGTTTCCTAAGTGGATTTTCTTTTAATTGTTTAGTCTTCAATAAAAAATTATAATATGATTTTAAAGAACTTATTTTTCTGTTTATAGATCGATTTGAAATATTTTTCTCGACCAATTCAACTATCCAACTTCTAATATAACTATATGATGCATTATCGATACTAATCTCTTCAAACTCGTGTCTGCAAAATTCTTGAAATGTTTCTAAGTCCTTTTTATAAGCCGCGACAGTATTTCCTGAATATTTTTTTTCGTAACTTATATATTCTATAAATGAAGCTATACTCAAATTTATTTTCTTTCTATCTTTTAAATAAGATGAATAATTCCCGGATACAAACTATCCTACATATTCAAAATTACAACTTTCTGAATTATTGATATAATTATTTAACAAAAAAGATTCTCACTTTCGTGAGAACCTTTTATTTTATTTAACATTGAATTTTAAAAATCCAGTTAAAATAACCGAACAATTAACCTTTTTCTTCAGCCGTTCTAATCGCTTGAACATATTCAGCTTTTTGCATCTGTTTACGCTTTAATACGGAAGGCTTGTTGAATTGCTTGCGTTCACGTAATTTTTTCATCGTTTTCGTTCTATCAAATTTTCTTTTAAAACGTTTTAACGCTCTATCTATATTTTCTCCATCTTTTACCGGAATAATCAACATAGTATGGCACCTCCTTTCATAAGTTCTAATCTAAATATTATTAATTTTTGGGCTGCAAATATACAAAGTATTTTTTCTAACAAAAACATATTCGAGTATTTAATTTAGCACTGGCAGAACTTGTCAAAATTCTAAAATTATCATCCAAGATGCTTTCTTAATCATTATTAATATCCGAACTTATTCAAACGAAATAAACTACCCCAACGCAAGCCTGCCTGACGGCAGTCAGGTTAAACCAAGTCTTCTCGTCCGCCGAATCCGCCAGAGGCGAAAGAAGGAGGATTAAATTAAGCCAATTCCCTGGCCTTCGAAACCAGACTCAATCTATTTTTAACAGATAATTTCTGAAACATATTGTATAAATGTTTCTTAATGGTATCGTCTGATACGAATAGTGCGGTCGCAATTTCTTTATTCCTCATTCCATTTGAAAGATATTGTAACACAACAAGTTCACGAGGAGTAAATGATTTCAAATTATAGTTAAGCTTTCATCGCTTTTTCCACCATTCAATTCATGGTTAATAGTAATTCTGGCCTCTTTAATTCTATTTAGTATATTTTCTATATTGGATTTTCGTTTAATTTTATTTGGCAGCAAATTAATCAAACTGATCATAATCGCTCCTGATTCCAGGAATGGAAATATGAATTCACTAGGTTCGGCAAGAACAAGTGACCTCTCAAGTGTTATAATTGCTTCTTTAAATTTTTCTTGCTTATAATAAAGTATAGCTTTCAAAGCCAGAATATCAATCAAGTGCAAGTAATTTAAATGCGCAACATTCTTGTTTTCAAAATTATCTAACAGCTCTTCAGCTTCCAGGATATCTTTATTTGACCCTTTAGAGATTAACAGTCTGCATCGAGTTAAACAAGTAATTTCAAACCAAAACAATGTGGCCCTAATAGGATTACAAGAACTTGATCTCGACCAATGAATAAACGGTTCTCCCTTTTCTTGTATAATTCCCAACCTGGTTTTACAAGAATTTACAAAATCGGAAAAATAAGATCCCAGGCCCTGGTTAAATCCTTCCAGCACCAAAATCGTCTTATTAGCTCGTCTTGTTTGACCATCAAATTCATAGGCAATTGTGAGTGCAATCATAGCATCAACTGCAGCACGCGCGTGAAAGAAGAATCGCTTCTTTTTTACTTTTTCGAGCATTTCAATTGCCCTCTTAAAGTCGCATTTTTGAATAAAAATCAATCCTTCTATATAATGACACCAGCACAATGATTCCTCTAAATCATTTAATATTGCAACATTATGGCATCTGTCAAAATATTTTACAGCTTCATCAGGTCTTAATTCAATGTAATTTATAAGTTTTAATACAAGAAGTAATCGAGCTTCTCTAAGGGGTGCCAATGGCATTGAATCATTAAGCCATTGCAGGACTTGTTTAGTTACTCTTTCTGATTGGCCCTGCATTTGCCCGGCTATCCCAAACAACAATTCAGTTTCTGCCCTGAAAGCAACTTCTTCTATGGGAATCAATTTCAATGCACGTTCCAGATATTCTAAGCTCTGTTCACCATCTTGAAATTCTTGAATACTCGAATGCCCTCTAAAGTAAGCTACTTCTCCTGAAAATGAATGTAACTCTGCACCTTGATTCATTAATTCATCATTCTGTCCATTATTGGCCTGCGCCTCTACATCAAAATTAAACATATGATCCCATGCTTTAACAATCAATAATTCCGGTCTATTCTGAATGACTTGACCAGGTAATTTCGACAGCCATTTATTCAATACATGCCACTTACCCAAATTAATCATTTCCCTTCCATGCAGCTCAATGATTTGAGTAACTTTTTCTACATTTCCGGCAATACTGGCATGTTCAATTGCTTCATCAATTAAATTATTCTTCTCAAACCATTCAGAAACAATAATGTGAAATGCATTTATTTCATTTTGTGTTTTTGTCTCTTTCAGTTGATCCATAAGTAATTCTCTGAATTGCATATGAAATCTAAACCAGTTTCTTGAATTATCAAGCGGAATCACAAACAGATTAGAACCAACCAATTTTTCAATAAAATCATGTCCGCTCAAAGTATTTTCATCTTCTGAGTTCTCTATCGAAAAAAGTTCTTCCAGTACATGAACACAAAAACGGTCTAAAATCGATGACATAAGCAATTGATTTCGAAAACTACTTGATTGATTAGCTAATATTTCAGTATTCAAAAATTCTGAAACCAGATGAATATTCCTATCTAATTTACTTAATATCTTCTTAGCATTCTCTTCTTCGTCAATTGTTAGTGATATCATTTTTAAGCCTACAATCCATCCTTCAGTTTTCATATAAAGAGATTCGGTAGTCTCCTTATCCAATTCAATTTTAAATAAATTCTTAAAAAAATTATTAATTTCCTTCTTAGAAAAAGAAAGTTCTTTCATTCTTATTTCATGCATGCGGTTATGCACACGAAGCGAACTTAAACCTAGCTGTGGGTCATGGCGGGTTAAAATACAAAGGTGCAGGTTCTTTGGTGAGAAACGTAATAATTCCTTTATAAAACTATGAATTTCAGGTATGGTAATATTGTGATAATCATCCAATACCAGTACAAACTTCCTTTGTATTTTATCTAATTCGTTGATTAAGTTGTGGACTAAAACTTGAATAGATGGAAGTGTTTTACCCATTAATAAACTGTCAAATTTCTCCAATGACCCTGGGAATAATTGATCGATAGCGGCATTGAAGTAATCTAAAAATATTCTCAGATTATTGTGTTCTTCATCTAAAGTAATCCAATTATTTAACCTATCGGTACTGTCAAGCCATTGACTTATTGTAATACTTTTACCATATCCTGCAGGTGCGGAGACAAGAGACAATGGTTTATTTACATTTTTCTCCAGTTGTTCAAGGATTTTGGAACGAAATAAATATTCATCAGTGATTGATGGTCGATGAAATTTTGTGATCAACACCTTACTCCTATCTTGCTGAAAAACATCCTTACTTAAGGCTATACTTGTGATCGTTGAAGAAAGATACATTTCGCCTTTTGCAACCTTTTGTATTGCAGACAGGAGCTCCTCAGGAGCACTGTCTTTTAAAAGGTAGCCGGCAGCTCCGGCATCAAGCATATTTTTAACAAATCGCCTGCCCGCATGAATAGAGAGTGCCAAAATTTTAGTATCCATTGACAAATCCAGAATTTGTTTTGTGGCCTCAATTCCATTCAAATTTGGCATCGTAATATCCATAACAACTACGTCCGGGCATTTTTCCTTTACCATTTTCACTGCCTCAATACCATCTTTTGCCTCTCCTTCAATAGAAATTCCTCCTTCATTCTCCAAAATAGCTCGTATCCCGGCCATAAAAACAGGATGATCATCAACAAGTAAGACTTTCACTGACATAATATTATTCTATTATAGGAATTATTAACTTTATCAGTGTTCCCCTTCCTAGTTTAGAATCAATTTCCATTGATCCTCCAATATCGGTTACTCTTTCATGTATACTAAAAAGTCCTAAACTCTTTCTTTTATTTCTAAATGACACGGGATCGTATTCAAAACCTATCCCATCATCGTCTATAGAAATGTGCATTTTCTTATTAGCTTCATTTATGGTCACGATAATATTTTCTGCCTTAGCGTGTTTTACTACGTTAATTAAGAGTTCGCGAATGCTTCTAAAAATTAAGAATCTCGTGTTTTCGGTCAATGAAAAAAACCGATCCTCTCCTTTAATAATAGTTTTAATTCCATGTTTTAATTCTATTTGATCTTCCAACCAGTCTGCTGTTGCCGCAAACAATCCAATTTCGTTAAGTTGAGGAGGGCTTAAGTTAAAAATGGCATTTCGTATGGATTGAATTGCCTGAAGCATACCTAATGAAATACTTTTTATTTTCATAAGAATAACCTCTTTTTCCATGTCTTTGTTAATCGCTGCCATTTGCAATCTGGATGAAGCCAATAATTGACCCACATGATCATGAAGATCCGTTGCTATTTGCTTGCGTTGTTTTTCTTCAGTTATGATAAGTTCTGAAGCAAGTGCCTTTAATCGTTCCTGGTATTTGACAATCTCTTTCTCTGTTTTCTTTCTTTCAGAAATATCTCGTGCCATAATCAGAACAGCAACTTCTCTTAGGAAGGAAGTTTTAGCCACGTTGAATTCAACTTCTAAAACATCTCCATTTTTCTTCAATAATCTTGTTTCATATATAGATGGTAACTTTTCACCGTACATTCTTCTTTTATGAAAATCCATAAGTCGGGATAGTTCATCAGGGTGGGCAATATCAACAAAGTTTATTCTTTTGAACTCATCTTTTGTA
>PVMK01114618.1_pt1 | contig 31528 bp, 37 predicted proteins | sample 1853481 | NCBI WGS metagenome assembly PVMK01 (sample SAMN08533507, study PRJNA380276) | Marine sediment metagenome, whole genome shotgun sequencing project.
GAGAACTGCTGGATCACGTCATCGTCCTCAACCAGCGACATCTCAAACGGCTGCTGTCCTCGTACCTGGATTATTATCATCCGTGGCGAACGCACCGCTCTTTAGACCAAGATGCGCCGGACGGTCGTCGGGTACGGTTAGCCGAACTGGACCAAATTGCCGAGTTTCCAGTCGTTCAGGGACTCCATCATTACTATCTCCCAAGGGCCGCATGAGTATTCGGGACGGACAACGGACTACGCACAGGTGACATTGGCATTTGACATTTGAACTCGAATAAATATAATATTCAACTATTCGCGTGAATACTATATTTATCCATGCAACCGACATCAGATTACAGGTTCTACTGCCCTTCGTCAGTTTTATCCTCCAAGCCAAATGCTGCGAATGGGGCGTGTTTCTGCATAAACATATCTCGCATCGAGGACTCATCATGAAAATACTTATCATCCTGAACGACCCTCCCTATGGAACTGAACGCTGCTTCAATGGTCTGCGGTTGGCTCTGGCACTACGGAAGACAGAGCCGAAGCCCGAACTCTCAGTTTTCTTGATGGCTGACGCGGTGCTCTGCGCCAAGGCAGGCCAGACCACGCCGGACGGTTATTACAACCTCGGACGGATGATTCGTGGTGTGGCAAGTCAAGCCCGAGTGCTGCTTTGTGGTAACTGCCTGGATACTCGCGGTATTGACGATAAAGAACTACTAAAGAACACAACGCGTAGCACCATGCCTGAACTGGCGCAACTGACCCTGGAAGCCGACAAGGTCCTGGTGTTCTGATCTGCTAATCGTCAAAGTACTAATGGAGAAATTTAAATGCGCATCATCATCATAGGCGGGTCCTTTGGCGGGTTAACAACCGCCTTTGACCTGCGCCGTCTTTTACCTCGTCGAAATCACGAAATTATTCTGATCTCCAGGGAACACCGTTTCACGTTCATCCCCGCATTACCCTGGGTCACCATGGGACAAAAGACCATTGACGACATTTCATTTGATTTGGAAAAACCGCTGAGGTCGAAGGGTATTGAGTTCATTGCAGCAGCGGTCACCGGGATCGATCCCAACGCAAAATGCATCCAGGCAGGGAGCGAGAGCTACGATTACGACTATCTGGTCGTAGCTACCGGCCACCGCAGTGCCAACGAGGCGGTTCCCGGACTGGGGCCATTCGACGGACCCGGGCATTCGCTGATGTCGCCGTCGGAGGCAGAGGAGGCACGTGATACCTGGGCAGCATTCATCCGTGACCCGGGTCCGATGGTCGTTGGCTGTGCACCGGGCGCCAGTTGCCTTGGGCCGGCCTATGAGTTCTTGTTCGAGTCACATCACGCATTGAAGAAACAGCTGTTGTGCCACAAGGCCCCTATCATCTTTGTTACACCCGAACCTTATCTCGGGCATTTTGGGGTTGGCGGCTTTGGCAATATTCGACAGTTCATGGAGGGGGAACTGGAGAAACGCGATGTTCGCTATCACACTTCTGCGGCGATTAGCAGGATCACAGAAAACACGGTTGAGACAAGCGATGGGCAGGTTTTCGAATCACGCTTTTCTCTGATCATTCCGCCACTGGCTGGCGTCAAGGCTGTCGCCGAAAGCCCGGGTCTGGGTAACCCCAAAGGCTTCATCCCGGTGAATTCGGATTACCGGCATAAGGATTTTGACAGTATTTATGCGGTTGGAGTCGCCGTTGCCTTGCCGCCGGCTGAAGAGACGCCAGTGCCGGTGAACTTCCCCAAGACCGCACATATGACTGAGCAGATGGCCAAGATCGCGGCCAGTAATATTGCAGCCGATATTCTGGGTGGAGATAAAACCAGCCACCACCTGAGGGTTGAATGCATTATGGACATGGGTGATGAGGCCGTCCACATGGTGGCCGACCCGGTGCGCCCGCCGCGCAATGTTTCCACCATGAGCAAAGGTCGTCGCTGGCTGTGGGCCAAGCGTTTCTTTGCTGATTATTACCTGTGGAAGATTCGCCGGGGAGCCACCCGAACCCCCAGATGGGTCTGGTAACTCAAGCGTTCCAGTGCAGAAAAATCCGGAGCAGCAAAAAGTAAGGAGCAATACCTCATGCTAGAAAGACTAACGGTATTTTGCATAGACTGGCCAAAGACGACTATTGCGTTTTTTACCGTTCTGACGATTCTGTTCGGACTTCAGTTTCCCAACATTACGGTAGATGCTGATCCCGAAAATATGCTCGAGACCGGCCAGTCAGATCGTGTTTTTTACGATAAAATGAAGAAGGAGTTCGGGATTCATGACCTGATTGTTGTCGGCATTGTAGATGAGAAGGATGTTTTCCGATCTGAGTCACTGGAAAAAGTCGCTCGTGCCACTTCTGAAATTCTCAAGATCGAAGGCGTGATCATTGAGGATGTGATCAGCCCATCGACAACCGACAACATCAAGTCTTCAGGTGGATTACTGGACATCCGACCGGTGCTGCATGAAGTGCCACGAACGCCCGAATCAGTCTCATTGCTACGACAGGACATTGCCGATAATCCCTTTCTTCACGAAAAGATTGCATCTGCCGATGGGACGGCAATTGCGCTCTATATTCCCATCGAACGTAAAGACATGAGCCGCCGTGTCGCCGGTGAGATCGAAAAAATTCTTGAACGTGAACTGTTGCCTGGTCAGCGGCACCACCTGGCTGGCCTGCCTGTTTCGGAAGACACGTTTGGATATGAAATGTTCATCCAGATGGCTGTTGTAGCACCGCTCGCATTTCTGGTGATACTCATTATCGTTTATATCATATTCCGGCAAGTGGCCTTCCTGGTCCCGATTGCCCTCACGGCAATGTTTTCAGTGATCTGGGCTATGGGGGCGTTGATCGGCATGGGCTTCACCGTCCATATCATGAGTTCAATGATCCCGGTGTTTCTGATGCCCATCGCCATCCTCGATGATATTCATATTCTGAGTGAGTTTTTCGACCGTTACCGGGCACTGGGTGACAAGCGACAGGCGCTGGTCGAGTCCATGCGGCCTCTTTATAAGCCCATGTTATATACCTCGCTGACGTCGGCTGTTGGGTTTGCCTCTCTGGCTCTGGCTGATATTCCGCCGGTGCGTGTGTTTGGCTTGTACATCGCCTTCGGAATCATCGTTGCCTGGTTGCTGGCACTAACCATAGTGCCGGCGGTGATCAGCCTGATGGATGATGAGAAGCTCAAGCGCAGGTTATACCGGGAGGGCGAAGCAACTTCGCCCCCGCTAAATCGCATACTTCGCTCGATTGGCGAGTTCTCTTTTACTCGCGCCCGCATGGTATTGGTGATTGGCGTCTTGGTCTTCGCTTTTGGAATCGGTGGAATCTTTCAAATTCAGGTTAACGATAACCCCGTGAAATGGTTTAAAACCAGCCATCCCCTGCGCCAGGCTGATACCGCAATGAACCGATTGTTTGGAGGCACATACATGGCATACGTGGTGATTGCAGGAAGTGAAGCAGACACGATTAAGCAGCCCGAAGTTGTTGCCTACATCAACCGCTTACAGCAGCATCTGGAAGCAGATCCATTGATTGGCAAAACCTCGTCGGTCGCAGATATCGTCAAACGTATTAATCTGGTGTTGCATGATAACGATTCCACTTACGATGTAACCCCTGACAGCAGCGAGGCCATCGCCCAGTTCCTGTTCCTGTTTCAATCTTCGGGAGACCCCAACGACCTCGATAATTTCATTGACCACGAGGCGAAAAAGGCCAATATCTGGATTCAGATGAAGGGCGGTGATAATCAGCAAATGCAGACCGTGGAGAACCGCCTTGAGGCATTCGTTGGTGCCAACCCACTGCCCGAGGGGCTGACCTTGCGTTGGTCCGGTCTGACCTACATCAACAAGGTCTGGCAAGACCTGATGGTAACCGGCATGCTCAAAGCCGTGCTTGGCAGCTTCCTGGTCGTATTTCTGCTAATGATGATCGAGTTTCGCTCGCTCACATTCGGTGCACTTGCCATGGTGCCGCTGACTGGAGCAATCGTACTCACCTACGGCCTGGTCGGGTGGTTGGGTAGAGACTACAACATGCCGATTGCCGTTTGTGCCTCTTTGACACTTGGTCTTGGCATCGACTTTGCGATTCATTTCCTGCAACGCTACAAGACACATAGAGGCGAATCGGGGAGCGCCGAAGTCACCAATCTGTATATGTTCGGTGAACCCGGACGCGCCATCGCGAGGAACGCCATTGTCATCACCATCGGATTCCTGCCACTCATGGTCTCGAGCCTCAGCCCCTATGTGACGGTAGGAGCGTTTTTCGCATCGCTGATGCTGTTCACTACCCTGGCAACGCTCTTCATGTTGCCCAGCGCACTGCGTTTTATAAGTGTGCGAAATACTCATGGAGGTAATTGATGAAGCCTTACGCAAATTGCCTGGTTACATCCCTGGCACTGGGCTTGGCGTTGGCGATCGAAACGACAGAAGCACAAAACGATTCTGCTGTGGAAATCATGGAGCGTTCCCACAGAGCCTACTATTACGCTGGCACCGACGCCAAGGGCAGGCTCCCATGGAACTGATTGATCGCAACGGTGGAAAGCGTGTTCGGGACATGACCATGTTGCGCAGGAATCAGGAAGCAAGTGGATCCCAGAAGTACTTCCTCTATTTCCATGAGCCGGGCGATGTGCGTCGCTTGACTCTCATGATTTGGAAATATCCCGGGAAGCAGGATGACCGTTGGATTTTCATTCCTGCTGTCGATCTGATCCGGCGCATAGCGGCCGAAGACAAGTATTCGAGTTTTGTCGGATCAGATTTCAGTTATGAAAATGTTTCCGGTCGTGACGTAGCCGAGGACACTCATGCTATTTTACGTGAAGAAAAGTTGGGAAGTCGGGACGTCGTTGTGATCGAGAGCATCCCACGTACTGAGGCAGCTTTCACCAAGCGTGTTTCGTGGATCGACAAAGAAAATCACCTGCCCTTGAAGGAGGAATATTATGATGCCCAGAATCAGCTTCAACGGATTTTTACTGCAGACGTCATCGAGAATATTGCCGTGGGTGAGGGTGATGAAAGCCGCTCCTATCCAACGGTCATGAAACGCACAATGAAAAACATCCGGACTGGCCATCGCACGGAGGTGAGCGTCACATCCGTCACCTACGACCTGGGTCTGGAGGACGCCGATTTCAGCGAGCGCCGCATGCGGCGACCACCTCGGGGCTGGATTCAATAGCCACAGTCCCGTGTTTGACATCTGCCTGTTACCGATACCGTGAATTGACTTTTCATCCTGCGGAAACATGAGATCTGTTCAATTACTTCTATCCGCTACTCTTTTCCTTCTTTCCGGGCCCGTACTGTCCCAGGAAAGCGGCGGCGAATGGGGGATGGATTTTCAGAGCTTTGCTTTAGGGACCTACACGGCCCGCATAGACAACGATTGGCCACAGACGCCTGAGGGCAGCAGATTTCTGCTGGCTGAGGAACGCCTGCGCCTTGAGTTGAATATGTGGACAGATTTTGCCGAGACCGAGATCCTGGTTAAACTGGACGGGGTGCACGACTGGGTGGCACACGAACTCTCGCTGGACTTACGAGAGGCTTATCTCGATTTTACAACGGGCAAAGCTGATTTTCGTTTTGGCCGGCAAATCGCCACCTGGGGAGTTGGTGATTTGCTTTTCATCAATGATGTTTTTCCAAAGAATTGGGTGTCATTCTTCTCTGGAAGGCCACTCGAATACCTCAAAGTTGGGGTCGATGCGTTACGTGGCCGCTATACCTCTGACATGCTGAACGCCGAACTCCTGCTCATTCCACGTTTTGAAGCTGATACCTTGCCGACTCCCATGCGATTCTTTTTGCACGATGATTTCGCGCCTGTATCAGTTCGTAACGAACAATTACCAGATACAGGTCTCGACGATCCGGAGTTAGCCTTACGACTTTATCGCCGATTCGGGGATTATGACATCTCGTTCTACGCCTACCGTGGTCATTGGCGCTCGCCGGCCCAATTGGCCGATGATCTCCTCAACCCGGTTCGGGTAACACACTTTTTTCCAGCCTTGTCGACCTATGGATTCAGTGCTCAGGGACAGGCTCTGCATGGCGTTATCAGTCTTGAGGCGGGCTACTACGATTCGCGGGAAGACAGGACGGGCGAAAACTCGGCCATTGCCAACTCTCAGACCCGCTTTCTTGTGGGATACCAGAAACAATTATCAAAGGAAATCACGCTCGGGTTTCAGTATTACGCTGAAATAATGATGGATTTTGCCGCATACGAATCTGCTCTGCCGACTGGATTTGCCAGGCAAGAAAAGTACCACGATATTGCTACGGTGAGTGTGAAGCGTTTTCTGAACCACCATACTTGGGAATTGGCTATATTTGCTTTCTACAGTCCTGCTGAGCGAGATTATCTGATCCAACCGCGAGCCGTATACAGGGTGTCGGACAACTTTTCTACTGTGCTTGGTGCAAACCTTTTCGGCGGTAAGCGGAACACGACTTTTTTCGGGCAATTCAACCGGAACGACAACATTTATTTGACGCTACGTTATGATTTTTGATCGTACATCTGGACATTCTGCGCTTCGATATCTCAAGAGACTCAGCTTATTGGGATTTTGTATTCATTCGATTGACCTTTGAGTCATTCCATTGCGAGGGAGAGGTAATTGTCAAATCAAAGCCCAAAGTCAAGACTATTCGAACAATTTGCGATCGTCGCGAAGGCATTAGGCCATGCGAACCGATTGGAGCTATTGGAATTGTTGGCACAAGGTGAGCGCAGCGTTGAGGCGCTTGCAATCGTCGCTGGACTCAGCATCGCCAATACTTCCCGCCATCTCCAACATCTCAGGCTTGCTGGTCTCGTTGGTTCACGCAAGGAAGGACTCTACGTCTACTATAGTGTGGCAGGCGATGATGTGATTGATCTTCTGGGCACTCTGCGGCGCACGAGCGAGCGTCATATTGGAGAGGTTAACCGGGTTGTTGCCGGCTATTTCAACGAACGCGACACACTCGAGCCTGTATCGCGTGCTGAACTCAGAGAGAGAAGTAAAAACGGACTGGTTACTGTGCTCGACGTTCGACCAACCGAAGAGTATGAATTCGGCCACATCCCCGGTGCGATAAATATGCCTCTCGAGGATATCGAGAAATGTATAAAGGACCTGCCTGTTGGACAAGAAGTTATTGCTTATTGCCGCGGGCCATATTGCGTGCTCGCCTTCGAAGCAGTCGCCAAATTGCGGGAAAGAGGTTTTGGGGCTCGTCGCCTGGAGGATGGTTACCCTGAATGGAAAGCGGCAGGTTTACCTGTAGAGCGTGACAGAGAAACTCCTTAATGTGGCACTGTCAGAGCAAAATAGCATGCGCTGGTAGAGCGCGTTTCACAGTCTCCGCTGATGCGAAATCCATTCCGATATTTTAAGACCTGTCCCTCCTGAATATTCGTCCGAATTTATTTTGTTGCCTTTTTCCGGTACTGACAAGTTAACCGGTCAGATTTGATAATCAGGCCATGAATACTTACAAGCGCCACCGATTCCCGCCAGATATCATCAGCTATGCTGTCTGGCTGCACCACCGCTTCAACCTCAGCCAGCGGGATATCGAGGATCTACTGACTGAACGAGGCATCATTGTCAGCTATGAATCCATCCGCCTCTGGTGTATTAAGTTCGGATCCGAATATGCCAGACGGTTGAAGCAAAGGCACCAGGGCTACGGAGACACTTTCTATATTGATGAAGTTTTTGTGGAGATCAACGGCAAGCAACACTATCTGTGGCGGGCCGTGGACCAAGATGGTGAGGTCGTCGATGTATATCTTCAGGCCAAACGGGATGGGGCTGCTGCTAAGCGCTTCTTCAGGCGGCTGATAAAGAGTCAACAAGGTGAACCCAGAAAGATCGTGACAGATAAGTTGAGAAGTTACGGTGTAGCTCACCGGGAAGTGATACCTGAAGCGATCCATGTCACCGATCAGTACGCCAATAATCGTCAGAGCAATCGCATGAGGCGACCAGGGTACGAGAACGGGGCATGCGGCGGTTCAAGTCGACAAGCCAGGCTCAGCGATTCTTGGGAGCGCATGCTGCTGTTTACAACCTGTTCAATCTGGGTAGGCATCTAATATCCGCCAATCATTATCGGAATCTCAGGATAAGTGCGTTTTCAGAATGGGGTAGGGCGGTAGCATGAGTTTGCATGACTTGCTTTTACTTGATCCTGATACTTAACTTGTCAGTACCCATTTCCGCTTTTGATTTGGCTTTCACAGTAGTAGTCTAGGCAACAGTCGCATTTCGCGTGGACGAGTACTTGTCTGAATCAGCAAAAGATCGGCCATTCCTTTCGGACCGAAAGGCCTGTACCTGTTTGCGGCCTGTTTTCTTGACGCTGATTGGCTTGCTGTGGGTCGGCGCCGGGCCTTCCGTGACGGCGGCGATCGAAACCGAGGGTATCAACGGACCGTTAGCAGAGCCCCTGTTCGCCGACGGTTTCGAAGCCATAGTCAGTCAACCCCCTGTGGTCACTGATGTGGATTACCCGGTAATTGCCCACGGCGGTCGCCTGCTCATCATGGGCAGTCATTTCACCGGGACCATGGGTGTCAGCATCGGCGGGATAAATCATGACAATCTCACTGAAAATACCGACGGTTCGCTGACCATAAACGTAGTCTCCGATAACGTGCCCACGGGCCTGCAGAATCTGGTCGTCACAACGCAGCAGGGCAACTCGGAAGCCTTTGAAGTGACCGTTATCCACCTGGTCATCAACGAAGTCGAAGCCGACAGCCCGGGCTCTGACAATCATGAATTCATCGAGTTATCCACGAACATGAGTGCGGTCACTTCGCTGGATGGGTACTTGCTGGTTCTATACAACGGCAGTCAGGTAAATGGTGAACGATACGGCATCTTCGATCTGGCCGATGGCGGTGGCACAAGCGACGATGGCCTCATGCTGATCGGTAATGAACTGCTCAGCAGCGTCCCCGATATTGTTCATGGCGATGAAGCATTCATTCAGTCGGGCGAAGATGCAATTGCCATTTACCAGTTCGCTGCTGACCCGGCGACATTTCCGGCCGATTATCTCGGCGCGGGCAATACCGGGCTGATCGACGCTCTGGTACATGAAAGCGGACCGGATACCGATCGGCCCAACCTGTACCCACTTTTGCTGTCCGGCGGTGTGGTGGACGAAGGCGGCACGGCGGATTCACGCGAAACTGCGAGCATACAACGTTGTGCTTCCGACAGCGCCCGGCGGGACGGCGATGTATTCCGGCGCGAAGTTCCGACACCGGGATTTGCCAACATACCCTGCTCCGGGCCTGAAGCATTGCCAGGCTGCGCCATGGACTTCTCTGAGTGCCCCAACGTAGCCCAGGGCGTTTGTGGCGCGCTGTTTGTCGATCACAGCGGCATGGGTCAATGCCACGTTATCGGCGTGCCGGATTGTTATGGCTCCGGAACCTCGTTTCATACCCTAACCGAAGATTCGCGCATCGATATTTTTCTGCTGGGTGAACTCAACAGCCTGGAAACCTTCCTGGCGCCGTACCGGGGCACGAATGCCACGATGGAGTTTTATGACCTCGCTGGAAACCTGGTTGGTTCGGCGCTGACCGTCACTACCGACTGCGACTCCGGCACGCCACCCGCTTCAAATATGGGTGACTTGGGTACCGGGGTGGTGCGCAGAATCCGGGTCACGGGGGATGGCGATATCTGGGTTGATGATTTCGAGGTAAATCCCTGATCAAGTTTCTGCAGGACGATTTTGCTCAGAACGTAATCGAGTAATTAGGCGGGATTGCGCTGCCATTGATTCTGAGAGGCTCCTGTCCCTCCTGAAAACTCGTCTACGTTGATTTTTTTATGATTTTTGAGAAGGCTGAGTTAGTCTTTGCGTCATGTTCAAATGGCTTGGAATCTGCGTCTGTACACTGTGCGCAGCGTTGCGTACGCGGCGGGATCTGGTAATTGAGAATCTGGCACTACGGCAGCAGCTTGCAGTTCTGACAGAAAAACAACCTCGCCCACGGCTAATGCACCGTGGCAGAATCCATTTGCAGAGCGGGTCATCGGTTCCCTGCGCAGAGAGTGTCTGGATCACATGATCATTTGGGTGAGCGCCATTTGAAATGCATCTTGTCGGACTATATTGACTACTACAATGCAGAGAGAATCCACTTGTCCCTTGAAAAAGACGCACCGGAAGGCAGGGTGGGACAGTCATTTGGTGAGGGGAGGGTGGTCGCATTGAAGCGAGTTGGTGGATTGCATCACTTTTACGAGAAAATCGCGGCCTGAACATTTTGCTGATTAAACAGGAGGGACAAGTAGAGATCCTGCAGTATGTGGTCAATGCGAAATAGCGAAAACAACATCAGCTGGCCGGCCGGCCGAACGCGTTATGTGGATAATCTGTCATTTGATTCTATTGCAAATTTTGCTATCACTTGGCAACCCATATCCATGGCCGAGTTTCCAGTCGTTCAGGGACGCCATCATTACTATCGCCCAAGGGCCGCATGAGTATTCGGGGCGGACAACCCCCGTTTGAAAGTGGTGTTGATAAAAAGAGCTTCAGTGAAGCCAGACGGCCAAAACGCCCCTTCTACCTATCTCATTTCTTGTCGCTGCCCGTCTCCTCGATCCGGCGGATGATGTCGTCGAGCTTCCCGGACTCATCGTCGCTCAATGGATTCTTCAAGGGCGAAGCCAGGATCTCCTCGACTCTGTCCCGGGCCTTCGTGTAGAGGCCCGGTCGACCGATCTCCGCCCACCTTTCGTAGCTCAATCCGTCGATGAGGTTGGTCCGATAGAAGTCATCGCTGCGGCAGGCCAGGAGGCTGGCGTTGGTTCCCAGGAAATTCCCTCCCGGACCATGTTCGGCGGTATCCGCATAGAAATCCTTCTCATCGGTCACCTGCACGCCGTTGCGGATCCGATGGCACTGGAGGGCGATTTCATGGTCAACGACGATTTGGTCGAGGGCGACGGTTCCGCTGTTGTCGATGGCGCCCAAACCCTGGACGATGTCCACTCCCGACAACACCAGGGGAAGCGTGGTCAACATCTTCTCCATGACGGCCTGGGCCCCGGGTTCCTTGGCGTCGCTCAGGCATCCCCCCTGTTCGTTCGGCAGACCGTAGTATCGGGCCATTTCACCCATGGCTCCCGTTTGCAGGACCATCTCCGGTGCCCCGGCCAGGAAGTTCCCGGTCCGGAAGTCCGTGGCCAGGTTCGCATCGCCGTAGATGATGGGGCTTCCCGGATTCGCCATCTGGAACAGCACCAACGAGGACATGTTCTCCGCGTTCGAGACGGCGACGGTGGAATATACGCTGGCCGGTCCGGAGGTCCCGGGGGCGTTCATGGGCAGGAGGCAGATCGGCGCGTGGAATTGGCCGAGTTCGAGATAAGCCTCGCACATCTCCTTGTCATGGGTCAGGGGCGGTATGGTGCAATAGACGACCGAGTACGGTTTCTTCCGCCGGACTTCCTCCTCGCTGCCGTGGATGGCGACGAGGGCCTCGATCAGGAAAGGGACTTCCTCGGGATAAAGCAGCTCTTCCTGCAGGTGCTTGGAGGTATACTTCATCGACTCGATGGCGAGTCTCACCGTGGACAGGCCGTGGGGGATGTCCCCGGCCGAGCACGACCACGCGAAGATTCCGAGGCGGAGTTCCTCGAAGATCCTCAGGGCGTCGATATTGTCCTGCAGCAGGCTGAGCCGCCTCTCCCCCGTCTTGAAGTCGATGCAGTATATGCCGCCGCCGTCGAGGTTGTATCCGCTGTAGGACGACGGCATCGGGAAATCGTATTCCGGATTCCTGGCCCCTAGAGTGAAGGATTTGGGCGCCGATGCCAGGGCGGCGTCGACCATCTCTTCGGGGATCCTGGCGATTCGGGAGTCCCTGTCGATTTTCGCCCCGTTTCTCTTGAGCATGTCCAGGGCTTTGTCGCTGTGGAATTTGATGCCGACTTCCCAGAGGATTTTCAGCGTATCCCTGTGGATGCGCTCTCGATCTTCCTGGGATAGGAGTTGGGCGTTAAACACCATCGATTATCTCTCCTTCTCGTTAGAACAGGCGTCGCTCGATGTACTGGTCCACCGTGATGTCGAGCTTTGCGGCTTCTTCGAGAAAGTAGGCGCGCGGCTTGGCTTCGAGTACCTCGGGCGGGAACACGCCCTTCTGGGTGACTTCCCCCTTGATGAGCATCTTCGTGAAGAGCCACCCGCACTGGCCCGTGAAGTAGGCCTCGTGGCTGATGCGGGCTTTCGCGAATGACTCGAGCAGGCCGGGCGTGTTCACGTAGGAGTCGACGCGCACTTTCTCGCCGTCCTTGATGCCGTCGACCCGAATCAGCATGGCGCCTTCTTCCATCACGAGGCCCGAGTCGATCGCCTCCTGGATTTCCTTCTCGTACTTCGGCGCGGGCGGGGCGAGTTTGTTGATCAGCCGCATCGGCACGATTTCGGCACCGTCGACTTCGACGGCTTCGGAGGACAGCAGGCCCATCTCCCAGAAGCGCTTGGCGAGATCGCAGCCCGGTCCGCCGTAGCGGAAGTAGATGTTCTGCGCGCCCTTCAAGTACTGGTCGGCGAGGAGACCCATTGTCGCGGTCTCTTCGTGGTGGTGGTCGCACATCAGGCGCTTGCCGAGTCCGCGGAAGTCGACCCACTCGGGGCGGTTGAACGGCGGCACGGTCTTGAATTGGCCGTTTTCGTAGACGACCGGTTCGTCGGCCATGTCCTGGAAGGCCGTATCTGGCGACCACCAGAACGGGATGAAGCTGATTCGTCCAGATGCCTTCGTAGACGTTGATGTCGATCGTTTCGACGCTGTCGAACAGATCGCACGCCTCGCGTGTGACGACGTTCGCGATGCCCGGCGCAGAACCGCAGTCGATCAACGCGGTCAGGCCCGCCTTCTCAAAGGCTTCGCCCTTCGCGAGCGTAAGTCGCACGCCGTTGATCCAGTCGTCGTTCTCGTCGGCGAACGACGCCATGTCGAGATAATTCGCACCTACCTCGAGTGCGGCGTCCATCACGCGCATGTTGAAATCCGGCGGCAGGCCGTTGACGATCAGCTCGCAGCCTTTCGCGGCCGCGACGATGTTCTCGACTTTGCGCGCGTCGACCTCGACGGCCTTCGCCTTCGAGAGCGACTTCTCGAGCTCTTCGGCGGCACGCGTGTCGTAGTCGGCACAGATGATCTCTTCGACGGCCAGCTCTTCCTGTGCCCGTTTTGCGATGGTGCTTCCCTGGGCTCCCGTGCCCATGATCATGATCTTGCGCATTGCTAGCTCCTCGGAGGATAAGTTGTTTAAACACTATATTGCCAGAATTCCCCGGAAATGGAACAACCAGTCACACCTACATTTGAGGCAGGAAACCGTGAATTCTGATCTGTGCCTCCCGTTTATTCTTCCGGGTTGTTTTTGCTGGACTTTTTCGGGGGGTCGGCTAACGTGGTGGCATGATCAAATGGCTGTCGATTTGTCTGCATACCTTCGCTTCTTTGCTTCGCACGCGCCGCGATCTCGCCTTTGAGAATCTGTTGCTGCGTCAGCAGCTAGCGGTTTTAAGGGGGAGGGGCGCGCGTCCTCGCTTGTCGTCTGCCGATCGCGCTTTCTGGGTGCTGGTCTCATGATTCTAGGGGCGGAGAGAGTTAACTTGTCAGTACCTGGCCGTTTCTTATACAATTGGTTGTTGCGTGATGCGCAACACGCTATACTAACTCTGTGATTAAGTCATTTCGGCATAAAGGGTTGAAGCGCCTTTATGAGACGGGCAAAGCATCTGGCGTCCAGACAGCACATGCTAGTCGCTTGAGAATGCAATTGACGGCACTCGACACAGCCCAGGAAATCAATGATATGGATATTCCCGGTTTCAAATTGCATTCGCTGAAAGGCAAACTGAAGGGGCGATGGTCAATTTCAGTCAGTGGCAATTGGCGAATCACGTATGAGTTTCGAGAAGGAAATGCTTTTGTTTTGGATTACGAGGATTATCACTGATGGTTATGCACAATCCACCACATCCGGGTGAGTTTATACGCTCAGTATATTTGGAACCCTTTGGCATGAGTGCACGCGCTTTAGCCGAGAGCCTTGCTGTGGCACCTTCTACTCTAAACAGGGTCGTTACCGGTAAGAGTGGAATTAGCCCCGATATGGCACTGCGGTTGTCAAAGGCATTGGGCAGATCCGCAGAGAGTTGGCTCGCTATGCAGGATCATTATGATCTTTGGCAGGCCAAACAACATGCAGAACTTGAAAACGTGCAGCACGTTGAATTTGAGACTGCGTAACAACACGCCCTGAGGTGGACCGCAAGCATCCGTGATTGTTTTTACGACTCTGATCACTCCATAATCTGGACTTGAGATACAGCAAATTGCAGCAAAGGGGAGCGTTTTGCCTTCGTTTTGCCTTCAATGTGTTAATTTGCGTCCAAATTTACACCAGCATTTGCATCGAATATTAAACCGAGTTGAAATAGTCAACTCATTGAGACCACGAGATATTTCAACCCCAACACTGGGGCATAATTTAATGCAAATACCGGGGTTTAGTGGTGCAATTTGGGATGCAAATTAACACAGTAGTGGGACGTATCTCATGCCTCAAGTATGACACCGTCGTGTTTGTGCTCAATATTATAATTGGCACGTCACAGGCTGGAGTGATGTGAAACAATAATAGCCTCGATTTTTCTGATTTCGAAAGCTGGCGGAGTAATAGTTTTGACTGACTCAAATGTGTGAAAAAAACTTATCAGGTGAAGAATGCGCTGACGTCCATCGACTTATGCGGTATACCGATGATGTCGACCAGATCGTCGTTGATGATATAGAAAATGACGTGGCTTCCCTCGGGGTAACTTCGGTAGCCAGGATGGACGTCATTTCGTTCTCGACCTGCGAGAGGATTTTCAGCCAGCCATTGAAACCGATTATTGAAACCCATCAGGTAGGTTTCAAGCTGTGCCAGCCCCCAAGTTTCGATTGTGTAATCAGCAATTGCATCGAGGTCAGCGGCGGCTCTTGGTGTAAGCCTGAAAGAATTGCTCATTAACGAGCTTTGGCCCGCTCGATCACACCGGTAATGTCAAAGTCTTGAACAAAGTCTTTCCTGGCTGCCTGGCCAGCACCCTCTGCCAAATGTGCCCGCAACGCTTCCAGTCTCTTGCCGCGGTCCTCAAGCTCACGAAGCGCGGCTCGAACGACTTCGCTCGCAGTTGAAAATCGGCCACAACCAATTTCTTGTTTTATGAACTCTTCCCAATGCCCGCCAAGGCTTAGTGATGTGGTTGCCATAGCATTCTGCCAAATAATTATTCAAAATGAATATATCTCAAAATGGGCCATCTGGCAATGCTGTGCCGTGCGAATTTGTAGATTAACAAGCAATCGGCGTGCTGATTAATGCGTTGCAGTGCGGAATCCAGCTGTAATTCTCGATTGAGAGCTTTGATTTCGGGGCATTCCTGGCTCAATTCGATGAATTGTCCGCGCTATCGAACTCGATGTAATTGGTCAGGTGGGCATTGAATTTCTTTTTCCCCTTGGAAAAATGCACCATCTTGATTGGCAGATAATTTCGTTCGGGAGAAAACCACATCTGTGTTTTGCGCCGTTCATGGTTTCTTACCACCTGGAAAATAACACCATCGTAATCCACGTCTTGTATGTTGATGGTTTCCGTCCCGGCGAAGCTGAATTCGTATTCCTTGAGCCTGTTAAAATCTACGATCTTGTATTTTGGCTGCTCGATTCCGCGTTGGAGGTCGAGCATGAGTTGTAGTTGCATTGTCAGCCCGTCAATAATGTCTATTTCATAATCGAGTTCCTTGCTCTCCTTCCTGTAGGTCGCACGGATCCGTTTATTTGAACGGTCAAAAACAATCTCCTCCAGATAATCGCGACCCGTTCCTTTACGGTCATGGCGGTAGTAGCTGGGGAGTAAATGCTGGTCTTCATAAACGAGGTCAGAACTTACGATGCGCTCGTCCCAGAAGATCAGGAAACGTAAATCGCTGGCAAAATCGAAACGGTAGTAATTTTCTTTGGAATGACTGAAGCGATAGTTCGCCTTTCCCAGGTGAATGTCACCGTAATAGATTGCATAGTCTGCGCTGAACTCTTGAATTTCAGCCGCGAAAAGCGACTGTGCGTAGAGCATAATCACAATGAGTAGAAGGGCATGAATGAACATGTGGGAAGAGAGTATAAACCACCCGTTCCAAGGTAGCTTCGTTCCGGGTACTGACAAGTTAACCGGTCAGATCTGATAATCAGGCCATGAATACTTGCAAGCGACACCGATTCCCGCCAGATATCATCAGCTATGCTGTCTGGCTGTACCACCGCTTCAACCTTGGAACGAAGCCTCAGGATAAGTGTGTTTTCAGAGTGGAGCAGGGCAGTTGCCTGATTACTGTGGCTCGATTCACCAAGCCCGGAGAAGTTAAGTTGTCAGTACCCATCTTCCTGTAAAGTCAATCAGAACAGGAATTTGTCATGCCTTACAGCAGACTTTAGCCTGAACTCAACTTTATTAAGAGCATCTTTCCGTGACTGAATTGAAGGCAATCATCTTCGACGTTGACGGCACACTGGCAGATACCGAGCGGGACGGTCACCGGCTTGCGTTCAACCGCGCCTTTACTGACGCCGGCCTGGACTGGCATTGGGATGTCGAAACCTATGGTCGCTTGCTGGAAGTGACTGGCGGTAAAGAGCGGATCCGCCACTTTGTTGAACAACTTGGACCCGGCTTCGATGCTCCTGCTGATATCGAAAGCTTCATCCACAAATTACACCAATCAAAAACCCGCCATTACCTGTTGTTGTTGATGTCAGGAGCCATTCCCTTGCGGCCTGGCGTGGAACGATTAATCCATGAGGCGCGTGCTGCCGGCCTTAAACTGGCCATCGCAACCACGACAACTCCCGAAAATGTCGCGAGCCTGCTGAAGGCGAAACTCGGTGAAGATAGCCTTACCTGGTTTGACGTGATTGCCGCCGGGGATATCGTTCCGCTTAAAAAGCCGGCACCCGATGTGTACCACTACGCTTTGCAGCGGCTTGGACTGAAGGCAGCAGAATGCCTGGCCATCGAGGATTCGGAACACGGCCTGGCTGCCGCTACAGGGGCCGGGATAAAAACGATTATCACTGTAAATGACTACACCCAACTGCAGGACTTCACCGGCGCCGCTATCGTGCTGGACCACCTGGGCGAACCGGATGCCAGCTTCAAGGTTCTGGCCGGTGATGTGCGCGAAGCGACTCTGGTTGACCTCCCGCTGTTGCATTCAATCAGCGGGGAAACCCAGCACTAATCCAGGCAGTGTCAGACTAAAACGACCGGGTCTACGAATGCCGACCGCTTCTTTTTAATCTCGTTCACGAACATCGGTCCGAACCGGTTCCACCAGGCACGCACTGTCTCGTGGCTGATGTCTATACCACGTTCATGGAGCAGATCTTCGACCTGCCGCAATGACAGAGGGAAGCGAACATACATCATGTCAGTCAAGCGAATAATCTCGGGTGAGGACTTAAAATATCGGAACGGATTAGGCATTAACGGAGACTACGAAACGCGCAATGTCAGCGCAAACCATTTTGCTCTGACAATACCCTCCAGCGCAATCCGGTCGGCCTCCTGGTGCCTGACCGTTATTCGATTCTAAGTGCTGTGTGTCGAGCAAGAACTTCGAAGTCAGTATCCTGGTGCAGGATTACAACATCATTTCTGATGGCGACCGCGGCAATCAAGCAATCAATAAGCTTTCTGACGGTCTCTCCATTTGCACGACACTGACGGTAGAGGATTGCCGCCTGGTCGTAGTCGATTGGTTTTGTGTGAAAAACTGAACCTCGTGCTAATAATCGTTTTAGCTGGATCAGATGCTGCTCGTTACGTGCGCCTGCCAATACCTCCATGCGTATAGGATCAGCTACTGCGATGTCATGTGCGAGTACTTCCTCAACTCGTTCGCAAGCAGGTGAAGCTGAATCTCGTAGAAACTCAATCCAGGCCGAAGTATCGACAAGTATCATGTAGACCGGTTGGTCCGCATCTCATCAAGGTCGCCATCCCAGCCAGACCCACGCAGCTTTCGTGCTTCATCAAGACTGAAAGGTTCTGTGGCCAGAGTTTGAAGGGCAAAGTTGACGGCTTCTCGTTTGGTGGAAAACTGATACCTACGCATCACTGCTGCGCAAGCTTTATCGTCGATATCGATATTTGTGCGTGACATACACTAACGATACACCAATATATATTCAGAATCAAAAAATGATATTTTCTTGTGGATGTCCATGTTCTTTTGTAAATGACTACACCCAACTGCAGGACTTCACCGGCGCCGCTATCGTGCTGGACCACCTGGGCGAACCGGATGCCAGCTTCAGGGTTCTGGCCGGTGATGTGCGCGAAGCGACTCTGGTTGACCTCCCGCTGTTGCATTCAGTCAGCGGGGTGAGGTCCTCCCCAATATCAACTTGACAGATTATCGAATTACGATAATATAGGAATATGATCGAGACCTTTGGGAATGCTCTGGCGGAGGATCTGTTTGACGACAGGCGAACGAAAGCCACAAGATCGTTTCCACCAGAGCTTCGCAGGGCTGGCCGGCGAAAACTGCTTTATTTACATGATGCAGGCGAGTTGAAGGATTTAAGAGTGCCAACCGGTAACCGCTTGGAGCGTCTCAAGGGTAGCTGGAAAGATTTCCACTCTATTCGGATAAATGATCAATGGAGAGTAGTATTTCGTTGGGGAGGTGGTAATGCATTTGAAGTACAGGTTATCGATTATCATTGACAGAGGTAACAGTAATGGCGAGACAACCAAAAAATCCGTTTCACCCTGGTGAGATTCTGCTGGAGGAATTTCTTGCACCGAAGGGTATTACCCAAGCAGCTTTTGCTGAGAATATTGCCTGGACAAAGTCGCGACTAAATGAGCGAATGAAGGGCAAGAGAGGCATAACGGCGGCAGCAGCACTTGATCTTGCTGAGGTGCTGGGTACGTCGCCAAAGCTGTGGATGAATCTGCAGGCTACTTACGATCTGGATAAAGCAGCAAGCACCAGGCGTGTTGCTTGAGATATTTCTGAAATATTCCCTGTATTTTCCCGGAATAACAGGGAAATCAGGGTAGAGACGGGTGCGCTGCAGACTGCACCCACCGCCAGACAGTCCGAGGTGTATTCCGGACCTGCGGAGTTGGCTGCGGAGTCTATGGGGTCGGACCGATATAATTGGTTGATTTAGCAGAAGTTGATTGCATTTTTTCTCTGCAGTGCCTTAGGCTACCCATTTCTACCGTGAAAACGCTAATTTATGAACCTGCTCTCATTGTTGAACTGCGCCGGGGCAACTTCATTCACAATTTAGCTCAGTAAGCAAACGATCTTATGCTCGTTTTTTGCAAATTTTTCTAGGATAATTATTATTTATCAGTGGATTGCGCTGGTCCGACCCCATAAACTCCCGCGCTGGTCCGACCCCATAAACTCCCTATTGATCATTCACGCTTACAGTTACACGTTCATAGTGGTCTGTTGCCAGCATCTGATCACCTTTGAAATAACGCACTTGGTGAGGTAGGTGGAAGCCATCAACATCACGATAATCATCAAATTCCAATATGAGCATTTCTTCACCCTGTGAGCCAATCATCACATGCCGGAAGGCATCGCCAGTGTGGCTGTCAACATAGATATTCCAGACCTGACCGTTGCTCAGTTCCACTTCCATGATCCATGGTAAACGGTCACCGAACTTTTTCATGCCCAAGCGCCGCACCTGGTGTCCCTTTTTCTTCCAATCGGTCATCCAGCCATCAAATTCCCAGGAAGCCAACCAGTCTTTTGTGAATGCAGCGGGTAAGCCCAAATGCAATCCGTCCTGCATCACTCCTGATCCGTCCTGCGAGATAATTGACAGTTGATCACCATTTCGGACCGTACGTCGATATTGATCCGGACGCTTCGCCTCTACGGTCAGTGGATACGACTCACCGTCCATTTCCATCCAACCTTCGTAATGGATGGCAGAAATGGACTTGAGTTGCTGATACCCGCCACGGCTTTCGTGATTTTGCTGAATCATCACGCCACGTGGTTGTGCAACCGGCATTAGCCCTGCTGCACTGGTCTTGGCCATTGATAGTGGTAGGTCATCCGCAACTTCTGTGACTCCAACCAGCTTTTCCTTCACTGCTTCCGCGAATCTTTCAGCGTCCAGGCGCTGCTCCTTTAGTAGACCAGGAATCTGGTGTTGCCAGAATTCAGGCACAGGGGGCGTACTATCCGCCTTCCAGGGTTCCCCCGGTGCATAGATCATCCACACGTCCCATGCGTACATGGGAATGTCCAGCGCTTGCTGGAAATCAAGTCCGCTGTTTCCCTCCTCATCCCAGTAATGGCTGACCCTTGGGCCTGTCCTAACGGGTATCGCAGCCTGGACGTGTTTTTCCTCAGCACCAAGCGTCGGCACATAAACCACGAATGTATAAACACGAGGATCAGTTTGCAGGGAAGCGACAATCGACTGGTTCAGGTCGTCCATCCCACGCAGGCAAATCCCGCAGGAGGGGCCACTAATAAACACCAGGCGAACTTTGTCGCTTGCAGCGTTAAAATCTGCCCTGAGTTGCGTAAGATCCTTATCGAGAGTGACATAAGCCGGCAATGCCTCTAAGCCAGCAGTCGCTACTGGCGCTTCCGGAGAGCAAGCAGCCACAAATAGCGCCAGCGAGGTGCAGATTAATCCGATCGTCTTTTTCATTGCCTTAGTCCCTCCGGTGTGGGATCGACCAGCAGCCATTGCAATTGATCTGCAAAGAAAGCCAGAACGACCAGCACGGTCGCAAACCACAAACTGATTTGCAGCCAGGTCGAGGGTTTTGGTGAGCACAATCCGGCTTCACACAGCCGTTGCCGGGGAGGCCCGTAGATGCGCCAAAAAGCCCATCCCAGCATGACGAGCGCCAAACCGAGAAGATAGGGCCGTATTGGCTGCCAATGGGCCATGGCGATTGCACCAGATACTCCAAAGAGAGCAACGGCCCACGGCCCGATACAACACAGTCCGATGAATGAAGCGATTGCGCTGATGCTGATCGCGCTGCCTGATGTGGCGATGAGCTTTTTATCCTCTTTCATTTTCACGCCTCATGCTGTACAGCAGGAAGCACCCTGTTGAATCGGTGGGCATTTCACATCACCGTATGAGCAATACACACAGCAATCCCCCTTTTTTGGTTTCAGTAATACGCCACAACTTGGGCAATCGTAAAAATACTGGCAAGCATCAGTTGGCATCTGGCTTTTCGACTTGTGACCGCACTCCGGGCAGGTTAGTGTCGAATACGGTTCAAACGTATCAACTGCAAGATTCACTCAGCGTTGCCTTCAATGACAGTTGCAGGAAATCCCACGTTGCTTGATGCCTCTCCGATTTGTTTTGCATCAGTGAGGGTTGAGTCATAAAGCACCTTTGCGGTTTTCGCATCGAAATCGACTGTGACCTCCTTGACGCCATCTACACGCTGCATTGCCTTGCGGACCGTAATGGGACAAGTTGCACAGGTCATTTTGTCAACAGTAAAGATCGCTTCCTGGTTCGGGCCTCCATCAGCAATTGCACTCTCAACGACCGAAGTCGAAACAACCAAGAATAGAATCAGAGCAGTAATCCGTTTCATTTTCATTCCTCAATAAAAGAGCGGCGCCCAATAATCAACGGTTATCGCCAATACCACCAGCGCCGTTGCCGTCCACAATACAGTTTTGACCAGGTGGCCTGAAAGGGGGCGAGCGCAAGCCTCACCCTTCGAACAGGCCCGCTTGGGCTTGAAATAAACATGCCAGAATCCGATGGCAAGAAATACCAAACTAATCAGCACGAAAATGGGTTGATAGACTTCAAGTGCCGTGAGGTTTCCGATCCACGCACCACTGACGCCAAGTGTTACCAGCAGCAAAGGCCCAATACAACATGAAGATGCCAATACTGCGGCAATCAGGCTTCCAGCAGCAGCTACGCGGCTTTTTGAACTCTTCGGCGGTGCTGTAACTTGGTTCACAACGACGTTTCTCCTTTGGAAACCATAAAACGAACCGTTACCATAAACCCTGTAGCAACTACAGAGTCAAGACACATGGCAATCCAACCTAAAAGTTTTTCACGGGGTGCGCTTTCCAAAAAGACCGGCGTTAACGGAGAAACCATTCGCTATTACGAGAAGATCAAACTCATGCCGGAGCCGGCACGATCATCCAGTGGTTACCGTGTTTACGATGATTCACATTTGAAACGACTGTCGTTTATAAAGCGGTGCCGCGAACTTGGCTTCACACTGAAAGAAATTTCAGCTTTATTGAGACTGGTCGAAAGTGGTAGCTATACCTGTGCAGAAATCCGGGATCACACGATTACTCATCTTAAAGATGTCGATGAAAAGATAAAGGACCTGCGAAAGATGCAGCGAACATTAAGAAATATGGTTTCTGAATGTGAAGGCGAAATGGTGCCAGAATGCCCGATCGTAGAATCACTATTCCCTTCCTGAAGTTCCGGAAAGGGTTGTGACCTCAACTGATCGACGCAACACATTGGTTAAATCGCTCAGCTGGTGTTTCATAGTTTAAAGTTTATCTGGGCCGTTCGTTCAGCCGTCGCGCCACAGTGTTCAGTCTGTTTTGATGGACGTTTGAGAGATCCATTCCCTTCGGGAAATACTGCCTCAGAAGACCGTTGGTGTTTTTCGTTTGAGCCACGCTGCCAGGGACTTTGTGGATCACAATCGGCCAAAACCGGAAATATGCTGAAAAAGAAAAACCCAGTCAGTAGCCGGGCTCTCCAGCGGTGGTTATTGAATTCTGAAAACTCATATGAATCAACAATCAAAGCACATTTCTTCTTGATGAAAGAGTTACCTGACCTATGTTGTTCACGAACCTGGTTTGATGCCCTATATTTATAGGCATGAGAAATGGAACATTATGCTTTTTATCAGTTATATGCTACTTGTTTGTTCTGAATGAAGCAGAAGCCAAACCTAAGCCTGAGCCAACCCAGATCAACCAAAAAGCGATCCAGGAAGGCGTCATGAGTTTCGCGGACAGCTGGCTTAACCAGGTTTCACAAGGCTACCAGGTATTCGAATCCCAGGCAGAGTCGCCGGAGCTCCGGGTCAGCGTCAAAAAAATGCGCTTCGGCGCAATGACCAGCTCTGTAGAAATAGCAACCATTTCCCACCCCGGCCGTGCACTATTGGACATGATGGTGCTGGCATCCCTCAACAAGGCAACCTGGCAGCGTCATTGGCTGAGTGTTTACGGGGCTCCGGCACAGCAGTTGGCAGACTCATACACAATGCTGGAGGAGGAAATCTGGGGTTTCGCCAGCCGGTTTGCGACCGGCGAGCAGCTTGAAGAACTACGCCGTCTGGTTGACCAGTGGCTGACTGAGCATCCTGAGGCATTGACTGCGAGTTTCGTTCGTTTCAGTGATTTCGGTTCGCTCAGAAATTCGCCAGCGTTGATCGAGGCGACCAAACCCGGGGGTTGGCTTTCAACAGCTCGTGATGCAGCTGCAGCCGCCCAGAGTATCCAGGAACTCAGTGAGCGGGCTCTGTTCCTGGCCCTGCGCATGCAGGAATTGATGGCCAGCAGATTTGAACTGAGCGTGGCCGAAACGCTGTCGACACCAGAGATTCTCCAACTGCTCAATGACATTTCCGGTTTCCGTCAGGTCGCCGAAGATTACGCCGTGCTGATGGAACGACTGCCAGCCGGCGTTGCGCAAGAGATTGATGCACTGGTGACCAGCAGCCTGCTGAAAATTGGGGTGGAACGCGAGGCAATGATTGAACAGGCGATGTCGGGAATCTCTGCTGAACGAGAGGCCGCCATCACACAGTTGATGGAAAGCATTGGGAAGGAACGGACTGCGGCTCTTGAGCAAACGCTGAAAGGCATTGCGGTGGAGCGCAGTACGCTGCTGAAAACCATTGCACAGATCGTCATCTGGAGCGACCTTCAGGCCAAACCGATGCTCGCCCGGGCACTCACTCCTCCCGCTTGCCCTACCCTGCTGTATTTCCTGTTGCCCCTCGGTCACCGGTACCTGCGCGACCGGGCAACCTTGACCTCCCGCCACGTCCTGGAAACCATCTTCCTGCTGATCATTGCCGCCATTCCCATAATGCTCATCGGTGTGTTGTTTGTCGAATTCACCGAACCGGATATTACTCGAATTGAACAGATTGAGGCAGAGGTCGATGCTGCTGTGCCTGAGCTTGCTGAAGAGTAGTGTGCATCGGAAGTTAAACCACCTTTTGTGGTAATCAGGCGCACATCAGTGGTTGTAATCTGAGCGCAGATCCAGATCTGCCGGCCCCGGAACCGCCGGAACCCTGGCCGGATAAGCCACCGAATGCCGCTTTGGGTCGAAAGGGAATAAAAACAACTTAGTAAGTTGATCTCCGGTCACAGCCAGAAAGCAGAACTTCACCAGACTCATATTGCCGGACCATTTGGATCACAATCGGCCAATAAGCAGAACCTGGGCTGATTCAACTTTTATTCTCCTTGGTATCTCAGGACCGCATTTGTTTGCGTCGGCAGCTACAACTAATTGCCTGAAATCCGGTTTAAATTAGCACTCATTACCGCAAAGTAGTCACTGCTTGCAGGTTGCTTAGCGACGGGGTCAAACACTACGGACTGGATTCCCTGGTCTTGCAAGCGCTCAATGGTCACCGGCAAAGGCTGCCCTTCCCAGATAATCAGTTTCGCCGGATGCCCCCGCAGCATGTTCTGAAAATCCACCCAATCTTTAACACCGGGATCCTTGTCCGGTTCCCAATGGACGCTGCGCCCATTTAATCCATAACGCTGTTGCAGGTACTGATAAACCGGATGTGAAAATACCAACGGCTGATCTTTGAGCTCTGAAAATGCCTTATCAAAAGAACGGTCAAGATCATCCAGTCTTTTTTCGAGCAACAGCAGACGCGCCTTGAATACCTCCGCTTGTTCCGGCACCAACGCCGACAATCCACGCGCAATCGCCCTGGACTGCTCAATGGCAATTTGCGGATTGAGCCAGGTTGTAAAAGCGGTGCCCTCGTGCGAGTGCTCTCCCTCAGGGCCATGTTGATGCAGCGTTGCGTTTTCAATCGGTAACAACAGGTCCTGTATATCTTCTGTTGTATCCAGCAGACGTTTGGCATCCAGGCTTGTAAATGCCAGCCACGATTCATAACCGGCACCGTTAATCACGATCAAATCGGCTGTCTGTAATTGTGGGAGATCAGAAGCGCCCGGCACCCACATGGCAGGGTCACCGTCAATATCCGGCATCCGCACATCCACCACCTCGCCGGCTATTTCGCTGGTGAAGTAATACAGGGGATAGTTGCTGGTCAGTACCTGGGGCTTTGCTGCATGATCACCCTGGACGGGCCCACCGGGAACCTGCTCTTCACAGGCGCCGAGGAGGATTAAAAACGATAAAAGGGCCAGTATTTTTATCATCGTTCTCTTCATCATCGTCCTACAGTGTCACCAGCGAAAGCAGGAATTCTGTTGCGTAATGCCGGGTAACCCAGCTCATCAAAGCGGTCAACGCCAGGCTGCCGAGCAGAACAAAACCAATCTCCGATGCGATCAGAGTGGCCACAAAACCGCGCGAAGCACCCATGCGTTTCAATGTCATAAATTCACCACGGCGTAATTGCTGGGATAACAGGAACACCAGCGTGACTACCGCTACGGTAGCCAAACTCAACATCATCAGCCCGAGGATGATGTAGTTCTGAATGGTAAATACGGTCTCCAGCAGATCGTCCAGAACCTCACCCGGCACCAGCACCTGGTAACCCGACTCATGGTTTTGATAGCGGCCACGTAATAGCGTTGCGCTTTTATCATCGGGTGGCACGATAATGACCGCGCTCAATGGAAATCCGCTGGTGTCACCATGAAAATGAAAATCCCGGACATTTTCAGCCGTTATTTCATTAAATTGTTTCAATGCAGCATTGGCGGTGATCGTACCCTCACTTCGACTGAGCACCGAATTATTGGACCCGCCCCCGGCAAGATCCTCGTGGCCATGTCCCAGGCCCTGTATCACCCAGGCCGTGCGTACATCCACAAAAACGGCATCATCATCGGGTGAACCGGAACGTGCCAGCACACCAACCACCTGCATTTTCAGCGGGTAAACCCCGGCCAGGTCAAATACTGTCTCGGGCGACGACACCAGGTGGTCCCCGGGGCCAACACCCTGCTCGCTGGCAACATTGGCGCCGACCACGGCTTCACCCAACAGGCCCATCATGCGACCAGCAGCCAACTGTAGATTGCGAAACTCGAAATAATCCAGACTGGTACCAACAATGGGTGCACCGCGGGCCCGAAACCGGGTGTAAAGCGGGATGCCGTCGGCGAGACCCGAAGCCTCAATATCATCGAGCGCTGAATAAGGCAGGGCCGGTGGCTGTTCTGCATGGAAATACAAGGCATTGAGAGTCAGTTCCAACTCCCCGCCACGTTCGCCGAGCAGTAGCGGTGTTGCCTGCGCCCGGGCTGTCAGGGCCGTGGTACTGTCTGCCACCAGCAAACGTGTAGCGGTCGGCAGAAACATCATTAATGTTACGGAGGCCAGCAGCACCAGTGACTTGAAGCGGTGGAAACGTAAATAACGCCAGCCCAGGAAAAATGCGCCTGTCATCGGTTTTCTACCAGTTCGGCAAAATCAACCACCCGTTCGAAGGCATCCAGCATACTGTGGTCGTGGGTGACCATCAGCAACATACTGTCATGCTGCCTGGCCTGGCGTATCAAGAGCTCAACCACATTCTGTTTGTTGGCCTGATCCAGGTTACCGGTGGGTTCATCTGCCAGCAGTAATTGTGGGCGATTGAACATGGCGCGACACACTGCCACCCTCTGGCGTTCCCCGTGGGATAATTCGGCCGGTCTTTTATCGGCCTTATCCTGCAAACCAACCGATGCCAGTAAGGACTGGATCCGTTGCTGCGCATCAGTATTCTTCCTGCCATCCGAATCTATCAATCGTGGCAACAGGATGTTTTCGCTTACCGACAGGTATTCCAGCAACTCAAATGCCTGGAAAACCTGTCCGACCTGGTCAATCCGGAATCGGCGTCTGGCAGCTTCGGTCATATTGTCCAGTCGCTGACCGGCAACGTTGATATCACCTGATTGGGGAACAAAGGTTCCCGCCATCAGGTTTAGCAGCGTGGTTTTCCCCGATCCGGAGGGGCCCACAATGGCGACGCATTCGCCTGCTGCGATATCCAACCGTGGTATAAACATGCGGAATCCGCCGGCAGAGGCATAGCTGAATCGCAAATTCGAAATCTGTATACCCGGCATCCTAGAGTTTTTCCTCTTCGAGAATATTCAGGCCAGTCAGTTTCCAGGCAGCTTCGATATCCAGCAGCACAGGACTATCCTGATCATCCACGACCCCACTGTTGCCTGGTGACAATCAGTTGTCTTAATCCTTTTGGTCTGCCGGGTAAACAAACTCACGTCCCAGAGCTTCGCCTGCCTCTTTGTAGACGCCGCGGAGAGCGGCATCGACTTCGTCCCATCGGCCTCCGATGATGAAATCTGAATACTGCAAAGCATCAAGCGGAACGCCGGAATTCTTGCTGAATTTTCGCCTGTCAGAGTCCCCTCCGGGAAGCCCTGCTGCGCCAGCCAGGGGCGGAGCCCACGTGGCTTCTTCCACCACCGCCATCCGAACCCGGATGTTGTCCCTGGTGATGTTCCAGACCATGAAATCCTCGGCAAGACTCAGCGGACCGTCATATGTGGTGCGGATACGGTCGTTTATCTGTGCTGTGGTGTCAAAATCCTTGAAGAAGTGATAGGCAACTGCCATGCGCGGTTTTATTGCAGCCATCACCTTCCCGAAAGCTTCCGGGGCGGTATGGATCTGAGTTCCAACCAACAATGCCTGTTCCGGTGTGAACCGCATCTTCGTTACGAGGTCGGGAACGGCCACGAAACACTCGTGGATGGCAATATCCGCGTCCCTCGCGTATTCGTCAAACCACTTATTAGGATACGTGTCGGAGCCAAAGACGAATTTCAGGTCGTTCCATTCGAGGCTGAAGCTGACCGGTCCGTCGAGTGAGTGGATCGCGGGAAATGAACGGATCACGACTCCATTATCTTCGTAGATCACGGCGTTGACGCCCATGTAATTGAATTCAGTGACCTCCATCGAGTAACCACGAAAGTCGACAATTCCCACACGACCGGCGAGATCCCATGTATACATTTCCTGCATCTTCTGAACGGCATACGCCGTTCCGAGTTCGGGGGTAGGGCCATTCGGGCCCCAGATCCGAAGTGGTTTCTGCCTGCCCATCAATGCGCCTCCAATGAACATTTCAGCCAGCGAACCAAAATGATCCGCATGCAGATGTCCAATGAAGATCTTGTCGAGGAAGTCGTAGGGTATTTGCAAGGACGAAATGCGTTCGGCAGATCCGCTGCCGATGTCGAAAATGAACTTGTCACCATTCCCCAATTCAACGAGAAAGCACGCGGCGGCCTGCGCGGCGCGCGTCGTCGGCATTCCTGTGCCGCAGGCAATCACGCGCATTTCATCCGGAGCCAGATCCTCGCTGTTCGGGTAATAAGTGTCCCGCTCCCTGGCGAGTATGGGGGAGACCTCCGCTGAGGTCTCAGCAGCAAATGACTCGCTTATTAGCAACGTTCGTCCTTCAACACCGTTTGAATACCCCCAAAAATGTAGAATCATTGCAACAAAAATAACGATTGCGATTGAAAATAATTTGTTTAGTGCTTTCATCTACGTTTCCTCTATTAGCAGTTAACATCCATGCACTTATTTTAGATGAGCCGCCGATCTTCCGCCATGCTCAGAGTAGTCGCTCGCTCCAATCGTTTTTTACCGATAATGAGTACTACAGCCTTTCCTCTTCGAGGATGTCCAGGCCGGTCAATTTCCAGGCACCGTCAATGCCCTGAAGCGTCAGCCTGGCATGATAGGCATTGGAGCGTTGGTGAATATGGCCCCAATGTCCGACCGAACCCGCTACATTCCAGCGCGCTTCGACCAGCAAACCGTCATCATTCTCACCGATCTGCCGGGCTTCCAGCATATCGATATTTTTGACCTTCACCTGCGCGCCACCCTGGTTGGCCAGCTCCAGGCCGTTGCGGGTCTCCAGGTAAACATCATTCAGCAGGTTGCCGGTGACGCTTTTGGCCAGCACATCATAAATCTGTTCTTCGTCGCGGTAGTCGAACGCGCGGTAAATATTGTGCAACAGCCCTCCAGCCAGTTCCTGTAACCGCGTGTCGTCCATTCTCACATCGTTCCAGGTCTTCATTGACCAAACAGCCAACGCTGTTGCAGCCAGGAACAATATAGCGGCACCGGTCCGGAGTTTGCGTTGATTCTGAAAAGCCCGCAACACCAAAAACAGCGCCAAAACCGCGATCACACCAAATACCCACTGACCCCAGCCAGCAAGGTTTTGCACAACACCGGGTGGTCGACGAATATCTGCCAGTGTCGGCAACTCCGGAAACTTGAGGAAGTTTTCCCATCTTTAAGATATTAAAATCTGGCTCAAGGAACGTTGGCAGCGGTCCGGCCTGATCAACCGCGGAGGCCGCACCAGTTGCATGCGCTCCGTGAACAGATCCCACTCCATTTCCACCTCCTGTGGCAAACCCTGCGTTGGAACCACGTAGATCACGCCAACGGTAGCTGGCAACAGCGGAATATCCTGTCCATCCACGACCACACTACTGCGCAGGGTCCGCGCCAGGAAATTCACCCGGTCAAGCTTGGCTTCCACGGCCTGGCCATCAATTGTCAGCTGAAAATATTTCTCAAGATACTTGACGATGCCCTGTTTCACCTCGTCCTGCATTTGCGGTGTAATGGTTTCCACGCCCTCCAGGCCCAGGTCATATCGGCGCTGGATATCTGCCGGTCGAACAATGATTTCCTTGCGCACCTCAAAGGGTTCAATATAGATAAACCCGGCCATTGGGGAAAAATACTTGCGCCGCAATTGGCGTTGCGTGAAGCGTGAGTACCAGGGGTCCTCCCAATCGAGACTGACCGTGTAACCACTGCTAAGAAAACGGAAATCATTGACCGCCACGCCCTGGTGATAAAGCACATAGCCGATACTTGCCATACCCGTCTGGCCCGGCGCTGACAGTGTCAGGCTATCCGGTTGCCGTTCAAACGGAAAAAGCAGGGTCGCCAGCACCACCACTTCGGGTTCTTCGCCATCCCCGGGCAGAGGCAGACCGGATACCGCATCGCGCTTGACACGTGTGCCCGGCCCCATCTTCATCACAGTGCCTTTCAATGCCGTGTTCCCATCATAGATGGCGAGGTCGCGACCGAAAAACAGCTCAAGACGGTCCTCCACAGACGCGGTCGGATTCCCCAGCTTCGCATAGATTGATTCAGGCAAAATATTGCGGAATGCCTGCAGATCCTGCATGCCAATTTCAAGTTCTACCCTGACATGATCGTCTTCCACAAAATACTCAACGATGGTGGAAGCAAACATGGCCTGTGACACGACGATGGCATCTGCACGCACCAGGCTCGGTAGCATGCTGAATAAGAAAAAGGACACCAGGTTTATTCGAATTAAGTTACTCACTGCCAGAGTTTAAGCCTTGTCTTTTTAGCGGTGCGCCAAGGTTAGATTATCGGAACCTGTCTGTACAGTATGAGTTCCTTGTCTCAACTGTTACTAACTGTGAGTTACTAATAAGCACCCAATTACTTCAGGTATGTTTAGAACTGATTGCCAATTATTGAGGTGAGACAATGTACTCCCCATTGCTTTGCTGCGTGCAAGAGTTAACTTGTCAGTACCGCAAACCCTATTTTTTGCGGCCGCGTTAGCCTGGGGGAGAAAACGCAATCAGGCTGTGTACGGAGCGGTGCGCCTCTTCGATCGCGGATTCGGTCATGGCGTTGGAAGAGGTGTCCATGGCGAATTAGTATTCATGCGGCGGCAGGCGTGTGAAACAATCCACGGCAAGAATACTAGTTCGCCACCTACATTCACATACCGGATAAAACCTCCTCCAACTTCGCCAGAGACTTCTTCTGTTTTGCATCAGGCATTCTCTCAATATTCATTAACTTCCACCGCACTGAAGGAAGCTGCTCAATACCTGAAATGGGAAACAACTTCCATTCTGGCTTGCCGCGCTTCACTGACAACAGAAATTGCTTGTCTTGATCCGTCATGAATTTTGAAAAAGAGCTAACCAGATCAACCCTGGCACCCTCAAGCTCAGAAATATGCACTGGCTCTCTCGTCATACCATCAAACTGATTGTTAAACTCCTCCGAAATGTCCTTGAAATTTGGTTTCAACAACTCAGAGATTGGCCGGCCACTGCTGATCAGGTAAA
>PVMK01189269.1_pt1 | contig 31514 bp, 37 predicted proteins | sample 1853481 | NCBI WGS metagenome assembly PVMK01 (sample SAMN08533507, study PRJNA380276) | Marine sediment metagenome, whole genome shotgun sequencing project.
CCGATACGGAGGTCACCATGAGGTGTCACTATCGACGCCGGCCAGTTTGCACAGTATTGCATGTAACAAAAGACTACCTGCAACAGTGCCAAATACAAACAGGGTAATACTGAGGCTAAGCTCGGCTAAATCATCCAGGTTGGCCATGGTCGCCACTGCGAAACAGAACACATAAATAAGATACATACCTGTCTTGTAAGACAATGCCAGTGTGCGCACCCGCTCGCTGAAAGATAATGCCATACCCAGTGTCGTCAGAAAAATAATGGTCAAAGCCGAGGTGTTTTCAACAGCGAAAACAATTTTGGCGAGCTCAGACAGGCCCAGCGACGTGGCCAGGACCAGAGCACTGAGCATCAGTATTTTCAATACCTGCGGCACATTCTCCCTGCGAAATAGCGGCGCGTAGTTTTCTTCGTCAAAGATGTGAGCCTGAATTTCTGCAAGGTCACCCTGCACCGGAGGCCTGTCCAGAAACGAGCGAAACAGGGGGATACCCACGGTCAACATCAGCAGAAGGTAGGCGCCGCCAATGACTAGTGTCCAGGCTGTGAAAGATGATGTATTGACTATGGGGAATATCCAGTGCGGCTTTGATGGCGGCAAGATTCGGCGTGCCCCCTGTATACAGGCCCACTGACATCGCTGCCAGATGACTGCTGGTCTCAACCCCTTCTCCCCGAAACAGGTAAAACAACACAGTGGCGAGTGATACCACTGAGGTAGTGGCAAACAGCATGGACAACATTGCCGTCCCGGCCACTTTACTCCACTGCCGGATGTCCAGGGTAAACAACAGCATGGGCAGCGCCAGGGCGACTGTTATCTCGGAGACGGACTGCTGGGTGCGCCGCTGCCTCGGGCACTAATCCAAAATTTCCCACCAGCAGCGGCGAGGTAGCACAGCAGGATCACACCGAGCTTTCTGCGCCCAGCGCTGGTGGTGGGCCAGGTAAAGCATTCCGGCGGGTACGAGCAGAAATATGAGATGTGTAGATGACAGTTGCCATTTGAGATCATCATAGCCCCGCCCGGTTAGCCTGTCTGCACTCACTGCGGTCGTTTATTACACTATCTTGCATAGCTCTAATTGGTCTATCCTTATGTGCAGTTAATCGGCTCGAGTGCGTGTTTGTGGCGAGACTCGGCACGCACGCGGTTACAAATACTCTATACGCCAATGAGTATGGCAAGGCTCTACGCTTCTGGTAGAACCTGTCGGGGACTCATTGCAAGGAGCGGCAATTTGTCTCGACGCAAAGTATTGATCCTCGGAGCCGGCAAGATCGGCAGCCTGATTGCCTGCCTGCTATCGGCCTCGAAGGATTACGAACTGGACCTCGCCAGTCGCAGGCCTGAAATTGCGAAGGGCCTGATCGACAATTTGCAGCTGGGCAATGTCACCGCCCATGGGGTAGATGCCGGGGATGCCGATGGTCTCGGCAAACTGATGGGGAGTCAGCGGTTCGATGCCGTGATTTCCGCCCTGCCTTACCACCGCAATTCCCTGGTGGCCGAACTGGCGGCCTCGCTTGGCATTAACTACTTTGACCTTACTGAAGACATCACCGTGACCCGGCATATCAGGGAGATAGGTGAGGGCGCCGCGACTGTTTTTATGCCCCAGTGCGGGCTGGCGCCCGGATTCATCAGCATCGTCGCCAACGATCTAATGGGGCGCTTCACCGAGTTGGACACGGTGAAACTGCGGGTTGGCGCGCTACCACAGAACACATCGAATGCCCTCAAGTACGCCCTCCTGTGGTCCACTGAGGGAATAATCAACGAATACATCGAGCCCTGCGAGGCCATCGTCGGCGGCAAGCCACGTACCCTGATGCCAATGGAGGGCCTGGAGAGCATCACCCTGGATGGAGCGACCTACGAGGCATTCAATACCTCCGGAGGCCTGGGTAGCCTGGCGCAGACCTACAGTGGCAAGGTGCAGACCTTGAACTACAAGACCATTCGCTACCCGGGGCACTGCCAGGCGTTCAAGCTGCTGCTGGACGACCTGAAACTCAACCTGGATCGTGACACCTTGAAACGCATTCTTGAAAATGCCCTCCCTTCGACCTTGCAGGACGTGGTGCTGGTCTATGTGTCCGTGAGTGGTAAACGTGAAGGTGGGTTTATCGAGGACAGCTACGTCAGGAAAATCTATCCGCGTGAAATCAAAGGCAGAGCGTGGTCAGCTATCCAGGTGGCCACCGCCGCCGGCCTCTGCAGCGTGCTGGATATCGTGTTATCCGACCCTGCAAACTACCGCGGTTTCATTCCCCAGGAGTCGATATCGCTGAAGCGGTTTATGGACAACCCCTATGGCCACTACTATGACTGAGACGGGCATAAGCCTGGTGCTAAAGCGACTGAATCTCGGCAGTGAGAATCCAGGTGCTTATCTGGGTGATCCCGAAGCCGGCGACAACGGTTGGAGCACCTCCCGCGGCAGGGCCATCGCCAGCATCAATCCCGCCACCGCGCCCTGGCGAACGTCAATGTCGGTACCTCCGGTGCGGAAATCGGCGGTGCCTTCGGTGGCGAGAAGGAGACCGGCGGGGGGCGTGAATCCGGCTCGGATGCCTGGAAGGCCTACATGCGGCGCCAGACCAATACCATTAACTGGGGCAGTGAGCTGCCACTGGCGCAGGGCATCAAGTTTGAACTGTAAGGGGCGGGCTTGTTCACTTTTCTTTACACAAAAAGGAGGGGATAGAAATGTCGATCAATATCGATGAAATAAACGATCCAGACCGGTTTGATTCGAAACATTGGGTACATTTCAAAGTGGGCGGTGACAAGGAAGTAATACAAATCACGGGCGTCTGCTTATTCGATCAACTGGATGGCGATGAGGAGTCGCCCGATGAGTGGCAACGTGAGAGCGTGTATATGTTGATAAAAATGCCGGTCGAGCCCCTGAATGGCAGGTTCTTTCTGGTAGAGAGCAGCGCGCCACTCGTTACCATAAATACGATAGCCAGTGACCCGGGATCAAATGACACCGGGTGGGGTGTAGACCAGTTTGAATGCCGGATTGAAGATGCTGTTTTGGAGTTCGGGGATGTTTTTCCGATTACAGCCAGGGTGGTCCTTCGCAATGGGGGCGCACGGTTAATGAGGCTTGGATATAGCGTCACCCTGCTGTGTTCTACTCTGGAGGAACGACCCCCGGCCGAAGATTATTATTGAGGGCTCATGGAATGATTATGAATAAGGCAGAGTTTTTCCTGATGAACAACCCTTTGCGTGCTTTGAACATGGGAGTATCCCTTAATGACCGGCCTACGCACGCTCATCCTTGGGTGAGCCCATCACCACGTATGTGGTAATCGAATTCACTTGCGCCAGGGTGCCCAGCACATCCGTATGGAAGATTTTGTATGCGCTTAGATCCTCTACCTCCACCCGCAACAGGTACTCAAATACACCGGTGATGTTGTGGCACTCACGGACTTCCGGTGAGGTCGCTATGGAGCGCTCGAAAGCCTCCTGCGCTAGCTTGGTGTGGTCGGACAGGCCGACGGCTATATAGGCGGTGAAGCCGGAACCCAGGGCGGCGCGGTTGAGTATGGCGCGATAGCCCTGGATAACTCCTGAGCGCTCCAGCTCCTGCACGCGGCGGAGGCAGGCGGACGGGGGATAGACCAACCTTGTGGGCCAGCTCCGCGTTGCTGATTCGGCCATCACGCACAAGCTCGTGCAATATTCGGTTGTTTATTGAGTCAAGTTTAATCATATATTGCAATATATCGTATATGTGGCATCAAAACGCAAGCACATTGATGAAATAATACCTCATACTTGCAACATGACATATGAAATTGTACTTGGGCTGGCGTTGTTTGCGCTGGCGTCCTCTATTACACCGGGCCCCAATAACCTGATGCTGATGGCATCGGGCGCCAACTTTGGTTTTCGGCGAACTATTCCGCACATGCTGGGAGTGGGCCTGGGCTTCACCCTAATGGTGATGTTGGTCGGTGTGGGGCTGGTACAGGTGTTTAATGCCGTTCCAGTCAGCTACCAGATTCTCAAAGTCGTCAGCGTGGTTTACCTGCTGTACCTGGCCTGGAAAATCGGTACGGCGGCGCCGGTTGCGGGGGAGGTCGATGCGAGCGGAACGCCATTTACCTTTGTCCAGGCAGCCCTGTTTCAATGGGTGAACCCGAAAGCCTGGACCATGGCCCTGACGGCGGTCAGCGTCTACTCCCCGTCCCAGAGTGTGGTGGCCATGGCATTTGTGGCCGCCGTATTTGGCGCGATAAATTTGCCCTGCATCAGCCTTTGGACCACTATGGGTCAGCAGTTGCAGCGTATTCTTACCAGCCCCGCAAGGTTACGGGTCTTCAATATCACCATGGCGATGTTGTTGGTGGGCTCGCTGTACCCGGTGCTGATTCCCTGAAGGGCTTTTGGAAATTAGGCGCTCCTTGATTCAATCCCGGTTTACAACCCGGAAGCAGGCTTCATCACCCTGCTGCACCAGGCCGTGAATCTCTGTGCCGTTTTTACTGTGATATAAGCCGAGCAGGGAATTGGCTATGTCTTCGGTAATAACCTGGCCGGGAATCAATACCGGTATGCCCGGGGGGTAGGGAACCACCAGGTCGGCGCTGATGGCACCCAATACTTCCCGGTTGAGGCCATGTTGATCGCTGACCAGTGGGATTTCATGGGTCGGGCCAAAGTAGGCATCCCGGGGCAGCGCCTTGAGCTCACTGAGGGCCGGTAAGGGGGATACTGATTTGCGCTGTAGCGCGCCGCGCTGGGCCGATTTGGCTGCCAGCTTTTTGATAGCGTTCAGCAGTCGCAGCACCTTGCTCTCTGTCGCCCCCAGGGTGACCAGCACCGACAGGGTATTGTGAGTCACTTTTTCCACCTGGACACCATAGTCTTCATATAGCGCCAGCTGTAGCTCCCGTGCCGTCATACCGGAACCGGACACATCGATGCTGAGCTTGGTCGGGTCCAGGCGAATGCCGTCTTCATCCAACTCAGCCGGCAGCATGTCCTCGAGTTCGAGCACCCGAAACACACCGGTCTCGTTAATACCTGCTCGCAGCCGTGTGGCGACCTCCAGGCAGCGCGATAGTTGCGCAAAGCCCTCTATGCTCATTTGCTTGCGCGCCACATCCAGGCTGGCAATCATCGCGTACTGGGGGCTGGTTGACGTGTGCATATTGAGATCTTCCCGAAAGCGATGCTCATCGAAGTCGGGATCGGCGACATGAATCATACTGGCCTGGGAAAAGGCGGAGAGCATTTTGTGGGTGCTCTGGGTCACATAGTCGGCACCACACTCCAGCGCATTGGGGCGCAGGGTGGGGTGAAACCTGCCGTGGGCATACCAGGCCTCGTCAATCAGGACCTTGATGCCCCGCTGGTGCGCATAATCAATGATAGGGGCCAGGTCGTAATAGAAGCCGTCATAGGTGCAGGAGGTGAGCACCAACAGGCCGGCATCGGGATTGGCGTCAATGGCCGCGTGGTGAATAGACTTGTGGCAGGCCTGGTCGAGTATCATCTTGCCACCCGCACCCAGCAAATGCTGGATAATTACCTTGTTCGCGGTAGAGGTGCCGTTGGTGACAAAAAAGGTATGATTCGCACCAAAACACTCCGCTGCGAGGTCCTGGGCTTCCTGGATGACACTGTGTGGCTCCAGTAAGGAATCCAGTACCTGCACCGAGACCGACAGGTCGGTGTTGAAAATATGCTCACCCATCATCTGGTAGAAATCCGCCACCCAGGGGCTATCCCGCAGGCTGTCTCCGCCAGAGTGTCCTGGTGTATGCCAGGCATCCTTGGCGCTGTAGACATAGTCCCGAAGCGTGTCGGCAAAGGGGGTGCGCGCCCGGCGCTGTATCGCTGTCTGGATTTGCCGGTATAAATGGCTGATTTTGCCGTCGTTGCGGTTCAGCAACTCCGCGTTAATATCCGGAACCGCGCTGCCGTGCTCTACCGCCAGGAACATATCCAGCTCGGCCCGGCGGGCCTTGAGTTCGCTGGCGAGTTCTTCAGCCTCGCCAATAAGCACTGCATCAATGACCACGGCCTGCAAGAGGCCGTCTTCCAGGGCCAGAGCCAGCGCCTCGTCAGCGGTGCCAACAGCAATGAAACGGAAGCCGCAACAAGCACTGCTGCCGGTGTCCTGGTCGGCGCATTCATTTAAGGCATCAATCCAGTGATCCCGAAAATCCTGGTCGCAGCTGACCACCGCCACATGGCAGGTTAATTCGGACACGCTCATTCACCCTCTGCCTGATCGGCAGTCTTTTATATTGTTTATCCAGTGTAGAGAGTGGGCACTCCAAAATGAAGTGCAATTCTGCTGGATTGACGTATCATTTAGCACAAATTAACGGAATAGTTGGGCAAATTAATGGAATTGGATCAACGTGACCAACAATTGCTCGCACTCCTGCGGGTCAATAGCCGCGCCAGCACCAGCGCCCTTGCCCGGGAACTGGGGGTCTCCCGTAGTACCGTTCAGGGTCGTATCAACCGCCTGGAGCGGCGGAACATTATTGGCGGTTACACCATTCGCTACCACGGGGACTTCGGTAAGCGCATGCTGAGCGCTCACGTAATGATTCAGGTCAACCCCAAGCAGAGTGCCCGGATAGTGGCGGCCCTGTCCACCATTGCGGCGGTGAAAACCCTGCAGACCGTGAGTGGGATTTACGATCTGGTGACGATGGTGGAAACGGCCACCACCGAGGAAATTGACCGCGTGCTGGATCAGATCGGGGAGCTACCTGGCGTGGAGAAAACCACAACATCCATTGTGCTCGCCACAAAATTCGAGCGTTAGCCGGCACCTTCTTTTCCGGCAAGAAGCGAGTACGCCAGGTATAAGGATCGGACCATCAGTCGACCAACAGGCGTCTGCCGGCAGCCAGCCAGCGAGCGAGCCAGATCACTCTCCCCGAAATTCTGATGGTAGAATGCGCTGTGGACAATCGGGCAGAAGCCCGATTGTAAAAATCGTCGATACCAGGAACAAGGAGTTCGCCATGTATTTGAAAAAAATTGGCTATGGGGCGCTGGCATCATTACTGCTGGGCAGTCCGGCGCTCTATGCACAAGAAGATCAAACAACACTGTCGGAATTGGCGGTTCAAGGGAAGGCGAATTTTGCAGTGTGCCAGGCCTGTCACGATGCCTCCCTCAACCCCCCCAAGGCTCCTCCGATGTACATGGTGCAGCGTCGCTATAAGCGTCAGTACACAAACCAGCAGGAGTTCGTCGACGCAGTGATCAAGTTTGCCAGCGAGCCCACGGAGGATGGGGCACTGATGCAGAGGCCAGTAAAAATGTTGGGCCTGATGCCGCCATTACCACTGGGTGATGACATGCTGGGCAGTATTGCGACGTATATTTATGAAGAGAGCTTTGAGCCCCCGTGTGACCACTGGGCGCAAGCGATGTCATCCGGCAAGGGGAAGGGAAAAGGCTCAGGGAAGCATCGACAGCACGTTCAATCTATGTACGATGAGCTATGTAAGTGAACTATGGTTGTGATAGCTAACTAGTGCGCATCCGGAAACTCGCCTTATTGTCGTCCCCGCGCAGGCGGGGATCCAGGTAGTTTACAGCCCGCTGGATTCCCGCCTGCGCGGGAATGACTCGTAGAGAGATTGGGCTTTGAGTCATTAAGTAAGTGCCATCCGGACTAACCTTGCAGTTTGTGAAAAGCGTCCGGCCTTCGCAGGAAAGCCAGACGAGTGCTGATCAGCTACTTGTGGGCGATTGGTTTTTCAGTAAACAAATAATCCTTGAGTTCTTTATCCATAGCGGGATCTTTACGCCGGATCCATTCAAGCACCATGGCCGCGTGCTCTTTTTCTTCGTCCCGGTTATGTGCAAGGATTGCTCTCAATTCATCATCCTTGCAGGCATCTACCCGCTGGTTGTACCAATCGACCGCTTCAAGTTCTTCCATAAGAGACGTTATGGCTCTGTGCATATCCCTGGTTTCATCGCTAAGCTCGTCTATGGGTTCGTGATAGCCTTCATTTGACATATTTGTTTCCTCATATTTCTGTGTGGTGACAGTGGATTTTGGCATACTGGGCGTGGACGGAATAGTATTCAACCTCGGAGTTGTTATATTTGCAATACCCCGGCCTGCCTTTCTGGCGGGGCGCATATGCTGTAGCTAACCTGGAAGCAAAAATGTTGAGATCAACTATAGCCAAAGCCCCATTGTTCATTGTTCTACTTGGTCTGGTATTTACCAGAAGCGCTCTACCTCAATTTGATCTGGAAGAAATTTCTATCTCTGACATTCACAATGCTGTATTGGCGCGCTCCAATATGGCCGACAAGCCGCAGTGGCATCGTGCCGCTGTACCTGCGCAATGATGTGGGAGGCCCGATGGCACGCTCGGTCGCCGATGCAACGCGGCTTCTAGAGATCATTGCCGGATACGATCCAAACGATGAGGTAACGCGGCACAGCGCGGGGACCATACCCGCATCCTACACCCAATACCTGGATGGGCATAAAGGGGACAACAGCCAGGTCATCGCTCCCCATACTGGCCAGCCGGCCTTTACGGTACCCATGGGGTTTACCACAGGGAACTTGCCCGCGGGGTTACAATTTCTGGGCCGAATGTTTGATGAGAAAACTCTTATCAAATACACCTATGCGTATGAGCAGGCGACACACCACCGCAAGCCCCCGGAGGAATTTCATCGGGCAGCCTCGGCTTCAGCTGCTAACTGAGCAGTGGTGAGCTGTGGCCTGGAAAAATAGCTGCGCGCATGACGTTGCGCGACAGGTAAAGCGTCGCTGTCATTGTAGCTTATGAATGCCTTATATTTTTGATTTTCTGGTATAGCAATTCCTGCTGGGATCCATGAAAAACAGAGTCACTTCTCGGTCACCAGGCACGCTTCATAGTCTATACCATACAAGGCCTGCACTGATATGGGGGATGCCATTCAGTCCAGATCACTGGCATCGTGCCGCTCGGCTAACTGATCTTCCTCTTCTCCCCCAGACCTTGTTGACCCGACGGCCGCGCTGGACTGCGGGGCGTTCCTGTATTTCTGATGCCCAGCGGACGACGTTTGTGTATGAGCCAACATCGAGAAATTCCTGGGCCTCGTAAATGCTGCCCAGCACCAGGCTGCCATACCAGGCATGATTGGCAATGTCTGCGATATTGTATTCGTCGCCGCACAAATATCGTCGCGAGGAAAGGTTCTGATCCAACACGTCGAGCTGGCGTTTGACCTCCATTGCGAAGCGATTAATAGGGATACTCAAACTTCTCCGGTGCGTAAGCATAGAAATGTCCGAATCCACCGCCAAGATACGGGGCGCTACCCATCTGCCAGAACAGCCAGGACATGCATTCCGCGCGTTCTGCTGAATCCTTCGGCAAAAATGCATCGAACTTTTCCGCCAGGTAGAAAAGAATCGCGCCGGATTCAAAGACGCGGATCGGTGGCGTCATACTCCTGTCGATCAAGGCCGGGATCTTCGAATTCGGATTCGCCGCTACAAAGCCGCTCCCGAACTGATCGCCTTCAGTTATATCGATGATGTAGGCGTCGTACTCCGCGCCGCTCTTGCCGAGAGCAAGCAGTTCTTCCAGCAGCACTGTGACCTTTACCCCGTTGGGCGTCGCCAGCGAATATAGCTGAAGAGGATGCTCGCCAACGGGGAGTTCCTTTTCATGTGTGGCGCCTGCGACAGGGCGATTGATACTGGCAAACCTTCCGCCGCTCTCTGAGTCCCATTTCCAGACTTTGGGTGGTGTGTAAGTCGGTGTGTCGGCCATGACTGCTTCTTCTACTATTTCGAATAAGGTGAGTGTACGCGGTATTCTGAATCCTGTGCCAGACATTTATCGGATAGTGCCCGGATCGAGTATGTAGTATCGCAGCTTTACTCTCCCGTGCCTGGGCTATACTGAAATACCAGCCCCTTATTCCATGAATTGGCGCCTTTGGTAAACCGCCCCTGACTGGCTCAAGTGGTTCCATGAGGTACAATGCTCAACCGGGTAAGGGGTTAATAATCGGCGACTAACTCGCACGATGCCGACAAGCTACCGCAGGGCATACAGTTCACCCGGCATGGGTGAGTTTTGGGTGAGAGATGTCACTACCGCAGGTACTGATGCGGCGCTCCGGCAACGATGATGGAATAACAATAACGCATGGACGAACTGACGGGCCTGCTGGCACCCACCGCGCCAGGCAGCGTCGAGCAGCCTGTACTGCAGTCTCTGGGCTGGTTCACCATTGCTATTATCTCAAGCCTGTCACTGGTCTCTTTCTGGTTTTATAGCCGTATCCGGTTGAGCCGCCAGGATCACGGCAAAATCCTGAAGCAACTTGGTGCCCGGGTTAATGCTTGATTTGATTGCTGCATCTGTTATGAGCCTTGCGCTGCCAGCTTACTGCGGATGTAATCCTGATGGGATACGTAGGTGAGTTCCGCGACCTGCCGGATCAGGTGTTCCTCATATTTGCCCAGATTGCCATCGGCGTAAGCCACCGTCCACATGGCGCCAATCAGTTGGAGTTTTTGAGCTGCGCTGTAGTGATCGTTGATCACCCGGGTGAACTCATACAGTGAAGTGGCTTCATCCACCCTGTTTTCAGCCGCCACTACCAGTTCGTGCACCTGGCGCTTGTCCAATTGCAGTGCGCTGCTGAGCAATTGCTCCAGGGCCGCCTGTTCCGCTGCGTCCTGGGTGAAATCGGCACGCGCAGTTTCAATGAGCAGCGCAGCGGCCACCAAATGCAGGCGGCGCCTCTGCGATTCCTCGCTCTCTTTCGCCGGTTGTTCGAACAGGGCTTTCAGGGCGCCAATCATTGTGAGATCTTCTCTTGCTCCATCGCGACCGGCTTCACGCAGTGGCGGTATTGTGATCTGGTGCTGCAAACGTATTTTTCAGGTAGTTGATGATCTCAGAGGAATCATACATCCAGCTAACACTACCATCCGCACCCTCAATCCGCAGGCAGGGTACTTTCAAATCCCCACCACCGGCCAGCAGCTGCTCCCTTGACGTATTGCAGCGCTTCACATCCCGAGTCTCAATATTCAATGATTGACGTTTCATAGAGCGACGCACTTTGACGCAAAAAGGGCAGGCTTTGTATTGATAAAGAACCAGCTTGCCAGTCTGCTCGTCAATAGTGGCCTGTGTATCAGCGCGACGCTTGATGCCCCTGGGAGTACACAACCAGTTGAAGAACAGGATAAGTGAGCCGAGGATTTTGCGGATGATTACCATGGTGATTTCCAGATTAGAGATTAAAGTTAATTAGTTGGAGGCCATTGTTGCGTGCCGTGTATTTAAGCTGCGCCTTCACGAGTGCCGGGAGGGTCTCTTTAAGCCGCGGCTTTCTCCGCTTCTTCACTGTTTTCCACTTCTTCAGCGGGTTCCAATCCCGCCAGCTTGCCCTCCAGCTCCTTGACCTTACGCTCCAGTTCAGCCTTCTCCGCCCTGGATTTACTCAAGGATTTTTGGAGTAAGTCGGCAGCGGTTGTTTTCTCAGCCAGCTTCTTTTTGCTGGCATCCAGGTTCTTCTTCATTCTGGCGGGATCAAATTGCTTTAGCGCCTTTACCTCCACTCGCTCTTCGGAGAGGTCTTTTTGCAGGGCCTTTGTGCGCTTTTTCTGCGTGGCGATATCTTCCTGAAGGTTCTCACAACGCTGATGCAATTCACGGTTCTGCTGAACAATCTTTTTGTTTCCGGTGGCTTCTACAGACAGGGCTTTGATCTGCTCCAGCTGTTTAGCAATAACCGCCTTCTGTTCTTCTTTTTCTTTGATAAGGCTTTCAATCTCAGCAGACTTGGCATCCAGTTGAACCTGGTACTCAGCTCTGAGTTTGTCTTCGAGGGCGATCATTCTTTCAAGGTTTTTGGCGGTTAGCATATTAGTGTCCTGCGACATTGTTGATTGGGTTAACTGGCCGGGGGCCATTCTTGCGCATCGTGTAAAACACGAAGTACCTGTAGTTGAATTGTGTCAATCTTCCTATAGATGACTATAAATGGGATGCCGTCGATAACCAGCTCTCGCGTACCTGAAACCCGTCCCGGTCGTCCTGCTCGAGGATGTGCCGACAGAACCATATCGGTAGTGTCGATAATCTTGAGTACCACATCGATAGCGATTGTAGAGCTGTGTTCCGTGGAAATGTGTTCTTCGATTATGTCGAGATCCGTTATCGCAAGGTCAGTCCACCTGATTCTCACGCTTGGCCTCCCATATGGCCTTCACGTCAGCATGATCTACCAGGTGCCCTTCATCAGCAGCCTGAATTCCCCGTTGTACTTCATGAATGAACCATTCTTCCTGCTTTACGTACTGCTTGATAGCGTGAGCCATAAGCCAGGCCCGGGGCCGGTCCATAGCATCCGCCATCTGGCCAACTTGCCTTAGTGTTTCATCATCGAGTCGGACCGAAGTCGTTTTCAAAGGCATGAGGTTCTCCAAGAATCTCAGGGAACCTTGAGTATAAGCTACTCGGAGTTGGTTGTCCCGTGAATAAGCTACACACTCCGACTTTTCCAGGCTCGAATAGCAATAGAGTCGGACGCTCTTGCTTTTACTAACTCTATGATTTACAAAAAATGGTGGGCCCAGAAGGATTTGAACCTTCGACCTGCCGATTATGAGTCGCTAGGAGAGGGCTGGGCCTGCCCGCCAAGCGGCAGAATTGTAACAGATTTTTCTGGTGGTGTAGGGCAGGGTAACCGAAACAGAACGTATGCCGAATCTGGTGGTTGGAGTTTTCGGTCGGGATGTCAGTAAGTTGATGAACTGTAACGGGTTTTGTAAACCGATCTCCGAACTTGTTCCGAGCTGTTTGGCTGCTGAGCCTCATGCGCGCGAGGGCAAATTCTTCGCACTGACATCCAGATCTCATACAAACCGGAGCCATCGGCCGCAATCTCCGTCGCAGGACCTCCATCGATTTCAATAATGGATTTGCCGTCGGTATTGGTCTGTTGTATCTCATCATCGGTGGAATCGCGTCTGTAATATTGCCCGGGCCGCGCCTATAAGAAACCCCCTCGGAATACGCGGGCAGTAAGTCATAGACGGAACTGAAGTGTGTCCCCTATTCAAATTGCTTCTTGAATTCCTCAAAGCGTTGCTCTAGATCAAGCAATTCCGATTTCAGCTCGCTGACGTCCAGTTCGAGTGCCTCCACCCTTGAATTGCAACCACTAGTGGCCCGCTCAAACCCGGTGCCAGGCATGGTGGTCTCATCGGGCTCTCCACAAAATAGGTGGGCGTAGCGGGGCTCCTTACGCCCCTCCTGGCGCTCTAGCAGTGTGATGTAGGGGCCATCGTGGTTTTCCTCCAAAGCCGTCAACACACCGACTACCGCGTCCAGGTTATCGAACTCGTGAATGCGTGCGCAGCGGGTGCGGATTTCACCTACCGTCTGCGGTCCACGCAGGAACAATATGCCGAGCACCGCTAACTCCGGCAGGGTGAATTCAAATTCATCGGACACCCGGTGGCGCAGTTTGTGCTGGTACTTGGCCATCCGATTGCGACCGGATTTCCAGGTGGACACCAGCGTCTTGTCGATGAGGTGGTCGAGCGCGGTCATCAAGTCGTCGGAGGTTAGTTCCATCACCGGTTCCCGGCTGGACTTCTGATTGCAGGCCGTGAGTAGGCTGTTTAGGGTCAACGGGTACACCTCGGGGGTGGTCGCTTCCTTCTCGATGAGGCAACCGAGGATTCTGACCTCGATGGGGGTAATGTTAAAGTTCAATGTGATCTCCCGATCGTCTGCTTTTGCTATATGTTAGTGAAACCAGAGGGATTAACCAGGGGCTCGCTGGCGAGGTTTGCGTTGACTACCTCGGGAGGCCCCGGCTTTCTTGGGTGTTTTACCCGATCGTCGCTTTTTATAGGGCGTCTTCTTCACGTTGATATTTTTCAGGCCCTCCGGCAGCACGGCTTGGCTCTGCGCTATCAGTTCATGGAGCGACGCCAGCAACGGCTGCATAAACCCGCTATAGCTACCTTTGCGCTTACTGATAGCGTCGAGTTCGGTTTCCCAGCGGGCCGTCATATCCGGCGTGGATGCCATCTCGGGTAAGCTGTGGATCAGGCCTTTGCCCGCCGCGGTGGCACGGATTTGTTTGCCGTTGCGTATGAGAAACTCACGAGTAAACAACAGTTCTATAATGCCGGCCCGTGTCGCCTCGGTGCCCAGGCCATCGGTGTCTTTCAAGACTTTGCGAAGATCCGGGCTTTGCACATAGCGGGCAATGCCGGTCATCGCCGCCAATAAACTCGCATCATCAAAGGGTTTAGGGGGCGTGGTTTGTTTCTCCAATACCTCCCCTCTCTCACAAAAACAAGAATCCCCTTTTTTCAAGCTCGGCAATCGCGTGTTTAATGCAGACTCTTTTTTATTCTCCTGTTTTTGGACCGGGAACAATTGCTTCCAGCCCTGTTTTACAGATTCCCTGGCCTTGGCAATAAAACAACCACCGGCAATATCCAGATCAATCCGGCTATCGCTGTACTCATGGGCCGGATAAAACTGTGCCAGGTATTGGCGGGCCACCAACTCATACACATTCCGTTCGGCCTTGCTCAGATTGCTGGTATCCATTTTCCTCGCGGTGGGAATAATCGCGTGGTGCGCTTCGACCCGCCTGTTATTCCAGGCTTTGCTTTTCAGGTCTCTATCGGCGTCACCTGCAGCCTGGCCCAATGGCTGGCAGTTATTCGCCAGGGCATCAATGACAGCGTCGCGATCAGCTAAATGCTCAACCGGCAAATAACGGCAATCGGAGCGGGGGTATGTTAGCAGCTTGTGGCGCTCGTAAAGAACCTGGCAGGTATCGAGCACCTGCTTGGCGCTCATCGAGAAGCGCCGGGCCGCATCGATTTGCAGGGCCGATAAATTATAGGGCAGTGGTGGCGGCTGTTTCTTTAGCTTGCAGCTACTGGACGTAACAATGGCAGGTTGTTGATTGATACGGGACAGCACATTGTCTACAAGGGGCTTTGACAGTACCCTGCTCTCGTCATCCTGCCACGGTTTGCAAGCTTCGCTGGGCTGCCACCTGGCCTTAAAGTGCTCACCCTGCTGCGTTACCACATGGGCGATAAGCTGATAAAAGGGTTTGGCCACAAAGCGATCAATCTCCTCATCACGCCTCACCACCAGCCCCAGTACAGGCGTCTGTACCCGGCCGACCGAAAGCACGCCTTGGTATCCCACCTTTCGTCCCATCAGCGTATAGGCTCGGGTCATATTAATGCCGTATAACCAGTCAGCCCGGGAGCGAGCCAGTGCTGAGGTCGACAGTGGGATAAACTCTTTGTTGTCCCGCTGTTGACCGAGTGCCCGGGTCACCGCCGCTGGATTGAGGTCGTTGATCAGGCAGCGCTGGATACTGTCTCGCTTGTTGCCGCGCACCTTGAGGTGGTCAATCACCTGGTCGACCAACAGCTGCCCTTCGCGATCAGGGTCGCCCGCATGGACCAGCTGATCGGCCTCTTTCACCAGTTTGCGCAACACGGCCAGTTGTTTGCGGCTACTGCCTCTGGCTTTGAGCTGCCACTCACCGGGCACGATCGGCAGGTGCTCCAGCCGCCACTGCTTGAAGCGGGCATCATAGGCATGGGGCTCCGCCTGCTCCAGCAGGTGTCCCACGCACCAACTGACACAATCACCATTGCCCACATAAATACAGCCGTCTGCCTTGCGGTGAGGTTTGGGCAGCACATCGGCAATGGCCCGGCCCAGGCTGGGCTTTTCGGCGATATATAATTTCATGCACTAACAATACTGTATATAAAAACAGTTATCTAGGTTCTCGTGGGTCGACTCTCGTGGGTCGCATTGACCGGTCGGTGCCAATCCCTGGATGACTTGGCCGGCTACAGGGGTAGTGGCGGGGCCCAAGACTGTTACGGACGCTTATGGTGTGCAAAACGCCCAGGGCATGGGGTATTGCGGTATATGGCTGGCGTCGGGTTCGTCGGGTTGGGCGGGGGTTTCTGGTATAGTTTGGTTCTTGAGATAGTGCGTTGCACAGGTGCTACAGAATCTTGGTGATGAGCCTGCCGGTGTCTCGCCGGAGCGTATACAGGCTGAGCGGGGGCGCTGCTCAGTAGTGGGAGATAAGCTTCAGGAATGAAATCACAGATTATTGTTGCACTTGTAGTGCTGGTGGCAGTTTCAGCCCATATTGCGCTCTACCTCTGGGTAAAATTCAAGATCCATGAGGGCGTTATCCTGCAGTTTCTTCGCGATGCGGGAGAGGGTGGAGCTCCCGACCACCATCACGCGGATGTCATTGCTGCGCACACAGAAATTTCCGCAAAGCGCGTTGAAACGGTATGCCGGAGAAGTGCTGAGATTCACGCTGACCCACAAGTAGAGAACAGCTGGCGTGCCAACTGAGTCAGAGCGGGATGACCGCCATCCACAATCTTCCCTCCACATGCTGCAATTGTGGCAAGAGTCAAACTCAGTATGCCGTGAATACACCACCTCTTTCCTATCTTTTATACCATTCTGCCGCCACTGAGATGTCACCCGTCCCCCCGGCAGAGTCGGGCGCTCTAAGCAGTTATAAGTCTTTGAAAATTATAAAAATGGTGGGCCCATTTCGACACTTGCATTTTCGCGCGCTAAATCTTCACACAATACCCACCAGACGTCCGCCACCCAGTGGGACAGTTCTTACCATCCTCCCTGCGCGGGAATGACGACAACATTGGCAAAGCAGCGTTTCCGGATGTGCACTAACCAGTTACTTTGCGCATTGATATGTCTCAATACCTTGTAGGGCATCGTTTGCGTCGGGCTCGTCGGGTTGATTGGTGGTTTCTGGTATAGTTTGATTCTTGAGGTGGTGCATTGCGCCGGTGTCACAGAACCACGACGATGAACCTGCCAGTGTCTTGCTGGAGCGTATCCAGGCGTTGATCGACTGAATCCGCTGTGACACGAGCACGTACAGAGAGCAGAACATGACAATCGAATATGAATTGGAATACCCCACCGAACGGGTCTATGAATTTCTGACAGACAAGAAGTTTCTTGCTGAACGCATTGAGGCGGTGGGTGAGGATTCGCCCACAATAAAGATCAGCAAGAAAGGCAAGAAGGTGGAAATTGAGCTGCAGCGCGCTGCGAGACGCGACTTGCCCAGGGTGGCCGCGAAAGTGATTGGATCTGTGCAGAAATTCACCATGAGGGAGTCATGGGAACCCGATGGTAATGGCTGGTCTGGAAGTTACATAATCGAGTTTGACGGAGTACCGGGCTGTATCGCCGCAGACTTTAATCTTTATCCCACGGATGACGGCTGCGTGTACAGTATCACCCACAAACCCAAGGTAAGCATACCGATCGTAGGGAAGATCTTGGAAAAGATTCTGGGGAGCCAGGTAGAAGATGGCTGTGACGCCGAGATCGACTACCTAATTGAAGTCCTGGGCTAATCACTGCTGTAGATCTGGCTGAGTTGCCGTAGGAGTTCGGCAGCAATTCTATAGGTATCGTCGTGACGCCGGCAGCACGGTCTGGGCCACTGCAATCCAGAAGGCGTGTTGCTGCTCCTGCGGTGCACTGTGGTGAAAAGCGCCAATGTGGCTGTAATTGGCTGATTTGGAAATTGGGCAAGGTATTATCAACAATGCATCCGCACCCAGGTTTTCGAAACTCACCACCTCCATATCGGGTTGAAAATAAGTCTCGAACTCAGTGGGGTCAGCCCGTACATCGAGATCTGGGCTGACGCTGTTGGTCATCCACAATATGGGACAAGGCTGCCGCTATTGTACCCTGTGGGCAGACGGGCTGAACGGTTTCTTGCCGCACCTGGAATCTGTCATATCGGTGGTATTGGTTTCCAAGGACCCGCCGGAGCTGCAGCGGGAGATTGCCAATAGCCGGGGCTGGCGCTTCCGCCGGGCTTCGCACAGCGGGGGGAGGACAAATGGACCCCACAGTTCTCCTACTGGCATCGCCCGGTCCCAATGGATGATGGTGGCGCTAATTTGCCCGAGTGAATCACCTTATTTCGCCTTTATGGAACCCCCTCTGGAACTCGCGACCAGATATGTTGTGTGCTGTGGAAAAAGTATGGGGTCTAGGGGGGGTAGTAAGAAACACCAGTTAAACCCGGTGAACCTGATGTACTCGACGCCGGCGATGTGGTGGGAAAGGTCGGGAGAATATCTAACAAGTTGATATTGAAAGTAAGTTAACAATTCGCCAGGGACAGGTTTCCGCAGTAAGTCATTGGCTACTGTTTTTTACCATTCTGCCGCCACTGAGATGCCACCTGTCCCTGGTGAATTCGTAATACGCCATGCACAGGGTCGGTTTCCAAATTCTGGAAGGCGCCCCCTCTCCAATTGGTGTTCTGGCTATTATAAAAATATGTCGTGAAACTCGATTCCTGAGAGCGTATTATCCGCGCTAACACTCATTTTAAAAAGACTCTACCGTGTTCGATTTATGGCTACCGATGGTGCTACTGTTCGTGGCGGCGACGATTGCCGCGATTGCCGCGCGGCGTAAGCGCGACCGCTGTTTGAAATATTTCAACCGCGAGCCGGTGATGATTCTGATGCAGTCCGGCAATTGGCTTTGGGGACGGTTCTTTACCTATCCGAAGACGATGGAGTTGGTTTTTGAAAAACCGGCGGCAGATGAATCCGGCCATACAAAAGCCAGCTACGTGCTTTATACTCCCGAGGTTGACGGCATTAAGAAGATTCTCCAATCGCCCCCAATGGCTGGGACGGAGGAATATGAAAGGTGGCAGAAGGAGATCGAGCGGATTGCCAACCCGTCTCTGCTTCGTCGCTTCCGCCGCTGGACGTGGAACGTATTCAATACGTTACGCGACGCTATTTCGCAATCGCTTGGGATGATTATCGGAACCATGAAAAAGAGCACTCCGATCGGCAAGGTGGCCGGAGCGGACAAGCGCGTCGGGGATATCGGAAACACGCTGCTCGGAACCGTGCCGAACGCCTATGAGCCCGTGCTTGAAAAATATCTGAGCAAACAGGTAATTGTTGAAATGCTTGAAGGCGACAAAGTCGTCGAGTTTGCCGGGCTGCTGCAGGAATATTCCGGAAAGTATCTCCTGCTGCGGAACGTCGCCTACAAACCAGAAGTCGATATTGGCACTCCCCTGCCCGACCGTTTCGACATCATTTTCCCGCGCAACAAAGCCCTCGTGAGGCATTGCCTTGAAATCTGAAACCCGAAACTGGAAATTAGAAACCTGAATGAAGTGTACTGTACGTCGGTAAAGGATATGGCACCAATCGGGACGTTTTTTAAGAGGCACTTTTCTGTCAGTTGCTTCTGCAGTTTAGCCCGCTAATCGCAGGTAGTGTACTACTGCTGGCGTTTTTAAGAATTTCCAAAAATTTCACGGGCAGACATATTGAACGCAATGCCCCTCAAAGGGGAGTACCTTGGGGGATAAGCCCCAATTCAACCCGACGACTCGACGCCATTGATGCGCCGCGTGTATTGATCCATGACCACCATTACCCAGTGACTTCTCAGCAGTATTGATTCGCAGCGAAAAAGATCAACGCTCCACAAGCTGTCCTTTGTATGGCCGATCACGGTAAGCCAGGATGGCCCGTGGTTACTGGGATCAGGCTTGTAGTGGGTGGCGAGAATTCTGCGTATAACATCCTTATCGAGTTCCAGGCCAAACGCCAAATTTATTTGCTGTGCAATGAGGGGACAGCCGTATCGTGGATTGCGCCGTTTCATTTCGACAATGGCATTGATGACTTCTTTGGATGGTCCTTTGGGCCCAGGCTTGCGGCCTCCACTTGGTGAATACAGTTGCCGGTACTTCCGTTTACTCAGCGAGGTGTGGAATCGGAGCAAGGTAGATGGCTTGATGATAATGGCAGATCGAGCAATACGCCTTGGGTTCATAAGCAGTGTCCAGAATCCGAGTAGGGCACGATCCCGCGATGCCTACATCTTTTCGTAGTTGAACATCTGAAAATCTGCCGCCCATAAATCTTCTACTGTTTGGCGAGTCGACTTGTTTTTGTAATAGCTCTGAAAGGATTTTCTTTCTTTTTTTGACATATCTAGTGCAGTATTTCGGATCAGGAGTGGAAAGGGTTCTATGCCGATTTTATTCAGAAAATCCTTAAAATCTAGAGCTAGTGTTTCATATCTTAGTAAGTGCTGCACCCTGACCTTCCCTTCAGCATCGCTAATCCATTCTGCTTGAGATCGATATCGCACGCGATTGAAGTCATGGTACTTGTTGTGCGCGACGTTACGGACGAATAGGTCAAAATCCGGGCCATATACATTCTGACATCCCCATAGCCACAAAGACACCATCCGATCATAGGGGTTCCTTACCACGCTAAACGTATAATAATCCTTTAGATCTTGCGGCGTAATGTCACTGCAAGTGCCCTTATGTTGCCAGCCAGTGTCATCCAATATATGTGAGCCGTAAGCGAGAAAATTTTGGATAGAGTGGTGTTTGCCTTCAAATGTGTAGTTCGGAAACTGACGTTGAAATGACTCTGTTATGGCTGTCCCGGCTGTTTTGGTTATATCAATAAATAGAATGTTCAGATCCGCGTTTTTCATAATGGCTCCCTGCCCTCCGCAAATTCTGAGGGCTTATAACACCAGCATACTGCGGTCGCCGCAACAGAGAAACTGCAATGTGCTTAAGGAGAAGGTTCCGTCAAGGTTTTAATGTAATGAATCATCCCTATCCACGCTAATAGCGCGGTACTGGTACTAAGACTAGCAGGCTGTTGATCTTTACCTAGTCTCGAACGCGCTGACCGTTTGAAGCTGAAATTTTCGGCTCTATTCGATGATTTTAGACCGTTTTCTACCCTTATAGGCGACAAGGGTACCTGTATCCCGCCTTCAAGGCGGACTATCCCTGTAACGCCCTCATTCGGGTCAGGTTCCAACCAATCATCGCCAGCATAAATACACCGTTCACTTTCGATAATCCGCGCACTTTAATCTGTCTGATCAAGCCAATGGATTTGCCGCAGCCGAAGGGCTCTTCCACCCGCTTTCTGCTCCGTTGGCTAACCTTGTAGCTAGCGTGTCGGCCGGTACGGCCAGCGATGGCAGAACCGCCAGCCCGATTATCATTCCTGGCAACATGGGGTTTCACATTCATGGCCCGGCAGTCAGCTACGAAGCCCGCAGTATCATTGTCCCTACCAAAAACCTTGTACGTATTGATTTTCTTGACAATTCTGACGTTCGGCGGGTAGCTTTGCCTGCATGAAAACCATAGTTCTCCCTCTCCTCTCAACCCTTATGGATCTCCTGCGGAGTCGAGCTTCGCTCCAACTCGAGGTACTTGCCCTGCGTCAGCAGTTGTCGCTGGTTGCCGACCGCGATAGGAAACGGCTCAGTTTTCATAAGAGCGAACGCATTTTTTGGGTTTGGCTATATCGTCTGTGGTCCGCCTCTTGATCCCGATGTGCGCAAGCTGATCCGAACGATGTCACGGAACAACATTGGATGGGGTGCACCTCGAATCCATAGCGAATTGAAAATTCTTGGCATCCAGATATCCGAGTCCACTGTTGCAAAGTACATGATTCGGCGCCGTAATCCTCCGTCCCAGACCTGGCGTACGTTCCTTGATAATCATTTAACAGACTTGGTATCGGTAGGCTTCTTCACCGTGCCCACAGCAACATTCCGGATTTTATACGCATTTGTCATTCTGCGTCTCGACCGGAGAGAAATCGTTTACTCTAACGTGACCGGACATCCTACTGCCCAGTGGACAGCACAGCAGCTTGTGGAGGCCTTCCCATTCGACTCCGCTCCACGCTACCTGTTGCGTGACCGGGATAGCATCTATGGTGATCGATTCCGACTTCGAGTGAAAAGCTTCGGCATTGAAGAAGTGCTTACGGCCCCGCGCTCGCCATGGCAAAATCCTTATGTGGAGCGAATAATTGGCAGCATCCGGCGAGAGTGCCTGAATCACGTTATCATCCTAAATGAACGGCATCTGCGGCGGCAGCTGAAATCCTACAGTAACTACTATCATGAGGCGAGAACGCACTTGTCTCTCGATAAGCAGAGCCCAGCACCACGAGCAATTGAACCGTTAGAGCAGGGAAAGGTCGTGGCTATTCCTCATGTCGGTGGTCTTCATCATGAGTACCGACGCGCAGCTTGATTTTCATTTGGCAGCACTGCTGGTCCAGTAGTAAAGCGCCTGTTGTCGGATGATGCGGCGCTCTGGCCGTGGTCGCCAACAATAATTGCGAGAGCTTACGTCACTGTAGATGATCGATACGTCTCCAAGAATAATCGGCTGCTGTTTACAAACATATTTTTTGATGATGTAAAAGAGGATAGAGTTGTTGGTAGGGACAGGTACAGAATGAACGCGCCGCCGAGCGTTACTATCGTCAGTTGGCGCGCAACGGCAGCGACGCAGAAACAGCCTGGCTGGTCACGCGGTTCGCCAATGAGGAACCGTCACATGCCACGGACCTGGAGCGGCTGCTAAAGGACTTCCCGGAGAACGGCGCGCACCTGCGTGAAGAGGACGACGAGCCGCATATGCCATTGTAGTGCTGTGGCCGCCCTGCGGCAATCACGATGGCCGCCTGCCTTTGAGAAGACCCCGCAATCGGTCCAGCAACGTCTCGTGCTTGAAATCTGTAAACTCCCCGGCATCCAGGAAAATGCCATGATCGCGGCAGGATTCATACCAGATGTGTGTCTGTTTCCAGTGAGCGGATTTCTCCATCGGCTTGCGGCAGCGTGGGCAGCGGATATCGCCGTGGTCATCGTATTTACGGCCCTTTCTGGGGCTGCCCGTGTCCAGCACCTCGGCGCCCGGTATCTTCTTCAGGCGCAGGACCTCGTCGCCATCAAACCACAGGCCCTGGCAATGACTGCAGCGATCAATGGCGATGCCCTCATAGCTCACCTCTTCCATACCATGGTTACACTTCGGGCATCTCAAGCTGTGCAACTCCGGGTTGTATTCCATGTGGCCTCCCATGATTTCCGTCAGTATGCCTCATTTCGGGGACGACTTTAACTGCCTCAACCGGAACCTCCGCCGGCAGTTGCGGCCCTGGAACTGAATGCCCGACTTGCTTCCTGGTGGGATATGGGTAGAAACCTCAGAACAACCAGACGTAGCTGGCATACTCGACGCCGGTGATGCGGTGGAAGGTGTTGGGGGATGTGGGTTGGCGACGAGTGCGTCGGGTTTTTGGTGATGTCTGGGGGAGGTGTTAGTGAGAAATCCCCGTTCACCCGGAATATTTAACCCCGTGATTCTATGGGTAAATTATCATTTCGCCAGGCACAGGTCCCGACTCGCTGAAAGATATTGGCGACAGGGGCCGCAACCAACAGGATAGATGTTAGTAAGGTCGTGATCAGGTCCAGGGCCTGATCACTTCATTTCACCAAGTCGGGCCAGTTCGGCGCTTGCTGTTAACTACTCCGACAAAAACTGGATAAACGGTGAGAGGGAAAGAAACAGAATTGTTGCAGCCAGCAGACTGTAAAAGATCACATTCAGTGGTGACTGCTTGAAACGGGAACGAAACGTTTCAGGTGGAGCTTCGATCTTCAGTTCTTCAAAATAGCGCTGACGCTCAAGTTGGTAAGCGTCGATAAGCTCACGCGCCCTGCCCTTGTCGTCCTCGTTGACTAACCACAGGCCTGCGACCGACAAACCCCACCGACCCCCCGATGTCTCATAGCTGTCCAGCGCATTGTCCGACAACAAATCGCGGACATCCTGCGCCTCCTCGTCAGACACGCCATTTAAACGAAAGATCAGTACCGCCATTGTGTCGCTCCAGCCGGCCGGGATGGAATTTGGCCGCCTTCCTGTTTCCCACGGCGTTTAGATATCGCCGAATTTCTCCAGCGCCGCCTGCGCGATCGGTCCGCCCCATTCCTGCACGAAATGGCCCCCGCCTTCGATCATCATGGGCTCGGGACAACCCCTGATAAGCGAGTGCAATTGGCGCATAGCAGGTGGCCCCAAAACCGGGTCAGCATCGCCCAAAACCGAAAAAATCCGGGATGTCGGCAAAACGATCATCGGGTGTACGCAGGGCCTTGATTGTATCGGGCATTGGGAACTCCTTTCAACTATTCCATTCGAATCAGGTCAGTGTAGGTGAGACTTCAATTGCTGCAAGGGCTTTGACAAGTTAAATCGCCGAAATTGGTAGAATCTGCCAATGAATACATACAAACGCCACCGATTCACACCCGACATCATCAGCAGCCCCTGGCAATGACGTCAGATAAATTCTAGCCAGGGCACCATCGATGATCCGTTTGTTTGGATGAACTGGCTACATCGCACCCCCAGCCTGATCCAACCACTCCCCAGACTTCTCAACAACCCCATCCTAAACTTCCCCGGCATTAGGCAACTCCGGGTCACAGACACTTTGCATTATGTCATCCTGAGTCTCATCAGCCATCCCCAAATCCGAATACAACTGATCCAAATCTCTCACCGTCTCACATGCCGCATACAGCTCATACCCGGTATCAGCGACAAGCACCGCCACCCCGATAAACGGAATGGATTCAGCAGGGATAGCAGCAATACTCTTTGCAGAAACAGCCACAAAACAGTGGCCTACAGGTCGTCAATAATTTCTAAAGTTCGATAGTCGGGTATGCCATCAAAAAATTGGTCTAGAGCTTTCTCAAATACAGAGCCCTGGTCTGTCATATGCGCAAATAGTGTCATTGAGGATCGATATTTCAATTCGTCGATATCGCCAAATATTTCGAGTGCAGTTACATCAATGTGAGCTTGTTTCTCTCTGGCCCGAGGTGAGCCGGGGAGGGGCCCCTGGGTGATGGCTAGGGGAGAGGGGGGAACGGCCCAGAGTGGGCCAGAATGGGGGCGAGGGGTGGGAACAGTATGATCGCCAGCGCGAGGCAGGCGAGTAAGAACAGCCGGGCATAGACCAACTTAATTGCAGAAAACTACGGTTACCCTCCAGTGAGCTGTTTCATAGTACACTCGCCGTTCACACCAAAACCGACGTTTGCTGTGACCAATAATGGGAGTGGATGACATGTGGCCAGATCGTAGGCTTCTCGATTTAATCGGTACTGAACTACCGATTATTCAGGCTCCAATGGCAGGGGCAAATGGGTCGGCGATGGCGATCGCCGTAAGCGAGGCGGGCGGTCTCGGCTCATTGCCATGTGCCATGCTCGATGCAGCCAAAGCACGTTCAGAGATCGAGCTCATACGGCGAGGCACGGCCAAGCCGATAAATGCCAACTTCTTCTGCCATATACCGACAAAGCCTGACCCAGAACGCGATGCGGGCTGGAGAGAGCGGTTGGCAGCTTATTATACGGAACTTGGTCTGGATGCATCAGCCATCCCTCCCACCGTCAATCGTGCCCCATTTAACGAGGCAATGTGTGAAATAGTCGAAAAACATAAACCGGAAGTTGTGAGCTTTCATTTCGGGCTACCCAATCAGATGCTCCTTAGCCGTGTGAAGGCGGCTGGCTGTGTGGTGCTCAGTTCTGCGACCACGGTAGAAGAAGCGCGCTGGCTCGAAGCCCATGGCTGCGATGCGATTATCGCGCAAGGGTACGAGGCAGGCGGTCATCGCGGCATGTTTCTCACGGACGATATCGCGGGGCAGCCGGGAACTTTTGCACTAGTACCGCAGGTCGTCGATGTAGTAAAGGTGCCAGTGATCGCAGCGGGCGGGATTGCAGATGGGCGAGGTATCGCGGCGGCTTTCGCTCTTGGCGCGGCAGGCGTTCAAATCGGCACTGCTTATCTTTTCACGCCGGAGTCGTCGATTACGGATTTACACCGCATTGCATTGCGCGATGCCCGAGACGATCAAACTGCATTGACTAACGTGTTTTCCGGCAGGCCAGCACGCGGGCTAGTGAATCGAGTCATGCGGGAGATTGGGCCGATGTCGGATCGGGTACCAGCGTTTCCAACGGCAGGCAGCGCACTGGCGCCTCTGAAAGCAAAAGCGGAGGCGGCAGGGGCCACCGATTTCTCTTCGCTATGGTCTGGACAGGCGGCAAGTCTTGGCCGCGAAATCGGCTGCGGCGATCTGACGCGCCAACTAGCTGCGGATGCCGAGCAGCGGCTCAAAATGCTAGCTTCAATTTAAGTGACCGCACTTTTAGCTTTGTAATATCGAGCTGACTACCAATGTGACTATGTCGTTTTTTGGCACCAAACGATCAGAATTTGGGTCGAATTTAAGTCAAATCTGGTCCGTTATGAGTCGACAACGGAAGTACACCCTCAAAACCCGCTAACGGCCGCTATCGATAATCGCAGACGTTCAGCCTAATAGTTTCACCCTGGCCAAGCCACAGCCGCGCTTTATAGACTCCACCAAAATTCTCCGGCCAGACCTGATCATCACTGTCGAGCTTGAAGGGAGGGTACCATGGCCCAATTTCCAGGCAAAGACCGGCCACCGGTTTCTTTATCGCCACTTTCCACTTGCTGGTTATAGATGCACAGCAACCACCCAACCCGTGGCAATACCATGTACTACATGGGTCTCATGGAAATTTTAGCGGATGACCCTGCAATTGATATTTCAAATAGACGATGAAATACAGGGGCTATTTCTGGGAATAACTCGATGATTATTATGATTTTATCGACATTTCAGGCACATGCATTTTCACGTGCTAAAGCTTCACACAATAGCCACCAGACATACGCCACCCAGTCGGACACTTGCCACCCTTCTCCCTGGGCAGGGCTTCCCTGTCTGAACTGCTGATGCGCTTGCAGTAATTGCCACTGGAGTAGAATCCGGTAGGGCAATCACTGCCGCTTCTCTGGATGATGGTTTTCTATGTTCGTTCTGAAGTTAAGTTGATAGTACCGTCATGTCATATACTACTCTCTAGAGAACGGGCTCAATCACTTTGCCCATTCAGAGGAAAGATGGCTGGAGAGGAGTCCGTCCTATCGCCAGGCATACAATTTAGGCCAGTGAGATTTGGTATTCCATGAGCGAAGTAGATGCGATGACATTATTAGTTAGCCACAGTATTTTCTGGTACGTCGGCGAAGCTGGTATCTTGCTGGAAATGGTGGGCGCCTGGTATATGGTGCAGGCAACATTTCGAGCTCGCCGGCGTGTTCAGGGTATGTTTCGTGGGTGGGACGGGTTTAAGGAAATCCCACGCTTAGTGGAGGTGCTGCAGAACCAGGCAAAAACCGAAATGATCGGATTTTTCCTGCTGGGCACGGGTCTCTTGATGCAGTTCGTTGCTGGTTTTGTAAGCTAGCAGGCAATCACTAAGATGATAACTACCTAAGCTGCAGCTTTTTCCGAATCATCAGTGCTTTCCACTTCATCAGTATTTTCCAATTCGGCCAGCCTGGCCTCAAATTCCTTGACCTTGCGCTGCAGCTCAGCGTTTTCAGCCCTGGATTTATTCAGGGATATTCTCCAGCGAGCACGCGCTCCTCTCTGCTCGCCAGGCCCTTTGGTGAGCATATTGGCCAGGGCATGGGTAGGGTAATGCTCCGGGGCATAGTACTCCATAGATTGCCACTCTGGTGCCAGTAGCTGGTAGCTGGGGCAGCCGGTGGGAGTTGCCCTGATCTGGCGCTATAAGAGACCCCCTTGGAACTCGCGGGGCGATATGTTTGTGGAAACGGAAACGAGTATGGGGAGTAGGGGGGTAGCAAGAAACTCCAGTTATACTCGGCGACCCTGACGACTCGACGCCAGTGATGGGGTGGAAGGGTTTGGGATAGATGCTTGGCGTCGGGTTGGCGAGTGCGTCGGCTTGTTTGGTGTTTCCTTTTGTTCACATCCCGCTTACTACGGAACATCCTGTCTGCTGCCGCGGCACGTGGTCGGTTCACTGATTGTCGGAGCATGGTTACCTGCTGCCTGAGCGCCAGGTTCTCAAGGATCAACTGACGCTGAGATTTGAATAATGAGCCAAGAAATGTGATGAGAAGCGTAAAGATTGACATGTTTGCCATCCTTTATCCGTGGCTAAAAATAGTCAAGTAAATCAGTACGATCTAGTGTTCAGGAGGGACAGGGACAAACATACGCCCATCGTCAGTATGGAAGGCGACCTGTGGGCCATGAATACAATTTCCCCGGGGTGAATGTCTAGACCCTCGTACATCCTGGACTGATAGCGTGCGGTGCGCACCGAATTCTCCCTTCGCCGGGCATTACTGCGACTCAACTCACCGCGGCACGGATAGCGGCGACTGAATCCAGACTTTCCAGGGCGCTGTGCAAACACTGTAGCGAATTCAACACATAGCCCGTCGGCTGCCAGGCGTCCCCCATGGCCAGGGTCACCGCCGCCCCCACCCACACATACGCCGCATGCCACTGGTATTGCCGCCACAATTCCTGCTCCGCGGGTGCGACCACGCCATTGGCCAGCAATTGTTCCCTGTAATAGGCCAGCATGTCCTGCTGATGCGCCTGTTGATCTTCTGGTGACAGGGTCCCGGCCAGGAAATAGCCCACGTCACGCATTGCCGGCCCCCGCGCCACCAGTGCCCAGTCCAGAAACCCTGGGACATCACCATCGAAGAACAGGTTGCCGTCGTGCACGTCGCCGTGAATCAGGGTCGCCGCGCCCTGGTTCCACAAGCGGTGAATCGCATCGGTTTCCTCCAGGTACAACTCGCCCATGGCGGTAAAAACTGCCGGCATATCGGCGCTGTACTGCTGCAAGGCCTGGGTAATAAGTTGCACAGCGATGTCATGTTGCAGCGGCGGTTGCACCCAGGCCAGATCCCGGCTAAAGCGCGGTGACTCCCAGTAGACAGCGTGCAGCCGCGCAAATGCGCCCAGCACCTGGCAAATATAATCGGTAGAATAGCGTGAACTGGCGTTGCGAAACGTGCAGCCACTGTCCTCCAGGTGCTCCAGCAACATGATGTAATTTTCGCCCGAATCATCACTGGCGGCGTGATAGCAGCGCGGCACACGCAATGGCACCTCGGCAGACAACTGCTGGTAGAACAGCACCTCGCGCCGCCCCATGCCGCTGGAGCATACAAAAGCGCGCTGCAGCTCATCCGTGGGCGGCAGTTTTACAAACAGTCGTCGGGGCAGATCCACCGCGTGCGCGTATTCCAGTTCCAGCACGGCACGCCCTGAAGTGCCAGCATGTGCATCCACCACCCTCGCCGAGACAACCGGGGCACCCAATACATGTGCCAACCAATCGCTGGTTATATCGCTCACATTGACCGGTATCTGCAACATTCTCTCACCCCGTATTCACTACCAGGTTTGGCGCCAGGTGGCGCGCCGTAAACAGGTAATTGCCAAAACGCGGCGCATACCAGCAGACACATAAAGCGCCGCGCAGCACCTAGTCGCGCAAGGACATAACATATCCCACCGAGGCATCGGCAGTACCCGCCAGCATACCCCGTATCTGCAATCAGCACTGCCACCACGATAAACGGAATAGATTCAGCCGGAATAGCAGCAATACTCTTCGCAGTTACTCGATTTGTTCAGCTGGCCAGTGGTGGTCGGCATTAATCATGCTGCCACCAGATCAAGACCTTGATTATCATGTACCAGACTCCCCCGATAATCATCGCAGCCACCGACCAGGGTAAGCCCTCGGCAGGCTCAAGCACACCACCATAAGGCAGGAAGAAGCTGAGCAGACCGAACCAGAACAAGAAAGAAGAGATCAATAGTTGGGCCTTGAGGGGCTTGCTTGTGCGCTGGGTGGAGTGAATGGGGGTAGATTTTGCACGTGAACCAAACCATCATATAGAATCGTAAAAACAGTTCATCAATGCCATTGTTCTGGAGCCTGCTAGAAATGGATGCACCTGTGACCGAGAGTACGACAATTAGTGCCGTAACGCCCACACCGCTGACCATAAAGAGCTTGCTAGCTCCGCTGCTCACCCACCCGAAGGTGGCGCAGTTTATCAAGAACGCGGTTTACCTTGGGCTAGTGATCAATTTTGGTTTCTATATTGGGGATGATTATACGGCCTGGAAAGCAGCGCTACCTCCGGGAAGTCCACTGCCAGAGATCATCAAGCTCTTTTCAACATCCATTGATATGTCCGCGTGGATTGGCTTGATAGTGGTGTTCGAGTTGGAAACCTACCTGTTGTCAGACGAATCGTTTACAAAATCGGTCAACCGGACGTTTATCGCGATCAAGCTTGTTTGTTATATCCTGATTTGTTATGCGGCCTATGGGTACACGTCGCTGGCGATGGAGAATTATGAATTCACCCGCCTGGACGGGGTAAGCAGCCCTTGCCAATACGCGGACCAGGGCACCTGGCTGCAGTTGGATGTGAACGACTTCGCCGAAATTGACGCTGTTAACTGCGCAGCACTCTCCGACGATACTTCGTTTTACCGGATAGGCGAGGATCTATCGATCATCAGCGAATCGAGTCTCAATCATGTGCAATGGATGGGCTGGGTTGATATCTGCAATGCCTTCATTTGGTTGATTGTCGTCGTCCTCATCGAATTAGAAGTCTGGTTACAGGGACAGGACCGCTTTTCCAGTAAGCGTCTGGATACTGTTAGGCAACTCAAATCGCTGTTTTACGTGGTGCTAATCGGCAACGGAGTCATCTGGACTCTAACGGGCTACTACGTATATGCGTGGGATGCTTTTTTGTGGATCTTCGGGTTCTGGGCAATCGAGCTGAACCTGGCTGAGTGGGAGCAGGATCGCCTCGAAGAACTCGCAGTGCGGAAGTAAGATGATCGAGACTCTGGATAAAAGCGAGGATACGATTGATGTCGTCAGTGCATTGCTGCGCGACGGTGGTGTTATCGTCGCCAATCAAGTGCAATGTGAGGTAATTGATAATATTTCCAGACAACTGCGACCCCACTTTGATGAGCAGGGGCACAGGTTTGCGAATGACTTCAATGGCTATAAAACCTTGCGGTTGGGCGGCATTTTGGCGCTGTCACGTGCATCGGCCGATTTGATAGCCCACCCTCGGGTAATGGAGGTTGCAGATGCAATACTGAAACCGCACTGCGAAAATTATCGGATTGGCAGTTGCACCGCGATTGAAATCCATCCCGGAGAGGCTGACCAGGAATTGCACCGGGACGACGATTTTTATCCCGTTCGGGTGGCGGGCGTGGAGTTTCAGATCGCAGCCATGTGGGCGCTGGATGATTTCACGCTGGAGAACGGCGCAACCCGTGTTGTTCCGGGTAGTCACGACCTCCGGGAAGTCGCGGATGTGACTGAAGCCGACGTCGAACGGGCGGTAATGGCAAAAGGATCAGTGCTTTTTTATCTCGGTTCGACCATTCACGGAGGCGGTGGCAATCAGTCTCAGCTTCCCCGCCCGGGACTGATCAACACTTACAGCCTGGGCTGGTTGCGCCAGGAGGAGAACCAGTATCTGACCCTTCCCCGCGCTGTTGTCGAAGGCTATCCCGAACACATTCGCAGGTTAATAGGCTACCA
>PVMK01127601.1_pt1 | contig 31513 bp, 34 predicted proteins | sample 1853481 | NCBI WGS metagenome assembly PVMK01 (sample SAMN08533507, study PRJNA380276) | Marine sediment metagenome, whole genome shotgun sequencing project.
TAACGAATATCCGGGTTGGTCTATGGTTGCGTCAGGTTATCAGGGCATCTGGGCTACTGAGAACACGCGTGAAGCGCTGTTTGACGCCATGATGCGCAGGGAGACCTACGGCACGACCGGTCCGCGCATGTGGGTGCGCTTCTTCGGTGGTTGGAACTTCGAAGCAGCGGACGCGCAAGGCCGTCTACCCGCGGACATCGGCTATTTAAAGGGCGTACCGATGGGTGGTGATCTCACCAGCGCGCCGTCAGGCAAGTCACCCACGTTCCTCGTTGCGGCGCTCAAAGACCCGCTGTCAGGCAATCTCGACCGCATCCAGATCGTCAAGGGCTGGGTCGATAGCAGCGGTGAACGTCACGAAAAAGTTTATGACGTCGCCTGGTCCGGCGACCGTAGCCCCGGATCCGACGGCAAGCTGCCGCCGGTGGGCAACACCGTCGATGTCGCCAACGCAACCTGGACCAACTCGATCGGCAGTTCCGAGTTAATCACGGTATGGACCGATCCGGATTTCGATCCAAAACTTCGCGCCGTCTACTACGCCCGTGTAATCGAGATTCCGACGCCGCGCTGGACAGCCTATGAGGCTGTGCGTTTTGGCATCGACATGCCATCGCCAGACGTACCGATGACGACGCAGGAACGCGCTTACACCTCGCCGATCTGGTACACGCCATAAGCTATGGAGAACAGATTATGAACGACATAAACAAAAACTCTGCCGCTTCCATCATTACACTCGTGGTGATCTTGGGACTTGCGTACGCGGTCCTGCGCTATCACATCGTGGGCCCGGTTCCCTGGACAGATTTTCCGTTTTTTATCCTGAACAAAGGAATCTCACTCGCCGCCTTTATCTTGCTGACTTTGAATTTCAGTCTTGGTCCGCTGAAAAACCTGGGTGCCAAAGTCCCCGAAGGCTGGCTCAACGCACGCAAGGCGCTCGGCATGACCGGCTTCCTGTTGGTCCTCATCCATGCCCTGATGAGCTTTCTGCTCTTCAGCCCCTCGGTTTACGGCAAGTTCTTCGAGGCGGATGGCACACTGACGCTGCTTGCCGGTCTCAGCATGCTAGGTGGTGTTCTGGCATTCGTGGTTCTGTGGACCTACAACATGAGCTTCCAGACATTTCTGCGCGAAGACCAGGCGTTCATTCGATTCATCACTTCGCGTAAGTTTCTGCTCACGGCGATGTTGCTGGGCGCAGCACACATATTTTTCATGGGCTACGAGGGTTGGCTCAATCCAGCCGGCTGGCACGGCGGATTACCACCGGTCAGCCTGGTGTCTTTCGCGATTTTTGCCACTGGCTATGTTATTAATTTATTCGGTAGAAAATAGGAGGTACAGAAACGGTGGCAGCAGACGATTTTCAATCCAAATCTGAACCACCCCTGCATATTCTTGCGGTCTGTGGCAGCTTGAACCCGGTCAGCAGAACAAAAATGGCGCTGGCACTGGCGCTCAAGGGTGCCGAGGAATACGGCGCGGATACCAGGCTGATCGATCTTCGGGATTATAAGCTCGTTTTTTACGGCGAAGTTGAGGAAAAGGACTATCCACCGGATGTGTTTCGACTGCGCAAAGAGATCAAGGAATCTGATGGGATCATCTTCGGAACCCCTGAATACCATGGAAGTATGAGCGGCATATTGAAAAATATGCTCGACTTGATGAGTCAGGAGCAATTGGAGGCAAAAATTGCGGGCGTGGTCGGTGTTGCGGGTGGTCACACCGGGGCCATCAATTCCTTAAACACCATGCGCACGGTCGGGCGAAATTTGCACTTTTGGGTGCTACCCCAGGAAGTGTCAGTGGCTGAATCATCAAAGGCCTTCAATGAGGATGGCAGCGTGAATGATGCGGATATTGAACAACGGTTGCTGAATCTAGGCAGGCAAGTGGTCAAGTTCGCGTCCCTGCAGCGAACGGTTAGGCACACTGACTTTATGAAGATGTGGGAAGGACTGCCAACTTGGTAACCACAAAAGTAAATTGCGCTCTGCGGGAGTTTTGCGTGAATCAGTTGTGCACAGTTGTGCAGTGTTGTGCATAAGTGGCAACGGACGTCCCGGCAAGTGGTTGAAAAATAGGCCGTTTATTTACGCTGTTTCGGACTTTTAATCCGATGGTCGTAGGTTCGAATCCTACACGGCCCAGGTCCATCTCTTTCAGGGTCCTAACTGGAGACATGGTTTACACCTTATTCCAGACAAATCTTTATATTGGCCCCACGACCAGGCTTACTCTGGCACTTGACTCTGACCCCATAATTTATCCCTCGTTGATGCCTTGACCCGACGAAAGCGTACCTTGTTGTGGTGGAATTCCTATAAGCTATCAGCTTTTTGCGCGAAGAGTGGTGAAATCACGATGTGGAAGTTGTACACAGATATTGTTCGACGGGTTTGTTTTATCACGCTAATCCTCCTTGTCTGCCCTCTCGCCGCCGCGCAGGATGACGCTCAACTCAATCAATCAAACCGGCCCAAAATAGGTCTCGTCCTGTCCGGCGGCGGTGCGCGCGGAACGGCTCACATTGGTGTGTTGAAAGTGTTGGAAGAGAACCACATCCCGATAGACATGATTTCGGGCACCAGCTTTGGCTCCATTGTTGGCGGATTATATGCTGCTGGGTATTCTGCAGATGATTTGCAGGACATCCTGGAAAACATCGACTGGAAGGAATCCCTGTCAGGGCGAGCACCCAGAGAAGAGCGCTCATTCAGGCGCAAACAAGATGACAATGGGTTTCTGATCAGATTCAAGCTGGGCATAAAGGATGGAAAACTCAAACTGCCGGGCGGACTGATTACACCCAATAATCTGCGATTAACCCTGCAGGACCTGATTAATGAGCGTACCAATGTGGAAGATTTTGACGAACTCCCCATTCCATTTCGAGCGGTTGCCACTGATCTCGGGACGGGCAACGCATTTGTGCTGGAAGAGGGAAATCTGGCCTCAGCGATGATTGCCAGCATGGCGATCCCCGCCCTGTTTCCACCGATTGAGTACGATGGTCACCTGCTGGTCGATGGCGGCGTCACCAACAATGTGCCGGTTGATGTGGTGCGTTCGATGGGAGCCGACATCGTTATCGTTGTCGATATCAGCACACCGATGATGAGCACAGATGAGATCAAGTCGTTTACAAATGTCATTGATCAATTGGTATTGATGATGACCAGCAAGAATGCGGCGGCTCAACTGGCCACCCTGACTGATCAGGATATCCTGATTAGGCCTGAACTTGATGATATTGGTTTTGTCGATTTTGAGCGCTCAATGGAAGCGATACCCAGAGGCGAGACAGCGACGCAGATGGCATTACCCAAATTGCACGCATTCAGTCTTTCGCAGCCAGCCTGGATCGCCCATCTCAACGCCAGGAATACAGGTAAGAAACAACAACCAGTCATCGACTTTATCCACATCGTTAACGATTCGAAAATCTCTGATGAGGTAATAAGAGCCCGACTTTCATTAAAACCTGGCCAAAGATTTGATGAGGTCAGTATGTCAGACGACTTGTCAGAAATATTTGGTCTTGAACTGTTTGAAGAGGTCAGCTACAGGATTATTGAGGAGGATGACCAGACTGGTGTAGAAGTGCTGGCAAAACGAAGTGAAAGCGGCCACAAGTACTTTCGTTTCGGACTCGCTATACAGGACGATTTTAATGGTGAAAGCGACTACCGGATATCCGCCGCGTTTACCAACCTGGCGGTTAATAAAATCGGTGGCGAGATCGAGGCAAGAATCGCACTAGGCGATGAACAGGGCGTGTTCGCCGAGTTTTATCAACCGGTTGATGCCGCTCAGCGTTACTATCTGTTTGCCAACGCGGGGTATGGGACGACCAATACCAATATCTTTGATGATGACAGGATTTTGGCACAGGCAAGAATTTCAGAAACCCGGGGGCAAATCGGTGCAGGCATCAATTTCGGCAACTGGGGAACACTGTATGGTGCGTTGCAACGTTCTACCGGTAAAGTCAAAGACCGAATCGGGCTTCCGGCCGATACCAGCATTCCTTTTGACGACACTGCTTTCGTCACAGAATTCCTGATAGATACACTGGACAATGTCAAATTCCCTCACCGGGGCGTGTTATTTACTACCACCTACGTAAACAGCACATCCTGGCTGGGTGGAGACAACGATATCGATACCCTCCAGATCGGTGGCTACCATCCAGTCACCTGGGGTCGAAATACACTGGGTTTCATATATCGTTTTGCGACGGTGAATAATGAATCACCCAGTGACAGGGGATTGTTTCAACTGGGTGGATTTACCAATATGACCGCCTACCAGCCCGGACAATTATCGGGCAATCATGGTGGCACGCTCGGAGCCATGTATTATTACCGGCTCGGCGGGATGCGGTTGCTGACCCAGACACCGTTCTACGTGGGCGGGGTTCTGGAAGCCGGCAATGGCTGGAATCAACGTTCCGACATGAGCTTTCACGACCTGCATACCAGCGCCAGTATTTTCATTGGTGCAGATACATTTTTGGGACCCATTTACCTGGGATATGGCGTGGGTGATGATGGCAATTCAGCAGCCTTCCTGTACATTGGCCAGTTATTTTAATTCGGTTAAATTAATGCGCTTCAGAACGGCAAATCACACATGGAAATCATGACTCAACCCCATGGCTCTTACGCGCCTCTTCACGTCGAGTCCGTTGCTGAAGCGTTAACCGATAGGCGATGTAGTTTCGTATCTCGCAGGTTTGGACTTTGCGTGAATTTTGCGTGAATCAGTTGTGCATGGTTGTGCACAGTCGTGCATTGTGCTCCGTCGTCGATAGTCGGACAAACCGAGGGGTTTGAATAAGAGAGACTTTTGGCTACTTTCACAGAAAATCCCGATGGCCGGAATGGGTCGAGGGCGGTCGTTGGTGGTTCAGACGGGCCTACTTCTGCTTCAGAGCGCAAAGCAGCTATCCGGTAATCCCAAATTCTAACGGCCTGGAGTTCTCAAATCGCCCACAAGTCGCCATTCGGCGGTGTGGGTGTAACTGTAGCGGCCTGTTATTGGGTCTCTCATGGGACTGAGCCACTCAGGTTCTACAATGACCGCTTTGCACTCTGTAACATGTTCATCAATATTGGCAGTGATTTAGCTATACTGCTTTTCGACGTAACGCAAGAAACAGCGGTTTTTAAACCAGTCACTCGGTCCGGAGGGCATCAATGGTTAAGAGACAAAGTGAAATATTAGGGATACTCGTATTACTGGTTCTCATAGTCACCTCAGTCAGTTGCAGACAAGAAACCCTGCCGCTGGGTGAATCGTCTTCTATCGAAGCAACGCAGCCCAATATCTTGTTGATCGTCGCCGACGACCTTGGATATTCGGACATCGGCTCCTTCGGTGGGGAGATAGCGACACCGACTTTGGATCGGCTGGCGAAAGAAGGATTACGCCTGTCCAACTTCCATGTGCTTCCCAGTTGCTCACCCACTCGCTCAGTCCTGCTGTCCGGCACGGATAACCACGTTGCAGGCATCGGGACAATGGGGGAATTGCTGACACCCGAAATGGCAGGACAACCAGGCTACGAGGGGTATCTCAATTTCCAAGTCGCGAGTCTGCCGGAAGTCCTGAAAGCAGGTGGGTATCACACCTATATGGTGGGAAAGTGGCATCTTGGACATGAGGAGGACACCACTCCTCACGCCAGAGGCTTTGATGAGACATTCGCGCTGTTGCCTGGCGGTGGCAGTCACTGGGGTGACATGAAACCGTTATCTCCACCACAAACCATGGTCTACAGCCGTAATGGTAAAGAGGTGGAATCACTGCCCGATGATTTCTATTCCACCACTTACTACACCGACGAACTGTTGAAGTTCATCGAGCAGAATAAGCGAGATGGCAAGCCATTCTTCGCCTTCCTGTCATACACAGCGCCACACGATCCCCTGCATGCCCCAAAGACGTACATCGACAAATACAAGGGCAAGTACGATGGGGGCTGGGAAGTGTTGAGTGAGCAGAGACTGCAAAGTCTGAAGGAACTCGGAATTGTTCATGGGGACGCGAAATCGTTTCCACCCCTGGCATCGGTAAAAACCTGGAATGAGATGCCCGAAGAGGAAAGAGCGGCAGCGTCCCGCGATATGGAAGTCTACGCCGCGATGATCGACTACATGGATGTGCAAATTGCGCGGGTGTTCGACTACCTGAAGGAGATCGGTGAGTACGACAATACGATGATCATCTTCCTCTCGGACAATGGCGCAAACGGCCATCTGCCAACCGCCTACCCGGGGCAAACCGAAGAATACCTGGGCTCGTTCGATAACAGTTTGGAGAACCGGGGTCAAATCAACTCTTTCATTGAGACGGGGCCAGGCTGGACCCAGGCCAGCATGGCTCCCAGCCGGCTGTTCAAGGCCTTTCCGGCCGAAGGCGGTATCAGAGCGCCATTAATAGTTAAACTCCCGGGAGCGATGCCTAATGCAGGCAAGATTAATCACTCGTTCTTCCACGTACGAGATATCATGCCGACCATCCTTAATGTCGCCGGGGTCGAGTTTACTCCAGAGATTAACGGTCGCTCTGTCGTTGCAATGCAGGGTAGTTCCGTGGCCGATTTCATTTCAGGGAACGTCAAGACGCCCTACTCGGGGGCAGGCCAGGTTGGCTATGAACTCTTCGGTATGAAAGCCTTCTTCGACGGTGACTGGAAGATCCTGTGGATGCCGCCACCGTTCGGGACTGGAGACTGGCAACTGTACAACCTGAGAGAAGATCCAGGAGAGATAGTTGATTTGAGCGATCAGCACTCAGAATGGCTTGTGAAGATGATTGCCCAGTGGGAGCGATACAAGGAGGAGAACGGAGTACTCGACATCTCATATGCTTTGTCAGGAGATGAATGATTACAAATGAAGCCTCGATGTCCGCTCGGCGTATGTGAGTATCTGGTGTGTATCAATTTCCGCTGTGGGTTGTGGATTCAACCAGTCGACAGCAGAGAAAAGCCCCCGATCTGGCTTGATTCCGGTTTTGAGCAGAAAGCGGTCATTGATTTAAATACAATCTGACATTGTTTGTCTGGTCAGATGTCGACTAATACAACTTAAGCGGTTTTAAAAATCAGTGAACCTGGCTTTCCATCAGGATCAGCATCATCAGGATTTCGTTGGTGCGCATCCTGGCCTGTTCATCAAAGTTGGTACCCGTCAGGGCATTCATGATTTCCGCTGAATCAACCCGGCGCTGGACCAGTTCCGGATCAATTTCATCATCGAACATGCGTTGGTAGGCATCCAGCCGGCCACCCAGATCGATGATGGCCCTGGTCGGTAATCCTGGCCAGCTCCTCCTGGAAAATATTGTATTCCATCATGTTTCTCAGGTGAACGGTCTGGTTCCGGAATACCTTCAGCTGCTCTGCGGCCTGTGATTGTTCCCCCGCTTCGGAATACTCGATGGCGTCCGCTATTGCGTTTCGAATGATGATTGCATCCTCAGCGATTTCGTTCACATCCACGATGCTGATAAGAACAGGATTGGACCGGGTTATTTCCGCCAGTTCAAGCTGGATTTCCTGACTGTTGTCACGGGCTGTAAACAAACATCTGCGCTGCGCTGGCCAGCATGGTTTTCCTGGTCTACAATCCGCGCCAGTGGCGTCTGAAAATCATCCAACTGCAATAGTGAAGCCGGCCGATCCGGAACCGCTTCACGGTTGCCATTGTCATCTTCAGCCTGAATCAACTCCAGTAACCCGGGCTCTACTCCACCGGATACCAGCAACAGCAGGCTCAATTGGCGATATCTCTCACCGGGAGGCAACTCGGCAACCGATTCAGGATCATCGCTCGTCACGGCCACTGATGGCCACGACGCCACCAAGCCGATTACCACCAATCCTGTTTTTAACCAGTTTTTCATTCGCCTGCTCACGGGATTTCTCAGAACGCCAGTGATTGCAACTCGCTTTGCGTTCCCTTTTCCGACATCGAGACCGGCTCTGAATTCCCTGACTCTTGATTTCCGGCCAGGCTCCTCTATCTTCACGGTCCCATCGGGTAAACCGTTGCGGAAATTTCCCTCGTAATAGGTGGCGCCAATTCTATTTGCCGCCCGGACGATCATCCCGCCCGTCCCCGAAGCCAAACCGTCCTGTGCTGTTCCGAGGTACTCCACGTAGCTGCCCGAACCGCTCTTTACCACTCCGTAACCACGCGCTGATGCCAGGCCGCCTGTGCAGCTTCCATACCACCGTCCGGACTGGCTGAAGGACGGGTGTTTGAAAACACAGCGGTCAGTGACATCGGCCTGCAGGGACCTGACTCTGGCCTGATACAGTGACAGGGTCTTGTTCCTGAACTCCGCAAACCCGATGGCGGTAATTTTCTCTTTGGATTCCAGCCACTCCATCTGCACTGACATTTGCCTCTCCAGCGCAGGTGCGATCAAGGTCAGAAAATGCTCCGCCATCTCCGCAGACTCCCTTTGCGTCTTGAAGGTCGAACTCATGGCCCACAGAGAACCCAGCATGAATACACCGGCAAAATTCTGCAAAATTGCGGCGCCCGCCGCACCGGAAAGCGTTGCACCGTAAACCGAGCCAACCAGGGCCAGTGCAGCCACAGCCGTGGTGACATTCTGCCTGCGGGCTTCGGTACGCCGTTTCTCCAGCAGCTTGTATTCACCCTCGATCATCTGGCGCATCTTGCATGCCGTAGTCACCCGTATAAGTGCCCTCATACAGGCCGAGAGACTGGGATGCCAGAAATTTCCTCTCGGCTTCGATCAGTGCTTCCGCCAGTTGGAGGCGTGCACGAACACTTTCGCCGCCGGATTGCGCCAGAAAAGCAACGGCCAGTTCAGGGTCAAATCTTGCCAGCGCTTTCTGCCGGGCAAAAAAGGTTGCCTTGTCGTGATTCACGGAATTAAGCATTTGCTTGATCCCGGTTCGCAGCGCCTTTCACAAAACTCTCTGCAAATGGGTCCAGCATCCAGTCTTCCGCCAGGTTTTCGAGCAGCAGACCGTCCATCTGGATTTTCTCAACGGGATAATCTTCCACCGCGATGACGTCACCATTTGTGCCCCCCACTCCTTTGAGCGGAATGTTCTGCCGGCCCCTGCTCCGGGAATTCAGAAAAGCAATGAAGTCCAGCGGCCTTTGATAAGCAACCCCGGTTTGTTCCACTTTGCTTTCAACCTCTTTGCGGGCCTGCATCGAAGATTGCTCCCAGGCGGCCTGCACGAGGGGATCACTTGAGAGCCACAGACCATTGGTCGGAGGCCTTACCCACCGATTGCTGTGCATCACGAACAAGGGAGTTACCAGGTCACCGAAGGTTACCGGCGGTGAGTCCATCATCTCATCCGTGTCCGGATAGGAATAGACATTGAAATCAATGGTAACAACACTTGGAATCTGCTCTGTCGCAAGTATGGGCCGGCTGTAGAGCCCCCTTTCCCTGTCCCACATGATGATGTGAGGCGAAAGCAAAACGGTATCCGGCGGCAATTCCTTTTGTAATTCGCGATACAAAGTCATCACGAAATAATTGGATTTGGCGATGACTGATTTTGCAATCCGGGTGGTTGCCTTTTTTGTGCGATTGGCCGGCGGCACCTCACCCCCGATAGCGTTTATCGAAAAAGCATGGAAATAGGATTGCTCGGCATCGGCGTGAATGATGGCCGGGTAACGAATTACGACCATTGCGTCAGCCTTTGACAGGCTGAAGTCGGTCACCGAAACATTTTCCTCGTGCTGGTACACGGAAGTCTTCTTTCCGCGTGCTGTACCTGCGCACGCCGAAATCAGAACGGTCGCAAACAGTAAAACGATCCATGAATTGAAACGGAACGTTGAGTCCACCATTACTCCTGGTTCAGCTTAAGATTTGCAAAAGGTTGTGAATTATTCCGCATTGGAGAGAGATATGGAAATAAAATCTCTTTTCCAGGTTTAGAAGCGGAGGCGCTGCAAGCGGCTTTCTTCCGCCGATCCGCGATCCGACCCGGCCCGAAACTCCCTGACCCTGGGTTTCCTGCCGGGTTCCTCGACCCGGACCACGCCGTTCGGAAGCCCCTCTGTGAAATCTCCCTCGTAATAGATCGCCCCGATTTCATTTGGTGAACGGAAAATCATCGCACCCGTCCCGGAAGCCATACCGGATTCGGCCGACCCCACGTACTCAATGCTGGTCCCATTTTCGTCGCGGATCAGTCCATAACCACTGCCCGAGGCCAGCCCGCCAAAACAAGCGCCAAACCAACGCCCGGGCACAGCCATGTCAGGGTGAGAGAATTTACAAGGCCGGTACGAGTCCTGCTCCAATGAGCGGACGCTATCCTGGTACAGCGCCAGGGTTTTTTCACGGAATTCAGAAAAATCGTGCGCCGTGATTTCCTGTTTGGAATCCAGCCATTCCAGTTGCACCGAAACCTGGCGGTTGATGGCGGGCGCCATCTGGATAAGGAAGTTTTCGCCAATGATCTTTGACTCAGCATGGGTGCTCATGGCCGTATTCACGGCCCACAGTGAAGACAGCATCATGACATTGCTCATTGTCCTTGATTGGAAAAAATTGCTGCTGTCGGTGTTTGATCCCAAATAAACGGATCCGGCCATGGCCAGAACTGCAAGTGCGGTACTCAGGTTCTGGGTCCGGGCCAGGCTGCGCCTGTCCTCGAGCAGACGGTACTCCGCGGCGATCATTTGCCTCATCTGGTCGCCATAGACTCCTTCATAGGCTCCCTCATAAAGGCTGGCAGACTGTGCCGCCAAGAATTTCCGTTCGGCTTCCAGTAATGTTTCAGCCATCTGCAAGCGGACACGCACACTCTCATCCCCGGACCGGGTCAGGAAGGCCGTTGCCAACTCGGGATCAAACCGCGCCAGGGACTGCTGGCGGGGAAAAAACGTCGCACGGTCGTGGTTGACCTTGTTGAGCGCGGTGACAATGCGGGTTGATGCGCCTTTGACGAAATCCTCGGCGAAGGGATCAACCGAATGGTCGCTGGCAAGTCTGGCCACCACGTCCCCATCCATCCTGATTTTTTCAACAGGATATTGCTCAACCGCGATTACGTCACTGCGCGCCTGACCAGTGCTTTTCAGTGGAATGTCCGGGATCTTCTCCGGGCCGAAGCGCAGGAAACTGATAAAGTCCAGTGGTCGGTGATATCCAGGGATGGTATCTTCCAACCTGCTGTCGAACTGTGCTTCTTCCTCCAATTCTGACTGTTTCCACGCCGTATTCAATAAAGGTGTGCTGGACAGCAACAGGCCTTGAGTTGAAGGCCTCAGCCAGTAGTTGGCATGCACCACGAACAAGGGGGTCACAATATCTCCCATCGTCAGCGGCTCTGAATCCATGATCTTGCCGGGATCGGGATGCGAGTACACGTTGAAATCAATGGTGACAACGCTGGGAATTTCTTCAGTGGCCAGCAGCGGCCGGCTGCTCAATTGCTGATTGTCATCGAATGTCACCAGGTGCGGAGACAACAGGACTGAGTTCGCCGGAAGCTCCTGCTTCAATTGCTTGTACAGAGACATGGCGTAGTAATTGGACTTGGCGATGACAGACTGGGCTATCTGATTGGTATCACGACGTGTTTGAACGTCTGACTGGTACGCAGCTCCGATGGCATTCTGTTCAAAAGCCCGGTAATAAGCCTGGACCGCGTCTTCATCCAGGATGGCCGGATAACGGATGATTACCATGGCGTCAGCCGTGGATTTGCTGTTATCTGCAATGGCCAGGGTCTGATCGTAATTGAAAACTGAGGAGCTTTTCCCCCTCGCGGTGCCGGCGCAACCTGATATCAATAACGATGCAAGTATCAATGCAAGACCGCAGACAAAAACGCCCAGGTGCTTCATATCTCTTTTTCGGTTAATAGCCATCCTGATCCGGAACGCGTTTTTATTCACGTGATAGTGAAAACCCAAATCGATGCAGTGGGAACATATTCTACAACGCTGAGGCACGCCAGTGGATGAAACACTGCCTTAACTGTGAATTCCAGCAAAGTTGTTGCCCTGTTTGTTGTGCTACTTGCGGGCGCGCCCGTTCGGAGCAAGAGGCCTTCTTCCAGGACACGGCATAAACCCTTCCCTGGGGCCTCCTCTTGCAACATCCGTGTTGCAAAGGGTCCTGGAAGAAGGCCTCTTACTCCGAAAGGGCTTGTGTCAGCCTGGGAGTCAGAATCACCTGGCGGACTCGAATGTATGAAATCCAATGCTTACGCCGATAGAGGGGCCCAAAACCTTTTACAGCGGCTCAAACCGGGCCTGGAAAAACCTGAGGTACTCGGGTTCATAGGTCATTTTCAGACCGTGAATCGACTCGCGGCGTGCGTAGAGATCAATGACTGATTCGGCCACCACGTCCAGATGGGCCTGGGTATAAACCCGGCGCGGCAAAGTAAGCCGCACCAGTTCCAGCGCCGGTCTGCGATTCTGGCCCGTTTCCGGGTCACGGCCGGCAGAAACGTTACCCCGTTCCATGGTGCGAATTCCGGCCTCCAGGTACAATTCGGCTGCCAACGCCTGCGCCGGATAGTCGTCCTGGTCCACGTGGGGCAGGAACTCCCTGGCATTGAGGAAAATGGCGTGTGATCCGATGGGATTCACGATGGGAACACCCGCATCACGCAGCTTGTTGCCCAGGTAACGAACCTGGCCAATCCGGGCGGACTGGTGCTCTTCCATAACGGCTTCACGCATGCCTATCGCCATCGCTTCCATATCCCGCCCGGCCAGTCCACCGTAGGTATGCAGGCCTTCGTAAACCACCACCATGTTCTGCGCCTTGATGAACAACTCCTTGTCGTTACAGGCGAAGAACCCGCCGATATTGACCAGCAGGTCTTTCTTGGCCGACATGGTGCAGCCATCCGTCAGGTCACAAATCTCACGCAAAATAACGCGCAGTGACTTATCGCGATAACCCTCTTCCCGTTCCCTGATGAACCAGGCATTCTCGATGGTGCGCGTAGCATCCAGCATGATTGGAATGTCATGTTTTCTACAGTATTCATGTAGTTCGCGTAAGTTCTTCATGGAAAATGGCTGACCACCGGCCATGTTCACATTGCCTTCCAGGCTGATGTAGGGCACGTGGTCCGCACCGACTTTCTGTACCAGGCGGTCGAGCTTCTCCATGTCGACATTTCCTTTGAAGGGATGCCGGCTGTCCGGGTCGTGCGCCTGGTCGATAATGACATCGACGAAGTTACCGCCTGCCAGTTCCTGGTGCAGGCGCGTGGTGGTGAAATACATGTTACCCGGCACGAAATCACCCGGTTTGATCATGATCCTGGACATCAGGTGTTCAGCGCCGCGGCCCTGGTGCGTCGGTATCAGGTACTTGTATCCGTAGTATTCGCGAACAGCGTCCTGCAGATGATAGAAGTTATCGCTGCCCGCATAGGCTTCATCGCCCATCATCAGGCCGGCCCACTGACGGTCACTCATCGCCGAAGTACCGGAATCCGTCAGCAGGTCTATATAGACATCCCTGCTGCGGAGCAGAAAAGTGTTGTAGCCTGCTTCGCGGATGGCTTGTTCACGTTCTTCGCGGGTGGTCACCCTCAAAAGTTCGACCATTTTGATTTTGTAGGGCTCGGCCCAGCTGTGGTGAGGTGTATGTTGAATTTCCATGATTAGTCCGGATGAGTTGTGTGCGATTAAAAGCCTGAATTACTTTAAAATATTATCTCCAAAATCACGAAAATATGTGTTTCTAAAGGATGGCTATTTCCTATATAAAGAATTATATGTTCCGTAAATAGTATATTTACGAATCATTTGTTCTATCTTAGAAAACCAGGAATTTTGCACGATTGCGCCAGTTAGACAGCACATTTTCAGCTGCCGGGGCGTAGCCTTGATACGGCCCTATTTTTGGTATACCCGGGGCAAGCGTCCGGTCAATCCGGCGAGTAATTCGTAACCAATCGTTCCGGCGCTGGACGCTACTTCGTTGACGCTCAGATTCTTTCCCCAAAGCTCGACTGAATCGCCGATCCCGGCTCCGTGATGATCCGTCAGGTCGACTGAAATCATGTCCATGGAGACCCGGCCCGCCAGCGGTGCGCGCGCGCCGTTCACCAGCACCGGGGTGCCGCCGGGTGCGTGCCTCGGATAGCCGTCACCATATCCGATTGCGATGATGCCGACTTTTGACTGCCTTTGGGCTACCCAGTCGAGACCATACCCTACCCCTTCGCCGGGTGCGACTTCCCGGATGGCGATAATTTCTGACGCCAGGGTCATGGCCGGAACCAGTCCATCATTGTTTCCCCCGGCCACTGCAAACGGGCTGTTGCCATAGAGCATGTACCCGGGCCGGTTCCAGTCGGCGAGGGCCTCCGGCCAGGCCATGATCGCAGCTGAATTTGCGATGCTCAGGGGAAGCTTGTGTTTTGCGGCAAAGGAGCTGAGTCTGTTCACCTGCTGTTTCGTCACCGGGCTGGCAAGGTCATCGGCACAGGCCAGTTGAGTACACAGGACGAGATCCGGCTGAATATTGCCGGACGAAGACAGGGCATTGCAGGCGCTTTCAACTTCATCCGGTTGCAATCCAAGGCGGTGCATACCCGTTTCAACTTTGAGCCATGCCTTGACCGGCCGGGCGGATTTTGAAGAAAGCACCCGGTCAATTTGTTGATGATTGTTCAACATCAACCAGAAATCCCTGGCGGCTGCCTCGGCGACATCTTCATCACCCAGGGTACCCTGCAGGATCAGGATCGGCCGGGTGATGCCCGCGTCGCGTAATTGCACCGCTTCTTCAAAAAATGCGACAGCGAACGCCGGGGCCTCATCTTGCAGCGCCCGCGCAACTTCTACCGCCCCGTGGCCATAAGCATTGGCTTTGATCACGGCAAGATTTTTTGAAGCTGGTGCGAGCCGGCAAACGGTTCTGAAGTTTTCCGAGATGGCATTCAGCCGGACAATTGCTGATGTAGGGCGCATATAATCCAAGTATACAGATGATTGATCGGGGCACGAATTTTTGTATCATATCGTTCTACACCAGGCACGAGGCCCGGCATTCACCCGGTAAAAACGGAGAGTTTGATGAAAATTGAGAGTTATGTAAACGGCGCCTGGACGCCGGGCCAGGGCACAGGAGTAGAGGTCCGTAACGCCATTAACGGCGACCCGGTCGGCATCGTCGACAGTGGTGGCATTGATTTCGCTGAGGTGCTCCGCCATGGCCGGAATGCCGGCGGCAAGGCGCTTCGCGCCATGACCATCCACGACCGGGCAAATATGCTCAAGGCCCTGGCCAAATACCTGCTGGGAAAAAAAGAGAAGCTCTATGAAATCTCGGCAATGACCGGCGCCACCCGCGCCGACAGCTGGGTCGATATCGAGGGTGGAATCGGCACCGTGTTCAGTTACTCCGGCATCGCACGCCGGGAACTGCCCAATGAAACCTTCTGCGTCGAGGGCGAGGTGGAACGGCTGTCGGTAAATGGCACATTTCGTGGGCCGCCATATACTGGTTCCAAAAGAAGGCGTCTCGGTCCATATCAACGCCTTCAACTTCCCCTGCTGGGGCATGCTGGAAAAGATAGCGCCCAGCCTGATCGCCGGCGTGCCCGTGGTGGTGAAACCGGCAACCGTGTCGTCCTATCTCACCGAAGCCATGGTCCGGGAAATCATTGATTCAGGCATCATGCCCGAAGGTTCGATCCAGTTGATCTGTGGTGGCGTAGGCGATCTTTTCGAACATCTCACCGAACAGGACGTGGTGACCTTTACCGGCTCTGCAACGACCGGCAGAATGCTCAAGTCACATCCCAATATCCTGGAAAACAGCATCCCCTTCAACATGGAAGCAGACTCCCTGAATTATTCGATCCTGGGTGCAGACGTCACGCCCGACACCCCCGAATTCAATCTGTTCATCAAGGGCGTGGCACAGGAAATGACCGTCAAAGCCGGCCAGAAATGCACCGCCATCCGGCGCGCCATCGTACCGAGGAATCAAGTTGACGCCGTGACCGCAGCGCTGAAAGCCCGGCTGGACAAGGCGGTCATGGGTGATCCGGCTGTCGAGGGTGTGCGCATGGGCTCCCTGGTGGGTACAGATCAGTGCGAGGACGTATGGAAAAGCGTGGAAGCACTGGCCCAAACCTGCGACGTTTTGCACGGGGGCAGCCGGGATTTCGAAGTGGTCGGGGCGGATCCGGAAAAAGGCGCCTTCTTCCCTGCTACCCTGCTCTACTGCGACGACCCGTTTGCAAGCGAAGTGCCGCATAGCGTGGAGGCCTTCGGCCCGGTCAGCACCCTGATGCCCTATGGCGATACAGAGGAGGCCATCGAACTGGCCAAGCTCGGCCGCGGCAGCCTGGTCGGATCCCTGGTCACGGCCGATGACGAGGAGGCGGCCCGCATTGTACTGGGCACTGCCGCTTACCATGGCCGTATTCTCGTGTTGAACAGCGACTGCGCAGCCGAATCCACCGGTCACGGATCGCCCCTGGCGCCGCTGGTACACGGTGGACCCGGCCGCGCTGGTGGCGGCGAAGAGCTGGGCGGCAGCCGCGCCATCAAGCACTACATGCAGCGCACAGCCATACAGGGCTCACCCACCACCCTGACGGCGATCACCCGCCAGTACACGGCCGGATCAAAGCCAATCATCGATCTGGTTCACCCGTTCCGTAAATACTTCGAGGATTTGCAGATCGGCGAGACGCTGATCACCCACCGGCGCACGGTCACCGAGGCTGACATCGTCAACTTTGGCTGCATTTCCGGAGACCATTTCTACGCACACTTTGATGAAATTGCCGCGAAGGATTCCCTGTTTGGCAAGCGCGTGGCACATGGCTATTTCGTGATCTCGGCCGCTGCCGGAATGTTCGTCGATCCGGCGCCAGGCCCGGTACTGGCCAACTACGGCCTGGAAAACCTGCGTTTCATCGAGCCGGTCGGAATCGGCGACACCATCCAGGTGCGCCTGACCGCCAAACAAAAGATCTACAAGGAGAAACGCCCCGAAGATGACAAGGCCACCGGTGTGGTCGTGTGGGACGTGGAAGTTACCAATCAGAATGACGATCCGGTGGCGGTATACGACATCCTGACGCTGGTGGAACGACGGGAAGATTAAAGCAAAAAAGCTTTAAAAAAAGAGGGGGCAAACGCCCCCTCCAAGAGGTCTATGGCAACACTGAGAAGGAGACTCATGAGGAGATGCAGTTGCCATAGTTAGTGCTCGGTTAATTATTCAGCGCGTATGGCGGGGTCGAAAAAGCGCCACACTTGCTGTCCTTCTTTCTCTATTGAAAATTCAAAGTCATACACGGACCAGCGCATCATCAATCCCTGGAAAAGCGCGATCAGGTACCTGGCCGTATCTTTGCTTACAAGGTCGCTGCGGAACAATCCTGCCTCCACCCCGTCCACAAGCATTTTTTCGATACGGGACGTAAATCGTGACATGGCCTGCTGAATCACGCGTTTCAATTCGCTGGATTCCAGGTGCAGGCGGTCGGAAAACAGCAGTCTTGGCAAGCCCTTGTTAGCACTGAAAAACAGGAACTGGGCCTCGACCAGGCACCGCAAGCGCTGATCCACCGGTTTACTGCTCTCGAACCAGGGCTCGAGATTGGCCATCATCCGCTGAACGACGTGCTGCAGTGCAGCCGCAAAGATTTCGTCACGACTCTTGAAATGTCTGAACACAGTTGCATGGGCGATGCCGACCTTGTCTGCAATGGCCTGGGTCGTTACACGCGCGACACCCTGACTGGAGGCCAACTCAAGGGTGGCCTCGATAATTTCCAGTTTCCTTTGTTCGCCCGTTTTGCGCATGAATTTTGTAAGTGAGTAGTTACTTACATAGTTTAAAGAATTTCACTTTCCTGTCAAGAGAAACCGGGCGAATTTTGCAATTCAGGTATGGAAACAATCGCCCTTCTGCCGCACAATCATAAAGATGAAGGAAGAAGCAAAAAATAGAGAGTTGACAGACACGGCTCCAGCTCAACACACCGGCGTTATGGATCACGCCAGGGAACTGGTGACCATTGTCTATGAAGCAGCACCAGGCGAATACGACAGATTACTCAAGGTACCGCGAGTACGCGAGGCCATTGCGGCAACAAACAATTTCAATTATGGCAAGGTGTTTGCCTTTGCAGAATACGTGGTATTCCGCAAAGAATTTAAAGTCAGATTTCCAGATGCAAGTTCAAAATCCTGCATCAATGCGTTCTGCAGGCTGTTCCTCAAGAACGACATATCGATCACCAACCTGATTAATTTCATGGAAGGCGGCACGGACGAGGAATTGCTGCTGTTAAAGAAAAAGGATGTTTGACGAGCAAGTCAACGCCTACAGGATTGCCTTTCTCTTCACCAGTTTCAGTTCATTACCGCCGCCCGGAAGGGCTAGAAATTCGGCTTCATCGGTCAGTTTTTTGATCAGGAACAGCCCCATTCCGCCGAAGGGCCGGTCAGCGAGTGAAGTATCCAGTTGGGGGGCGTCGACGTGGCTGGCGTCGAAGGACTCAGCCTGGTCACGAATGCGCTGCGGACATCCTGGTCAAGTACCGCCATTTCTCCGAATATTTCGCCTTCTCCAAGATAGGCCATGATCACTTCACCGTCGTGTACCCGTACCTTGCCCGAAATGATGAAATACATCGTGGAGCCGGCATCTCCCCTGGTGATTATGGTTTCACCGCCTGCTACACGAAGAGTTTCGGCATTACTGGCCAACTCAAGCAACACACTATCCGGTGAATCACCTAGAAAAACACAATTCCTGAGCGTATCGATTTTATGTTCAACAGAGCTCAATGGTATCTCCATAAAAAAAGGGCCCTTTATGCCTGATTCTTGGGTTTGAAGTCACTGATGTTGATCCGGGGGCGATCGGGCTCCGGTTTATCCAGAGGCTCTGCTCTCTCGAGCGAAAGCCGGCAGCGGCTACTCAGTTGCTGGTACTCCTTTGTGCCCAGACTTTTCCACTGGACTTCCTCGTCCCTGACATTGCGAATAACTCGCGCGGGAGATCCCACCACCAAACTGCGCTCAGGACAAGTGAACCCCGAACTCACAAATGCCATCGCTCCCACGATCGACTCCGCACCGATCACCACATCATCCATGACAACTGCGTTCATACCGACCAGGGCGTTGCGCCCGATGCGGCAGCCATGCAGCACCACGCCGTGGCCGATATGGCCATCGACTTCGATAATGCAGTCCTTGCCGGGAAATGTATGCGCCACGCAGGTATCCTGCAGGTTAGAGCCCTCCTCCATGACGATACGCCCGAAATCCCCCCGCAAAACGGCATTCGGGCCGACGTAACAACCGTCAGAGATGATCACGTCACCGATAAGGACTGCGGTTTCATGGACAAAAGCACCGGGGTCAACAACCGGAACGAGTCCTTCGATACTATAGATGGGCATCTGTGTTTAACCTGAATTCCCTTTCCCTGTGGTTCCCTTCATGAAGATAAGGATGATACAGAACTTTTATTTACTACGAACGTTTTGTATCCTTTCTGCTCGCTTATCCAGCCAGTCTAACCGAGGAAAACAGAATAATGGCATTCAAGACCATAGAATTCAACGTTGAATCAGGCGTTGCCACGCTGACCCTGAACCGCCCCGACCGGCTCAACAGTTTCAATACCGAAATGCACGGGGAGGTGCGCGCTGCGATGAAGCAGGTACAGGAAGATTCTTCCATCCGTTGTCTTCTGCTCACTGCAAATGGCCGCGGATTCTGCGCGGGGCAAGATTTGGGTGACCGGGCAGTATCCGCCGAAGGTGGCGCGCCTGACCTCGGTGAATCGGTTGAAAAATATTACAACCCGCTGATCGAGAGCATCATGGGCCTGCCCAAACCGGTGATCTGTGCGGTTAACGGCGTCGCTGCCGGCGCCGGCGCCAGTATCGCACTGGCCTGCGATATAGTCCTGGCCGCCCGTTCTGCCAGCTTCATCCAGGTGTTCTGCAAGATCGGCCTGGTTCCTGATTCCGGCGGGACCTGGAACTTGCCGCGGGCGGTCGGCCTGGTGCGTGCGAAGGGCCTGGCTTTGCTGGGCGACAAACTGCCGGCCGAGCAGGCCGAAGATTGGGGCATGATTTGGCGCTGCGTTGATGACGAGGACTTGCAGACCGAAGCAAAGAGGCTGGCCGCACATCTTGCCACTCAGCCCACACGCGGCCTGGGAATGATCAAGAAACTGCTGCGGCATTCATCCGGCAATACCCTCACAGAACAACTGGAACTGGAAAAGAACGCCATGCGCGAACTCGGCCAGAGTCACGACTACCGGGAAGGTGTGGCCGCGTTCATGGAAAAACGCTCCCCCGTCTTCAAAGGTGAATAATTCGATGAATAATGCCTATATCTGTGATGCCATCCGGACCCCGATCGGGCGTTATGGCGGTGGCCTGTCCTCCGTCCGAACTGATGATCTCGGCGCCATCCCAATCCGCGAATTAACCAGACGAAATTCAGGAGTGGACTGGGGCGCAGTGGACGACGTTTACTACGGTTGCGCCAACCAGGCCGGTGAAGACAACCGCAATGTCGCACGCATGAGCAGCCTGCTGGCCGGCCTGCCCGACTCTGTGCCGGGTGTCACGCTCAACCGCCTGTGTGGATCCGGTATGGATGCTGTCGGCAGTGCTGCCCGTACCATCCGTTGCGGTGAAGCAAACCTCATCATTGCAGGCGGCGTGGAATCCATGAGCCGCGCACCCTTCGTAATGGCCAAGGCGGACAACGCTTTCAGCCGTCGCGCGGAAATGTATGACACCACCATTGGCTGGCGCTTTGTCAACCGCCTGATGAAGTCACAATACGGGGTCGACTCGATGCCGGAGACTGCTGAAAATGTGGCTGAGGAGTTCAATATCAGCCGCGCAGACCAGGATGCTTTTGCGTTGCTCAGCCAGCAGCGTACAGCCAGGGCGCAAGCCAACGGTGTGTTTAATGATGAAATCACAGCGGTCACCGTCCAACAAAGACGCAAAGAAGACCTGGTTATAAGCCAGGACGAACATCCCCGCGCCAGCACCAGCCTGGAAGCGCTGGCAAAACTGGGCACACCATTCCGCGAAAATGGCACCATCACCGCAGGCAATGCTTCCGGTATCAATGACGGCGCCTGCGCGCTGTTGCTGGCATCTGAGGATGCCATGGTGCAACACGGCCTGACACCACGCGCGCGAGTAGTGGCCATGGCCACCGCCGGTGTACCACCACGCATCATGGGCATGGGCCCTGCTCCGGCCACTCGCAAGGTGCTGGAAATTGCGGGCCTGAGTCTGGACCAGATGGACGTGATCGAGCTGAATGAAGCCTTTGCCGCCCAGGGCCTGGCAGTACTGCGCGACCTAGGGCTGCCCGACGATGCCGAACACATCAACCCGAATGGCGGAGCCATCGCCCTGGGCCATCCCCTGGGCATGAGCGGCGCCCGCCTGGTAACCACCGCCCTGTACCAGTTGCGTCGTACCGGCGGCCGCTACGCCCTGTGCACCATGTGTATTGGCGTCGGCCAGGGCATCGCCATGGTAATTGAGAACTCCATGTAGGTGCGCTGTAAGAGGTCGCTCGCCTACATGGACGTAGGTGAGGGGCGTGAGCATATGTCCATGGACGGACGGTAGTAGAGCAATGCAGGAGCAATTGCCGAGGACGCGGAAGCTTTGCGGCCGACGTATTGTGAAAAAAATCGGCCGCAAGCGACCTCTTACATTCGCGCGCAAGCACGCTCTCACAAAAAAAGCAGTTTCGTTATGCCTCTCAATAATGATACGATTAATGGCTTCAGGAAATCTATTTTGTATCAGTTTTAACCAGCGATAACAGCGGAATCAATATGACCGAACAGGAACTTGAACGGCGCCAGCAGGAATTCGACGCCAAAGTTGCAAACGAGGAACGCATCGAACCAAAAGACTGGATGCCGGATGATTATCGGAAAACCGTGTTGCGGCAGATGTCACAGCATGCACACTCCGAAGTGATCGGCATGCAGCCGGAGGGCAACTGGATCACGCGTGCACCCACACTGAGCCGCAAGGCCATATTATTGGCCAAAATACAGGATGAAGGCGGACACGGCCTTTATCTGTATAGCGCCGCGGAAACCCTGGGAACATCCAGGGAGGACATGGTTGAGGCACTGCATCTGGGTAAAGCCAAATACGCGTCGATTTTCAACTACCCGGCACTGACCTGGGCGGACATGGGCGCCATCGGCTGGCTGGTGGACGGCGCCGCCATCGTCAACCAGGTTTCACTGCAGCGCACCTCATATGGCCCCTACTCCAGGGCGATGATTCGTATCTGCAAGGAAGAAAGTTTCCACCAACGCCAAGGCTACCAGATCATGCTGGTATTGGCGCGGGGCAGCACGGAGCAAAAAGCCATGGCCCAGGACGCCCTCGATCGCTGGTGGTGGCCGTCACTGATGATGTTCGGCCCGCACGATGCGGAATCAGCCCATACCGCGAAGTCCATGCAATGGAAACTGAAACGTGAAAGCAACGACCAGTTACGTCAGAAGTTCGTCGACCAGGCTGTACCGCAGGCCGAGTTCATTGGCCTGAAAATGCCCGACCCCGATCTCCACTGGAACGAAGATCGGGGGCACTACGATTTCGGCAAAATCGACTGGGATGAGTTCTGGCGAGTAGTTTCCGGCGACGGCGCCTGCAACCGCCAACGTCTGGCACACCATATCAAAGCCCAGGAGGACGGCGCCTGGGTACGCGACGCCATGCATGCCTATAAAGAGAAGCAACGGGAACGAAGCGCCCGCAGCGCAGCCTGAACGGCGGCGTAATAACGGAGAATCCGATTATGAATCACAATGCCCTACCCCTTTTCGAGGTCTTTATTCGCTCCAAACGCGGCCTGGACCACCGCCATGTCGGCAGCCTGCATGCGGAAGACCATGAGCAGGCGATGGAGTACGCACGCGACGTCTACCTGCGCCGCAGCGAAGGAGTCAGCATCTGGGTGGTAAATTCCAGCGACATCGTCGCCTCTCAGGAGAGCGATGTCGAGCAGTTCTACGATCCGATGGATGACAAGCCCTACCGGCACGCCACTCATTACGAACTTCCAGAAGAAGTCAAAAATATGTAAAACCGGGAACATGATGAATTCCAATTCAGACAAAAAAGATGCCGGCAAACAAGATATTGTCAACTACGCCATCGCGCTGGGCGACGATTCGCTGACCCTGGGCCACCGCCTGTCGGAATGGTCGAGTAATGCCCCATTGCTGGAGGAAGACCTGGCGCTGTCCAACGTTGCGCTGGATTTCATCGGCCGTGCGATGATGTTCTATTCCTACGCCGGCGAGGCAGAAGGAGCCGGACGCAGTGAGGATGATATTGCCTACCTGAGAGACTGCCGCGAGTATCGCAACCTTTTGATCTGTGAACTGCCCATCGGCGACTTCGCCGACACCATGGCGCGCCAGTTCCTGGTTGACGTTTACGATGTCGGTTTCTATACCGAACTGATGAAATCTGCGGACGAGACCCTGGCTGCAATTGCCGCCAAGGCTATCAAGGAGTCACGCTACCACTTGAGACGCAGCGAAGAATGGGTTAAGCGCCTGGGTGATGGTACCGGGGAAAGCCATGATCGTCTGCAGCGGGCATTCAACGACGTCTGGGGCTACACCCATGAGTTGTTCGAAGTGGACAAGACCGAACAAAGCCTGATCAAAGCAGGTATTGCCGTAAACCGGCCGGCACTGAAAGCTGACTGGGAGCGCTACGTGCAGTCGGTGTTGAAGGAGGCCACCCTGGATACGCCGGATGGCCAGTGGTCCATACGCGGCGGCCGCGAAGGCATGCATACCGAACACCTTGGATATCTGCTGGCCGAGTTGCAGTTCATGCAGCGAGCCTATCCCGGCCTGGAGTGGTAAACCCCGCAATGAATACTGTGCAAAACGTCACGGCCACCGCCCAACCGGGAGACAGCGAAACAGAGCGGATTGAAGCTCTGCTCGAACAGGTTACGGATCCCGAAATCCCGGTTGTATCCATCCGCGACCTGGGCATCCTGCGGGATATTTCCCTGGATGGTGGCCAGGTGACCGTAACCATCACCACAACTTACTCAGGCTGCCCTGCGATGAGCACGATCAAAGCAGATATCAGGCAAACTCTGTCCGACGCCGGCTACCAGGATGTCCAGGTGAAACAAAGCCTGTCGCCGGCATGGACTACCGACTGGATGACAGCCGAAGGCCGTGAAAAGCTGCGTGAATACGGCATTGCACCACCGCAAAAATCTGTCGATGGACGCTGCGCTGTCGTAGCTCCAGGCACAGCCGTGGTCTGCCCACAATGCAGCAGCGAGCACACCGAATGTATCAGTGAATTTGGCTCCACCGCTTGCAAAGCACTGTACCGTTGCCTGGAGTGTGCCGAACCGTTCGATTACTTTAAATGTCTGTAGGAACCCGCACATTACGCCAACAAGAGAGAAATAAATGGGCCACCATTTTCATCAATTGAAAATCAGCGATCTTCGCCAGGAAACGAATCATGCCGTGGTGCTGAATTTCGAAGTGCCGGAAGACCTTGCCGATACTTTCGCTTTCCGGCAGGGTCAGTATCTCACCCTCCGGGCGGACATAGACGGAGAATCCGTCCAGCGCTCCTATTCGATCTGCTCCGGGCTGGACGATGGTGAGCTGAGGGTTGGCATCAAACACGTTGAAGATGGTGTATTTTCAAGCTGGGCCAACCAGGAGCTGAAAGCCGGAGACACGATCGAGGTGATGGCGCCTCGTGGCAATTTCTTTACCGAACTGGACCCTGGCAAGGCCCGCAACTACCTGTGCATCAGCTCCGGCAGCGGCATTACCCCGGTTCTTTCGATCATCAAAACGCTGCTGGCGCGTGAACCGCAGAGCAAGGTCACATTGCTCTACGGCAACCAGCGCACGGCGACGATGATGTTTCGCAATGAACTGGCTTTTCTGAAGAACCGCTACATGCAGCGATTCCACTGGATTAACATTTTCAGCCGTGAGCCCCAGGAGGCGGAGATTCTCAGCGGACACATCAACAACCGCAAGGGCGGCGAGTTGAACCAGCACCTGATCAGAATCCGCGACTTTGACGAATTTTTCCTGTGCGGTCCGGAAGCCATGATCTCCGAAGTTTCCCGCGGCCTGCGCAGTGAAGGGATAAAAGAGGATCACATCCATTTCGAACTGTTCGCCTCTTCAGCGGAAAACGCACGCAAAGCCGTTGAGCGGCACCACGCCCGGGCTCAAAGCACAAGGGCCAGGTCAGCCAGGTCACGGTGATTTCCAATGGGCGTGAATACAATTTCGAACTCAACGCCGATGGTGAGAACCTGCTCGACGCTGGCCTGAACAACGGCATCGACCTGCCGTTTTCATGCAAAGGCGGTGTCTGCGCCACTTGCAAAGCCGTTTTGAAAGAGGGCAAGGTGGACATGGACCTGAACCAGGCACTGAGGCCGGAAGAGTTGGAAAAGGGTTACATTCTTACCTGCCAGTCACATCCGATTTCAGACAAAGTCATCGTGGACTACGACCAGCTCTGAACGTATGGCAAGTTCACACTCTATTCGGAAATTCCTGTCCGGGCGCATGGCGCAAGGGAGTATCAGCAGCACTTCCTTGTTGATCACCCTGTTTTGTGACGCCGTCACCCGGCATGGTGGTGAAATCTGGCTGGGCAGCCTGATCCGGTCCCTCGCGCCGCTGGGTATCAGCGAACGGCTGGTGCGCACGGCGGTATTCCGCCTGGTACAGGATGACTGGCTGGTTTCACGCAAAGAAGGCCGCCGCAGCTACTACGGCCTCTCTCCCTCCGGTTTCAATCAGTATCAGCGCGCTGCAAGACGCATCCATACCAACAGGCGGCCGGAATGGGACGGAGTGTGGACCCTGGTCATCCCGTCTTTTGTACAAGAAGAAAAGCGCGAGCCGCTGCGCAAGGGTTTACTGTGGCAGGGCTTCGGCTTGCTTTCACCGGGTGTTTACGCAATACCTTCACAGGATCGCCAATCGCTGAACGAACTGCTGGGTGAACTGGACGTGCGTGATTCAGTGGTCATCATGACGGCGCGAGCCGACGAGTCCGCTAACGGCGATGCACTGCAGCGCCTGGTAATGGAGCGCTGGAACCTGGCCGAACTGGGCGAGCAATATCAGTCTTTCCTCGACCTTTACCGGCCGGTACTTCGCTACCTTTCCGGCAAGGGCGCACCCGACCCGGAACGAGCCTTCCTGCTGCGCACACTGCTGATCCACGACTACCGCCGGATCCTGTTGCGCGACCCGGAACTGCCGATTGACATGCTGCCAGACGACTGGGCCGGTTTCGATGCCCACAACGTAACTGCCGACATTTACAAATGCATCGGCGCAGTTTCAGCTACCTGGTTCAGTAACACCATGGAAAACGCATCGGGCAGCCTGCCGGCGGCAGATTCGGTCTTTTTCAAACGCTATGGCGGTCTTCCCGAACGCTGTTGTTTTGAACAATGACCCGAATAAACAAAGGATTTGTTGCATCCATTCCACATACCTGAAAAAAGCCCGCTGTACAGCGGGCTTTTTCGGTCAAAGCCTGTTTATTTGAGCTTTTCTTTAATCCTGGCTGCTTTGCCTTCAAGGTCACGCAAATAGTAGAGCTTGGCACGCCGGACATCACCGCGACGCCTGATCTTGATGGAGTCGATCAGCGGACTGTAGGTCTGAAAGACGCGTTCTACACCGGTGCCATGGGAGATTTTGCGAACGGTAAAGGCAGAGTTCAATCCGCGGTTGCGGATGGCGATGCACACGCCTTCGAAGGCCTGTACCCTTTCGCGGTTGCCTTCTTTCACTTTCACGTTAACGATGATGGTGTCACCCGGTGCAAATTCGGGGAATTCATTGTTCATCTGTTCCGCATTGATTTCATCGATGATGTTAGTCATATTCCTGATCCTTAATTACAAATCCTAAATTACCAATCCCAAAATACATTCTTGAATTGCAAACTCTTTCACTGCCGGCCGTCCTGTTCAGCAACTTCGTGCCTGAATTCCGCCAACAGGGCTCTCGATTCCGTATCCAGTTCCAGCCCATTCAATAAATCCGGCCTTCTCAGCCACGTGCGGCCCAGTGACTGTTTTCTTCTCCACCGCCTGATTGCTCCGTGATCACCGGATAATAACACCGGAGGCACTTCCAGGCCGTCAACTTCCTCCGGGCGGGTATAGTGCTGGCAGTCCAGCAAACCGTCCGTAAATGAATCCTGCTGTGCTGATTGCTCGTCTCCAAGCACACCCGGCACCAATCGTGTAACTGCGTCGATGAGCACGGCTGCAGCCAGTTCACCACCGCTGAGGACGTAATCACCAACGGACCATTCCTCGTCAACTTCAAGTTCGATCAGCCGTTCGTCGATACCCTCGTATCTGCCGCAAACCAGGATCAGATGTTCGCGCTGCGCCATGAGCTGGACGGCCGCCTGATCGAGCCTCTTCCCTTGCGGGCTGAGCAGGCTCACCAGCGCCCTTCCACCTGATGCGCCATCGGCTGCATCCCGTGCCGCTCGAATGCTACTGCGTAATGGCTCAACTGCCATCACCATCCCCGGCCCGCCGCCGTAGGGTCGATCATCTACCGTGCGATGCCTGTCCCGGGCGAAATCCCTGGGATTCAGTAACTCGAGCTGGACTTTGCCTTCCCGAATTCCCGCGTCCTGTCACACCCAGATCGACCAACGGTGTAAATTCTTCCGGAAACAGCGTAATTACCTGTATTTTCATCCGGTGTTCCCTAGAAATCCGGGTCCCAGTCGACCACGACCAATCCTTTATCCAGGTTTACGCTTTTGACGTACGGCCCCAGCACAAACGGGATCAAGCGTTCACGTTCGCTCTGCAACGCCCCCCGTACCACCATCACGTCATTGGCCCCCGTGGCCAGCATGTTACGAATGGTGCCGAGGTTCGTACCATCTTCCAGTTGCACTGCCAGGCCCACCAGGTCCGACCAGTAAAACTCTTCTTCGCTCAATTCCGGAAGCTGGTCACGATAAATGGCAATTTGCCGGTTTACCAGGCCTCTCCGCCTGGTCGCGATCGCTTACTGATTCGAGCATGGCTACCAAATATTTGCCTTGCTTTTTTCCCTGCGCTACACGTATCGCTTCCAGGTGGTCTCCCACAAGCCAGGGCTGATACTCAAAAATGGCTTCGCGTGGCTCCGTCAGTGAATGAATCTTTTAGCCATCCACCAAGTCCATGAACACCGGAAATATGACCGATTGGCACAATTTCCCGCTTTTCAGCGTCTTCCGGGTTCACCACACCGTAGCCCTGCCGGTTCAGGCAACCTGGGCGCGCGCCTCGGAAATCAGCTTTTTTACACGGTCGCTGAGTTGGGCGCCTACACCCCTCCAGTAATCCACGCGATCCAGATCCAGGCGCAAACGCTCTTCCCGGCCTCGGGCCATGGGGTTGAAAAAACCCGACCCGTTCGATCCTGCGGCCTTCGCGAGCCTTACGGCTGTCCGTCACCACAATATGATAAAACGGAACTTTTTTCGCGCCACCTCGTGACAATCTGATTATTACCATTTTTCAAAATCCACCATTGTTCAAAATATAATTGCATATTATCAACAGCTTACTAGCCGTTCTATCTGTCCCGGCTGAAATTTCACCCGAACACATTGTATTCTTATGTTGCTGTGTCCGCCCCGGGCACAAAGCCGGGTACAGCCAAGCAGCAAACCGCCTCATTCTACCTTTTTTTTAACCGAAAGAAAATACTTGCAGGGAAGTTGCGTCAAATTAGTCCTTGCTGCCACGGGCCCGTGATCGCGACTGTAATTCCGGGGATCATAGATATTGACGAAGAGCCATTGCCCGTCTCCGGAGAAAGTAGCGCCAGCCCATTCACTGTGAAGTACAGTCGTGGCCAGGTTATGACCACCGTGTTTTCCTTTTAGCCCGGGGTTGATTTGACAGAACCGGAAAAGTTCACCGTTCGCCGTCAGCCCGGCTAAATTCTGCGCCACGGTGTTCTGGCTGATGCGGTCTTCGCAAAGGATCAGGCTGCCGCGGGGGCTCATGACAATGTTGTCCGGGCCCGAAAACATTCTGTGCCCAGGAGACTCGTAAATCAGCCAAAGCTTCTCCCGGTCTATGTCGTAATCGTAGACATAACCGGACCTGGCCTTACCGCCATACTTGCTGGTGAAATACACGTGACCATCCATACAGGTACAACCCTCCAGCGCGATAAAACCGGAACCGCCCGGCTGCCAGGCCTTGTTTCACTACCCCGTCACCTTGCCTGCTGTCGCTGGTGAAACCCTGTTCGGGATTGGGTATATCGACCCACTCGACCGGCATCTCCTGGCCCGGAACCAGGCCGTCGTGCATGTCACGTCCGCCATCGACCCGCATCATTTGCAGCCGGCCACCCCTGCAACAGCTTGCCCGGGAACGTCCGCAATGAACGGTAAATGCCGGCCTTCGGATTCTGGTCCTCTGTGAGGTATGCGATGCCGCTGCGATCATCGAAGGCGACTGCTTCATGATAAAACTGCCCCATGGCGACGATCGGTTCGGGCCGGGCAATTCCTTCCGCCGGCACCTCAAACACGTAACCGTGGGGGCGCCGGGCCTTGCCAATTTTCCAAAATGCCTGCCGGCGCGGCACGGGCAGATGAAATAATTCAGGGAGAAATGGGGCATTCTTCACAGGACAACCAGCTACCCCACGGGCGTCACGCCGCCTGCGCAATTGTTAACCGTGCCGCCCAAGGCTGACCCATGAATCTTTCAGTGTTTCATCCGCGGTATCAAATACCAATGTCGTAGTACCGCCCTCCCGGTGACGTCATACGCATAATCCGGGTCCCCGATCGGGACCACTGGAACCTCGAAGTTCGTGATTTCTGACCAGTGTCACCCGGGTGCCCACATTCCGGACCACGCCCATCCCGTCTGCCTTCCCCGGCACCGGATGACCGTCGTGCAAGTCCGAACCTGCCCACGAAAATGTCTTGTAACGGAACCCCTCGGGCAACATCAAAAGCGGGAGCCCCGTGGTCTCGTCAGGAACGGGAGCTAACGGGCCCATGGCGTTACCCATGACCGGTTCTCCTTTTGCCGCGGCATACTTTGACAGGGCAACAAGGCCCAGCGACGCCACCCCGACTCCGAGCAGGCTGCCGCTTATGAAATTACGTCTTGAAGTGCCGACCATCCTGTTCCCGCCTTTTTTAAACGGCATTTAGTACTCCTTCAAGGAGCACTAGCCCCGGGCCCACCCCCCTGGGAAACCGCCCGGCGGCAATTGTCCCTGCAATTTACCCATTTTTCTCATCATTCTCGCCATGCCGCCCTTGCCCATTTTTTTCATCATTTTCTGCATCTGGGCATGTTGCTTCAACAGGCGATTTACGGCCTGTATTTGCGTGCCAGAGCCCGATGCGATGCGTTTTTTGCGGGAGCCCCGGATCACGTCGGGGAAACGCCGCTCTTGTGGCGTCATGGAATTGATAATGGCGATCATCTGGCGGGTTTGGCGGTCATCAACCTGGTTTTTTACCTGCTCAGGCAGGTTGCTCATCCCGGGTAATTTATCCACCAGACTACCGAGTCCGCCCATGTTCTGCATCTGTTCCATCTGTGACCGGAAATCTTCCAGGTCGAAACCCCGGCCCCTGCGCATTTTCCTGACCAGTTTTTCGGCTTTTTCCTGGTCTACCTTACGGTGGACTTCCTCAACCAGCGACAAAACATCACCCATACCCCAGGATGCGGGAAGCAACACGTTCGGGATGAAACGGCTGTAGCGCGTCAGTTTTTTCGCCGGAACCAAGAAATTTCACCGGCTTGCCGGTAATCTGCCGTACAGACAAGGCGGCGCCACCGCGGGCATCACCGTCCGTCTTGGTTAATACAATACCGGTCAGGTCCAGCGCTTCGTTAAAGGCTGCGGCCGTGTTTGCAGCATCCTGGCCAGTCATCGCATCAACCACAAAGAGGGTTTCGTGTGGGGATATCGCAGCGTGGATCTGGCGGATTTCAGCCATCATTTCTTCATCGACGTGTAAACGGCCTGCCGTATCCACCAGCAACACGTCACACATTTGCTGACGTGCGGCATTCATCGCGTTTTTCGCAATGTCTGCCGGCTTCTGGTCTGTCGTCGATGGCTGGAAAATGGCGCCAACCTGCTCGGCCAGGGTTTTTAGTTGCTCTATGGCGGCCGGGGCGGTATACATCGCATGAAACAACCATCACCCGCTTTCTTTTTCCTGCTCGATCAGCAGGCGGGCCAGTTTCGCTGTGGTCGTGGTTTTTCCGGACCCCTGCAGGCCTGCCAGCAATACCGGCACCGGAGGCTGCGCCCTCAGATCGAGCGCCTCGTTCTGCACGCCCATGATCTGCACCAGTTCATCGTGGACCAGACTCACCATGGCCTGGCCGGGCGTGAG
>PVMK01124948.1_pt1 | contig 31511 bp, 28 predicted proteins | sample 1853481 | NCBI WGS metagenome assembly PVMK01 (sample SAMN08533507, study PRJNA380276) | Marine sediment metagenome, whole genome shotgun sequencing project.
AAACCCGGCAGCCATAAAGAGGATACGGACAGGTATGGAAATCCTTTTCACAAAAAAACAATATCCCTCGAACCCTGCGCTCAAAAGGATGATGCCGAAGGCTGCCGTGGACATTGCCGTGAGAATCTGAAGGATCGTCCCGTAGCCGACCAGGGCCGGATTATAAACAAAAAAGAAGGGTACAAGGAGGGATACGAATCCCAATTTGACGGCTTGAACCGCCGTCTTGAGCGGGCTCGCTCCGGCGATGCTCGCCGCTGCATAAGCTGCCAGTGCAACGGGTGGCGTGATATAGGAAACCGACCCCCAGTAGACCAGGAAGAGGTGAGCGGACATCTCATGAATCCCGATGTTCACGAGAGTGGGCGCCAGGAGCATGGCCAGAAATATGTAACAGGCCGATATGGTCAGCCCGATCCCAAGGAGAAAGCTGGTGAACGCCCCGAGGATCAAGAGCAGGAACATGTGGTCACCGCCAAGCCGGGTCAGGGTCCCAGAAAGGCCGTGGGCAGTTCCCGTGAGGGAAAGGGCTCCAATGATCATGCCCACGCCAACCAGTATCGCCATAAGTTCCGTCAGTATCTTTCCGGTTCCTTCCGTCATTTGAATGAGGATCTTCCATCTGAATCTTGTCTCCTTATGGAAGTTCGCCAGCAGGAGAAGAGCGACTGTAGCATAATAAGGGGCTAATGCCTCCATCCTGTGAAAAAAGATGATGTATACGAGAAGTCCCATTGCCGCCACGTAGAACCATCCCTCTTTGATGGTCTGCCATAGAGAGGGAAGCTCTTCCTTTGGAAGACCCTTGAGACCCACCTTGGCCGCATAGAAGTCGGTCTGGCAAAAGAGGGAGATCCAGTAAAGAAATATGGGCAGGGCAGCAGCTATGCAGACTTCTGCATAGGAAACGCCGATAAAATCCGCCATGATAAAGGCGGTAACGCCCATTACGGGCGGGGTCAGTACCCCTCCCTTGGAGGCACACGCCTCAATGGCCCCCGCATAGTAGCCTGGATATCCCAGGCGTTTCATGGTGGGTATGGTGACAGCGCCGGTAGTAACCACGTTGGCGATGGCGCTGCCCGACATGGTGGCGAAAAAGGCGCTTGAGAGGATTGAGACCTTGGCGGCCCCTCCCCTGAAACCCCCAAGGATGGCCAGACAGAAATTGATGAAGAAGCTGGCTGCCCCTGTGACCTGTAGGGCCACGGCAAAGATCATGTATCCTATGAGCAGCCTGCAAAAGACCTGTGTGGGAAGACCGAAAATGCTCTGCATACCCATCAAATTGAAACCGAGGATACGGGCGAGGGAATATTGCTTTGCCATCAGGATTCCGGGACAGAGGTGCGCAAATAAAGGGTATAGGGACACCAGCAGGACGATCGAGGCCAGCAGGCCCCCCCCGGTCCTTCTGACGGCCTCAATTATTACCGCCCATGTAATCAAAGCTATAATTTTTCCTCCTAAGGGAGGGACTATAACCCATCCGCCAGACAGAATATCCATGTTGTAAATAAATACATAGATGGGTCCTGCAAGGCTCGCAACGGCCAGGATCGTGTCGTACCAGGGTACCCTGTCTCTTGGGGCATTTTTTGTTGCAGGAAATATCAAAAAGGTGAAAGACACAAAGGCGGCAATCAGGACCGCGAAATAAGACATATCAGGCATCACATAATCGTATATCACGATCTTGAAGATGTGGACAAAAGACAAAATTGACGCAACGGCCGTGAAGCATCTGAAATACCATTTATAAATACCCTTAAGCTCTCGGTATCTCGCTTGAGGCTTTTCCTCGGGAGTATTGTCCCTTTTGTTCATATGGGGGATCCTTTATCAGTCTGTAGGACTCGTTTTCTCGGTCCAACTCCTGCAAATAGAAGGGATTGGATGTCACGCATCTCAATCCCCCCTCATTCGCAGAATCTGTCTATTTTTTGAATTTTGCCACTCTTTCTTCAAAGGCCTTTAGTTGCTCTGCCTGCCATTTGTCCATTTCAGCGGTCCATATCCCTACTTCCTTGAAATACCGGATGGCGCCTTCGTGATAGGGGACAGGGCTGGGATTCTTTACCGCGCCTTTTATTTTAAAGGCAGGCATGGCCCTGTGCATATCCTTGTATATTTTATATCCTATGTCCATGGCCTTGACCACATTATAAATCACGTCAGGATCAACAGTGGCATATGCCCAGAGACTGTACGGATATCCTCCAACTTCCATGGTTTCGCCCTTTGCAAGACCAGGGGCCCTCTTGCAGACCGCGGGGATAAACCACGGGGCCTTTGCCTGGAGTCTTTTCCACCCAGCTTTGTCAGAATGGGGCAATATGATCCAGGCGGCCTTGTGGGGACCGGCTTGCAGTTCTTTTACCGTGGGGGTGACCGTTGCAGCATAGCAAACATCAACGCTTCCCTGAATCACACCTTTAAGCTGGTTCACGTAACCGCTCTGGGGGATCGCTTTTACATCCTTCCAGGTCAGGTTTCCAAAGGCCATGATTCCTTCAATGGTCATCATACCGGCGGGCCAACCAGGCACTTTAGGTACCCTTTTTCCCCTTACGTCTTCTATGGTTTTGATGCCCGAATCAGCCCTTGTGAGGAGACTAAGATACAGGGACAATCCCCTCCACACCTGTCGTATGGGCTGTGGGCCCCATGCCTTAGTCCCAAAGTCGGCAATACCATAACTTGCGCACGTTCCGGTCGCACCGGTTAGGATGCTCATTTCACTTTCCCCGGACTTGAGGGGAAGCACTCGCGCCACATCCGTATCGTAAGGTTCAACCCGGACCTTCATGGGTGTCAACTGTTCAATGGCCTCCCTGAAACCGCTTGTGAGGGTGTAGCCGAGAGAACCCACCTTATAAGATGTAAATGTGATTAATTTGGGGAGATCTTTTGCCGAGGCTTGAGGAATACCCTGGACGAAAAGGGCAGTGAAAAGAAAACACACAGCGATGATAATGAAAACGGATCTTTTCATTTTTTTCTCCTTTCTACTAAAGAGTTGAAAGATGGAAAAATAGGACCTGACTGCAAAATGGTTTGTATCACCTCCTTTTGACTGGCTAAGGTAAACTCATTGAAACTCGCTTCTTGCCGGAAACTATTCAGACAAAGATTTGATTAATTTTATAATTAAATTTCAAGAGAACTGTCAAGGAAATACTCAGCGAAACAGCATTGCATCACTATCTTCCCAAAGGCTCCCTACCACATGTGCCCTGCCATTCTTGATATGTTGCTTGATGAGACGCCTGGTCTTTCTCACATCTCTTTCTTGTAAGGCCTCAAGGAGGGCACTATGTTCTTCAGCCGCTTCCATAATTCGCAGCTCCCGCATGTACTCGGGCCGGTATTTCAGGTAAATCTGTTCAAAAATCACCTTGGACAGGTTGTATATGACCTTATTCCCCGCTATTTTTATCATTTGTAGATGAAAATTGGTATCCTTGATCATAAGTATCCGTCTGTATTCAGGAATCGACGCGGCTTTCACATGCTCTTTCAACGCCTTTTCAAGATCGCTGATATTTTTGTCCGTGAGGTTCTTTATGATGGCGGGTATAAGGAATGTTTCAAAGGCCTCACGGGCAGTGAACAGTTCGTTTGCCTCCACCGGATCGGTTTCTCCCACATAATATCCCTTGTTTCGCTCGGAATATACGATATTGAGAAGCTGCAGCCTGTTTAAGGCCTGTATGATGGGCGTAATACTCATACCCAATTTCTTGGCCAACTCCTGATAGAGAAGCTTTTGTCCGGGAACGATCTCGTGGTGATACATCATCTCCTTGATCTTCCTGAAGGCAACGTCCACCGGGAGTTCTTCTTCTTTTTTCACCTTTTTGGAGACGCGTTTTCTACCGCTGACAGGACTCTTCTTTTTTGTCATATATCTCCACCTCACTTTATTGCTATAACACGTCAGTGCCCCATCTTCTCTACCCCAACTAAGGGATCTATTTTCCCTTGAACCGAGGCGCCCGCTTCTCAAAAAACGCCCTACGCCCTTCCTCAAAATCGTCGCTGTTAAAGGCGACGGCCTGCATGACGGATTCCATTTCCAAGAAAGTTTCAAGGCTGGCCGGCCACCGGTTTAAGGCGGCCTTTATCATGGCATAGGATTGCGTGGGCCCATGGGCCAGACGCTCGGCAAGCGAATAGACCTCCTGTTCAAGACGTTCATGGGGCACGACCCTGTTTATCAATCCTATACGCGCCGCTTCTTTGGCATTGACCGGGTCTCCTGTAAGCATCAGCTCCTTGGTCTTTGTGATACCGACGCGAAGCGGGAGAAAATAGTATTGACCCCAATCCGGGGTAAGCCCTATGCGGCTAAAGGATATGAAAAATTTGGCCGTTTCCGAGGCGATCAGGATGTCGGATGCAAGGGCGAGACTGACACCCGCCCCTGCCGCAATTCCATTGATCGCTGCAATAATAGGTTTCTCCAGTTCTACCATGGCCTTGATCACTCTCTGCCCCTTCTTGAGGCGGATTCTTCCGGCCACAGGAGTCACATCTTCCATGGTGCCGAGATCGCCTCCGGCACAAAAGGCCACACCTGTGCCTGTCAGTATTACCACATTAACAGAATCGTCATCTCTCAGCGCTGTCAGAATCTCTAAGAGTTCTTCCCGCACTTTTAGATTCAGAGCATTCTTTGTCTTGGGTATGTTGAGCGAGATTTTCGCAATATGGTTCTTCTTTTCAAATAATAGATATTTATATTCCATAGGCATCTCCAGCTACGTTGAGCTCTCGGGGCGATAACAGGGCCACGTCATTCAAACTGATAACGTGCTGACTTAACGAAAATTGTTTGTTTATTCGATTTTCTATAAATTCGAAGCACGAAATCCGAAACAAATACGAATAACCAAAATTCTAAATTCTAAACGTGATGAGCCCCGCAGATGCTGGTAAATATTTGGAATGTTTTGATCATTTGATATTCGAAATTAGATATTGTTTCGAGTTTCGATATTCGGATTTCGGATTTTATGGTCTAAGAAATAACTAATACTAACGATTTAGCATCGACTTTGACGTTTCCCTGGGGCGATAATGCTTTCCTTGACTTTCCATTCCGATCATGCGAAAAACGCCCGGACGTATCGCTGCCAACAGGCGGCATGATGATACAATTTCAGCCCTACCATAAATCTAATTAATAAATCAATTAAATTATGAATTAGATTTTAAGGGGTCCAATGGTCCTTTTGGGGGTAAAATGGTGAGTACAACTGTGGGTGAAACAGTTACCGGCAAAAGCCCGCTATTCTTTTATGGCTGGGTCATAGTCGGAGTGGCGTTCGTGACCCTGGGGATTACATTCGGGATCTGGTATTCGTTTTCAGTCTTTTTTCTTGCTATTATAAAGGATTTCGGATGGAGTCGCGCTGCCGTTTCGAGTATTTTTTCCATTTTTATTATTTCATAAGCATTTTTCTCTCCTGCCTCTTCGTATGTCTTGAAGGGCCGGGGAAGGTGAGAAGGATGGTAGCCAGAAACCAGCAACAAAATACTTGACCCCAACGCTGCAAAATAGCAATTTATGGATGGGCGTTATTTCCATACAGGCTCTGGAGGGAATCTGATGGGTATATCGAACGTGAACCTCGGCAGTATGCTAAGGAGATCGGCACACAAACACCCCCAAAAGGTGGCGCTTGTTTCCCATGAGGGAGTAGAACAGACATACCTCCAGATAGAGACCCTCAGCAACCGGTTTGCCCGCGCCTTCACAAAGCTGGGGATCAAAAAGGGGGAGCATGTTGCCGTTCTTTCCCTCAATTGCATTGAGGAATTGATTGCATTTTTCGGCATCTTCAAGTTGGGCGCAGTTGCCGTCCCCATAAATGTGCGTCTGGCCGCTCCGGAGATGAAATGGATCATCGAACACTCCGATGCCACTTCTTTGATCTATTCAAAGGACTTTGAGACCCGGGCGCTTGAACTCCGGTCAGGGCTTAAAAGGATAGAGCACTACATGCTGATCGGTGAAGATCCGCCGGAAAACACATTTTGCTTCAAAGACTTTCTGGAACCGGGAGATGACAAAATACCTCAAACCGAGGTTATGGGGGATGATGAAGCGTTTCTGCTTTATACGGCCGGGACCACCGGAAGGCCGAAAGGGGTTTTATTGACCCATAACAGCGTTATCTGGAACTCTGTCAACTGGATACATAATGGTGTCTACAGAGAGGATGACCGCTGTCTTCAGGTTTTCCCTCTTTATCATGTTGCCGCCATAGGGAGCGTCCTTACCTATCTTCACATCGGAGGGACCATCTACCTCAAAAAAACCTTTGATCCAAAGGATTGTATGGAGACCATAGAGAGGGAGCGGATAACACGCTGGGCAGCAGCGCCCACGGTCTTTAACATGCTCCTTCAACTCCCCGGGATTGAAAAATATGATACCGGGTCTGTTACACTCATCGGGTCCGGGGCTGCCATCATGCCGGTAGAAACCCAGCGGAGGCTCGGTACGGTTTTTCCTTCGGCAGCAATTTTTGACACCTATGGTATGACCGAATCATCGGGTGGCATTACGACGCTCCTCCCCGAAGACTTCAGCCGCAAAAATGCCTGCGTTGGCAAAGAACATCTCAATCTGGAGTTGCGTGTTGTAGATAAAAGCGGTTCTCATGTGCCGGTGGATGATGTGGGCGAAGTTATCTTCCGGGGCAACAATCTAATGAAGGGCTATTATAAAGACGCTTCGGCCACAGAGACGTCCATCAGAGATGGATGGTTTTACACCGGGGATCTGGGCCGCCTGGATGAAGAAGGATTCCTCTATATCGTTGACCGGAAAAAGGATATGATTATTACAGGCGGGGAAAATGTATACCCCAGAGAAGTGGAAGAGGTGCTCTACACACATCCCCTTATAGCGGAAGCCGCCGTCATCGGAGTCCCGGATCCGAGATGGGGGGAGGCCATAAAGGCCATAGTTGCCCTCGAGGCCGGTGCAGCCTCATCTGAAAGAGAAATCATAGATTTCTGCAGGAAAAAGATCGGAGGATTCAAATGCCCCAAATCTGTTGAGTTTGTCAATGAACTTCCCAAGAATCCTGCGGGCAAGATCCTGAAAAAGGAACTTAAAAAGCGCTTCTCAGGCCCCTCTCAATGAGTTAGCATCACACCGTCCAATCTGACTATTTTTTCATAAAAGCGTTACAGCCGGCTTCAGGGTTTTTTCTTGACAGGAATCAGAAAATCTAATTAGATTATTAATAAAGAATTTAATAAGGTTGAAGAAAGACATCAATCGAGGAGGACAGGCATATGGATATTCAAAAAGTATTTGTCATGGGATCAGGTGCAATGGGCAGCGGTATTGCGCAGGTGTGTGCACAGAGAGGCATCTCGGTGGTCATGTGTGATCTGACCCGGGATGCGCTCGACAGGGCGGTCACAACAATCAACTGGTCCGTTTCAAAATTTGTTGAGAAAGGCAAGGTTTCAGAAGACCTCGATACCATTATGGGCCGTATTGAAACTTCCACTGAATACGACAGTGCGGTGGATGCGGATCTGGTAATAGAGGCCGTTTTTGAAAAGATAGAAGTGAAACACGAGGTCTTTAAGAAACTGGATGCTGTTGTTGGAGACAATACCATCTTAGCCTCCAACACCTCGGCCATTCCCATTACCCAGATTGCCGCTGTGACCCGCCGGCCTGAAAATTTTGTCGGTCTTCATTTCTTTAACCCGGTCCCTATGATGATGGCCGTAGAAGTTATAAAGGGGATTGACACCAGTGAGGAGACATTTGAATATGGAGCGGATTTTGTGAAATTCATCGGTAAGGAGCCCATCATGGTCAACCGGGATATTGCCGGTTTTATCTTGAACCGGATCAATATGGTCTCCAATATTGAGGCCATGCGTCTCGTGGAACAGGGGGTGGCAACACCTGAGGACATTGACAAGGGTATGCGGCTGGCCTTCGGACGCAAAATGGGACCTTTTGAGACCGGTGACCTTGTGGGATTGGACGTGTCGCTGATGGCGTACACCAATGTTTATGAAGAAGAAAAAAGCCCTCGCTTTTACCCGCCTTCCATCATGAGACGTAAGGTGCTGGCCGGTCAGCTGGGCCGAAAAACAAAAAAAGGGTGGTATGAATACAATCCGGACGGAAGCAGAAAAAAATAGATAGGCATTCACGGCTTGAAACTTGAAATTGGAACGTAGAAATTGGGGAGATGAAACGAGTTTACGAGTTGGATGTCTACAAACTGACAGAGGAGTTATGGACATTTACGACTTGAAATCGGAAATTGGGGAACTCGGCCCAAAATTAAATGCGTTCACCAATAGCACGGAGGCATGAAGGCCAAATTTCCAATTTCTATTTTCCAATTTCATCGTTCCGTGAACGATTACAATATGTGAAAGGACGAACCATGGAAATCAACAACAGTGCTGCAATTATCACCGGTGGCGTGTCGGGTCTCGGAGAGGCCGTCGCCAGGACCCTTATAGATGGCGGCGCTCGAGTAGCCCTTCTGGACCTGAATCAGGAGCTTGGAGAGCAGGTGGCGGCTTCCCTCGGGGACAGAGCCATGTTTTTGCCGGTAAATGTAGCAGAACACAAGGAGGTGGACGGGGCAATAGAAAAGATCAAGACCGCTTTTGGCACGTTTCATATTGTGGTGAACTGCGCGGGAATCGGTGGATCGCTCAGGATTGTGGGGAAGAGGGGGTTGTCTCCCCTGACTGGTTTACCAATATAGTAGATGTCAATCTGGTAGGCACCTTTAATCTGCTTCGTGCCACAGCACCGGTACTGATGGAGAATTCCCCCAATAATGAAAGAGAGCGGGGAGTGGTTATCAATACCTCATCCGTCGCTGCCTTTGACGGTCAGGTGGGACAGTCTGCATACTCGGCGTCAAAGGGCGGGATTGTTTCCATGACCCTGACGATGACAAGGGAGTTTGCCAACAACGGTATCCGTGTCATGACCATCCTCCCGGGGATATTCGAAACACCGCTTCTGGGGAAACTCCCAGAAAATGTAAGAGAGCGTCTGGGCAAACAGGTGCCTTTTCCACCGCGACTCGGGAAACCCGAAGAATTTGCATCATTGACCCGCCACATTATTGAAAACCCCTATTTGAACGGTGAGTGTATCCGGTTGGATGGGGGACTTCGGATGGGATTTGGACGAAAATGATTCAAGAGGAACCTTGAAAAATGAACTTTGATTTGACCGAAGAGATAGTTGCCATGCAGGATATGGCAAGGAAATTTGCAGAACAGGATGTCCTGCCGAGAGCAAAGGAAGATGCCTTTAAACGTGACCTGGTAGCAAAGATGGGTGAGTTGGGGCTTTTCGGATGTGCCTTTCCACCGAGGTATGGCGGGGTGGGTGCGGGTTTCCTGGCCCACTCGGTGGTATGCGAGGAGATATCGCGGGCCGACTCGGGGCTCCGTTCGCTGTTTAACCTCCAGGCCATGACCGTTCCCTATACTATCATGGAATGGGGAACCGAAACAGCGAGGGAGAAATACGTCAGGGATCTTGTCTCAGGGCGGAAGATCGGGTGTACCTGTTTTTCAGAGCCCAATGTGGGATCGGACATCGCCGCTACCGAGACCCTGATCGAGGATCGGGGAGACCACTTTCGAATCAACGGAGCCAAGACATGGATCTCAAACGGTACGGTGGCGGACGTGGCCATCGTGTATGGTTCATTTGACCGGAAACTTAAACATCGCGGGATGTGTGCCGTGGTCGTGGAAACGGATCAGCCGGGCTGGACACCCAGAGAGACCCCCAAGTTGGGGGACAAATCTTCACCCATTGCAGAGATTCACATTGAAGATGTAACGGCCCCCAAAGAAAATCTCCTCGGCATATGGGGTGAAGGGTTTAAGGTGGCCATGACGGCCCTTGACCGGGGTCGTATCAGTGTAGGGAGCGGTGCGGTGGGTCTGGCCCAGGCCTGCCTTGACGCCTCGGTGAAGTATGCCAACGAGCGGGTCCAGTTCGGAAAACTTATCCGTGAATACCAACTTATCAAGGGGAGCATCGCAGAAATGGTGTCCATGGTGGAAGGGGCCAGGCTTCTGGTAAGGCGTGGGGCTTGGCTCAATGACCAGGGCCGGCCCTTTACCCGGGAAATCGCCATTGGTAAGTATGCTGCCGGTGAGGCGGTGGTAAAGGCCGCAGGAATGGCCATGGAGGTCCATGGTGGAATGGGGTATTCCTTAGAGATGCCGGTTGAAAAATATTACCGGGATGCCAAGCTCTATCAGGTGGGAGAGGGAACGGCAAACATCATGCGGCTTCTTATCGCAGATGATGCCCTTGGAATAAAGAAGGCCAACAGACCCAGAGTTCACGTGCCCGATGATTTCCGTGATTTGGATTAACCAAGAAAAGACCACCAATATTATACTTGAATTTGGACCCTCCCCACAAAAATAGAAGAGTACGTCTGGTAGTCCAAACAAGAGAGGTGGACCTTGCCCAGGAGTTAGGGGCGGGAAAGTATATTAAAAAGCCGTATACTCTGGGAAAAGTCGGCCTCGCTGTTAAGGAAGAATTGGAAAAATAATAGGTTTTGAACGTGAAATGTGATGCGTGAAACGTGATGTCTGATGCAACAGTGGCTGTCTTTTGAATCAGGGCAGGATCCGGGCAGACGGTCCAAACCGATGACAAAAGTTCCTTTGTCGACCTGTTTGAGATACCCCGGTGTTTCAATGACCTGGAAGGCCGTTTTATAGGATTCTGAAAAATAGTCAAGACTTTTTTCTATTAAGAATGGAAAATGGACAGGTATTCGGGAGCAGGGGATGTCCCCATTAACACACGCCTGAACGGTTACGGTTTTTTATTGCATTTTATGAGCTACTTATATAGACTAAGCAAATAGACTAACCCAAAGAAGGTGATTATCATGGATGTTGTTAATGTGCATGAGGCAAAAACACACTTTTCCAAATTGTTGGTTCGTGCTCATACCGGTGAGGAAATCATAATTGGCAAGGCGGGTAAACCCTACGCTAAATTAGTTCCACTGTCTCCGGTGAAAGAACGCGTTCCCGGCATTGCAGAGGGGGCGGTGAGCGATTCATTTTTTGAGCCCTTGCCTGAAAATGAATTAAAAGCCTGGGAATCATAGCCATGTTGCTGGATACCCATATTTTCTTATGGTGGCTATTTGATGATCCTAAATTGCCGACTGGGATTAAAGAGTTTGTAAAAGATAGAAATAATGCAGTATTTGTGAGCGCTGCATCGGTTTGGGAAATCGCCACGAAATTTCGTTTGGGGAAGCTTCCTGATGCTGCTCATGTCGCGAGAAATGTACCTGAATGGATAGTACGAGCAGGTTTTGAATCAATGCCCGTGACCGCTGAACATGCTCAGCTTGCGGGAGCATGGGATCTTCCACATCGTGACCCATTTGACCGAATGCTTGCCGCGCAAGCTAAATTGGAAAAAATACCTTTGGCTACGGTGGATATTTTACTTATGGATTTTCCTGTGGAAATTTTTACGGGCGAAAAAGCGTGATCTTCGACCTGCAACTCGCAACGCGCAACCCTAACCCCTCTCTTTCAGATGACGCAGGATTCCAGTGTCGAAAGGGTCATGGAATCGGCATCCAGCCGCGCGGGTATACCAAGGGGGAGGGCCAAGTTTGTCATCCCGTGTCCTACGGGAAACCCGGTTATCAAAGGGATCCTCAGGTCAGACGCCGCAGTATTCAGCAGATCATCGACAGCAGACGGGTCGCCGCACTCGATAAACTCTCCACCGATCAGGCCGGCAATTCCTTTCAATTGGCCAGCCAACGAAAGATGGGTGAGCATACGATCAATGCGATAGAGCGGCTCCCCCTTGTCCTCGATAAACAGGATACACCCGGCAAGGGATGGAAGAAAAGACGTTCCGACCACATAACAGATGAGGCTCAGATTGCCCCCCATAAGGGGTCCTTTGGCCCTCCCTGAAATGAGAGAATTGCCTGCAATTGGATTGAATGAAACCGGTTGATCTGATGAGATGAGTTTGAAAAGACCCTTCCTGCTGCTGCTGTGAAGGGAGGAGAATCCACGTACCATGGGTCCGTGAAAAGTTACGAGCCCGGTCTTTTTGTTTATGGCCATCAAAAGGGCGGTGATATCGCTGTAGCCTACGATTATCTTAGGGTGTTCCCTGATCAGATCATAGTCAATCTTGTCAAGGAGTCTCAGAGTTCCATATCCTCCGCGGGCACAAAAAATGGCTTTTATCTTTCTGTCCTTGAACATGGCATGGAGATCTGAAAGCCGGGCCTCATCATCTCCTGCGAGGTAATCATGCCTGTCATATACATGAGGAGCAACATGAATTCTGAAACCGGAGGATTCCAGCAACTCCAGATCGGGTTGCAACTCGGATTCATCTACAGGTCCGGCAGGAGAGATAATCCCGATCAGATCCTCTGGCCTCAGCCTTGGCGGCTTGATAAGGGGCAGTCTCTGGGGTTTAGAGTTTGGCATAGAAGTGTTAGACACTTAACAATTAAATCTTGTGTAAAAAGATGAACGTCGAACATCGAATCCCGCTATCAGCGGGACCAAGGCGTGAAAAAACAAACATCAACTTTAGGCATTTTAGGCACTTTAGGCACTTTTCCGGTTTATCCGGGTTTGGGCACTACTGGTTTCTCTTGAAGAGGATTATAAGCCCCTGTAGGGTCAAAAATTCCTCAACATGGGCTATTGTTTCCGAGACTTCTGAGATAATAGGCGCCAGACCTCCTGTGGCAATAACCATTGGCTCTTCTCCTGACTCATTTCGCATCCTGTTGACAATGCCGTCCACCAGACCCGCATAGCCATAGATAATCCCGGCGTTCATGCTGCTGATGGTGTCTTTTGCTATGACCGTGTTCGGCCGGCTAAATATCTCGACTCTCGGAAGTTTGGAGGCCTCTTTAAAGAGGGCTTCGCAGGATATTATTACCCCCGGGGCAATGGCGCCGCCCATATAGGAACCCTCCTTTGAGATATAATCAAAGGTCGTGGCTGTGCCGAAATCGACCACGATCAGGGAGGTGCCATATTTTTCGTAAGCGGCTACCGCATTTACAATCCGGTCGGCGCCCACTTCCTTGGGGTTCTCATATAGAATCGGCATCCCTGTTTTCGTGCCGGGACCGATAACCACGGGCTCAACTTTGAAGTAGCGGCGTGAAAACTCTTCCACGGTATTTAGCAGCGGGGGGACCACACATGAGATAATCGTATCCTGGATATCCTGGAATTTTATATCCTTCCATTGGAAGAAAGTGCCTATAAGGATGCCCAATTCATCGACCGTGGTATCTTTTTCGGTCCTGATCCTCCAGTGGTGGAGGATCTGTTCCTGATCTGTCACCCCCAGGACAATATTTGTATTACCGATATCAATACAGAACAGCATAGGTTTCACCCTTTGGATTGATGATTGTTGATTGGCGATTCAAAAAAGTTGGCAAACTGGAAAATTCAGGCCAGGTTCCCGGTATTTGGTCCAAGTATCCATGCAGGCATTATGGTCTCGTCTCGTAAAAAATCCCCAAGTCTGTCACCCCCGCGAAGCTTGTCCTCGACTCCGACCGGGGAGCGGGGGTCCGTAAATACCTAGTTTTCCTAGATTCCCGCGTTCGCGGGAATGACGAAAATGGAAGATTCTTGACTTTTTACGAGTTCATCAATTTTATTTTTTTATGACTTTTGCGCCTTGCGGCTACACCATCATCAATCGACAATCAACAATCATAAATCATCAAGCCGCAGTTCTCCCGCGTTTAACCGCATCAATGATCCTAACCGTCTCCACAGCCTTTTTGACGTTATGCGCCCTGATGATGTGAGCGCCGTTCATTACTCCCGCGGCCACAGCAGCCATGGAGCCTGTGTCCCTCTCATGGGGCTCTCTATCTAAGATATGACCGATGAAAGCCTTGTTGGATGGGCCTAACAAGACGGGTCGTTCAAGGGATTTGAATCGGGAAAGATCTCTGATGATTTTGAGATTATGATCAAAGGTCTTTCCAAAACCGATGCCTGGGTCTACGACAATCAATTCCCTGCTAATGCCAGCGGCCTCGGAACGGTCAACCGCATCTTTTAGAAAATCCAGGATCTCATTTATGAGATCATCATATACAGGATTGTTCTGCATCTCCCCGGGCGTGCCCTTCATATGCATAAGGATCACGGGAACACCTGCCCGGGCCGCAATCATGGGCATTTTTGGATCGAACCTGAGGGCGCTGATATCGTTGATGATGGATGCCCCGGCCTTCAATGCTTCTTCTGCCACCGTGCTCTTGCAGGTGTCTATGCTGATGAGGGCGGAGACCTCTCCCTGGAGCGCCTCTATGACCGGGATCACCCGGTCTATCTCTTCGGCAATAGAGATTTTTTTGGAATATGGTCTGGTTGATTCCCCTCCGATGTCGATTATGTCTGCGCCGTCTCGATCCATTGCGAGGGCATGTTCAACTGCCCTGTCTGCCTCAAAATAATGGCCCCCGTCTGAGAAGGAGTCGGGGGTTATATTGAGGACACCCATGACGTGGGTCCTTCTGTGTAAGTCGAGGCGATGGGCTTTCCAGCTTAAAGCAAATCCCATTCCTACTCTTTTCCGTCCTCAGAAGACTCAACCTCAGCCTCTTCTATTTTTGACGCGGCGCGCGGCCTGGCTTTTTTTGGAGCAGATGCTCTCTTAATCTTGGCCTTCTTCTTTACGCCTGATTCTTGATCCCCTGCCATTATCTCGTCGATATCTGCGCCGGTGAGGGTCTCCTTTTCAAGGAGAGCAGTGGCCATTCTGTGCATGGTATCCATATTATCCCTGATAAGCCGGCAGGCTTTTTCGTAAGCGTCGGTAACGATATTGCGCACTTCCTCATCGATTTTTCGCGCTGTTTCTTCACCATAATCTCTATGCTGGGAGAGTTCCCTCCCTAAGAATATCTGTTCCTCCTTTTTCCCGAAGCTCAAAGGGCCCAATTCTTCACTCATGCCAAAATCGCAGACCATTTTGCGGGCAAGCTCTGACGACTTCTCAATATCGTTTCCAGCGCCGGTTGTTTCGGTGTCGAGAAGGATTTCTTCAGCGGCCCTTCCCCCCATTAATATTGCGATGTTATTCAAGAGGTATTCCTTCGGGTAAGTGTGCTTTTCGTCGATCGGGAGCTGCTGGGTGAGACCTAAGGCGCGACCTCGCGGGATAATGGTGACCTTGTGAATAGGATCTGTGTCGGGAAGCAACCTGGCTACCAGGGTATGCCCCGACTCGTGATAGGCGGTAATTTTTTTCTCTTCTTCGCTGATAATCATGCTCTTACGTTCTGTGCCCATCAGGACCTTGTCCTTAGCATCTTCGAAATCATCCATCTCCACGCTGTCTTTACCTCGCCTTGCTGCCATCAGGGCAGCCTCATTTACCATATTTTCGAGGTCAGCGCCCGTAAACCCGGGTGTGCCCCTGGCAAGCACGGAGATGTCCACGTTGTCGGCCACCAGCTTTTTCTTGAGATGAACCTTAAGGATACCCTTCCGTCCCCCGAGATCCGGCACCGGCACCACGATCTGGCGGTCGAAACGGCCAGGCCTCAGCAGGGCAGGATCGAGCACGTCCGGCCTGTTGGTCGCCGATATGAGTATTACCCCCTCATTGGACTCGAAACCGTCCATTTCCACCAGAAGTTGATTAAGGGTCTGTTCACGCTCATCGTGTCCACCCCCGAGGCCGGCTCCACGATGTCGGCCGACAGCATCTATCTCATCTATGAATATTATACAGGGCGCATGCTTCTTCCCCTGGCTAAAGAGATCTCTGACCCTCGAAGCCCCTACCCCGACGAACATCTCCACAAAATCTGAGCCGCTTATGGTGAAAAAAGGGACACTTGCTTCGCCCGCGATGGCCCTTGCAAGAAGTGTTTTTCCCGTGCCTGGAGCACCTACCAGCAGGACGCCTTTAGGGATTCTGCCCCCGAGCCTGGTAAATTTCTTGGGATCGCTTAGAAATTCCACGATCTCTCCAAGCTCTTCCTTGGCCTCATCAATACCCGCCACATCTTCAAAGGTGACCTTTTCCTGAGAATCGGTCATGAGCCTGGCGCGGCTTTTACCAAAGGACATGGCCTTTCCACCTCCTGCCTGCATCTGCCGCATAAAAAATACCCATACTCCTATCAGCAGCAGCATCGGGACCCAGGAGAGAAAGACCTGGAACCACGAAGAGTCTTCCTGGGGCTTTGCGGTTATCTTGACCCCTTTACTCCTGAGCAGGGTGATGAGTTCAGGATCTTTAGGAGCATAGGTCTTGAAGGGCCCCTGCCCGGACATCCCGGAGATATTTTCCCCTTGAATAGTCACCTGGTTGACGCTTTCACTGTCCACCATGTTCAAAAAGTCACTATAGCTGATGGCTATACTGGTCCTGTCGGGCTGTTTGAAAATCTGAAAAAGCATCACCATCATAAGGCTGATTACAAGCCAGAGGGCAAGGTTTTTGTAAAATGGGTTCAATTTAGTATAACCTCCATTAAAGGTGGAGACCTTTGCAAAACGCCCCCTTTCGAAGTCTGCGCTTATCTAGCCAATCTCGGCGTCAGGCTCAAATTGCAATCCTCGAAATATCTAATATATTCCTGTGGTTGAAATTTTCGCCTTCCTTGATCTTGACTAAAATTGAACATTTTTCAAAGGTCTCAAGTGTTCAATGATTGCAGTTGGCAGCACATTGTTTACTTAAGAAAATCAAGGTTTCGTATCAAAACTTCATTATTATAATTATAAATTTTATAAATTCCATATAAATTTCTAAGATATCGTTAAGGTCGCATATGATTCTGCCCCCATTTCTTGAGGTTGGTGCAGTTTTTTGTTGACATCCGGGATGCTTTCGCGATGCTGGGTACTGGGTATTGGGTACTGGGTATTGGGTACTGGGTACTCGTTACTCGTTACTCGTTACTGGTTACGGGATATTTGATACTTGATGCTCGATACAGGATGTTAGATGGGCACGAATTAGCAGGTGGACATTATTTGGAGCAAATCGTGAAACGAGGCGCAGATGGACGAGAATATTTTTCCGATAAGGATCTTAGGCAGATAGAAGAGCATGGGCTTAATATTGATGAGGTCAATAGACAGCTCGATTTATTTAAAATGCCTAAATTTTTTCTTAAATTGGCTGATCCCTGCATTGTTGGGAATGGCATTATGGTCTTTGACCGGGAAAATATGGCCTCTCTGATCGAGATCTATGAGACAGGGGGACCGGTACATGGCTGTGTCAAGTTTGTTCCAGCGTCAGGGGCTGCCTCAAGGATGTTCAAGGTCCTCCTTCAATACCTGAATCAGGAGAAAGAAATTACAAGGGATGCGATTTCCGTGGAGGCGTCGGCAGGAGATGGGGACGCAAAACAGCTCCTTGATTTTATGGGGGGGCTGAAAAGATTCGCATTTTTCAGAGAACTCAAATCGGCCTTATCCGATCAGGGTTTCAACATGGATACCTTATCAGACAAGGGGTATTTCAGAGATATTCTCCGCTTTCTTCTCAGCGATGATGGTCTCGATTATGCGAATCTTCCGAAAGGGCTGCTCAAGTTCCACGAGTATCCGGAGGGGAGTCGGACAGCCTTTGAAGAGCACCTCGTCGAGGCGGCTTCCTATGTGGCAGATGAAGATGGCCGGTGTCCTCTTCATCTTACAGTCTCACAGGAACATTTGAATGGGTTCGATTCCTCTTTTAAAGCAGTCAGACCCATCTATGAAGAGAGATATGGTGTGATCTATGATATTTCTTTTTCCATGCAGGCAAAATCCACGGATACCCTTGCAGTTAAATTGGATAATACGCCTTTCCGGCAAGAGGATGGAAGGTTGTTGTTTAGGCCGGGGGGCCACGGGGCCTTGCTCAAGAACCTGAATGATATAGATGGGGAAATCATATTCATAAAAAATATTGACAACGTGGTGCCTGATTATCTTAAACCGGAAACCTTCAGATGGAAAAAGATCATTGGTGGATACCTTATTTCCATCAGAACCAGATCCGGGGTTATATGGAAAAGCTCGCATCGGGTGATGCAGACCACCAGAAGATAAAAGATGAACGTCGAACATCCAACATCGAACGTCCAACTTCGAATGAAAAACAAACATCAAGTTTAGACACTCTTTTAGACGAGGCCGCCTATTTTTTAGAGGAGAAACTTCTTCTTTCAATCCCCGGGTCTATAAAGAGCGCATCCCCTGAGGATAGGAGAATTTATCTGATGAAGAGACTGGATCGTCCTGTAAGGGTGTGCGGAATGGTAAAAAATGAAGGAGAACCCGGTGGCGGCCCTTTCTGGGTGGAAGACGAAACAGGCGAGAGATCCCTTCAGATAGTGGAAACCGCCCAGATCGATCCCGATTCAAAAGAACAGCAGAATATTCTCGCGGCCTCTACCCATTTCAATCCGGTGGATCTTGTATGCGGAGTTCGTGACTGGCAGGGAAAACCCTTTGATCTGCGTAGATTTACTGATCCAAAGACCGTTCTTATATCCCGGAAGTCAAAATATGGAAAAGATCTCAAGGCCCTGGAGCACCCTGGGCTGTGGAACGGGTCTATGGCTCGCTGGATTACCCTCTTTGTGGAAGTACCGGTTATTACTTTTAATCCTGTTAAGACGGTGAATGACCTGCTTCGAAAGGAACACCAGCCAGGTTAGTGTCTGAACCACGCTAAGGCGTGGTTCAGACACGATTTTGGATTTTGGATTACGGATTTTGGATTTAAAGACTCACTCAAATTAGGATGAAATAACTGCCACATTTAGAATTTACTTTTGGATTCAAGATTATGAAATAGAGAAGTTGTTTCGTTCAAGCACTAAATAAAGAAAAATGACGCAGAAGCACGAAAAAATAAACAGCAATGCCCGCTATTCTTCGTGGTTTGTAATTGTTGTTGCCATTTTTATAACGAGCCTGATTGTTGCGAATATAACTTCAGTGAAGTTGATCGGGGTGCTGGGTCTTGTCTTACCCGCAGGTGTGATCATATTTCCTGTCAGTTATATTACTGGGGATGTCCTGACCGAAGTGTATGGATACTCTCAGGCGAGAAAAGTCATATGGTTGGGGTTTTTCTGCAATCTTCTCGCGGTAGCTGCTATCTGGGTAGGCCAGATAATTCCTCCGGTTTCATTCTGGGACGGGCAAACCGCTTACGAGCGCATATTGGGATATGCGCCAAGACTTCTAACTGCCTCTTTTCTGGCATATCTTGTTGGAGAGTTCTTTAACGCCTATATAATGGCAAAGATGAAAATAGCCACAAAAGGCCGCTGGTTATGGACCCGCACCATAGCCTCCACATTAGTGGGTCAGGGGATCGATTCCCTGATTTTTATTGTTCTGGCCTTTGCCGGAACCCTCTCAACCAGGGCGTTGGTCCTTGCTGTCATTACACAATGGCTTGTTAAGTCTGCCTATGAGGCCGCTGCTACACCTGTTACTTATAAAGTGGTGGGATTTCTAAAACGACATGAAGGATTAGATGTGTACGACGACGACACGCGTTTCAATCCATTGCTGATCAGACGTCGAAGTTCTTGAAGATTTCTCCGTATTGTGTTATAAAGTCAAGAATATCGGTAGACTATAACCTTTGAACCCGTAAACGGTTACCAATCCTTTAGGCTAAAAGCCATATGAATCTGCTTGACCTGATCATAATTGCCTGCATGGTTTTCTTGATAGTGCGCGGCATATTCCGGGGATTTATCCGGGAGGTGGGATCTCTTGCGGGTGTCATTTTAGGCATCTGGCTTGCTTCTGTTTATCAACCACAGCTGACCGGCTTCCTGAAGCCGTTCCTCCCAGCAGGGAAATACCTTGCTTTGATAAGCTTTGCGCTTATTTTTTTTGTTGTCCTTGTCTTCTGTAATGTAGTTGGCGGGCTGCTGAAAAAATTAGCCAGGAAGCTTTTCTTAGGCTGGGCAGACAGGACCCTCGGTGCGGCCCTCGCTGTCTTAAAGGGTGTTCTGATAACCTATTTTGCCATTGTTTTGCTGACCTTTTTTATTCCTTCGAAGTCAAATGTCATCGCTGACTCAAAACTGGCGCCCATCATTATCAATTCCTACCAGTCCATCATCGGACTCCTGTCTCCAGGGGCCTATCAGAATTTGAAGAAGAAATTTGTCGGGCAGAAGGAGAGGATCGAAAAGGCCTTTTCTGAAAAGATCGAGAGAGTCATCAAGGACGATGGACATAAATAGATCAGCAGATGCAATTCGATCTCTCGTGAAACTTGTGGCCCGACTAAGAGGTCCTGGCGGCTGCCCGTGGGATGCCGAGCAGACAGATGACACCATTAAGATATATCTTCTTGAGGAGGCTTATGAGGTCTTAGACGCTCTTGAAGGCGTGTCGCCCCGGGAGGTTTGCTCGGAGTTAGGTGATCTTCTGTTTCAAATCCTTTTTTTGGCGCAATTAGCATCGGAGAGGGGGGAATTCGATTTCAACGAGGTTATTGAAGGGATCACCGAGAAGATGACCCGCAGACACCCCCATGTCTTCGGTGATACAAGGGTAGATGGTGCCGAAGATGTTGCATCCAACTGGGTAAAGATCAAAAGGAAGGAGACAGGGAAGCCCAAAATGTCGTTTTTGCTTCAGAGTGTCCCTTCGGATTTACCGGCCCTGTTAAGGGCGCACAGGTTGAGTGAAAGGGCCTCCAAGGCCGGGTTTGATTGGGCAGACAGGGAAGAGATCTGGGCAAAAGTCCAGGAAGAATTTGAGGAACTGGAGTCTGCCATACACCATGGGGATCAGGAAGGGATTGTCGAGGAAATGGGCGATCTTCTTTTTAGCCTGACGAATCTGGCAAGGCACTCGGGGGTAAATGCCGAAAATATCCTGAGAAAGGGAAATCAGAAGTTTTTGGAGCGTTTTGAGAAGATGGAAGCGCGATTAGCAGATTCGGGAACGGGGCTGGAAGAGGCCACCCTGGATCAGATGAACCGGGCATGGGAAGATGTGAAGGAAGGTCAGGGGTAATTCTGTTTTGCCCAGGAAGAAGAAGAAAAAGAGGTTTTTACCCCGGATTCTGAAATGGATAGGGATTGCCCTGTTCTTTTTTGTGATTCTGAGTGTCCTACAGGTGGTCTTGTTGAGATTTATAAACCCACCCTTTACTGTGATGAGTGCCTGGGAGGGAATCCGGTACATGGGTTCTGGCAAGGAGGTAGCGTCCATAGAAGAATGGCGGCCGCTAAATGACATAGCTCCCCATATCAGAAAGGCGGTTCTTGCAGCTGAAGATCAACGCTTTTTGTCTCATAATGGATTCGATTTTACGGAGATAAATGAAGCCATGAGAAATATGGTTTCAAGAAAAGGTTTAAGGGGTGCAAGCACCATAAGCATGCAGACGGCAAGGACCGTATTTCTCTGGCCCGCCAGAAGTTTTTGGAGAAAGATCCTGGAGGCCTACTATACCGTCCTGTTAGAGATATTCTGGACCAAGGAAAGGATTCTTGAGATTTATCTGAACACGGTGGACTGGGGAAAGGGGATCATGGGGGTGGAAACGGCTTCGAGGACCTATTGCCATATTTCATCAGGCCATGTTTCCAGGCGCCAGGCCGCCCTGTTAGCGGCCATCCTTCCGAGCCCGCACCGCTGGTCTCCAACCAAACCAGGTCCCTATGTATTGAAAAGACAGAGAAGGATCCTCAGGGATATAAAAAAAATGCCCCTGGTCTCATATTGAAATTCAGGAATTCAGGAATTGAGGCATTGCGAATTATTATCGATACTTAGCTATCAGGGCATTGTGCCAAATTGTGGACTTCTTAATTTTTACAAAACCATCATTTCTTAACTTCCCCGCTGCAAACGGGATGAATAGGCAAATTAAACTTTAGGCATTTTAGGCACTTCAAACTTTAGGCACTTTCCATTTTGACGACCATGCTATCGGACTTCATATACCGAATCCAGGGTATCAGTTTGAAATGGAAGCTCTTGATCCCCTTCCTTATGTTTTCCTTCCTGGGGACCACGATGCTGGTGTATATCGGTCTGAGCTCGCAGCAAGACCTCATCAAGAGGGAAGAGCGAAAGGAAATCCTCGATTTCTACCATCTTTTTTTGACGAGGATCGGACATAAGGGGGATCAGGCCCTTTCCATGGCCACCATCGTCGCTCAAGATCCCCGGGTCAAGGGGTTATTGGCAAATGGAGATCCTGAGGCCCTGTACGCCTACGTCTTGCCCCTGTATGATCGTCTCAAAAGAGATTTCGGGATAAGCCAGTTCCATTTTCATACCCCTTCAGGAAAATCATTCCTGCGGGTGCATGCCCGGGATATTGGTGAAGAGATGATCTCCTACAGGAAGACGATCATGGATGTTATGAAGAGTGGAAGGGGAATAGCAAGTCTCGAGTTAGGACTGACAGGCTTAGGTATTCGAGGGGTTGTCCCTGTATATTACAGGGGTAAGCTGGTGGGCAGTTTTGAGATAGGATACCCGTTTGGAAGGCCTTTTTTAGAAGATCTCAAAAAGAGCTGGGACGTTGACATCACCGTATATGAAAAGAGGGGTAAATCCTACACCCTCCTTTCAACCACCTTGGGAGAGGTAAAGGCCTCCTGCCCTGATAGACATCTGTCTGAACGACCACCTGAATACCCGGTAATCTCGATTTCCCCATCCGGCCATCAGGCAAGCTGTATATTAGTAGGGCCCATCAGGGACTACTTCGGCGATGTGGTGGCTGTGGTGGAAATGAACGCAACCCGTCTGGCAATAGTAGGTCGATTATCAAAGACAAGAAATCTGATGATTTTTGTGGGGGTGGCCGGGATTTTCATCTCTTTTGTCCTGATATGGGCGGTTGCCATACTTTTTATCCGGCCCATAGAGGACATCGTAACCAAGGCCGGGGAGATAGCAGAGGGAAAGAGAGAGACCCGCCTGGAGTCAGGGCCTGACGATGAAATCGGGTTATTGACCCAATCTCTGAATACCATGCTGGATTCCCTGAAACAAAGAGAGAGGCAAATAGAGGATTATGCAAAGGCCTTAGAGAGGAAGGTCCAGGAAAGAACCGCAGATCTGGTTTCTTCCGAGGAAAAATATCGCACCCTGGTTGATAATCTGCCACTCAGTGTATACAGGATCTTATATGATGGTACAACGGAGTTCATTAATCCCTATTTCACGGAAAAATTAGGATATACCATAGATGAAGTGGTTGGAAACAAGAGGTTCTGGCAGGAAAAGATCTGGGGGTGTAACAGGGAGCAGGCTGAAGAGATACTAAAATCTTTAAAGAGGGATGCAGAAGGATTTCGGGTCCAACGGGTAGTGAAAAATAAGGCGGGACGCAGGCTTGTACTTATAGATCAGGCCATTCCCTTCAAGGATGATGATGGGAAGCTCGAATGGCTCGAGGGGATTATGTTGGACATTACCGAGCTGAAAAAATTGCAGGAAACGGCTCTGCGAACCGAAGAGATCAAGGTCCTGGGGGAAATATCGGCACGGTTTGCCCATGAAATGAGAAACCCTCTGACCACAGCCGGCGGATTTGCACGCCGACTGAGAGACTCCCTCCCTGAGGATGATAAGCATCGGAAATTCGCGGATATCATCGTTGAAGAGGTGGCCAGACTTGAGCATATTTTAAAGATCATCCTCTCTTCCATAGAGCCATTCACCCTTTCTGTGTCAGATGTGGATCTGAACCATCTTCTCCACTCCTTGCTCCAGGATCTACAAGATCAGATCGAGGCGAAAGGGATTGATCTGACAATGTCGTTTTCTTCATCCGTCACAGGTATCAACGGCGATGAGGAGTTGCTTGGAAAGGCCCTTGGCAATCTGCTGAAGCACTCGGTCCTGTCCATGCCCGCGGGAGAAAAACTCTTTGTCTCCACAATGATGGAAGACGAAAACCCGGTTGTTATAATTAGGTACAGGGCCGAAGAGTTGGCGGAAGATGATCTGGAGCAGTTCTTTTTCCCCCGTTTTACGGGAAAAGCCGAAACCACAGTGCATGATCTGCCCCGTTCCAAGATCATCATCCACAGACACGGTGGTAAGATCGACGTCCTCCGCAAAGAAAAGGATATAGTATTGAGGATCGAACTGCCTCCTGAGGGATAAGAGGAGGGTTGAGGGACTCAAAGTTGGCGAGGTGATAAGAAGCGGGTTTTCGATCGTATTTGACAGATCTTCTAAGATACTCTAAGATATTATAAGCTACTTTGGGGAGAAATTATGGGACGGGGAAAAGTTTTCCAATGCGAAGTCACTGTATCATCCGGAGTAAGAGAAAAACTTCAAGAAAAACACCGTATTGAAATTTGGGAAGTTGAAGAAGTGATTTATGATGATCAACATTCATTTTCAATGACTTACAAAGATTGTTATTTTATTTATGGGCAGACTTTTTCAGGAAGATATCTTCTTGTTTTGGTGAGAGTGATGTTTTCAGAAGAGGTCTTGAAATTAGGCTTCATAAAAGGGAGCAATCTCCTCAAAATAATTACGGCACGGGATATGAATTCAAAGCAAAGGAAGGCCTATAATGAAAGACGAGGAATAAAATGATAAAAAAAACAAAAAAAGTTTCAGATATTCAACCCATGAATAATGAGGATTTGGAGAAGTTCTGGGATGGCCACGAGCCTGAAGATTTCGAAGGCTGGCAAGAAGGAGCACTGAAATTCACCCGACTGCCCAAGAAGCTGATTCAATTAAGACTTGAACCGAGAGATGTCAGAATAATCGACAGGGAGTCCAAACGCTCTGGAATAGACCGGGCACAATTGGTGCGTTCCTGGGTAAAAGAAAGGATAAGACAGATCGTCAATGCTTAGGTGGTATTTGTGAGGAATGATCTCATGGGTGCAGGGCCTACTCTTGACCCATGTTAGTGTGAAATTGGAGATGTCCGTGAAATACCAACATTTGAGGCTATATGAATTGGAATTTGCTCGTGAATGAGAAATCAAAGGACGAAATTGTAATCTATGAAGCCAAAGACGGTGAAACGGTCCTTACAGTAAGTCTTCAGGGGGATAGCGTCTGGTTGAGTTTGAGTCAGATGCTTTTACCATTTGATTGAATTTTGACACATAGTTTTCAGGAGCAATTATCATGATCAGATATCTCAGCTTAAACGCTTTTATAGCTGTTTGGACAATAATGATGAGCACGTGGGGCATCATGATCTCTGTTTTTGACAAGACCGGAAGAAAGGTGCATTTCTTTTGCGCTGCTCCATGGTCCAAAATAATTCTCAGGGTCTGCGGTATCAAGGTAAGGGTGAGCGGCCTGGAAAATCTTGACACCGAGGTGCCGCGTATCTATATGACAAATCATCAGAGCTTTTTTGATATCTTTACCCTGCTTGCATGCCTGCCGGTGAATTTCAAATTTATCTTGAAGCAGGAGTTAATGAATCTCCCCGTTTTTGGCCCTGCCGTGAAGAAGGCAGGGTACATAGGGATAGAAAGAGGTGATCCAAGAAAGGCCGTTAAAAGCATGAATCTGGCCGCGGAAAGGATAAAAAACGGGGCGTCCGTGCTCATTTTCCCTGAAGGGACGCGGAGTCCTGACGGAAGGTTGGGTCAGTTTAAAAAAGGTGGATTCAGTCTGGCGATCAAATCAGGTTGCGATATCGTGCCATTGGCAATCAGCGACAGCTGCCGTATTGCCCCCAAGGGGAGCCTCAGGATAAAAAAGGGCTCTATAAGTTTGAGTATTGGTAAACCTATTTCTCTTGCCGGTTATACCAAGAGAAAAATCCCCCAGCTTATGGATCAGGTGAGAGATGCGATGTCAAGTCAGATGGAAAAGAGCGGTTCTACGGCTGGGATGCGCGCAAAGGCCAGTATCACAAAAGTTGGCATGATTTTATTTCTTACATCTCTCCTTTTGGCAATGCCAGGGAATTCGTCAGGATATATTATGCCGGTGGACCAGCTTATTGATAAAATGAGGGCGAAATTTTCCAGTTTCAAGACATTGATCATTGACCAGTCCACTCATGTGTTAGACCCTCAAGATCAAGAGACCACAATGGTTTTTCAGGAGAAGACATGGCTTAAATCCCCAGGATATTGCCGCTCAGAGATCACAGGACGACCGGAAAGTCTGGACAAGGCCGGTGCGCCGGCACCCCCACCCCCCGGAGAGCAGGCCCGGAAAGAAGGGCAGGCTGCGTACGAGGCTGCGGAGGTTCAAAGGAACTATGACACAGCCTTTAGAAGACTTCTGATGGCAAATAACCGGGATACAATTATGACCTTCCTGGCTCAAATGGGTGTTAATCTTGAGTCTGTCGGCTTTACCCGGCTTGACGGGATCGTTGCCTATCGAGTAGGAGATAAGGGCCCTGAGAGCCCAAAACTTCTGATTAATAAGGAGAGTTTTCTTCCCCTCCTTTTTTCCTATGTGCCCCTGAGGTCATTAACCCAGGATCTTGCAACGGTCAGGTTTGACAATTATAGACAGGTGGATTCAGGATGGTATCCCTATGAGATAGACTACTCTGAGGAAAAAGAGAGGATTGAACGCTATTTTGTCCTCAATATACGTGTAAACCCACCGATTGAGGCCTCTTTTTTTAAGACCACAACAGAAAAGACCGGAATTCCACAGAAGCCCGAAAATGGTCAAGACGGACAACAAGAAGAGCGTCTAAAAGAGGTTATCCGGCTGCTGAAAGAGAAGTATGGAAACTAAAGAATTAGGGAATTTAGGGATTGAGGAATTTAGGAATTGATTCCCAAATTTCCTTTTCTTGTAGGATATATATGGCTATCTATTTCGAAACTGTCAGCGATGAAGAGATAAAACGGGAGAGGGAAAAGGCCCGGCGCCTGAGACGTTCCCACTGGTGGAACAGCAGAATCGAGAAGGGGATTTGCCATTACTGCAACCGGCAGGTGGGGCGGGAGAATCTGACAATGGACCATGTGGTGCCTCTTGCACGGGGTGGGAAAAGCAAGAAAGGGAATCTTGTCCCTGCCTGTAAAGAGTGCAACAACAGGAAGAAGTCTCTATTACCTGTGGAGTTGGAAGAGTACTTAGGGCTCGTGCAAGAATAACTTCGCAGAAGTGACGCTCAGATTTGGGCCAGATTCGGAGTCTCGCAAGCTCGCTTACCTGGTTGACTCGATTGAGTGAAGCCACAGGAATGGTGAACCATTTCGAGGACTTAACGATTGAGCGGCGACCGAAGATGCCCCAAAGCTGAGATGGGAAAATGTGAAGTTATTCTTGCGCGAGCCCTTAAAGGCCTCGGCGCACTTCAACCCCTAACCCGATGATTTCTGCCTCGTCGAGGCCAAGCAGATCAGAGGCCCGGCCCAGATTTACTGCGATCTCAAGATAACCGGAACTCCCGAAGAGGCCCATGATTTCTCCTTCTCCGCATTCGGCATATGTCCCTCGCATACCTTCGATAAGCAAGTCCTGAAGCCATATGACCAGAGTTCTATCCCCCGCAAATTCCTCAATCTCTTTACGATGGATGTTAGTGATCAGGTTTCCAAAGTGATCAACACTGACTACCTGGCCATAAAGGGTGCCTCCTTTTTGGTGCGAAGCAGGGAGCGGCAGCTTGACAGGGTCGCTGATGGTCGGGCCCATTTCAAGAGGGTCAGCTCCCTTAGATAGGTGTGCTGCCACTGGGGCAAAGATATCCCGGCCATGAAATGTTTTGCTCACATCAGGGAGAAAATATTTGGTTTCGGTGATGTGTATGATCTTGATATCCTGATGCAAATTGATGATTGGCCAGAAGATGCCATTATCAGGTCCCACAAAGAGATGGGATTGCGCCATTAAAATGATCGCCCGTCTCCTGCTGCCTACCCCAGGATCAACCACTGTCACATGGACGGTTCCTTCCGGAAAGTAGGGATAGGTCTCGCGGATCATGCCCGCAGCCCTAATAATGGACCCGGCCTTGACATGATGGCTTATGTCTATAATGCGGGCGCCTGGGTTGACAGTCAGTATAACCCCCTTCATCATACCTGCATAAGGATCTTGCAGTCCAAAATCGGTGAGCAGGGTAATAAGCCCGGAGCGCTTCATTCCCATCCCTCCGCGAATTCGGAACGTTTTTCAAAGGTCTCCATGAGATCTGAATTCGGTGTCCTCTCTATATTGATTCCCCTGTCCATATGGGCAGATTAATGAAAGGCGCCGTTCAAGTCAAGGATGGGGGAAGGCCCTTTCTCTAACGGTTTACAATTCCCGACTGCTGAGCTACAATATTATTATGACGCAATTTTTTCCAACTCGTTAGGACTCACTCAAAAATAAGTTGGCAGAATTGACGCTCAGATTTAGGTCAGATTTGATTGCTGTGATTGAGTGAAGCCACAGGAATAGTGAACTATTGTGAGGACTTCACGATTGAGCAGAAACCGAAGATGGCTTGAAGCTGGGATGTAAAAATGTAAAGTTATTTTTGAGTGAGCCCTTAATGGTGGGGAATGAAACCAACAGGAAAAATCGTTCTGATTATTTGCGTTATTGTACTGCTCCTCTTAACATCCTTAGCCGGCGCAATTATCTACTATTACACCCATCCCCCGGCAGTGAAGACCTTTGTAGAAAATGCTGTTTCCCGATCAACCGGGACATCATTTACCATCAACAGCCTGACCTACTCCCTCGACCCTTTACGAGTTATTGCAAAGGGACTCATATTTCAACCAGGCACTCTTAAAGGTTTCTATCTTGATATTCCCGAGCTTAGGGCAAATCTCTCATTAGAAGGTCCTTTCGCTCAGAGGAGTCTTGTATTTAAGAGCCTCAGAGTCGAAGGTTTTTCATGTCGTATCTCTAAGGATCCTACCCTTCCCAGAATTGAGAACAAGTCAGAACCTCCATCATTTTTTGGTGCAATTCTAAAGAGAGGAATAGCCCTTTTTCTTTTCAGGGATATTCGATTCCAGGGAGCAGAGCTTTCAGGTGGCAGTATTTCTGCGCAATTAGGGGAGCAGAGAGTCTATGTCAACGGGGTTCATGCGCGCTTGAACGCTGATCATCTTATTGAGCTATCATGCAGTATCAAAGCCGAGTGGCCCTCCAGAAAGATGCATCTTATTATACCCCACCTTGATTTGGAAACAGATAGAGCCATATCTCTTGTCAATCCTCAGATAGGGTGTTTTCTGGTGGTCAAACAGGGGCATTTTGAAAGTCCCGGGGTAAATGTCAGACGGATAAAGGGCAGGGCCAAAATCATATATAAACACAGTCGAAGAGAGTTGGTCTTAGAATATCTGAAATTCATCTTTCCTGAGATTGCCCTTCAAAACGGCTCTAAAACAAAAACAATACCCTCCGGTCTCCATCTTGAGACAGAGGGCCTTATCAATATAAGAGACAGTAGATTTCGTGCTCACCGTATTCAAGTGAGCATGAAGGATGTTTTTCAACTTGATGGTAAATTGGATGGGTTTTTCGGGAATAAGAGAAAGGCAAAATTAAGGATCATAGACTGCAACATCATTCCTCAAAAACTTCTTCCCTTAATTCCCTCCCGGATAGCGAGGAGGCTTGGCTCTTTTAAATTTTCCGGCCCCATAAAGCTCTCAGGCAGCGTTGACGCCCTTGAGGAACAACAGGAATGGAGCTTGGATTGCGACCTTCAGGCCCGATTGAAACGGAATCGTCTTTCTTTCACGACCGAAACGGCCAGCTTCAATGGTAACGTCACGGGCGATATCCGGGTAGAGGGGCGGGTCCCCGACCTGAAGATCACCGCCATGATGAAGGCAGATCATGCCCTGCTTTCGGGTATCGGGGTTGAACTTACACCTTTCAACGCGTCTGGCTCCATTTCGGGGAAATATCCCATTTATAAATTAAAAGATGTCTCTGTCCGGATTCCCAGCGCAAAAAGGGTGTTGGGGGAAAGAGAGTTTATGGTCGATGACATTCAGTTGAAGATCTACCAGGGACGGGTGAATGTGGCAAATCAAGCCATATTCCTCCCTGAGATCCGATTCAGCTCATCCCTGCTGAAAAACCTACTCATATCGGTGAAAGCTGACAACGGGAAAGCATCTGTAGCTGTAACAGGGGAACAGACAGGGCTTATTCAATCAGCGGCGGACCTTGGTCTACTCCCTTCCGGTTGGGAATTTGCAGGACTTGATTCCATTCGGATGGGGTTTGAGTCAGAAAAAGGGGGCGACACGTCATTTACCGGTGAACTCGTGTTTCAAGATCTTGCCTTTCAAAACCAGGATTCAAGCTCTATGGGTGAGAAGGTGTCTCTGGGGGTCAAAATAGATGGAAAATTAGATCCTGCGGGTCTCATTATTGCGGCCGATACTGCTATTAATCTGGATCAGGGCGAGGTCCTCTATGACAGGTTTTATTTTAACCTGAAAGAGAATCCCTTCTTTTGTAGTTCTAAATGGAGCTACAACTTACGTGGTCGACATCTGCAACTGTCGAACTTCAGACTCGGTCTGGAAGATATCCTGACACTTCACATAAACGGGAGTATTCTGAAAAGAGGTCTTGATTGGCGCTTTGATCTTTCTTCAAAAATCCCCAGAATCCCTTTAAAACCCCTGTTCAGTCATTTCATATTGGAACCGTTTAAGACAGAAAAACCTTTTTTAAGCGGGCTTGATGTGGAAGGGGCTGTTGCTGCGGATCTGAAGTTCACAGGGACAATGACCGAGTGGGCGGCTAAAGGTTTTTTCAAATGGCATAAAGGGGCGTTTTCATCTGAAGAGCATGGTATGTCTCTCAGGGGAATTGACCTCTCCCTTCCCCTCTGGTACCGGAACCGCATGGGAAAGAACCCCTTAGAAAGGCTCAAAGGGGTATTGTCCATCCGGTCCATGAACCTTTCTCTCCTTCCCGAGCAGGGACTGGAGCTTTCGTTGAATGCAGGTCCGAACTTGTTAGCCATACCCTCTCCTACCCTCCTGAAGGTCCCCGGGGGAAAAATCCGGGTTGGCCCGGTTGCTATAAAGGGGCTGTCCGGGACCTCGCCATCTGTTAATACAAGTCTCACCATCGACTCCGTCAAAATTGCCCCTCTTCTGGCCGGGGTCTGGAGCCGTCCGGTGCGGGGGACTATTAGCGGAAAGCTGGACTCCATAGATTTTATAAGGGGTAACTTGAAAACTGCTGGCGAGATAAAAGCAAAGGTCTTTGATGGGGATGTCATCTTCTCTGATCTGGGTGCATCCGGTTTGTTTGCCGGCACCCCGGTCTTTAAAGTAAACGCCCGGTGGAAAAATTTAAGCTTCTCTGAACTTACCGCCGGAACATCTTTTGGCAGGATTGAAGGGGTTTTGAATGGATATGCAAAAAACTTAGAAATAGCACACGGCCAGCCCCAGAAATTTGACCTTTTATTGGAAACAGTAAAGAGGGATGGAACCCCTCAAAGGATCAGTGTAAAGGCC
>PVMK01159822.1_pt1 | contig 31502 bp, 22 predicted proteins | sample 1853481 | NCBI WGS metagenome assembly PVMK01 (sample SAMN08533507, study PRJNA380276) | Marine sediment metagenome, whole genome shotgun sequencing project.
CGCTCCTAGCCACGTCCCAATTTGGGGCAGCGGTCTGGCGCTGTTCTTGCTCCAATAAGCCAGAAAAGCAGCAAGCTTTTGGACTTGGTAATGCTGAATAACGGGCAACATTCTCAGGCGTCGGCCGGGCAAGGGCCAGAATTTATGGCCATCGTGCTTGAGGCGCAGCATGGACTGCATGCTGCGGACGTGGCGGACTTCTTCGCCGGCCTGCACACGAAGCGGGGTGACGAAAGCCGATCCCGCGCTTGGACGAATGTGGCCAGGCGCATCCGCTATCGCGAGCAGGAACGACTTGAACAGGCCTAATCGGGCCAAAGGTCATGTGCCTGTGTGTTCGCCAGAGGCGCAGTATGGCGCTCACGGATCACTGATAATCCGCCTCGCGGACTAGCGTTGCTGCACCAAGACCGCAATCTGGCGAAATCTGTTCAAAGAAGGTCTTAGTTGAGCGCGCCGCTACATGGGGGCGCCAACCACCAGCGTCCAGAAGGTCTTGAACTCTGACCTGGGATCCTGCACGAGCGCGATACCCATGTGCGTGGCGTCGGCAAGAAGCAAGTTCTTGTTGTGGCCGGGGCTCTCGCGCCAACCGCGCATGACCTCATTAAAATCGACTTGCCCGGTACCCACGTTCTCCGCGGCCAGACGCGCCCGGTAGCCAGTGCGCTTGACACGGTCCCATGGATTGGAGCCATCGGAGCCGTAATGGGAGATGCGGTCCCACTTGGCGAGATCGCGCGAATGCGACTTGGCGGCAGACGTCAGTTCTGCGTTGATCTTCAAAGGCTTGAGGCCCTTGTCGCGGCGATATTGATTGATGATGTCGCGCGCCTTGTCGATGCTAAGCGCTGTCGACGAGTAATCGCGGTCTGACAGCGCACCTGCAGGAGCGCGCTCGTACGTGCCCGTTGGTGCCTTGTCGTTGAGTGCGGCGTATTTCTGACCCGATGAGCCACCGCGCGATGCGCCCGGGTCTCCACCCAGCGCAACGCCCTTCACGGACGGCGAGGCTCCAATCGAATTGGTTGTATATGACGAGGAATCGGCGAAGCCTGAGGAGATCGAACCCGAACCGAGGCTGCAGGCGCCCAAAAATAAGGCCAGTGCTGCTGATAACGCAACGCGAAACATGTGATTTACTCCCGCCACTTGGCGCGTGGCATCTCGGCTGAACATCGCGTAAACCCGTTAACTCGGCGTTAAAACTAAGGAGTTGCCACCGCTCGCCCACAACCGGGACCAAAACGGCAAAACCGCCGCCCCTTATTGCATTTGAATGGCGAAGGCTTCCCCTTCGTTGAACGACCAGGTCTCCTTTGACTTCCCGCCGCTGTACTCGCGGGCTCGGGAAAATCACTAAGAGCCTACGGCCTGATTTCCGCTCATCATGGTGTCGTCAATTTGACGCGGGTGGGGCGAAAGCCGGGCGCTTGCACGTTCTTGTTGTGTGGCTTGTTGTTTCTCGTATGCAACTCGACGGATCCAAGTTGGCCGACAGCACTTGGAAGTCAGCGACATCTCGCACACAATCGGCAGCCATAGGCCGGTGATTCGCGCGTACGGCTCACGCTAACCGCATGAGAGGAGACGCGTTGCATGCCGGCCCTGAGCACCGACACGCTGCCGATGACAGCCAATCGTGCGAAGCTGGGCCCTCTCGGCAGCCTCCTGCTCGCGCGCGTTGCCTGTGCCGGCGGGGCCACTCGGGCCCAGCTCGTCCGCGACCTGGGGCCATTCGTTTCGAGCAAGCTGTCGCCGGCTGAATTGCGCAGCACAATCGACACCGAGTTAACCCGGCTACTATCTGCCGGGCTCGTCCGCAACGATCGCAGCCGCTACCGCGCAAGCGAAGCGGGCGCGGAGGCAACGGCACGCTTCCTCCGTGAGAAAGAATCGCACGCGCGGGCCTGGAGCGAGCAACGCGATATTTGGCTCGTCGCCAAGGTGCTCGGCGTCGATGCGGCGAAGCCAGGCATCCGCACCGCGCTGACACGACCCGAAGGGCTCAACGCCCTCATCGTGCAAAGCTCGTTCGGACTCAATCTTCGCCAGGCGCTATCGCCATCGAAACTCAGGGCCGCGCTTGCTCTCCTCGCGCTGGAGCGCGCATTCGGCAACAATGTCAAGAGTGGCCTCAACCGCGGCGCGGCGCTCTCAGCAAAAGCTGGCCGCGTGCTCGCCGGCCAGCTATTGCAGAATCCGCGCGAGGTGAATACAGACGCGCGCCTTGTCTCGATGCTCAGCGCCGAGCAGGTCGGTGCGACTCGCGCGGACATCGAGATACTGCGTCTGGCCCTCCTCAAAAGGCTCGCAGCTGGCGCACTTAAGGAGCAGGCGCAGCCGACGCCCGAGCGCATCGCACCCACCGCCGCCAATGACGCTGCCCGATCGGCACCAAAGGCGGTGAAGCGTCCAGGCCTTGCACAATTTTCTGCAGGTGTGCTCACGGCGGCACGGTCGCATGCCCAGGGCTGGTCGGGCAGTCGCAAGGCGTTTATCTCTCAGGTATGGCAAGCGATTCGCACGTCGCATCCTGATTGGGGTCTTTCAGAGATCGAGTTCAAGGACATGCTGGCCGGCGCTCACAGGGCGGGCCAAGTGGTGCTGGCTAGCGCCGACCTCAAGGACAAGCAGAACCTTAAGGAATTCGAGGAGTCAGCGATCTCTTACAAAAACACCGTGTGGTATTTCGTGCGCGTTGACGATTAGGACGTCGAGGACTGTCAATTGATAGAGCAGCAAGAAGCTCCAGCGAAGTTGGCACCCGAAAGGCTGTTTTCAGCCTTCGAGCACTCCATCACGTGGGAGGACGATATTTGGCGGGCCGACCCCGTTGATGTGGTCCAGGTCCACGCCAACGCCCGAACCAAGTTTAACGACCTGCTTTCGGCCATTACGCAAGGGCACGGCTCGGGCACGCAGGACCGTATCCTTCTGTTTCATGGCCAGTCGGGCGCGGGCAAAACGCACCTCATTCGCGCGTTGCGCACAGCGGCCCATCGCAGCGGCACCGCTTATTTCGCCTATGCGCAAATGACGCCTGACGTTAGCAACTACGCCGACTACTATTTGCGCCGGCTCGTGCACTCGCTGGAAAAACCGTATGACCCGGACACCTCGGGCGAAAGCGGGCTTGGGCGACTTACAAGCCGGCTCCTATCGGATGCTTCCGATGTCTCATCGAAAGACCTGGCGGCGCTGCGAGACGCAAACCTTGACGATACCGAACTCGCTAATCTCGTCTTGAAGCTCGCCGACGAGATCGTCTCAAGCCAGAAGTATGTAGCGCAGGAAATTGACATCAACGTCGTGCGTGCGCTGCTTTACCTGGAGCGCCGCGATCCGCGCATCGACCAGCGGGTTCGCCAGTACCTGCATGGCCGGCCGCTGACCGACCTTGCGCACCAAGCCGTGGCGGCGCTGGACCCAAACAGTGGCGAGGACCGCGCTTTTGAATTCATCACCGCGTTCGGTTCCCTCATGTGGACGGTGGACCGGACCGCGCTCGTCTTTTGCATTGATCAAGTGGAAGACTTGCGCTTCTTCGACAACGCGGAGGAGCGCTTTCAACGCGCCGTGCGCGACCTAATCCAAATCGCCAACCGGCTGACCAATGCCATTCTGATCATCTCCTGCTTGGAAGACTTTTATAGCCAGGTGCGCGGCGTGCTGGCCCAATCTTATATCGATCGCATTGAGAAGGCTGGGCCCGTTGCACTGCTGGAAAGCCGCACGCCTGAGGAAGCCCGCCTCATCATCGCAAAACGCCTATCGCACCTTGCGGAAACCGGTGAAGGGGGCGCAAGTTTCCCCGACCCGTCTGCCTACTTTGGACCGGAGTTCTTTGACGAGTTCGGCGGGCTCTCGACGCGGCGTCTGTTGGAGCATGCGCACAATCGCTTGCAATCCAAAACGGCTCCGGAGACTGAAGAATCGAACGGGAAAGACAGCGAGAAGAGCGGGTTCGTATCCAAGCTCGCGGCCGCTTTAGGTCTCGGCGTGGCAACCGAGCCCGCCTCTAACGCGCCAGCCGACGTCGACTATCGGGAGATGTGGGCGCACTTCCAAAGCGGATCGGAGGCGGAAATGCCCTCCGACGACGGCGAGCTTCTCGACATCCTCGCCGCGGCCCTCTCTCTCGCCAAGCAAGAGTGGAAGGACGACGTCGATCTCAGTGTTGAGCGCCTCGTATTGCCCGACGAGCTGCCCGTACTCGATCTCAACATTAAGCACCGTAACGGGCTGACGGCCGAGACGCGCGTGTTCTTGTGCAATCGACCGACGCAGGGCGGCGGCCTCAAGCGGCAGCTCGACAAGGTGCTGCCCGCCATGGAGGACCGGACGTGCTTCATGCTGCGGGCAAGCGACTTCCCGCCCAACCGCAAGAACCAGACGGCGCTGGCCTTCCGTAAGTTCCGCGATGCCGGAGGCCGCCAGGTGCTCGTGCCAATTCCCGAGTGGGAACGCATGATGATGGTGCGCGAGTTCCACACCCATCATCGTAGCGATCCGGGCTTTGACACATGGTTCACAAATGCAAAGCTCTTGTCGAACCTCGTATCAATGATCCAGCTTCTGCGCCTCGACCTGCTCGGCCGCACGCTTCCTGCACCTACCACTGGGGCGCCTCGACTCGAGAATGGGCATGCCAATGGTACAAACGGCACAGCAAATGGGGCTAACGGCCTCGCCGCTTACGAAACGCCCGACACGAACACCCCTCTAGCATCGACAACAAATGGCAGTGCCATACCATCGGTGTTCAACGATGACGAGCTACCGCTGTCTGTTATTCTCAATGAGAACGGCAGCAGCAGCTCGAGCATCATCGCTGGTCGCGAGCTTGCCGCGACCTCCAGACCGATCACGCTCAACACCGATGTGCTGAAGCGGCACACGGCGGTACTTGGCGGCTCCGGCTCCGGTAAAACGACGCTCGCCCTTTGCATCATCGAGCAACTCTTGCTGCGCGGCATCCCAGCGGTGCTCATCGATCGCAAGGGCGACCTGTGCAGCTACGCCAACCCCGACGTTTGGCGCGAGAACAACGACGAATTCTCTGAGCGCCGCGGTGAGCGCGAAAAGCTTGCCGATGCCATCGATGTCGCCGTCTTCACGCCGGGTCGATCTACGGGGCGCCCGATTTCCATCACGCTGCTCCCCAACGGGATCAACGAGCTTCCCGATCACGAGCAGCAGCTTCTCGCCAAACTCTCCGCCGCAGCACTCGGCGAGATGCTGCACTTGAAGAACTCGGCCACGCACCAGAAGCAGTCGGGCATACTGTCGGTTGCCTTACGCATCCTCGGATCGCGCCACAGCCGCGAGGTGACGCTTGCCGACCTCATCCACTTGTTGGAGGACGAGGACCCCGAGCTGTCCGATCTGACGCAGCGTATGGACCCATCCGGCAAGATTCGCCGCGATCTCGTTGCTCAACTCGACAGCCTGCGCTTCCGAAATGCGGCGCTGTTCGAGGCGGGTGGTGAATCTTTGCGCATGGAATCGCTTCTGGGCTTGGGACCCTATTCCCGTGAGGGGCGCACGCGGCTTTCGATCATCTACACAGGCTTCCTGGGCGATAACGAAAACATCCTCTTCTGGGTCTCGCAGTTCCTCTCAGAAGCGCTGCGCTTTTGTCAGCGTAACCCAAACGATGAGCTGCAAGCGGTCGTCATGTTCGACGAGGCCGATCTCTACATTCCCTCCAACGCCAAGCCCGCCACGGCCGAGCCGCTGCAAAGCCTGCTTAAGAGAGCGCGCTCTGCCGGCCTTGGCATGATGCTCGCGACACAGTCGCCGGGCGATCTCGACTACAAGAGCCGTGACCAGATCACGAGCTGGTTTATCGGCCGCGTGAGGGAGGACACTGCGCTTCGCAAGCTCAAGGCCGCGTTCCAGAGCGAGTCTGGTCTGGAGCCCGCTACCGCGCTTCCTGGTCAAACCGTTGGCGAATTCCACCTCGTCCAGGAAGGGCTCGTGCGTCCGATGAAAGCGCAGCGCTCACTCATCATGGCAGAGCAGGTTCCCTTCGATCGTATCGAGCAGTTGGCGCGCGAAACGAAGGGGCAGAACCAGCACCAACTGCGCCTCTTCGACGTGCGATAATCACGGTCTTACAAAGCGAAGGTGGTGCTCGTCCGCCACGTATTCACAGGTTGTTTTTGCAAGCATTCGCTCTGTCACCATCAGCAAAACAGTACTTGCTGCGCACGTTAGAGGTTTCTCTAACGCATTCGATGAGTTTAACTTTTTCACACAGAAAACTGGCGCGCGCGCGCCACTTCTCCCCAGCTGTTTCGCATCTGCGAAACCGAATTGCAGTCTTGCCGCGATGAGTAGGTGTCAACGGATTTTTTCTCGTGTAAATTTCTGTGGTCATCGGAAAATTGTTGAGGGTCTCCGTTGACAGCTGCACGTCAGGGCATGGGGGTGCCAGGCAGCTTATCGAGCGACGAGTTGTGCGGGGTATGAGTATCATGGTTGGAAAGTCGTTCATGATGTTGGTCTTGGCGACCGTGTTAGGGCCAGCGGTTGGCGTGGGCTTGTTCGTCTTGCTGCAAACTTTGTAACGGACGAACACACACGCGTAGCGCTGCCAAGGCAGCGCTGCTTTAGACGGGCCAAAACCGCCATAATGGTCGGTTACGAGCAAGGTATGCAGGCGCGCGTGCGCCATTGTTCATAGCTTTGCAGCCGAGATGTTAGCCCTATTTCGTGTGCTCACGCGCGCGCTCGAGCTTCTAGTGCTCTTGCCGTTCCGCGTCCTTCAAGTGCTTCTCGACTGGGTGGCTTTCAATCCCCGGCTGGGGCCTTTGCGCTATGTCACAAGCGCAGCGCTCTTCTATGTTCTCTTTGCAATCGCACTCGTCTACGTCGTTGCCCCGATACGCGGATTTGTCGGCCACTACGCACTCGGCGAAAAGATTCGCTATGACGCGGAGCGCTGGCTTGCGACCGCCATATACGACGCAGAGGGCAATTTTGTCGGCACCTTCGATCCCCGCCTCGATAGCCTGCGCGATGTGAATTACACCGGCGAGGCGATCGAACTGGGTGACTACATCGCCAATCCCGACCACAAGTCGATCCCCGTTCGCGAAGTACCCGAGCACTACTGGCAATGCCTCGTCTTTCACGAGGATCGAAACATTGGCGGTCTGCTCAACCCCTTCGGAATCGATCTTGCTGGCGTGCTCAAGATCCCGGTTTCGGCGTTGCGCCGCTCAATCGCCACCCAGAAACTGAATTTCGGCGTCGGCGGGTCAACGCTTGCGATGCAATTCGTGCGCGTGATCTACAAGACTCCACCGCACGTGAACGAAGGCGCCTTAGCCAAGCTCAAGCGCAAGTTCAGCGAATGGTGGCTGGCACCTGTTGTCTACTATGAACTGACGCGCGGCGGCGATCAGACAGCCCTGAAGCAATGGGCTGCAAACCACTTGTGGCTGGCCCAACGTACGGGCGGCTCTCCCTTGCACGGCATCGAGGTGACGAGCCGCATCGTCTTCGGCAAGGAGGCGAAAGACTTAAGCATCGCGGAGCAGTTTGTACTGGCCTCGGCGGTAAACCGCCCAATTATCCTGCTTGAGGGCAGTGAGCGGCTAAACGAGGTCCGGCTCGACCGCTGGCGCTATATAACGGAAGTGCGCGCGCGCACGTGCGCCCAGCGGTTAATCACAGACGAGGCGGTGCAAAGGCAGGTCGTGTTCGATCTTATTGCGCTGGCCGGCGGCCCGCCCGATCCCAAGGTTCGTCCCAAACTCCAAGAGGCGCTCGATCGCCACGTGCCAGCGCTTGCGCGACGCGCCCAAGCCAATCCGATCATCCGCGCCAATGCGTTGATGCCGTCGGCCCGCTACGGCATTCGCGAGGAGATGAAGCAGTCCTATGGATTTGCCTGGCGCGACCACGTGCGCGGCGTAACGACGACGTTTGCCGCCGGCGAAAATCTCGCGTTCAGGAGCAAAATGGCCGCCCGGCTTGCCAAGCTCGATACGAAATGGGGCGATAGAATCGACGTTGGCTACACGCTCGATCACGCCAAAGTCACGCGAGACAGGAAGAGCCCGAACGTGATCGTGGCTGCCGCCAATGCATCAGGCGAGATCGTGCGCTACTTCGAAACCGGTGAAACTGCGGCCTATTTTGGCTCGCCCTTCGCGCGCAACACCGCCACAGGCCTTTACGACATCACGCGAGAGAGCCGCATGGTGGCATCCACTGGAAAGATCATTGCCGCAATCGCCATTGCCAATACGCGGCGTGACACAACGCAGTCGCTCTACGTCGATACACAGGCGCCGGCTCGCGGCCTTGAGACGTGCCGGCGAGGATCGAAACGGTACGGTCGCAAGGCAATCGTTTCGTTCGCTTGCTCGCTGAACGATCCGCTGCTGCGCCGAACCGCGCGCGTGGGACAGAGAAGTGTGGCCAAGCTCATTGACCAACTCGGCTTCACCATGCCGCCGCCCAACGCGCTTGGAGAAGGGACGCCCCCGTCGACCGCGGTCGTGCTCGGCCAGGTCGCGGCGGCACCGCGGCGCGTGCATCAACTGGCCGGTACGGTACTAGGAAGTCTGATCGGCCAGGGCAGGACGCCGGTACCCCTGCCAACTCTGGTCAAGACATACGACTATACGAGCTTGGATGGTGCGGCCAAGGCGGCGCGTGGCGGCGAAGGTGAGATCGTCCCTGACAAGGTCATCAAGCCCGGAGGGCGCGCCCTGCTGAAGGCCTTGCTCCAGGCCCCGCTTTGCTATCGGGCCGGCGGGCGGGCAGTCGGCACGCTTAAGAGCCTCCACGCCTGGTGCGCACCACGGCGCAAGGGCCTCCGGCTGCATTTCGCCAAAACCGGCACCCAAGTGACCGAGGATCCCAACGCCACAGTTGATGCGTGGATTACAGGCGGCCTGCAGTTTACGAACGGCGCAGCCTATTCCTACGTGGTCGTTGTGGGTACGGGATCGGTCCGTGAACCGTGGGCGCGGAGTCTTCATTCATCGCAAGTGGCGGCACCCTTGCTTGAAGTACTGCTCACAGAACTGGAACAGCACGCTAGGGCGAACCCACGCCGAGACTTGGCACCGCGCCGCCGACGGGCACCGTCAGCCTCCGTGTCGCGACAACCAGCTCGCGCCCTGACGGCGGCCGAAGAGCTCAAGCGCAACCTCGAATCCAACTAGCGCAACGCAGCCGATCTTACCTCCTGCCGTCTTTCGTCACGTCATCGCCGCACTCACGACAAAAAACACACATACGAAAAACCTGGATCACACAACCGGGGCCGATGGGCAGACACTGAAGGCGAAAGAGGCGTTTCGCACGTTTGGTGGCTGAGCGGTCCTGCACATCTTATGTGCCGGCTCGACCAGTCATCTCTTACTGCGAAGAGTTGAGCAGGTCACCCAATGGCGTTCACGTCGGGCGCGTCGCGGACGCGCACAAGGAGGCCCAGTGAGGGTCTCACCGTTCCTTTATACCGAGCCGAAGAATGGGACGAGCCCGAGAAGCCGCGGCGCGACTGGACAAAAATCGTCCTGATCGTCGGACTGGCGTCGCTGTCATGGGTTGCGACCTACGTCGGCATGCTCGAGCTCATTCAGTCGAACATGGGCTCACTACCAATCACCCACAAAGTGATCATCGGATTCTCGGTGGCCATGCTGATGACGATGATCGTGTGGCTGTTGGATCAATTGTTTGCTCCACTCGATTGGTTCACCAAGGGTGCATATGTCGGCGGATATCTGTTCTTGACGATCATCTCCATCGGTTTTGGCTTCGGCTTCTACTGGAAGGTGCTGGAAAGTCGCTCTGAGGCCGCGCGCTCCGCCGAAAGCGCCGTTGGGACAGGTGCAATCGTCCCTGCACGCTGCCTCGACGCGGCTGGAGCAGCTCCAGACCACGCTCGTTCAGTTGTCCACGATTTCGGCTAAGAAGGCCGAGCTGGAGCGCACCAAGGGGACCTCGTGCCCCAATAGCTCGCCAGGCGATGGTCCACGCCGCAAGATGCGCGATGAGGACGCCGAACGCTTCCTGTTCGCCTCCAACTTCGTCAAGGGGCGCGTCGGCGTCGTGAAGAGCGATATGACTGCCCTTGACGGCGAGCTTGCCAAGATCGTCAGCAACGATCCCTCGATTGTCGATCCCAATTCAGGCACGCGTAACGAGTTCATGCGATCTCTCGGGCGCAGGCTCGATTTGACAGTGACAGGGCTTCAACGCCTTCCGCACAGATCCGCAATTACGCCAGATCCGCGCCGATCTCGCCGACCGCGCCGAGCGCACTACGGTCCCCAACGGCCGCGGCCGTACGATCTCGTGCCCCGACCCGCAGCTCCAGCATACCCTGCGCGGTGTCGTACGCGCGATCGACCAACTGCCGAACTTGGAGAAGCCCAAGATCGCCGCCGTCGAAGGCTCAGAAGCCACCATCGAGGCCTTCCGGCGCCTGGGCGCAACCCTTTTTGGGCTGTTATCATTTGAGCTGCCACTCTCGGCGGAGGAGCTGCGCCAGTTGCAGCAAAAAGCGGTCCAGTCGGTTGAGAACCCGGCTTCCTTGCGCGCCTTGGCCAACGAAACAGTCGGCCTGTCACAACGCGACTACATCCCCTTGGGCATCGCCTTCTTTGTCGATCTATGTCTGCTGCTCGTGTCTATCAGCCGTCCAATGAATCGCTTCGTCGCAACGCGCGAAAGCATGATTGCCGCAGAACGTGGCCCCGTGTTTCCGATTCTTTCGCGCTTCAACGAAATCCACAATCATGAGCTACGGCGCACATTCGACGTGTTCCGCGAGGTCATCTTCGAGTCGGGCGGGACCTACTATGTGGCGGTACCGCTGAATGCACCACGCGATTCTCCGCAACGGGAGCAGTTGCGACTCGATGCGCAGACGCTCGCCAACCTGTGCTACGCGCTTGAAGGTCAAGGCGTTCTGACGCGACCCTGGAAGCTGACCCCCTCCCTCGTCGCGCAACGCAAGCTTCGCCGTCAGGGCAGCAAGTTCATCGAATGCTACCGCGACCAGCGGATGGCACCATTCCCCAGGGCGTGGCGCAGACTGAAGGGCCTATTTCTATCTGACCATAACGAGGACGAAACACCGGCATTTCGCATCTATGCGTTCAAGAGCGGGGCGTGGCCGGAGCTGATCCTCGGCGCCGTGATGGGCGCGGCCGGTCGCATCGAAGCAGAACGGCGCCACGCCCAGCCAACGGCGGAAACGGTCGAGACGGCCGAAACGGTCGAGACAGCGACACGCGACGACGCCAAGCGAGCGGACGGCATCGAGCTCACCGAACGTGACCTTGAGCCCATACCGGAAACAACGCGTTTGCGCGACGCCATGAATGGTGCCGAGCGCCACATGAAACACGAAACGGCAAACGGTAAATACGACATCGACTTGCCGCAGACCGCGCGAGGTCGTTTTGATCATCGTCCTCGCAAGCCCATCGATCCGGCCTTGCGCGAGCGCTTTGGATCGTATGCCCCGCAGGCTGAAGCCGAGCTCGCGACCTATCGAGACCTCGACGAAGAGGCATACAACGAGCCCGACGCCGAGATCGAACCGGCGGCAAACGGCAACGCAATGCCCGCCGCCGACGCGCGTTTAGACGAGCAGCGCTCGACCGACATCATTGTGCCGTTTCCCGCGCCGCACTCCTCCGCCAAGGGCCACGTGAAAGAATGTCTCGCCGACGGCATAACGACAACGATTGAGACTTTGCAGCAGCAACACGCCGAGTCTGACAATGCTCCGGCTACGATTGGCATCGAGCTGCGCCGTGAAACGGCAACGTTTCATGTTCCGATCAGCCAGGCATCGCTGCCCGACGCCTTGACGAGCTTAGCTGGAAAGATACGGCTTCGAGGCCAGGTGGTGAGCGAACAACCGCAGTTGGAACTAACTCTGTCCGCCCCCACTCATGCTTCAAACGGAGCACAATCGACGGACCCGACTGTGGACGGTCTCAATTTCGTCGACGAACCGGCCGAATTCGAGCCTCCACTGATCTTACGAAAAACGATGGAGTGAGCGACAAGACGCCCAGGCCATGGCCGCAGTGCTCAACACTTGATTAACCCAAATGACCCCTTAATGGAGCCCAACACTAATAGCTCCGCTCGCAACCGTTTTCGTTCGTCGTGGGCCCTGCAACAAAAGGGACTGTGCTTATGCCACTGAAGAACTCCTCACCCTCCATTTGCGTGTCGAGTGAAGAGAAGGTTGCAAAGCTCAACGAATTCATCAGCAAGGATATAGAGCGCCGCACCGCATCCAAACTGGAAGCGAAAGATGGCTGCTACTTGCTCATTGCACGCTCTCCCGATAGCCCCGTTGCACAATCGCTGCTAGCTCTCGCCCCGCAAATGGCCGCGGCGGGCATTGCCGTACGCACAATCTTCAGCGCGCTGAAGCCCGGCCAGGCGGCATTTCTACCCGGTGACTGCCGCGTTTTCCGCGATCCCCGTCTACTTGCAGTTCATGAGCAACTGGTGCTTGGACCGATGTGCGCATGGATCGGAGACAGCATGCGCCGCGATCCGCAGAAGCGCGACTCGCTCGAATACTACGCGGCAGAGTGCGCACAGACAGCAGAACTGGCACGCAAATCCTTCGAGCGCATTTGGCGAGCAGCCGAACCGGTCAGGATCAATATGCCGCTCACCGTCGCTCTCGCCTCGCAGCTGACCACCATCGCTGGGGCAAATCAGGAATCGAGACAGACGTTGCCGCGACAGTAGTTCGCCCTTACGTACAGCGCGCATTGAAACGTTTTTCAGAGGCCGGATCATTGATCCGGCCTCGTCTTTTTTCATGCAGCACGAAATAAGGCCGCAAGCAGCGGGAACTCGCGGTATTTCCATTGTTATCGCCGTTGTTCGGACATTGGCGTTTGTTGATCTATGCGCAACACTCCCTTTGCTCATAATGCCCTTGGATCAATTCCGGCACAGCCCCCGAAGGTGCCACCCATGCGACTTCTCGCACAAGCTCTCCTCGCTCTTTGCCTCGTCATTCCCGTCATAAACGCAAGTGCACAAGAGCGACCCTTCGCGCACCAAGGCGTCGAGAGGGATGGGAAGCGATATGAAAAATATCTGCGAGAAAACTGGAAGGCTGCTGGGCAAAATCCCGCCGAGCTGAGAGCCGCTGGCGAGAGCGCCCTGGCAAATGACCCGCGCGCAGCCTCGCGTGCATATGCAGCTGCGGCCGTTGCCGGCGTCAAGGACGCGGAGGCATGGATCGGGCTGGCCCGTGCCCTGCTCGCCATCAAAGTCGATCCTAATAAAGGCAGCGAGCGCTATGACTTGCCGGTTAACGCGTCGGGAGCCGCCTATCTGGCCTACCAGCAGGCGCGGAATGCCAAGCAGAAAGCCGCGCTCTTGCCGTGCTTGGCGCCGCATTACAGCGGCGCTCCTATTGGCGTCCCGCCATCGACGCGCTGAAAGCGAGCCTTGCGTTGTCCGACGACGGGCGGGTTCGCAGCGCGTATGAGAAATTGCGCGCTGAGCGCGGCTTCCGCATGATCAACTACAAGACGGAGTCGGAGGCAGTATCGCCCCGCTTGTGCCTGCAATTCTCCGAGAGGCTATCGCGGGGCCGTGTCGACTTTGCAAAGTTTGTTTCCATCGATGGCAAGGACCCTCAGGGGGTGACGGCAGAAGGTGAGCAATTGTGCGTTGATGGCTTGGTGCACGGCCAGCGCTACGAGGTGCTCTTACGCGCTGGTTTGCCCTCCGACGTCGACGAGGATCTGCAAAAGAACGTCGAAATTGCCGTCTACGTGCCCGACCGCAAGCCGTTCGTGCGCTTCTCTGGAAAAAGTTACGTTCTGCCGAGCCGCGGACAGCAAGGCATTCCGCTCGTCTCCGTCAATACGAGCAAGGTGGAGATCGAGGTCTATCGCATCGGCGACCGCAATCTCATCGGTGCACTCGACGGGGGCAACTTCCAGCGCCGGCTATCCAACTGGGAGATCAACGCAATAAAGGAGCGCACGGGCGAACGCGTGTTCGCGGGCAAGATGGACGTGCCTTCCAAGCTCAACGAGGAGATTACGACGGCGTTGCCGGTGACGGATGCCGTCGGCGTTCTGAAGCCCGGCGTTTATGTTGCGATAGCCAAGCCCACGCAGAAGTCGCGCGATGACTATTATTCGGAAGCCACACAGTGGTTCATCGTCTCCGACCTCGGATTGACGGCCTTTTCCGGTGACGACGGCGTGCACGCATTCGTGCGTTCGCTGGCTGAAGCCCAGCCGACCGCAGGTGTGAACGTCAAGCTGATTGCCCGCAACAACGAGGTCCTCGGCACGACCAAAACCGATGCCAATGGGTATGCCCGCTTCGAAGCGGGCCTTGCGCGCGGCGAGGGTGGCCTACGGCCCGCGTTACTCGTGGCCCAAAGCGATGGCGGCGAGTACGCGTTCCTCGATCTGACGTTGGGTGCCTTCGACTTGACCGACCGCGGCGTCAAGGGCCGTGAAGCCCCCGGTCCGCTCGACGCCTATCTCTATACCGAGCGCGGCATCTACCGCCCCGGCGACGACGTGCACATCGCCGCGCTTGTCCGCGACAAGGCTGGAGAGGCTGCGACGCTTCCCGTAACGCTGATTGTTTCACGCCCCGACGGTGTCGAGCACCGCCGCTACACGCTGACCGATGAAGGCCTGGGCGGCCGCGACGTCACTATGACGCTCAGCGGCGGTGCCATGACAGGAACCTGGCGCGCCAAGCTGCATGCTGATCCCCAAAGCGATCCGATCATCCAAGTATCGTTCTTGGTCGAAGATTTCGTGCCTGAGCGTCTCGACCTGACGCTTAAGCCACCCGCAGCCTCCCTCGCACCGGGGGAAACGCAAACCATCAAAGCCGCCGGGCGTTACCTCTATGGGCCGCCCGCCGCCGACCTCAACATCGATGGCGACATCGTCGTCAAGCCCTCGAAAAAGGACCTCGCAGGTTATCCAGGCTACAAGTTCGGTAACGCCGGCGAGCGGGTCGATCCCGTGCGCAAGCCGCTCGACGTGAAGGCGACGACGGACGCGCAAGGCAAGGCCGACATTGCTGTGACGCTGCCGCCCATCACACGCACGGCCAAGCCGCTCGAAGCCACCGTAATCCTGCGCCTGCGCGAAACGGGTGGGCGCGCAATTGAACGCACCGTTATGATTCCTGTCGATCTGCGCGAGCCGCGCATCGGCATCAAACCGCTGTTCAAAGGCCGGGACCTGGACGAAAACCAGACGGCGGCGTTTGACGTCATTTTGCTCGACGCTAAGAGCCAGCGCGCCGCGGCGCCCAACCTAAACTGGCAGCTCGTGCGGCTTGACACGAACTGGCAGTGGTATCGACGCGATGGCCGGTGGAATTACGAGGCCGTGACGCTTACGCGCAAGGTGCGGACGGCACGATCGCTACGACGGCTGGCGGCACGCCTGCGAAAATCGAAGCACGCGTGCGTTACGGCCGCTACCGGCTCGAAGTGGCTTCAGATGATCCGGCCGGCCCTGCCTCAAGCGTGGAATTCAATGTTGGCTGGTACACCGCAAGCAACGATGCCGAGAGCCCGGAAGTCCTCGACGTCGCGCTCGACCGCGCCAACTACAAACCCGGTGATAAGGCCAAGCTGCGCATCGCGACCAAGAAGGGCGGCAAGGCGCTTATCGCCGTGCTCTCTGGCGGTTTGTTGTCGATGCAGGACGTTACCGTCAACGACGGCGGCGGTGAGGTGGATATCACAGTCGGCGACAACTGGGGCCCCGGCGCTTACGTGGCGGCAATGCTCTACCGGCCCATGAACGAAAGCCTGAGGCGTATGCCCAGCCGCGCCATCGGCGTGCAGTGGCTAGGGCTCGACCAGTCTGCAAACACGCTAGGCGTCGCGATCGACACCGAGGACAGGATCAAATCCGGGGCGACGCTAACCGTCCCGGTGACGGTGTCGGGTCTTGAGAGAGGCGAGGACGCACGCATTACCGTTGCGGCCGTCGACCTCGGCATCCTCAATGTGACACGCTTCAAGGTGCCCGATCCTGAGAGCTGGTTCTACGCCCAGCGCCGCATGGGGCTTGAGATTCGCGACTTTTATGGGCGGCTGATCGACGGGATGAGCGCTGAGCGAGGCACGCTGCGCACCGGCGGCGATGGTGGCAGTGGCATGACTATGAAAGGCAACCCGCCGGTCGAAGACACGGTCGCGCTGTACTCCGGGATCGTCAAGGTTGATGCCGACGGTATGGCCAAGGTTGACTTCGAGCTGCCTGACTTCAACGGAACCGTGCGCGTGATGGCGGTCGCCTGGAGTGCCGGGAAGCTTGGCCACGCCTCGCACGACGTTATCGTGCGCGACGCGGTGGCCCTGACCGTGTCCGGTCCACGCTTTCTAACGCTTGGCGATGAAGCACGCCTCGACATAGCTATTCACAATGTCGAGGGACCGGCCGCGCCTTATTCGCTCGCCGTAAATACCGCTGAAGAAACGGTCCACGCGGGCAAACTTGATTTGGAGATCGGCGAGCGACGCTCGCAGGCTGTCCGCATCAGGCCAACCAAGGTCGGTGAGCTTTCCTACGACATTCGCATCACCGGTCCCGGCGGGATTGAGGTCGCGCGCCAACTGACCTTCGACGTAAAGCCGCCGGCCGGCGACATAAAGCGCACGACGGTGACATCTCTGAAGGCCAACGGCGGCAACATCACGTTGTCCTCTGACCTCGTGCACGGCCTGATACCTGATCGCACACGCGTCAATTTGAGCGTTGGTCCCACGGCTAGGTTCGACGTGCCCGGACTGCTGACCGCGCTCGATCGCTACCCGTATGGTTGCGCAGAACAGACGGTGAGCCGCGCGCTGCCGCTCGTTTATGCCAACGCCCTCGCAGCCCGGATCGGCATCGCGCCCGACAAGGAACTGAAACAGCGCGTGCAGAAGGCCGTCAACCGCGTATGCGCGATGCAGGACAGCTCCGGTGCCTTTGGCTCATGGGGCCCGCGCAACGCCAACATCTGGCTGACGAGCTACGTTACCGACTTCCTCACTCGGGCCAAAGAGCAAGGGTTCAAGGTCAACCCGCTCGGCTTCTCCCAGGCGCTCGATCGGCTGCAGAACTACGTGAGCTATGTGCAGGACTTCAAGAAGGGCGGCGAGGAAAGGGCCTATGCGCTCTATGTACTGGCGCGCAACAGCCGAGCTCCCATTGGCGAGCTGCGCTACTACGCCGACACCCGTCTCGATCGCTTCGCGACGCCCCTGGCCCAGGCCCAACTGGGCGCCGCACTGGCAATGATGGGTGACAAGACGCGCGCGCAGACGTCATTCGAGGCCGCTCTCGCCAAACTCGATGCGCCGGCCAACCCGAAGGGCGGGAATGTGTATCGTGCCGACTACGGCTCCGGCCTACGCGATAGCGCCGCATTGTTGACGCTTGCAGTAGAAACAGGGATCGCGAAAACAGAAGCCCCGCGTCTCGTCAACGTGATCGCCAAAGCCTACACGTCACGCAATTACACCTCGACGCAAGAGCAAGCTTGGATGTTGCTGGCGGCCAATGCGCTCAGCGAGCAGGCCAAGGGGACGAAGCTCGTTGTCAACGGCGCGCCGGTAGTTGGCCCGCTGATGCGCTCGCTAGCAGCTGATGCATTGAGTTCAAAGCCCTTGGTCGTCGCCAACGAGGGCGACGCACCCGTCGATGCGGTCGTCACGGTGATAGGCGCGGCGCTAACGCCGGAACCTCCTGCATCGAAAGGCTTCACGATTGAGCGCAGCTACTACACGCTTACTGGTGAGCCCGTCGAGCTTGCAAGTGCCAGTGGCGGCACCAGCAAAGTGAAGCAGAACGACCGGTTCGTTGCCGTCTTGAAGCTACAGTCGAATGAGACGGGCGGCCGTGTTCTGCTGGTCGACCGCCTGCCAGCCGGGTTCGAGATCGAGAACCCGCGGCTTGTCGACAGTGGCGATATCAAGTCGTTGAGCTGGCTCAAGCCCACGCTCAGGCCTGAGCACACCGAATTTCGCGATGACCGCTTCGTCGCCGCCTTCGATTTCAAGCGCGGCTCACAAAACCGTAACTCCGGGCGATCCAGCGGTGAGACGGCCCCAGGAACGTCCACCACCGTCGCCTACATTGTGCGCGCAGTCACACCAGGAACATTCGTCCACCCCGCCGCGACTGTGGAGGATATGTACCGGCCTGAACGCTACGCGCGGACCGCCGCCGGTAAGCTCACTGTAACGGCGGGCGAGTGAGGTCGTGGTGATGCGGACTGCCTCTACATGCTTGACCACCTCCCCCTCGCATAATGAGGGTGCCACTGTGAGATCGTGGTGCCGCCACGCACTGCGCTGGTTCGCGATTGCGTTGTGCGGCGGTGCCGTCGCGGTTGGCGCAGGCGCGGTCGCGCTCTATGTCGCCGTCGAGCGCCTCGGGGCCCCCAAGCTCGACAAGGTGCACGAAGTCTCAACCATCGTGCTCGACCGCCATGATCAACTCTTGCGCGCCTTCACCACGACAGAAGGCCGCTGGCGGCTTCCCATCGCGCCCGACAAAGTCGATGAGCGCTATCTCGCCATGCTCATGGCGTTCGAGGATAAGCGCTTCTATTCCCACCCCGGCGTCGATGCGCGCGCGCTCATGCGCGCAGCATGGCAACTCCTACACAACGGCCACATCGTCTCAGGGGGCTCCACGCTCACCATGCAGGTTGCCCGCCTTATCGAGGGCCGCCACGAGCGCACGGCCAGCGCCAAGCTGAAGCAGATTTTGCAGGCGTTACAGCTTGAACGATATCTGACCAAGCAAGACATCCTCGCGCTCTATCTCCGGCTCGCACCATTTGGCGGTAACATTGAAGGCGTGCGGGCCGCCTCGCTTACCTATTTCGCGAAAGAACCACGCCGGCTTTCCATCGGCGAAGCGGCACTTCTTGTGGCACTTCCGCAGTCGCCCGAGTCGCGCCGGCCCGATCGCAGCCCAAAAACAGCGCGCGCGGCGCGTAATCGCGTGCTTCTGCGCATGGCGCAAGCCGGTGTGATCTCGCAGGCGGAGGCCACTCGCGCGCATGGTGAGCCGGTGCCGCATGGCCGCCACGCGTTTCCCAAGTTCGCCGCACATCTCGCCGAGACAGAAGTTCTATCGGCCAGGAAGAAATCCGTGCATCGGCTGACCATCGATCGCGGCGTACAATCAGCGCTGGAGACGCTCGCTCGGGAACAGGCAAAGCTGCGGGGCCAGAAACTGTCGGTCGCCATTCTCGCCGTTGATCACACGACGAATGAGGTCATCGCGCACGTTGGCTCAGCGGGCTACCTTGATGATGAACGCTTTGGCGCCATCGACATGACGACGGCCGTGCGCTCGCCAGGCTCCACGCTGAAGCCCTTCATCTACGGCCTCGCTTTCGAAGCCGGGATTGCGCACCCCGAAACGTTGATCGAGGACCGGCCTGTCCGCTTCGGCACCTACGCGCCTAAGAACTTCGACGATGACTTCCACGGAACCGTAACGATCCGCGAGGCCCTAGCCCAATCACTCAACATCCCTGCGGTTAAAGTGCTGGCCGCCATCGGCCCCGGGAAGCTCGCTGGCCGCTTCCGGCGCATCGGCGTGGAGCCCGCCTTCCCTGATGATACAGCCCCCACACTTGCTATGGCGCTCGGTGGGGTCGGCCTGACACTGCGCGACCTCACGACACTGTATGCAAGTCTGGCGCGCGGTGGCGAAGCCGTGACGCTCCGGCACCGCCGCGACGAGGCAGCGACACCCAATGCCGCACAGCTTCTCCTTCAGGGCAAACGACAACCGCCAGCCAAGCGTGTCCTGCTCCCAGTAGCTGCTTGGTATGTGACGGACATCCTGAAGGACGCCCCGCCGCCGCTTAACGCCAAGAGAGGGCGGCTCGCCTACAAGACGGGAACTTCCTACGGGTACCGCGATGCGTGGGCCGTCGGCTACGACGGACAGCACACGGTGGCTGTCTGGATCGGGCGCCCTGATGGCGCTGCGACGCCCGGCCTCGTCGGCCGTGTCGCGGCGGCGCCGATCCTTTTCGATGCCTTTGCCCGGCTCAGCGGACGGCGTAAGGCTTTAAGCGCGCCTCCGGCCGCCGCCTTGCAAGTGGCGAACGGTTCTGATCTGCCGCCCCCCTTGAAGCGTTTCCGCGAAGGAGGACGAGAATTGGCCCAGGGCCCGTATCTTGAGCCGCCGGTCCATATCGCCTTCCCGCCTGACCGCGCCGAACTCGAGGTGGCACTAGCAGACGACGCCCCTGTTCTGCTGAAGGCAAGTGGAGGCGTGCTGCCACTGACTTGGCTCATTGACGGCGCACCCATCAAATCCGATCCGCGCGCACGACAAGTGGCCTGGCAGCCCGATGGCCGGGGCTTTGCCAAACTGTCGGTGATCGATGCCAAGGGACGGGTCGACCGCGTTACGGTACGGCTAAGGTAGCGCCTCCGGCAATGGCAAGTGGACAGCAGAAAGGCTAGTCTCTTGATCCCACGCCGTGCTGGAACGAGCCTAAGCCTAATGAAACGACACTTTCGCCTCTCGGCCGCTCTCTTGGCGCTTGCAGCCTTACTTTCGGGCTGCAGCGAGGAGACGAAACAAAAACTCCCCGCACTTGGCGCAAAAATCGGCGATACATCCGTCTCGGGTATTTCCTCGGGCGCCTACATGGCCGGCCAGTTCGAGATGGCGCACTCGCGCGATGTCATTGGCGCAGCCATCATTGCCGGTGGTCCTTATGGCTGCTCAGAGAGCCTTTATGCCGACATCATGCCGGGGCCGGGAATAGCGATCCTCAATCTGACAAAGGCGATCAACGGCTGCATGCTCAATGCGCTCCAGCCCTTTGGCGTGCCGAACCCGCAGCATCTGGCCCGACGAGCCGGCCGTCTCGCCGAGAAGGACCGCATCGACCCTGTCAGCAACGTGCAGGACGACCGCATCTATCTGTTCTCCGGCACGGAGGATCGCACGGTGGCGCCGGCTATCGTTGCCGCTGCACGCGAATTCTACAGAGCGCTCGGCGTGCCGGATGCGCAAATCCAGTACGTAACCGACCTGTCCGCCGGCCATGGATTCGTTACCAAGGGTAAGGGACCAGCTTGCGACTACACCGGCAAACCCTACATCATCGATTGCGGATACGATCAGGCTGGCGCGCTATTGACCCAAATCTATGGACCACTCAATCCACGCGCTGCCGAGACGTCGGGTACGTATGTCGTCTTCGACCAGACCCTGTTTACCGACGAACTCATGAACCACGGTTTGAGCGACAGCGGCATTGTTTACATGCCAAAAGATTGTTTGGAAGGGAACACCTGCCGCGTCCACATCGCCTTCCACGGTTGCGGGCAGAACCAGACCTTTGTCGGGAATGCCTTCGCTCACGACGCAGGCTTCGCCCAGTGGGCGGACACCAACAACATCATCGTGCTATTCCCGCAGACTGCATCGACACCCGTCAACCCTCGAGGGTGCTGGGACTGGTGGGGCTATACGGGGCGCGGCTATCTCACGCGCGCCGCACCGCAGATTGTCGCGGTTCGCCGTATGTTGGAGCAACTGACGGGCGCACGCACATCATCTTGAAAGCGTAATTCCTGCAATGCTGCGGCGTTTGGCACTAGAGCCTGATCGTTTCACTTGGACGCACGTGTGCCGTTCCAAGTGAAACGTGAATCAGTCTCTACACTTTTGATACAGAGTAAGATTCACGTTCTTGTTGGAGACCTCCCGGGCGAAGGACAAGTGATTCCATCAAGAACGATCTTGCTCTAGCCGCCACTCGCGTTAGAGCGACACAAGGGTGCGACGATCCAGGTGATTTCTTGCACGCCCTGTGGTGGGCTAATCTCTCGATCAACAGAGTTCGGCCAAACAGCGCGGTCAGAAATCTGACGAATGTCAGAAACATGAGGGAACGTGCCGATGACGCACCTTATCGCAGTTGACTGGGATCAATCGAGCCGTACGCGGCCGGCAAGTCCCAGCTTCGATAGGCTGACGAGCTTCGTCGCCATTGCCGTTCTCTTAGCGTCCTCGGTTGCAACCGTCTTAGAACAGAGCACGGTCGAGGGGGAGACGAGCGAGGCGCAGCGCACGACCGCTGAGAAGCTCGCAAGCGTACTTCCGGCGAAAGAGACCATGGTCGGCGCATACATGGGTGCGCCCCACACATACCCCAGCGCGGTCAGAATCGAAAAGGAGGGGGCTTACGACTTCACGATAGATCCCGTGCATTGGAAGGCGCAACCCTTCAAGAGCCCCATCTACTACGGCGCGCGCGTTGTACGGTGGTTCACAGGCGGCCGCACCGGGATGATGGTCGACTTCATCCACTCGAAGGCGATAGCTGATCTAAAAAAAGAGGCGGCGTTCTCTGGAACGTTGGACGGCAAGCCGCTTCCCCCGCGTGCGAAGATCTCCGAGATTGTAAAGAAGCTTGAGTTCTCGCACGGTCACAACCTGCTGACGCTCAATGGGCTGTTGCGCCTGCCTAACATCGGCGCCCGCGTCAGCCCCTACGTTGGTGCCGGCGCAGGCGTGCTGCTGCCGCACACAGAAGTCAAACTGACGAACGGCGATTCACGAACATACGAGTACAACTACGCCGGCCCTGCGGGCCAGGCGCTCATCGGGCTCGAGTTTCGCCTGTCACGCATGTCCGTTTTCCTCGAGTACAAATTCACCTACGCGCAGTACGAGGCGCCACTTTCTCAAATGAATGGTAGCTGGCTGATCCTTGACATCTGGCGGCAGTTCCAGCGCTGGATGAATGGTGAAGAACCGCCAGGTGGCCACGTCTCCACACAGCTTTCCAGTCATCAGCTGGTCGGCGGATTGGCCGTGCGGTTCGCCGCGCCGTGAGGCTCTCGCGTCAGAAGCGGCGCAGAAGCCGGTCGAAGTAGTCGAGCTCTAACCGCGGACGCAGTGGTTCAGCCGACCGGCGGCGCAGCTCCTTAAGGATTTCCCGTGCGCGCTGCATATCAATCTCATCTGGAATTTTGACCGAGTTACCCGCATGCGGGCCCTGATTCCGCTGCGGACGGCCCAGCGGATCGCGCGGTTCGTTGCCCTCCTGTCCATATTGCGACCGGCCGCCTTTCTGCATGCCTTCGACCATTTCTTTGGCGCCCTGACGCATTTGCTGAAGCGCGCGCCCCTGCTCGCTGAGTGCCTCACCGGTGTCGCCCTCTTGCAGTGAGCGCTCAGCATTCCCCATCGCTCGCTGCGCGTCTTCAAACTCTGATGAGCCGGCGCCGAGCCTGTCCAATTCCCGGCGCAAACGATCGAGCTGCTGCTTGAGCTGACGCTGCTGCTTGCTGAGCCCTCTGCCCGCCTGCTGACCTTGACGCTGGCCTCTTCTGCCCTGCCCGACCTGCCCCTGTCCTTGCTTTTGGCCACGCCGACCATTGGGATCAGGCGTACCCTCGCCAGCCCTCGCTCCGCGTTGACCCTGACGGCGATGCTGGCGGAAGGTCTCGTCCATCAAACGTTGTTGCTGGCCGACGATATCGCCAAGCTCATCGAGCTTCTTCATCATCATCTTGCCGCGCTCAGCCTGTCTCTTGGACATCTGACCCGATTGGAGACGCTCTAAGAGATCGCGCATCTCGGCCAGCATGCGCTGCGCTTGCTCGCGCGAGCCGTTGAGCGTCATGTTTTCCAGGTCCTTCATCATGCGCTGAAGGTCGTCCTGGCTCATCTGCTGGTTTTCCGAATCAAGCCCCTCCGGTGGCGCCATCTCGTTCTTCGCGGCATCCTTTGCCAGTTGCTCGACATAGTTGTTCAGTGCTTCGCGCAGCTGCTGCATCAGGGCTTGCAGCTCGGCGTCGGGGGCGCCCTTCTCCAGCGCATCGGCAAGCTTGTCTTGAGCTTCGCGCAATGCCTTTTCCGCATCCGACAAATCGCCGTTCTCAATGCGTAATGCCAGATCCCACAGTCCGTCCGTGACGCCCTTCATCCCCTCGCGCGTCTCGTCACGCTTCAAGCTGTAGTAGACGGTACGCAGTCCAAGATAGATCGCGGCACTGTCGATGAAGCCGTCCGGTTCGAGCGTCAGCGCTTCGAGTGCGCGCTGCACTTGGTTGCGATAGCGCGAATCTTCCAGAAGCTTGCGCCGTTGCTCCACGAGAGCGCGCGCAAGCGGTTTTTGGAAGTGGCGCTCTGGCAAAGTCATCTTGATCGGATCGCTGCGTCCGACATTGCCTGCCACATCCCTCGCCTCAAGCGTCAGCACGACTTCACGCCCCGCCCACGGATGCGGGCCGAAGTCGATATAGGTTTGGGCCTCGTTGGATCCCTTGGGCGGCAATCGCAGCTTCAGCTCCGGCGGCCGCTCAAGCGGCAAGCGCGGCCCCTTCAACGACTCCTGTCGCGCCCACGCCTTGCCAGAATCAACCGGCTGTTCGCTCTTCGCCACCTTCTTGAGTTTCACCTCGGCGGAGGTGACGCCGTAGTCGTCTTCGATTGTATAGTTGAGCCTCAAAGCGCCACGGCGAGTGCGTGCCGGATCCTTGGCATGAGCAATCTGCGGTGCATTGTCGGGGGTGACATCGAAGGTCCAGCGCGCAAGCTCGGTGCCAGAGACCAGAACGCGGACGCGTGCGGGCTTCGTCAGATCGAAGCGCAGTTCCGATACTTCACCTGCTGAGCGAGTGGACGCGCCTGCTTCCGGGCGCTGCGCCTCGACAAACACGGCCTCTTGGGCACCTTCGGCTAATATTTCGAGGCGAAGGTTGATCAAGCCAGCGCCGGTGGTGCGCACGACGAGCACGCTCTTCTCAGGCACTTGGATAAGTGCGGTGGCATCGGATGGCTTGCCCTTTGCGCGCAACGACCCATCCGCAAGCATCACCGGCGGCCTGCCGGTATAAGGCGGCGGTGTCACCCAGGCATCGAGGCGCGCCGTCGCGATCGCGACCGAAGTATCGAAACGGAACGCGGAGCGAATGCGGTCGGCTGCGCTATCTCCGACAAGGCCCGCCAAGGCAATGATGCTAAGCATCACAAGCGCTCGCAGGGCAATCGGATCGGCGCGATCGGCGCGCGGGTGCGGCTTACCCACGCGAAGTCGCGACAACACATTTGCAAGATGCACGCGATGTGCTTGCCAGATTGCCTTGGTGTGCGGATCGTCCGCGTTAGCGGTGATCGTGTCCTCATAGGACGACGCAGGACGGTGAGGAATGCCCGAAACGCGCTCGATGCGTCGCACGGCTTCGTCGTGCGTTGGGAAGCGAACACGCACGGCAAACAGCAAGGCAGCAAGACCGGCCGCACCAAACACTGCAAGCAGAGCAATATGCGCGATGTTGCCCAGCATGGCCCAAACGCCGAAGAGCGATACCAGCAAGAACAGGCCAGCGAGCCCAATGATCAGCCATAGGCGCGGCCATAGGCGCTCAAAGAGCAGCGCCCATTTGCTGGCGCGCACCTTTCGCTTGAAGACCTTGCTTCCTGGCGAACGTGAAGCTTGTGGTTCAGGCATATGGAACGATACTGGCTCCGCTGCTGAGGATGCCATTAAAAATAAGTCAGACGTTCACGTTAAGTTGCTGTGGCAAAGGGGCGAGATCAAGGGGCCAAGCCTACTTATCCGCCAGCCAATCAGGCACACGGTCCATGCCGATTAGGTCGTCATAGGTCTGGCGCGGGCGTACGACGCAATAGCGGTCGCCGTTTACGAGCACCTCCGGCACCAGCCGGCGGGTATTGTAGGTCGACGACATGACAGCGCCGTAGGCGCCCGCTGTCATCACCGCAATAAGGTCGCCCGGCTCAAAAGGCGGCAACTCGCGATTGATCGCCAGATAATCACCGGTTTCGCAAATGGGGCCCACGACGTCCTGCTTCGCCACCGGCATGGCGCCCTTCGACTCCGATACCGGCCAGATCTCGTGCCAAGCTTCATAGAGTGTCGGACGCAACAGATCGTTCATTGCCGCATCGACAACCGTAAACGTCTTGTTGGCGCCGGCCTTACTAAAAATGACCTCAGATACGAGGACGCCGGCGTTGGCAGCGATCATGCGCCCTGGTTCCAGTACGATCTTCAGGCCCAAGTCGCCGAGCGTCTCGTTGACGACGGCAGCGTAGTCGGAGGGCGCCGGTGCGACAGGTCCTTGCGACACATAGGGAACGCCTAGACCACCGCCGATGTCGAGATGCTCCAGAGCGTGGCCATCCCCGATCAGCGCTTGCGCCAACTCGCGCATAAGACGGAAGGCATTGCGGAAGGGCTCCAGATCGGTGATCTGGCTACCGATGTGCATATGGATACCGTTCGCGGCAATGCCAGGTAACGCGCGCGCTTGGGCATAAAGCCGGGGCGCGTGTGCGAAGGGAATGCCAAACTTGTTTTCCGCCTTGCCGGTCGCGATTTTCGCATGCGTCTTGGCGTCGACATCTGGATTGATGCGCAGCGCCACACGCGCTGTCTGACCCGCGCCCGCTGCAACATCACTTAAGGCCTGCAGCTCCTGCTCGCTTTCAACATTGAATCCTAAGACGCCCTGATTCAGGGCGAAGGCCATCTCCTCACGGGACTTTCCACCGCCAGCAAAAATAATCTTGGAGGCCGGCACGCCGACGGCAAGCGCACGGCGCAGCTCGCCTTCGGAGACGACACCCATTCCGGCCCCGAGGCGCGCCATGGTGCGCAGCACCGCCTGATTGGAGTTTGCCTTGACCGCGTAGCAGATCAGCGCATCAAAGCGATCGAACGCCTCAGCCAGAACACAGTAATGCCGCTCCAGCGTTGCTGTGGAATAGCAATAGAACGGCGTGCCGACCTCGGCGGCCAACCGCACCATGCTGAGATCCTCGGCGTGCAGGACGCCATTCTTGTAGTGAAAATGATGCATGGGTGCGCTTCTAGAGCAAGATCGTTCTTGATGGAATCACTCACCAAGCCCAGGACGTCTCCAACAGATGAGTGAATCTTGCTCTAGGGTCTATGACCCTAGGGTCTAGACCCTTGGGTCATAGACCCTAAATCAAAAGTGTAGATGTGATTCACGTTGCACTTGGACGCAACTCAAGCGTTTCCAAGTGAACCGATCAGGCTCTGGCTCGAGATTCGCGTTAGCGCAGCAGTGGATCGAGAATGAAGCCTTCGTGCTTCTTGGGCGGTGCTTCAGAATTGGGCCCTGGATCCTGGGCCTCGGCCGACCGTGCGGTACCTGTCGCCTTGGCCTTCGCGGGCGGTTCAAGCGCACCGCGGACACCGCAGGCGGAAAGGCTCAAGCCCAGGGCGGCCATGACCAGCCCCATGCAAATGCCCCTTAGTATCGACCCCACGAGCATATCCCTCGACCTACCGCTTCCCCTTGATGGCCAAATAAAGGATGGCCAAGTAAAGCCGCCTCGCGCCGGGTCCCTGCCCAAATGAGCTAGGTTGCGGCACCAAGCGATTAGACCTTCATTTTAGCCCCTGGCGAGGCCCTTTTCCAACCGCTTCAGCCATGAGCGGGCCATTTTGCGTACGTTCTGTGGCGCAGTTCCACCATAGCTCTTACGGCTCGAAACCGACTTTTCTGGGCTCAAAACCGAGAAAACATCGTTCGTTATCCGCCGCTCGACCGCCTGCATGGCCTTCAGAGACAGCTTTTCCAGGGGCAAACTCTGTGATTCCGCCTCAGCGACGATGCGGCCCGTCACGTGGTGGGCCTCGCGAAACGGCAGTTTCAGCACACGGACCAGCCAGTCGGCCAGGTCGGTGGCGGTCGCGTAGCCCTGGTCCGCCGCAGCCCGCATGGCATCTGGAACCGGCTCCATGTCGTCGACCATGCCCGCCATCGCGGCGATCGCCAGCGCCAGGCTATCAAGCGCATCGAAGGCGACCTCCTTGTCCTCTTGCATATCTTTTGAGTAGGCGAGCGGCAGGCCTTTCATCACTATCAACAGGCTCTGGAAGGCGCCGGCGACGCGCCCGACCTTGGCCCGCGTCAGCTCGGCGGCATCCGGGTTGCGCTTCTGCGGCATGATGGAGGACCCGGTCGTGAACTTGTCTGAGAGCCGGATGAAGCCAAACTGATGTGTGGCCCACAACACGATTTCCTCGGCCAAGCGCGAAAGGTGCATGGCCGTGATGGCGGCTGCGGCCAACGTTTCGAGCACGAAGTCGCGATCGGAGACGGCGTCGAGCGAGTTGGCCGACGGCTTGTCGAAATCCAGCGCATCAGCCGTCATGTGACGGTCGATGGGAAATGACGTGCCCGCGAGTGCAGCCGCGCCCAGCGGGCACTCGTTAAGCCGGCGGCGTGCGTCGGCGAACCGCCCGCGATCACGTCCCAGCATCTCGACATAGGCCAGCATATGATGGCCGAAGGTTACTGGCTGGGCCGGCTGCAAATGGGTGAAGCCCGGCATAACGGTTGCGGCGTGCGCCTCCGCTTTGCGCGCAAGCACGAACTGCAAACCGGCAAGCGCCGTATCGAACGCGTCGATGGTTTCGCGCACATAGAGCCGGAAGTCGGTGGCCACTTGGTCATTGCGCGAGCGCGCGGTGTGCAGCCGGCCCGCCGGTGTGCCGATCAAATCTTTAACGCGGGCCTCGACGTTCATATGCACGTCCTCAAGCGCGCGCGTATAGGCCATTTGCCCGCTTTCGATCTCTGCCAGGACCTGCTCCAGCCCTTTCAGGATCTCACGCGCATCCGCCTTGGTGATGATGCCTTGAGCTGCAAGCATGGACGCGTGCGCCTTTGAAGCGCGGATATCTTGGGGGGCCAGCCGCTTGTCGAAACCTATGGAGGCGTTTATCTCCTCCATGATCTCTGCGGGCAAAGCCTTGAAACGGCCACCCCACATGCGGTTTGCGGACTTATCGGTCACGGGTTCGCGCTCCGTCAGCACACTAGTTTCGGCGAAGGAAGGTACATGACCAACGGCCCATCGCAGGCAAAGAACGCGTTGACCACATACCTATGGGTGGCCGCAGTATCGGCGGTTGCAGCCTTCGCGGCGGTATACGTCACCATGGGCCCCTCTGACAATGAAAGACCGGTGGCCGAGAGTGGTGAAAAGGTTAAGTCCGCTAAACCTCGCGGCACAAATCCGCTCTCAACCGGGGCAATGACGACCTTTGTCTTCAAGAAGACGCCCCAGCCCCTGGCCGAGGTGTCCTTCCTTAACGCCGACGGCGAACAGGTGAACCTGAAGGATTGGCGCGGCAAGGTCGTTCTGCTGAACCTGTGGGCAACGTGGTGCGGGCCATGCCGCGAGGAGATGCCCATGCTCGACAGGCTGCAAAAAGAACTCGGTTCGGACAACTTCGAGGTTGTTGCGCTCGCTGTGGACAAAGCGGGCTTAGAAGGCGCCGGCAAGTTCTTTCAAAAAATAAATGTCGAGAATCTACGAATTTTCGTCGATCCAACCGCCCGGGCTGGCACAAAACTCAGAGCAGTCGGAATGCCAACGACGATCCTCATCGATGCCAAAGGGCGCGAGATCGGCCGCTTGATTGGACCGGCGGATTGGGACAGCGACGATGCCAAGCGACTGATCGCAGCATCGCTTAATCCGAGCGACACGCCCGCTCGCTAGAATAGGTAATGGGCAGCCGCAGCGCCAGCGAAGACGAAAGCCGCGCAGAACAGAACCGCACAGAGGCGCATATATCGATTTGATTTCTCGACCCTAGCCTGTAGGGCCGACAGCTCCGCGAGCTTCTTGTCGATCGATTCAAACGACTTGTAAGTGAGGCCAACAAAGGTGCTCTTCGTACCCTCGATCGCATCGAGACGCGCTTTAAGATCCCGGAAGACTTTTTGACTCTCCGTGAACTTATAGTCGCGCGAATTCCTCAAACTCTCCTCGAAGGACTCAAAGCGGCGCACGCGAGCGACCTCTTCGGCCAGCTCATCCGCACTGCGTTGAGCTTTTTCTGCTTCCCGCTCCAAGCGCGCAATCGCGCCCTCGACCCTGTTCAACCGCACCGCGGTCTCGGCGACGAAACCGTCACGACCCAGCCAAGGTCCATGCGTCACCACTGCCACTTGCTCACCAACTTTAGACATGACGTGCACATCCCTATACGGTCATTGCCAGTTCGTTACGGGAGAATTTGAACGACGGAGATTAACACCGCGTTTGCAAGTCGTCCGAGAACCACCTATTGCGTGCCGCGATTGACACCCCAGACAGCGCACGCGACAAGGCAAACGTAAGCACAACCACGCTGAGGCCCCCGAAAAATGTCAGCTGCTATCACCCCCGCCGAGCTCCAAAACGCAATTGATGACATGTGGGAGGAGCGCCAAAACATTACCGTTGGCACAACGGGCGTCGTACGTGACACGGTTGAGACAGTCCTCAACCTTTTGGATAGGGGTGAGGTTCGCGTTGCGGAGAAGACCGCTGACGGCTGGACCGTCAATCAATGGGCAAAAAAGGCCGTATTGCTCTCATTCCGCTTGAATGACGTTTCGGCCATTTCAGGCGCACCGGGCGGCGCTTCGTGGTGGGACAAGGTGCCCTCCAAATACGCCGGCATGACGCCAGAGGACTTCCGGCAGGCTGGTTTTCGCGCCGTGCCGGGCTCGATCGTGCGCCACTCAGCCTACATCGCGCCGGGCGTGGTGTTGCTGCCCTCCTTCGTTAATCTCGGCGCCTACGTTGATGAAGGCACAATGGTGGACACCTGGGCAACGGTAGGAAGCTGCGCGCAGATCGGCAAAAACTGTCATCTGTCCGGTGGCGCAGGAATCGGCGGTGTTCTGGAGCCGCTGCAAGCCGGCCCCGTCATCATCGAAGACAACTGCTTCATTGGCGCACGCGCCGAGGTGGCCGAAGGCGTTATTGTCGAGGAAGGCTCGGTGCTATCGATGGGCGTCTATATCGGTGCTTCGACGAAAATCGTCGACCGCGCCACAGGTGAAGTGCACTACGGCAGAGTGCCCGCTTACTCGGTCGTTGTGCCGGGCACGATGCCCGGGAAACCACTGCCCAACGGCGAGCCCGGCCCCAACCTTTATTGCGCCGTCATCGTCAAGCGTGTGGATGCAAAAACGCGCTCCAAGACGGCCATCAACGAACTCTTGCGCCATTGAGAGTGGAGGGCGGAACATGCCGTACCGCACGCTCAATCCCGACAAGATCATCGAGACCACCGAGACGCTTCAACGTCGCATCAGCGAGCGCTTTCCCGGCTCCGGGCTCTCGGGCGTATGTCGCCAGCTTGTCGACGTGGCGCGCGCAAGCAAGCAGCGGGTTGTTGCGGTATCGAGGCCCAATTGGGCGTTACGCATTGGGATAGCTCTGATCCTCATTCTTGGGATTGGATTGCTTGGTTATGTTGCGACCATCATCGAGATAAAGCGTGGTACGGAGAACCTTTTCGGCGTGCTCGAGGGCATCGACGCGGCCGTGAATACGCTGGTTCTGACGGGGGCCGGTATCTTCTTCCTTGCCACACTCGAACGACGCTGGCGGCGGCAGCGGGCACTTGCTGATCTGCATGAGCTGCGCACGCTGGTG
>PVMK01139012.1_pt1 | contig 31499 bp, 30 predicted proteins | sample 1853481 | NCBI WGS metagenome assembly PVMK01 (sample SAMN08533507, study PRJNA380276) | Marine sediment metagenome, whole genome shotgun sequencing project.
CGCTATCGTCGACCCACGAGAAGACCGGCGTTCCATCGACTTCTTCCGCGCCCTCGGCGCCCGGTGACAGAACGTCGAGCGACCCGGTGATCTTGAAGCTCGGCGCTTCGACCGACTGGCCAGCAGTGACGTCAACCCGAACGATTTCGGTGTTGCCCTGCCCGAAGTCCGGGTCGCGCACGAGGCGGTCGTTTTCGAAGGCCCCTAACACCTTGTAGCTGCCTGCCGGCACGCCTTCGATCATCCAGCTGCCGCTGTCCACGAGCTCCGATCCGTCGGGCGCACGGAGTCCAGGCGGCGTTTCGCCCCGGGCCAGTGTCTCATCGAAGGTCGATTCGACGACCAAGATGTACGATGTCCCCTCTCCTGCTCCCGGATTCACGATCTGCACGCTGCCCGTCACGGTTCCTGGTGCGTCGCCCGTGATCGCAAGGTCGACTCGTGCTTCCTGCCCTCCGCTCACCGATGCTGCTTGCACGCCATAGTTCGCGCCCTGGGCGTAGCCGAGAACCGAAAAATCGCCGTCGGGTAGATTGAAAATCCTGTAGACGCCATCACGGTCGGCGATGGCGGTGAAACCCTGCACGCTCTGGCCCGAAGTCTCTGCCACGACCAGCACGCCAGTGCTGTCGTTCGGCACCTCGACGCTGCCGAAGATCTGGTTGGTCCCCGCGCCCGATGGAAGCGCGATCAGGCTAATGTCGGTCGCGGCTGTCTGCACCACCAGCACACCGTCTCCCTCGACAGGGCTCGACACATCGATTGGCAGCGGCTGCCGAACGCCCGCCGGGAAAGTCTGAAAGCCGGCAGCATCCGCACGGAGTGTCACGTCGCCGCCGACGGGATTGCCGTCCGCATCCCGCCGGCGAATGAGCTGGATCTGGTAGTCTCCGCCTACATCGGTGACCGCGACCGTGCTCGCGGGTACGCGGCCAGCATCTAGTGCGACGACTGTCGCACCTTGGATTCCGCCGCCGCCGGACTGATCGAATACGTTGCCGCGCAAAACGAGGGCTGCGAAGCATGCCGGCTCGCCGGCTACGACTTCCTCGCACACGCGGCCGTCTTCGCATCCAGTTTGTGCAACGGGGTCGCACATGGGCGTGCCGCCGGTGCCTCCGAGCCCGGCTGTTCCGCCGTCTCCTGCGGTCCCTCCGGTTTCGACCGCCCCCCCAGCACCCGCAGTACCGCCCGCACCGCCCATGCCGCCGCTGCCACGCGGACCGTCTTCTGACGCCCCTGTTTCGCCGCAGCCCCAAAGGCCAGTCAGAAGCATCGCAAGCAAACTAAGCTTTCTCATGTGAATCCCCCTCGACCAACCTAGCAGCCGGCGGGACTCACCCCCAAAATGGGGAGCGGCTCGTCGCAGCCTCAGGCGTGAGGTCGCAAGGATCTACACCAAAGCTCGCGAGATCCTCGGGCAGCCTCGAGGGTCGCGTGCCTAGGTGCACGTCGCCTATGGCGAGAAGGGTGAGATCACCGGAGGACGATGCTGAGTCGGAGAACTGCGCAAAAAAACTGGCCCCTTTGTCGATGGTTGTCGCTGGAGATGAGTCGGCCGGAGTTTGTCATCCAGTCCGGCTGGAGACGGGGAGTCGTGGACGCGGACTTGTGCGGCTCGCACAGATCCCGCACTGGCTGACCGACCATGGGCGCCAGAAAGGCCCTGCCGCAGTGGTTTCCCTGGGGCTGCAATGGAAGCCGTCCCACCTCGAAGAGTACGCACTCAGCGTGCCTAGCCTTCGACACGTCGGGGGGTCGAGGGCCTTTCGATGGGGAGTAGACCCTGCTATTCCCCGGCGCGTGTGGATCGCGGGACGACTAAGACTTCCGCGACGATGGCGGTCCGGGATACCGTCCTCGCCGGAAGGTGACCATGCGCTCGACACTCGTTTGCCTTGCAGCTCTCGCGACGCTCGCCGGGTGTCAGAACAAGACCCAAATCGCGCAACAGCCCGAACGAACAACAGGCGGCGAGATCATCGCCCGGAGAGCCCCCGTGCAGCCAAGAGCGGACATGTCGGCGGTCGAGAGCCGCACAATGGCCCTCACCCACAGCGAGCTCGACATTTTCGTGATCGACGTTGGTCAGGGAGACTCGACCGTGATCGTCGGCCCGCTAAAGAACGGCGCACGGTTCACGATCCTTATCGATGCGGGCATCGGTTCGAGCGCAACGATCTTAGAGCCCATGCTCGAACAACTCGGCGTCACCGAACTCGATGTCGTCGTGGCAACGCACTACGACTCCGACCACGTGGGTGGTCTTACCACCGTTAGCGGACAATCGGCCTTGTGGACGACGACTCGTATAGATGGCGAGCTCGAGAGCTGCGCTAGGCGCCCCCTGTTTCCGACCGTGGCGATCATCGATCCCGGACCGACTCCCGGACAGACGAAGACCGAACTCGAATGGGACCAGTGCTCGTCCGAGCTAGCAGCGGGAAGCCCGGGCCCCGAACACATCGAAGTCGTCGACGGGAATCATATCGGTCGGACGTTCGAGCTCGGGGGAAGCTATGTCGCAATGATCGTCGCGGGCGGCGGACACGTTCTCGGGACTCAAGGTCAGCTCGACAACGCAAACAGCAAGAACGAAATGTCCGTCGCGATCTTGCTCTCCAACGAAGAGGGGTTTGACTTCCTCGTCACCGGCGACCTGATCGGACAACCACTCGAAAGCGGAACGGGACCAGAAGATGCCGCTCTCGAGGCCGCGCTCGGAGAAGGCCTCGAAGCGATCGGGCTGGATATCGAGGTGCTCCGTACGGGCCACCACGGGGCGGAGAACGCGACCGAAGCATCCTTCATCAACAAGCTCCAACCCGAGGTGGCGATCATCTCGGTCGGAAGCAACGCACACGGTCATCCGGCGAAAAGGACGCTCGAAACACTCGAGAACAACGATGTGCCCCTCATCCTTCAGACGGGCGCAGGAACCCCCGAAGAATCCCATACGTTCGAGGATTGCGGCGACGATCTCGACTGCACCCAAACGCTGCAGGTAATCGTCAACGGCACCATTCACATCGGGGTCACCGACGATGTCTATTTCATCACCGCCCTGCCCCCTCCGTCCGCTCCAGGCGTGGAAACGCTGAGTCTCTTTCTCGAGTGCGACGAGCTCGGGTGCGAGGGGATGGTTGAGTAGACCGAGAAGCCCTGTATCCGTCGTCCGTCCGACTGGTGGAGCCGCCCCGCGACAGTCATCGACGCACCTCCACAGTTCGCGACAGAGCCTCGCTCTGCTCCCCTGCAGACATGCTAGATCGTGTCGGCGCGGTGGCTGACGTCGACAGCCTCAAAGAGGGCGGACGTTCTCCGCGCGTGGCCCCTTGGGACCTTGGCCTTCGTCGAATGAGACCCGCTGTCCCTCGCGCAACTCCTCGAAGCGCACGCCTTCCACGTTCGACATGTGGAAAAAGATGTCGTTGCCGGGAGAGGTTTCGATGAACCCGAAGCCCCGGTCCGTGAGACGCTTGATTGTACCTTCAGCCATTTTACCTTCGTTCCTATCCGAGATTCTCGGTGACCCCGGTAGCTCGCAGCCTTTGTGGTAGCGAGGGTGGGAATCACCCCGGGACATGGCTTCCTAGCCCAAATCGCATCCGATGTCTCGGGCTCGGCGAGCTGAAAATGAGCAGTGAACCTGATTGACCTGAAGAAGGCCCTGCGAAAGGGCCTTGGTCGGCCGCATATCCGCGCAGAACGACGTACCCCAGCGAACAAATGGAGCGCATAGGCATCTCGCGCTCCTTCAGGCGCGCGCTATGTTGGGGGGGACCTGGAGCCTGCCGTGCAGACCCCCGACCGCTACACCCCCGTCCGTTTCGCGCATCGCGTCGCCAAGCGCCTGGGCCTGAGCCGCAAGATCGTAGAGGTGGCCAGCGCCGTGCTCCGCTCGCAGCGCAACATGCGGTCAGCGTTCGCGGGCTACACGCCCACGGAGCGGGACGTGATCGTCGCGACCTACGTGAAGTCCGGCACCAACTGGGCCATGCAGATCTGCCAGCAGCTCGCGCATCGCGGGGCGGCCGAGTTCGACCACATCCACGATCTTGTGCCGTGGCCGGAGAACATGGGCGGGCGGCCCATCGGTCTGGATGACCCAGCGAGCTGGCGCGACTGCCCGACCGGTCTGCGAGTGATCAAGACCCACCTGGACGAGGCCTATGTGCCGCGCTCCGACGCGGCCCGGTACGTCGTCGTACTGCGCGATCCCAAGGAGGTCCTGGTCTCCAGCTACCACTTCCTGCCGCCGCTGCTGGGTGTGGCCGACACCCTCGACCCGGCCGACTGGCTGGACTTGTTCCTGACCAGCCGGGAGACTGGCGTGGAGGCCTGGGTGGACCACACCCTCGGATGGTGGGGGCTGCGCGACGCGCCCGAGGTGCTGGTGCTCTTCTTCGCCGACATGACGCGCGACCTTCCGGGTGCGGTCGATCGCATCGCGGCCCACCTGGCGGTGACCCTGAGCAGCGACGAGCGCGCCGCGGTCATCGAGCGCAGCGGGCTGGACTGGATGAAGGCCAACAACGACAAGTTCGTGCCGATGCCGATGCCCTTCGTGCAGCCGACCCACATGCCGGATATGGTTCGGCGGGGTGTGTCGGGCGGCTCCGCCGAGCTATACACGCCGGAGCAGCTCGCGCGCGTCGACGCCCTGACGCTCGCTTCCCTGGCGCGGCGGGGCAGCCCCTTCCCCTACGCCACGCGGTTCATGCAGAACGACCCCTAGCGGGGCTCGAGCTCGTGCGAGTTGACAGCCTGTGAGGCGAATCTACACTCGGCGGCATGGCAACTTTGGAAGATGAACTAGTCGACAAGCGCATCGTGGAACGCAACATCGCGAAGGGCTTGCTTTCCAAGGCACAGTACGAGCAACATTTGGCAGACCTGGCCGACCGCGAAGACGCGTGCGACCGGGTTGAAATCGACCCGGGCGATTCCGCGGACAGCCCGGCTACGGAGTAGGTCCGATGAGTGAGGAAGACAGTACGTCTCCGACAATCGACTTCAACACGTTCATCTTGTCGTTGAGCACATCCGCGCTGATGTGTCTCGGCAAGCTGCCCGATGTTGAGGAGGATGCCACCGTCAACCTCGCCCATGCCAAGCAATCGATCGACTGCATCGCGCTGCTCGAAGAGAAGACGAGAGGGAACCTCTCAGGCGAGGAAGAGCGCCTGATCGCCGAGGTGCTCTACGACTTGCGGCTTCGGTTCGTAGCAGCGACGAAAACACCGGCCGACAAGGCCTGAAACGGCCGCCGCTGCGGGGGGGTACGCCGAAAGCCCAAGCTCGGGTATACTTGCTCGATGAGCGGCAAGACCAGCACCCACTACCGAACTTGCAACCTCTGCGAAGCGATGTGCGGCCTGCAGGTCGAGATCGACGGCGAAGAAGTCGTATCGATACGCGGCGATCAGCGAGATGTCTTCAGCCGAGGGCACGTGTGCCCGAAAGCCACTGCGCTCAAGGACCTGTACGATGACCCCGATCGGCTGAAACAACCGGTGCGCCGTGTCGGTGATCGTTGGCAGCCGATTTCCTGGGACGAAGCATTCGACGAAGTGGTGGACCGCGTACACCAGATTCAACAAGAGCACGGCAGGGACGCGGTTGGGGTGTACCTGGGAAATCCTAACGCTCACAACTTCGGCACGCTCGTCTTCGGGCCTCCCTTCCTCCGGACTCTGGGATCGAAGAACCGCTTCTCCGCCACTTCGTGTGACCAGCTACCGCTCATGCTGGCCTCGTACTTCATGTTCGGGCAACAGCTTCTCTTTCCCGTGCCCGATGTCGACCGAACCGACTTCATGATGCTGATCGGCGCGAACCCACTCGCGTCCAATGGCAGCATCATGGCCGCACCAGGCATCAAGAAGCGCCTCGAAGGCATCGGCAAACGTGGCGGGAAGGTCATCGTCGTCGACCCACGTCGATGCGAAACAGCTCGAGTGGCCGACGAGCATGTTTTCATTCAGCCGGGGACCGATGCGCTCTTCCTGCTGGGCCTTCTGCACGAGGTGTGCGCCGCAGGAATCGACTTGGGTCGGCTGTCCGACAGTATAAAGAACGTCGATCGTATCCTGGAGCTTGCGAAGGCCTACCCAGCCGAGCAGAGCGAGGCGATCACCGGCGTGCCAGCCGAAACGGTCAAGCGGCTCGCTCGCGAGCTTCGCGCCGCTCCCAAAGCCGTGCTGTACGGCCGCGTGGGCGCATGCACGCAGGAATTCGGCGGCCTTTGCATGTGGCTGATCAACGTCCTCAACGCAGTGACCGGCAACCTCGACGAGCCAGGCGGGTCGATGTTCTCGTCACCAGCGCTCGACGTGCTCGGAGCAGGTGGCGGATTCGGCATCGGCCGAGGCTCGTATGGCCGCTGGCAAAGCCGGGTCCGCGGGTTTCCCGAGTTCGGCGGCGAGCTTCCAGCCTCGGTCATGGCCGAGGAAATGCTCACAGAAGGCGAAGGTCAGATTCGCGCCATGATCACGATCGCGGGGAACCCGGTGTTGTCGACCCCCAACGGCGTTCAGCTCGACCGTGGATATGCCTCACTCGATTTCGCGGTGTCGATCGACTTCTTCATCAACGAGACGAGCCGCCACGCAGACATCATCCTGCCACCGGTGTCTCCGATTCAACGAAGCCACTACGACCTGGCGCTCTATCTGACCGCCGTGCGCAACGTCGCTAAGTACTCGCCTCCCGCGTTTGCATTCAAAGACGGCGAGCTCGACGATTGGCAGATCCTCACCGAGCTGAGCGGCCGACTTGCCGCGCGTCGGCACGGGAAGCTGAGCAAGCAATACCTAACCGCGCGGGCAATGCAGAAAGCCGGTCCGGAACGCCTGCTCGACCTCGGCCTGCGGCTCGGCCCCTACGGCAAACGATTCAACCCACTTGGAACCGGACTTTCGCTCGGCAAGCTCAGAAAGAACCCGCACGGCATCGACCTCGGCCCATTGCAGTCGACCCTGCCGGGACGGCTTCCCGAGAAGCACGGGCCGGTCGATTTGGCGCCCGATCTTTTCGTGGAAGATCTCGACCGCCTGCGAGCCCGTTTCCTCGGAGCGGGGTCGGCCGCAACCGATGGGCAGCTCTTACTGATCGGCCGGCGGCACCTCCGAAGCAACAACTCCTGGATGCACAACAGCCAGCGCCTCATGAAAGGCAAGCCGCGGTGCACCCTGATGATCAATCCAGACGATGCGGAACGCCTGGGCGTGAAGTCCGGCGACATGGTGACGGTGAACTCACGGGTCGGGCAGGTCACCGCGCCCGCGGAGGTCACCGGCGACCTGATGGCCGGTGTCGTGAGCCTCCCTCATGGCTTCGGACACGGGCGCGACGGTGTGCAGCTGAGCGTAGCCACGAATCACCCGGGCGTGAGCCTCAACGATGTCACCGACGATCAGCTCATTGACGTGCTCAGCGGCAATGCAGCGTTTAGCGGCGTCCCCGTCACGGTCAAAGCCATCGCACAAATCGTTGCCGCACAGTGAGCAAACGCTAGCGGCGGCGCTTCCTCGGTGGATGCGGCTGGCTGATGCGCACGGGAACGAGAACCGGAGACGGGCCCAGCAAGCCCTCGAGAGCTTCGGCCAGAGTGTCCATCACCTCGCGCACGCGATCAGAGAGCTTTTTCGTCTTTTCAGCCACCTTGGTTTAATAATGGGCTCAGCTGTGACCCTGTCAACACCTAACCCAATATTTCTCAGCAATTCCGACGATCAGAAGTGCGCATGCACATTCACCTGATCGGGGTCGCCGGCACCGGCATGAGCGCGCTTGCTGCGCTGCTCGTCGAGGCGGGGCATCGGGTAAGCGGAAGCGACACCGCGTTCGACCCACCGGTCGGCCCGTACCTCGAAGGGCTCGGCATCGAATGCCTGAAGGGTTGGCAGAGCTCTAACCTCGATGCGAACCCCGACTTGGTCGTCGTCGGGAACGTGTGCCGTCGGGACAATCCTGAAGCGCAGGAGGCGTTGACGCGCGGGCTTCAAACCATGTCGATGCCCGCCGTGCTCGCCGAGCATGTATTGTCACGCCGCAAGCCGTTCGTGGTTGCCGGCACGCACGGAAAGACAACGACGTCGACGCTGCTCGCGTACCTGTTGCAACAAGTCGGGACCGACGCGGGCTTTTTCATCGGCGGAATTCCGTTGAACTTCGAGCGAAGCTCGCGCCTTGGAGCCGAAGGCGCACCGTTTGTGATCGAAGGGGACGAATATGACAGCGCTTTCTTCGAGAAGGTACCGAAGTTTTGGAGTTACCAGCCGGTCGCGGCAATCCTGACGTCGATCGAGTACGACCACGTCGACATCTTCCCAAATCCAGAAACCTACGTCGGCGCGTTTCGAAAGTTCGTGGAGCTGCTTCCAAGCGACGGTTGGCTGTTCGCCTGGGCGGGCGACCCCTTGGTGCGCGAGGTCGCATCGCTGGCGCCGTGCAAGGTGCGGTTCTATGCGATCGACGGCGATGACTGCGGCGACATCGAACCGATGTGGCTTGGGATGCGCGCACCGGGAGGCACTATGGACCTCTTCGGCGGGGGCTCGCTGTGCGGCCGCGCCACCCTGCCACTGCTTGGCCGTCACAACGCCCGCAACACGGTCGCCGCCCTGGCCATAGCCAGCGAAGCTGCGGGCGCCCCGCTCGATAGACTCATCGCCACCCTTCCCGGCTTCCGTGGAACCAAGCGCCGCCAAGAGCTCGTCGGGATCACGAATGGCGTGCAGGTCTATGACGATTTCGCGCACCACCCGACGGCAGTAAAGGAAACGCTTGTCGGTTTCCGAGAGCGAGTCGGGGGAAGACTCATCGCGGTCTTCGAGCCGAGGAGCGCAACGGCGTCGAGGCGATTACACCAGGACGCGTACCCCGATGCATTTGCGCCGGCGGACGTGTGCATCTTGGCACCGGTGGGCCGAAGCGAGATTCCGCCGTCGGAGAAGTTAGACACTGAGGCGATCGCCGAAGCAATCGTGAGCGGCGGCGGGCAGGCGCGGGCCTGTGGGAGCGTCGAGGAAGTCATCGAAGCAGCGGCCGCAGAAGCCACGCCGGGGGATACGATTGTGGTGATGTCGAACGGGCGGTTCGACGACGCCCCAGACCGCATCCTGCTCGCCCTAATGCAACACTGACACTGTCGCGGGCACTGTCGCTGTCGCTGTCGAACCCCCTAGCTCTTCGGGTAAGACGCCGTGGCCTTGCCCGCGTTCTTCCAGCCTTTGATGCCTTCACGCATGATGCGAACGTTTTCGTATCCGTTCGTGGAGGCTCGCTCGGCAGCTGCATCGGATGCCGTGCACCAGGTGTTGGAGCAATAGAAGATCAAGTCCTTGCTCTTGTCTTCCGGCAGCTGCGCAAGCCCGTATTTGGACGACGAGGTCAGGAGGACCGCATTGGGCACGGTACCGTTCTTCTCTCGTGTTCGCTCCGAGTTAGCGTCGACCGCGACGGCGCCGGATTGAAGCGCCTGAGCGGCGTCTTCGATCGAGATCTCCGCGATCTCTGGTTTGGTGGTGGCTTGGGTGTCGGCGGGGCTGGCGTCCTTGCAGCCCACCAAGAGGAAGGGGAGGACGAGGGGGAGGAGGAGTGTTCGCATAGAGAGAGCCTAGAGCTAGCTCGTGGGCAAGCAAGGCCAGGCCGTCACCTCGATCACTGGCAATGAACCGGCGCAGTCTCGAGCTCGGGCGGCATCTTTTCCCAGGCATAGCCGGCTTTTGCGCGGTCGAAGGCCATGTCGAACAGTTTTCGCATGTACTCGGTATCGAACTCCCCGTGTGACTCCTCAGTGAAGTCCGCAGGGATGTACGCAAGGTTGAAGTCCAAACCGTCGCGACAGGTTTGGAGGTAGATACGGTAGAGGTCGCCGATGCCTTGTGTCCGAACGAGCGAGTCGAGCGAGCGGCCCGCGATGGGGAAGAGCTTGTTCCGCACCTGCGCGTGTATCGGATCGAGGCGCGAGTTGCGGATGATGTACACCTTGGGTCGGCCAGGCACCGCGAGCCTTTCGAGGACCTCGTCGTAGTCGATGCCAATGGGATAGAGGAACACTTGCGCGGTTGCGCCGCCATCGACATGCAGCTCGTCGTACTTCACACCATCTGCTTCGACCTCGATGAGCACGGGGGCAAACGCGACGGGAATGGAAGCCGAGGCAAGGAGGACCCGGCGGATCAGCTCCAGGGCATCGGGATGACCGCTGTTGGCGATCGCGCCGATGCGCCAAATGACGGGCCGCATCGAATCGAGGTTCGCGGTGCCGATGTTCAACGAGCGGCCCTTGCGATGCTCGGCAGCGATCTTCTCCATCACCTGCTCATCGACGTACTTCGCGATCAGCGCTTGGAGCGGCTCGGTGGTCGCCATGGCATCGGTGCGAAGGGCCCTGATCAATCCGCGCTTCTTGTAGACATCCTTCGCGGTGAGCCCGACGGAGACCTTCTCCAGCACGTCGGCGTATTCGGGTCCGAGGAAGGCGAATGGGGCAACCAGGGCCCCCGCGCTGATCCCGGTGACCGTGGTGAACTCCGGCCGATCCCCGGCTTCGGTCCATCCCAGCAGCAGCCCGGCCGCAAATGCGCCGTTCTCGCCGCCGCCGGAGATCGCAAGGTAGGTGTGCCGACGGCCGTATACACCTGAGTAGCGCTCCTTGATCTCGGCCCTGCTCTTCTCGAACCAGTCGTGCTCCCAGGGCGGAGGCGCGTCTCCCCACAGGCGAACGCGTGGAATGCCCAGCACCTCGGCGTCTTCGACATGCTCCATGGGAAGCGGAGAGCGTTGCGGGACGTGGGCACATGCCGCCATGAGCACGAGAGCGGGAACGAACACCGAGGCCGCACATCGGGAACGCGTGGGAGGCCGCATGGCCGACTCCACTATCACGAACAGCGAGGCACTGAGAAGCTCTCGCACGCCTCGCGGAGAGCATCCGAGCCGCGCCGCCTCTTAACCCTTCTGAAAATGGGACTGTCCCCTTTTCTTAGGGGTTAATTTCTTTATGCTTGGCGCATGGGTGTTGAGCGTGGTGCGAAGGAAGTGGTGGAGGCGTTTGTCTCTGCTTTGGAGCGGCTGGATTTCGATGGGGCGCTTTTGCTGGTCGCGCCGGATGTCCGGTGGGTCAACGTTCCGTGGAAGACCGCCACCGGCAAGGAGCGGTTTGGGAGAGCGCTTCGCGGGATGTTCAAGGATGCCACCCGCTTCGAGGTGCAGTACCGCGACATTCACGAACGTGGGGACGGCGTCGTGTACACCGACCGGATCGACATCTTCGAAGGGGGCGGCATGTCGCTGAACCTCCCCGTTCAGGGGGAATTCCGTGTGAAAGACGGGCTCATCACAGAGTGGGTGGACCGCTTCAGCTGGGTGAAGGTGATCGGCGAGATCGGCAGGAGCCTACCGCGCATCATCAGGCACCGACTGCGCGCCTAGCGCGGATAAACACAATTGCCGCTGACCGCGCGGGAACAGGATACTACGCCGACGTCTCGACGGTACCGAACGTGAGCCAGGAGAAACTCGACAATTGCGCCGACAGCCTCTTGACGGGAGCGATCACGGCCGCAGGTGTCGCCTCGCTCGACGGCTCCCGAAGCGAGTGCGAGTGGGGGACCGACGCCGACGGGCCTGACGGGCTCCTCGGTTTCGAGAACCTGCCGAAGATCCGAACGGGCGGAGACGTTCTATATGCGTCGAACTCCAACGACAGCTACTGGCTGAGCAACCCGAACATGCTGCTCGAGAACTTTTCGCCCCTCATGGGACGAAACGGCTTCGAGCCACCCGAGCGAATCGAGCAATCGCTACGCACTAGGCAAGGCTTCATCCAGGCCGAGGAGCGAATCGCTGGCACGGACGGCCTCGGCGACCCAGGCTTCACGATCGATCTCCTTCGAGACATCATGTTCGGCAGCCGCAACATCGCTGGTGAGATGACCCGCGATGACGTCGTCGCGATCTGTAACGCGGTGACCGACTGGACTGCCGGCAGCTGCGGCGAAGATGCTACCGCCTACAGCGCGAACCCGGCCGAGGCGGCACAGGGCTGCACGATCCTCGAAAACTGGGATGGCCTCTTCAACATCGATAGCGTCGGTCCCGCGCTGTGGCGCAACGTGTGGTTCCGGATGGACGGCACCGAAAACCTGTGGGCCGTTCCTTTCGACGTGGCCGATCCGGTAGGCACGCCGAACACCCTCAACGATGAGGATCCCGCTGTGGTCGAGGCCGTGCGTTGTGCGCTCGGGGGCGGCGTAGATTTCCTGGTCGACAAGGAGATCCCGCTCGATCGCCCCTGGGGCGAGGTGCAGTTCCGTTGGAACGGGGATCGCAGCGCTCAGATTCCCGTCCACGGCGGCTCAGACGGCTTCATGTGGAGCGTGATCAGCTCCAACTTCGTCGACGGTGAGGGCTACAGTGACATTCCACACGGCAACAGCTACATCCAGACGGTGACATGGGACGAGAGCGAATGCCCGGTCGCGTACGCGGTGCTGACGTACTCGCAGTCGTCGGATCCCGCGTCGCCACACTTCTCCGACTGGACCGAGCTGTTCTCCGGTAAGGGCTGGAACGACATGCCTTTCTGTCCACAGGACATCGAAGCCGCGAAGATCTCCGAAATGGAGATCATGGGCTCAGAAAACTAGTCGGGGCCCTGGCCGGCTGGCATCCTACGGCTGATGCGCTCCTGTATGCGATCGATCCTCGTGGTCATGGTCCTCGGGAGCGCGTCTGCTGTGCTAGCCGACGAGCCTGAGGCGGGCGACGAGCTCGAGCAGGAGGCCGGCGTCGAGCAAAAGAAGGCGGAGCCCGGCAAGGAAGAGGAGTCCACCAAGGACAAGTACCCTCGCCTCGTGAAGCCTGAGGGCGACCGGGAGGATAACGAGCAGCTCGGCGGAGAGCCGTCACTGACGGAGACCAAAGAGGGACCGGCCGCTGAGGTGGACGGAGAGCAAGATTCGGACGCCCAGGAAGACGAGTGCGACCTCGATTGCCTCGAGGCTCAGCTCGACAAGGAAGAAGAGAAGGAGAAGCGCAAGAAGGGCACCTTGGACGTCGCCAGGGAGAGCGGCTCCATTAGCGAGGATGTCTCGGACGACGTCGGCGACGCGCTTTCCGCTGAGCCGAGCACCACCACCCTTGCCGAGGCAGCGCCGGACGTCCCTGACGACCGAAAGCTGCCCATGCGTCTTGGGCCGGTTCGAATACGGATCGGCAAGACCGACGACTGGATCGGAATCGGTTTCGCTGCGCAGATGGAGTTCGAGTACGATCAACAGTTCGCGGGAGGGGGAGCTCAGAAGAGCTCGCAAGAGACCCTCGAGTTTCGCCGGATTCGGACGACCCTATCGAGCTCGTTCATCGACGGCCGGATCCGGAGCCGCTTTCAAATCAACCTCACGCCGAGCGCCTTCGAGCTCATCGACATGTGGTTCGCGTTCACGCGCTTCAAGTTCGCGACATTTCGGGTCGGGCAGTTCAAGATCCCCTACGATCGCTATCGCGCGCAATCTTTTGCCGCGCTCTCTCTAATCGACTGGGCGCCCACCACCCGCATGTTCGGCTCCGAACGCCAGATCGGCGCGGAGATGCTGGGCATCGGAGGCTTTCTCAAAGCGGAGTACGCCATCGGCATCTTTAGCGGGACCAATGCGCGCGCTTCCCACGCCGTCGGGATCACCGAGGTTTACGGGGAAGTGCCGCAAAACGCCTCGGACTTCGGGTTTGGCGAGGTCATCAGCGAGTTTCATCCCGAACTCGTAGCCCGCGGTGCGAAGAACTTCGGGAAGATCAACACCGACACCAACAGCGATGTCACGGGGAGCAAGGAGCTTCGGCACAGCGTGGGCGTCGGCATCGCTTGGGATGCGCGTCCCAAAGCTATCCAGGACCTGGGCCTACGGCTTTCTGCGGAGTGGCTTGGAAAGATCCGGCACGTGCACATGAACGTCGTCAGCTACCTGGCTTGGTACGAGCCCTGGCAGGGAGGGAAGATCCTCTTTGGCCCGATGGGTTTCATGGCGGAAACCGGCTATCGGTTCTCCCTGATGTGGGAGCTCGCGCTGCGGTACAGCGTCACGTATCTCACACCCTGGCTCCGAAGCGACGCCAGGGGCTACGGCGAGTTCCAGATCGCGAACGCCACCGATCCGGCTTCCGCCATTGAGCAGTATGGTCAGAACGGCGACCAGACCACCAGCAACGAGCTGGCGCTGGCCGGCACCTCGCACATCATCGGCAACAGTCTCAAGGTGATAACGGAAGCCGCGTGGATAGCGCAGCGATGGGAGGCAGGCCGTCGGAACGGCTTCCGGCTCAACCTACAGTTCCAGTTCCTATTCTGACGCGGACCGTGCTCAGTGGTGATGGTGACCGTCGGGCCCGTGCGGATGGCCATGCTCGATCTCTTCGTCGGATGCGTCTCGGAGCGACTCGACCGTCACCTCGAAGTGCAAGGTCTGGCCGGCGAGCGGGTGATTTGGATCGACCGTGATCGTCTCTTCGCTGATGCCCGTGATGAAGAACGGGATCTGCCGGCCCGAATCATCGTGTGCGAGGACCTGTATGCCAGCGGCTAGCTCCGCGTCGGCGGGAAATAAGTTGCGTGGGACCTCACGAGCCGTGCCGATCCGTGGGCCGTATCCCTTCTCGGGCGACACGGTGGCTTTGATCGACTCACCCTCGGCGACCCCTTCGAGCTGCTCCTCGAGGCCAGGAACGATGTTCTGGGCGCCGTGAAGATAGAGGAGGGGGCTCCCGCTCTCAGACTCATCAATGACTTCGCCATCATCGTCGCGCAGGGTGTACGCAAGAGAAACCACTTTGTTTGCTGCAATTTTGTCGGTCATGATGCGGGCGCGACCATGCCATACTTCGCGCCCGACGCTACCGGAGCGACATCGAAAGGAGCCCCCATGATCGAGGTGATGACGGACCTTCCCGAGCGAGTGCTCGGACTCAAAGCAAGCGGCGAAGTGACGGCGGAGGACTACAGAACCGTCCTGGTTCCGGCAGTCGAAAAACAGCTCACGCGCCACAAGAAGGTGCGCTTGCTCTATGTCTTGGGAGACGAGTTCAAGGGTTACTCGGGCGGGGCTGCTTGGGAAGACGCCAAGGTGGGAATGAAGCATCTCACCTCGTTCGAGCGCATCGCTGTGGTGACGGACGTCGACTGGATCGAGAAGATGGTCAGGGCATTTGGCTTCGCCCTACCCGGAGAAGTCCGTGTGTTCGACGACGACGATCTCGAGAACGCGCGTCAGTGGATCTCGGAACCACCCTCGCAGGGTCATCTATCGTTCGAGCTCATCGAAGACAAAGGCGTCTTGGTTCTGCAACCCAAAGGCGAGCTCGAAGCCGCCGACTTCGAGCGCCTGGGCGCGAAGGTCGACCCTTACATCGAGAAGGCTGGCGAGCTCAACGGCTTGATGATCGACGCAGAGCACTTCCCCGGCTGGGACGACTTCACTGCGTTCAGTTCGCACATACGCTTCGTGCGGGAGCACCACAGTAAGATTCGGCGGGTCGCCATCGTCACGGCGGATCGCCTCGTTTCCGCCCTACCGCGGATAGCGTCGCGTTTCGTCGATGCGGAGGTTCGCGCGTTCGCGATGGGCGAACGAGACGAAGCGCTGCTCTGGGTCGGCCAGGGCTAATCAAATGACATCGAGCGAAGACACCGAAGACGGTCGCGATTTCGACAAGCGGGTGATGCACGCTGCGGTGCGGTTGAGCCTTCTCGCGCTGCTGGTGTTCTGGTGCCTGAGGATCCTGGGGCCGTTCATCAATCCGATCGTTGCGGGGGTGGTAATTGCGATTGCGGTGCAGACGCCCTACGCGAAGCTCAGCCGCGCACTAGGCGGGCGGCCCAAGCTCGCTGCGGTATTGCTGGTGGCAGTGGCCCTGCTCGTCCTGATCCTTCCGACCATTGCCCTCGGTGCCAGCCTGGTCGAGACGACTACAGAGCTGTCGGGCGACTTCATCCATGATGAGTTCACGGTTCCACCGCCGCCGGCAGCCGTGGCCGATTGGCCGCTGGTCGGCGAGCGTCTGTCCGAGCTGTGGCTGGGAGCCTCACAAAACTTGGAGTCGGCGTTGGTCAAGCTCGCCCCATACTTCAAAGACCTCGGCCTCTGGTTGGTGTCGTCGATGGGCAATCTGGGAATGGGCCTAGCGATGTTTGTCGTAGGGATCTTGATCGCGGGCGCTCTACTGCCAAACGGAGAGCGTGCCGCGAAGCTGGTGCGCAAAGTCGCGTCTGTCGTCGCGGGAGAACGAGGACCTGAGCTAGCGGACCTCGCTGCGTCGAGCGTGCAAAGCGTGACGCGCGGCGTTCTTGGGGTGGCTCTGATCCAGTCGCTCCTCGCCGGCCTCGGAATGCTGGTAGTCGGCGTGCCGGCCGCCGGGCTATGGACGCTGCTGATCTTGATCCTGGCCGTCATGCAGCTTCCCGCCATGCTGGTACTCATTCCGGTCATTTTCTACGTATTCTCGACGAGCTCGACGACGGTCGCGGTTCTTTTCACAATTTGGGCCACGCTGGTCGGCTTGAGTGACAACGTGCTCAAGCCGCTGCTGATGGGTCATGGCTCCGAGGTGCCGATGTTGGTCCTCTTCATGGGCTCATTGGGCGGCTTCATGGCGGGAGGCATCCTGGGATTGTTTGTCGGCGCCGTGATCTTGTCGCTTGGCTACACGGTGTTCATGGCCTGGATCGACGGCGCTGACGTCGAGGACGAAGAGGCCGCGACCGCGCCAACGGAGATCCGGTAGTCGAGGTAACGTTAGTGCAGAAGGCGAACGCGAATCGTCGCCGGAATTGCTCTGAGCTCATCTAGCAGGAGACCCGCATCGTCTAGCTCGATGTCCATGACCACGTAGCCAACGTCGGCCTGGGTCTCTAGGTATTGGGCCGCCACGTTGACGCCATGTTTCGAAAAGACGCGGTTGATCTGTTCCATCACCCCGGGCTCATTCTTGTGGATATGAAGGATGCGCCGGCGACCTCGATGATCGGGAATGGTGACTTGTGGGAAGTTGACTGCCGAAAAGGTGGAGCCATTGTCGTGGTACTTGACCAGCTTGGCGACCACCTCACGGGCGATGTTGTATTGAGCCTCTTCCGTCGCGCCCCCGATATGGGGTGTGAGGATGACGTTGTCGAACTTCCGGAGCGGGGATTCGAACGTTTCTTGGTTGGATTTTGGCTCGACCGGGAACACGTCGATCGCCGCACCGCCGATATGTCCAGACTCTAGCGCTTCTGCCAAGGCTTCGATGTCGACGACGGTTCCACGCGCTGCGTTGATCAATAGCGACCCCGGACGCATGGCGCGGATCGCTTCCGCGTTGATGATGTTGCGAGTGGCTGGGGTCTCGGGGATGTGGAGGCTGACGACATCGGCTTCGGCGAACAGCTCTTCGAGACTATTTGCTGGCGTGGCATTTCCGAGCGGGAGCTTGTGCTCGATGTCGTAGTACAGGACGCGCATTCCGAGCCCTTCGGCAAGGATCCCGAGCTGGCTCCCGATACGGCCGTAGCCGACGATGCCCAAGCACTTTCCACGAACTTCGTACGCATTGCGAGCCGTCTTCGCCCACTCGCCGCGGTGCGCCCGGGCTGACTTCTCTGGAATCCCGCGCATCAGCAGAATGATGTCGGCGATCGCGAGCTCGGCGACGCTGCGAGTGTTGGAGAACGGAGCATTGAACACGGGGATGCCCAGGCGGCGCGACCCATCCAAGTCGACCTGATTGGTACCGATGCAAAAGCAGCCGATGGCTTTCAGCTGCTTCGCTGCTGCCAGAGCCGTAGCGTCGATCTGGGTGCGTGATCGGATGCCGATGAAATCGACGTCGCCAATCGCGTCTAGTAGGTCCGGGCCAGCGAGCGAATGCGTGCGCTGCTCGACGTTGCTGTAGCCCGCTGCGGCAAGGCTCTCGACCGCGGTTTCGTGAATGCCTTCTAGGAGGAGGATTCGAATATCGCTTCCAGCCACGGGCGGAGTCTGGGTTGATCGGCGCCAGGCCGCCAGCCGGGCTCAGAGACCAAACGACATCGCGGCGAATAGCGCGAGCATGAACAGGCTCGTGGAGACCTGCCAGACGCGGTGGGCGTGCTTCATCTCCATGAAGTCGAAGAAGATCAGGAAGAACTTCGTGAATCCCACCGCGAGCACGATGTAGGCGACGTTGCTGCCTTGAGTGTCGTAGTTGTAAAAGCCGAAGACCGTCAAGGCCAGCAACGTCAGCCAGACCGCACCTTCTTTGATGACGAAGCTCTTCATGCTGTTCTCAAATCAAGTAAAGGATTGGAAAGAGGAGCACCCAAATCAGGTCGCACATGTGCCAAAAGGCGCTGCCTGTCTTGAGGTTGAAATCCGCCGCCGCAAACTCCTCTCCTTTTCGTATCTTCCTCGCCATGTAAGCGAGCACTAAGATGCCGAGCAGCACGTGAAAGAGATGACTCGAATACAGCCAAGCTCTTTTCCCGCAGAACTAGGAAGACGATGAAAGCCAGCCCGAACGCCAGGAGCTCCATGAAAATGAAGACCCAAATCATCATACCGCCGGGTGGCTGGAGCGGTTTGGCAAAGTCCGAGAGTGCCCCAGGCGGATTCACGGGGCGTCCCTTAGCACCTCGGACCAAAGACTACTACGACTGGCTTGTGAAAGAAGGTCTCCTTGCCGAATCTGGATGACATGGCGGGCGTGCTCGTGCGCCCGTTGCAGCTACTGCGCTCGCGTCCGCGCAATACACTCGATCGCCTCACCGCATACGAAGGCGTCGCTAGGGAGGAGCTCTTCCCGGTGCCGGACCGGATTCCCCGCGTCCGAACACGCCACCGATGGTCGCTGCCGGGGTTCGAGAACGAGGATTTGTCTTTCGCTTCGCTGCACGAACCGATCGAGCCACTATTCAACGAGCACTACCATGCGCGCAGCCGCCGTATCCAAACCGTGTATGCGAAACGAATACGGCCGAACGGCACCGCCGGGCGTCCGCGCCTCCTCTACATTCATGGTTACATGCAGCCCGAAACAGTGATTGAAGAGCATGGGCTCCTGGGTGCGATGGCTCGAATGCTCGATATGGAGATCGTTCACCTCCAACCGCCCTACCATGGCCGCCGGAAGCCTCGGAGCTCTCCCTACGACGGCGAGCGGTACTGGACCGCCGATGTGGTTCGTAGCTTCGAGGCGATGCGTCAAACCATCCTCGACGCGCGCACCCTGCTGTCCGTGATGCTCGACGATTCGGCGGGCCCTGTCGGCGTAGTAGGCTTATCGCTCGGCGGCTCTTTCGCCGCGACCCTCGCGTGCCTCGAGCCGCGCTTTGATTTCTCGGCACCCTTCGTCGCCCACATGGACATGGGCGCGCTCTTACGGGATGCACCGGTGCTCGGCCCCATGCGAAAGGACCTCGCGCGATTCGGCTGGACCCCTCGTGACTTCGGCGACTTCTTCACGAGGATCGGATGGGATGAGCTAGAGCCGGTCATTCCAGCCGACCGAATTTTGCTGTTCGCCGCTGAGAAGGATCACTTCTTCGAAGCCGACGTCCTTCGGACGATGTGGAGCCGATGGGGCGAGCCCGAGATCCATTGGTATCGGACGAGCCACATGGGTTTCGTCCCACATATGCTCAGCGCGACTGCTCACCTACGTCGATTCATCAACGGGCTTACCCCGCAATGACTGGACCGCTCGCTAAGGACAGAGCGCTGCCCGTTCACTGAACGACGATGCTAGCGTCTTCTTCGCCGGCATCCTCTTCGCCGGCGTCAGGCACGCCCGCATCCTGCTCGGGAGGAGGCTCGCAATCGAGGTCGGAGTCGAAGCGCTCGCCGTATCCGGGACCATCACCGCTCTTGTTGTTGCCGGCCTTCACCCAGACCCCAACGATCTGGCGATCACCGGCGCCCAGGGTGATGCAGTGCCCCTCGAGGTCGTCGTATTTGTAGTGCTCGCCATCGTCGAACTCGACGACCACATTCGAGAGCTCCTTGCACGATGTGATGTGAACCTCGTAGCATTCGAACTCCACGGCGATCTCCCCGACAGGGCCGCCCTGGCAGCAGTCCAACTCGCTACGGTCACAGTCGTTGCAGTCGCTGTCATCGCACGCGCATCCCCCGCAGTGCGAATCACTATCACTGTCGCTGTCACTGTCACTGTCACTGTCACTGTCACTGTCACTGTCACTGTCGCTATCACTGTCGCTGTCACTGTCGCTATCACTGTCGCAGTCACTGTCGTCGTCCCCGCAGCCACCATCGATCCCAGCGTCATCACCACCATCGACTCCAGCGTCATCACCGCCATCCGGAACTCCGCCATCCATCGGAGGGGTGTCGCAGTCGAGGTCCGAATCAAAACGCTCGCCGTAGCCCGGGCCGTCTCCACTGGCGTTGTTGCCAGCCTTGACCCAAACCCCAACGATCTGGCGGTCGCCCGCGCCGAACGTGCCGTAATGCCCGTCGAGCCCGTCGTACTTGTAGTGCTCGCCGTCTTCAAACTCGACGACCACGTTCGAGAGGTCTTTGCACGACACCACGTGAACTTCGTTGCACTCGAAGTGCACCGCGATCGGCGCGGTCGGCCCGCCGCGTGGGCAGTCCAGCATGCAATCGTACGGATCGGCGTGTTCCCCGCCTTGCCAGTCGTCGCAGTCGCCGTCCGTTTCAGTTGGGGTCTAGGGGTTGCTCGGACGCAGGCTCCGCCGGCGCCTCGGCCGGCGGTTCGGTCTCGACCTCCGGCCCGGACGGTTCTTTTCTGAGCTCGAGCACACTTTCGAAGTCACCGGTCGTCAGCCGGTACACGCCGCCTGCGTACTGCAGATACCCAAACCCGTAGAGCAGCGACTGAACGCCGAGCTCTCCGACGAACTCCACCCGATGCGTGGGAATGTACTTCATGGGATCTTCCGCGACTTGCCGCAGCGAATCGACGACCTGTTGAATCTGTTCTGGCTCGTCGACCTTCCGCACCTCGGTTTCGGTCATCCCCGCGCCCGAGGGGAGCGGAGCTCTCTGGAACACGGTGATGGTCTTCAGCTGACCGAGTGGCGCCATGGAAATCGACGTGGGCGCTTTCACCGCGACGAACGCTCCGCCCCCTTGAATCGACATCGCTGTCTTGGCGGCTGGCGCATCGAGAGCACACTTGAACGCCGTTGCCGCGAAGGTCACGGTCGAGCCGGTGCCGCTGCCATGCGCCATGGCCGGGGCCGTGTCTCGTTCCAAGGGTTGGTGCGCGTCGCCCTGCGCAAGCTCCTCCGGATGCAACAGCAGATGCGTCGCCCCCCTCTCCGCAGCCTTGTTCCGAGCGTCGTTCTCGGCGGATTGTCGGTTGACGCTTGGCTTGGAATAGGCGCCCGTCATGCCGCCGCCGCGGCCGATCACCACGCCCAAATTTTCACAACCTGCCGGGGCGTCATGGAGCAGGACGATCTCGTTGCCGTGGCTCGTGAGCTGGTCGGCCTTGCAGCCGAGCGAGGCTAGCCCGAGCGCTACGCCTACGAACAGGACTGGCAGGCTCGAACGATAAGGAATTCTAGACTGCATTTGGGATTCTCCTCTCGGAAGACTGTCTAGCTGAGGCCCGAAGTCAAGAGTATAAGGTCTATCGATGACACTCACACAGCCGACTCTCGAAACCAGAAAACGCATCACCAACCTGGAGGAATACAAGAGCCTCTACGAAAGATGCCTCACGGAGAGCGAAAGCTTCTGGCGCGAGCAGAGCGACGAGCTCCACTGGTTCTACGAACCGCACACCGTGTTCGAAGAGCATGGGCCTGGTGAGTTCGTTTGGTTCGCGGGCGGCCGCCTCAACGTGGCGGTCAACTGTGTCGACCGGCATGCGGCCAAAGACCCCTCCAAGACCGCGATCATCTTCGTCAAGGACGAGCCGGGCGAGTATGAGCACATCACCTTCGCGGATCTCAAGACTGCGGTTGGCCGCGTCGCCAACGCATTGAAGGCATTGGGCGTCCGCAAAGGTGACCGAGTCTGCATCTACCTGCCGATGGTCCCTGAGCTCGCGTATACGATGCTCGCCTGCGCTCGGATCGGCGCCGTGCACTCGATCGTGTTCGGCGGGTTCAGCGCCGACGCGCTACGTGATCGCATCATCGACGCGCAAGCCAAGGTGCTCGTCACTGCGAACGAAGGCCTCCGCGGCGGCAAGCGCATCCCGCTCAAGAACATCGCTGACGATGCGGTCGAGGGCCTCGCCGTCATCGAGAAGGTGCTGGTGGTCAAGCGCACCGACACCGAAGTCAATATGGAACAGGGCCGCGATCTTTGGATGCACGAGGCGATGGCTGAGCAGCGCGTTACTTGCCCTGCGGAGTGGATGGCCTCCGAGGACCCGCTCTTCATTCTCTACACATCGGGCTCGACCGGACAGCCCAAAGGACTCGTCCACACGACCGGCGGGTACCTGACGTACACCGCATCGACGTTCAAGTACGTCTTCGACATCGGTCCGGACGACATCCACTTCTGCGCCGCCGACATCGGTTGGGTCACGGGTCACAGCTACATCATCTACGGCCCGCTCGCGAACGGCGTCACCACCGTCATGTTCGAATCGGTACCGACATACCCCGACGCGACTAGGTATTGGAAGGTCATCGATGACATCGGCGCGACGACGCTCTATACGTCGCCAACCGCGCTTCGTGCCCTCATGCGCGAGGGCTCGGAGCCGGTCCAGAGCTCCAGCCGCAAGTCATTGCGCGTCCTCGGAACCGTGGGCGAGCCGATCAACCCCGAAGTGTGGCGCTGGTACAGCGACGTCGTCGGCAATGGGAAGCTACCGATCGTCGACACCTGGTGGCAGACCGAGACCGGCGGCATCATGATCAGCCCGCTTCCCAACGCAACTCCCACGAAGCCGGGCTCGGCAACTTTCCCGATGTTCGGAATCGAGCCGGTTCTCGTGGACCAAGACGGCAAGCTCATCGAGGGGAACGACGTCAGCGGTTACCTCTGCATCGCGCGCCCGTGGCCCGGACAAGCACGGACGATCCACGGCGACCACAAGCGCTTTCTCGAGACGTATTTCTCGCAGTACCCACCGTACTACTTCACCGGCGACGGCTGTCGTCGTGACGAGGACGGGTATTACTGGATCACGGGCCGTGTCGATGACGTGATCAACGTCTCTGGACACCGAATGGGCACCGCTGAGGTCGAGAGCGCGCTGGTCGCGCACCAGGCGGTGGCCGAAGCCGCAGTCGTTCCCTGCCCGCATGAGATCAAAGGCCAGGGCATCTTTGCGTTCGTGGTGCCCATCGCGGGCACCGATTGGGAGCCTCACGAGCTTCAGGGCGCGCTCAAAGAACAGGTGCGCCAAGTGATCGGCCCGATCGCCACGCCAGAGGAGATTCGCGTGGTCACCGGGCTCCCCAAGACCCGATCCGGAAAGATCATGCGGCGAATTCTCCGCAAGATCGCCGCTGGGGAGGGAGAGCAACTCGGAGATCTTTCGACCCTCGCGGACCCGAGCGTCGTCGAGGCACTGCTAAAGCACGATTGAGAGCCGCCGCACTGACTCAGCACACGAAAAAGGGCACTATCCCCTTTTTCGTAGCTGGGTGTGCGCTTCAACCCTTTTGGGTGTAAACTGGGAGGATCTGAGCAAGGGAACCCTCTCTTTGATCGCCCAAGGGATTAAGTATCATCTGCTGGCCGGAATGGCCTTACTGCTTGGCTGCACCGGGACCATCGGTGGCGGCGGCGAACGCGCGGTCAACGACGGCGTCGCGAAGAGCCTGTGCGTCGTCGATACGCCGATCCGGCGGCTGACCCGCTTCGAGTACAACCGCACCGTCCGCGATCTTCTTGGCGACACGAGTAATCCGGCCAACGTGCTTCCGCCGGAAGAAGAGGTCGCGGGCTTCAACAACCAAGCGGCTGCATTGACGAGCAGCGATCTACTGATCGAGCAGTACATGAAGGTCGCCGAAGGCGTGAGCGCACGGGCGGTTCTCAACATCGACGCGCTAGTGCCGAGCTGCGATCCCATGCTGGATGGTAGCGACACTTGCGCCTTGTCGTTCATCGACGACTTTGGAAAGCGCGCGTTCCGTCGTCCGTTGTCGCAGACGGAGATCGAACGGTTCAAGGCCCTGTTCGACTGGGCGCTCAGCGATCCCGACCTCGGGCGCTTCGAAGATGGCATCCAAGTCGTCATCGAGGCAGCGCTTCAGTCACCTTCATTCCTCTACCGCGCTGAGCTCGGCGCGGAGACTCCGATCGAAGGTGATGTCGTGCCGTTCACCAGTTGGGAGATGGCGACCAAGCTCTCGTACATGCTTTGGAACACGATGCCAGACACCGCGCTGTTCGCTGCGGCGGAAGCCGATGAGCTCGGCACCAAAGAGCAGATCGCCGCGCAAGCGACGCGCATGGTCGAAGACGACAAGGCTCGGGACCTCATACGAAACTTCCACACGCAATGGCTATTGCTGACCCATCTCGACAGCGTAACGAAGGACCGCGCTGTCTATCCTGCGTATAGCGACTCCCTCCGCCCCCTGTGGAAAGAAGAGATCCAGACGTTCATCGAGCACGTGATCCTCGAAGGAGACGGCTCTCTACGGACCTTGCTGACTGCGAGTTACAGCTTCATGAACGAGGAGCTCGCGAGCTTTTACGGCGACGACGTGCTCGACACGGTGACAGGACCCGAGTTCCGGCAGGTGCAGCTCGACCCAGAGAGTCGGGCAGGCTTCCTGACCAGCGCAGGCCTCATGGCGACCCCGCGAACGTCAACCAGAGCTCGCCGGTCTTTCGTGGGAAGTTTGTTCGTGAGCAATTGATGTGCAACACGCTGCCGCCTCCGCCAAACAACTTGGTGATCGAGCCGCCTCAGCTCGACCCGAACAAGACCACCAAGGAGCAGTTCGAGGAGATCGGCGCCAATCCGGCCTGCGCAGGCTGTCACACATTGATGAATCCGATCGGATTCATTTTCGAGAACTATGACGGCGTGGGGCAGTGGCGTGACCAGCAGAACGGCAAGCCCATCGATGCAACCGGCGAAGTGATCCAGACCGACGATATCGACGGCGTCTACGACGGAGCAGTCGAGTTCGCGGCCGCGCTCGCCAACAGCACGCAGGTGCAGGAATGCGTGTCGTCGCAGTGGTTCCGCTTCGCGTACAACCGTACTGTGACGTCGGAAGACAGCTGCAGCGTCGACCAGCTAAACGAGGTATTCCGCTCCTCCAACTTCAACATCAAGGCGCTGCTGGTGGCCCTCACGCAGACGAACGCATTTCTCTACCGCCGCACAGTAGAGCTCGACTCCAACCCAATGGGAGGTGCTCAGTGAAGCGGATCAAGCGTCGCGCCATGCTCAAGGGCACCATCTTTGGTGGCACCGTAGCCATCGGCCTGCCGATGCTGGACGCGATGCTGCCGCGAACCGGAGCGGCGCAAACGGGTACCGCACCGAAGCGGGTCGTCTTCTGGTTCACCGCCAATGGCACGCGTCAAGACATCTGGAGCCCGCCTGCCAACATGGACTTGAACGGCCACCCGCTGCACGCGGCGATGGCGCCATTCTCGAACAAGCTGATCTTCCTGGATGGGGTCGACCAAGACGTCGCCTACGACTCCATTGGCGATGGGCATCAGACGGGCATGGCTTGCGTGCTCACCAACGAGGAGATCCTCCCTGGCAGCCTGTTCTGCGAAGGCTCCTGTGATGAGGGACAAGAACAGTACGTCGGCTGGGGAGGCGGCCAATCCGTGGATCAGTACATCGCGAACGAGGTCGCGAAGGACGTCGTCACCAAGTTCAAGTCCCTCGAGCTCGGCGTACAGGTGAAGAGCTCATCCGTCTGGTCGCGGATGGTGTACTCCGGCCCGGACAACCCAGTGCCGCCTCGCGAAGACCCGAACCAGAATTTCACGGACTTCTTCAGCGACCTCGAGTCGGACCCATTCGCTCTCAGGCTGATCAAGCTGCGGCGCAAGAGCGTCCTCGACGCGGTCATGGAGGACCACGCCGCGTTTCAGAATCGCTTGGGTTACGACGACAGGCAGAAGCTCGAAAAGCACCTGCAATCGATCCGCGATCTGGAAAGCAGATTGGAGGTCACTGCCAACTTCGGTGAAGCCTGCACCGCACCAGAGCTGAATCAGCCCGGAGGAAGCTTTCAGCAGAACGACATGTACCCCGTGACCGGGAAGGCGCAGATGGACATGCTGGTCATGGCACTCGCATGCGACCTGACGCGGGTCGCGTCGTTGCAGTGGTCACGCTCGGTGAGCGGCGTCCGGTTCAACTGGGTCCCGCAGAGCCTCGGCGAGAGTCATCATGGCCTGTCACACTACGACGACAGCGAAGGGAGCGCGCAAGCGGACCTCCTGGAGATCAACAAGTGGTATTCGGAACAGTTCGCGTACCTGCTCGGCTTGATGGACGATATCCAAGAGGGCGATAACACACTGCTCGACAACACCGTGGTCGTGTGGGTCAACGAGCTCGGTAAGGGCAACAGGCACACGCGCCGCGACATCCCATTCATCTTGGCCGGGGGCTGTCAGGGCTACTTCAAGACTGGACAGCACATCGACTTCGCAGGCGAGCCTCATGGCAAGCTCCTGGTGTCGTTGACGCACGCGATGGGCAAGCCGGTGAACACCTTCGGCGTGTCGCAATACAGCCAGGGACCGTTGAGCGGCTTGGACTCGTAGCGGAAAGCCTAACGGCGAACGCCGATCGGCCAGTATGGGTCGCGGGCACTCGCGCTGGTCAACGTGCGGTTCGCCGAGCTTGGCGCGCCGAGAGGCCAATACGGGCCATGGTTCGGACCCGACCGCTTCGGCGGCAGGCCACTGAAGTAGTAGCGGTTGAAGTGGCTGCGTACGTAGACGCCGTAGGGAACATAAAAGCCCGTGAAGTAAAAGTACTGACCCTCGAGAGACGCCCAGCGTGGCGGCACGAATACGTGTCCGGCCCTCGGCAAAACGTAGCGGCCAGCGACCCAGGAGAAGCCCGTGGGCCCGTAGATCCAATGCGCGGCGACCCAGATCGCGCCGGCGCTAGGTGCAGCCGGCCTGTCGCCTGCGGTGGCCTGCGGCGCGGGGGGGGCCTCGGCAACCTTTGCAGAGGGGAGTGGCTCCCGTGTGACGACGAACCTCTGCGCGTTGATGAGCACGACCTGGCCCCTGCCGAGAACCGGGTATTCGGGCGTGGTTCCGAGGGTGTTGACCCTCACGACGGCCCCATCCCCGATGGGGGTTTCCGCCAACGCGGGCGCCGTGGTGCCGATCGACAGCATCAAGGCGGTGGCAGAGACGGCTTTGGCCAAGGTTCGCATTGGACTTGTGAGCTGACTTTACGCCCTTGAAGGCCTACGGTCACGTGATTGCGGTGCCGAAAGCTCCAAAAACTACGTGCCGATCGGCAATCGTGGTTTCTTAAGGCCTGATCCGTATGGGCCGCCCTTCTAACTATCCGCCGACGTCGGCCGCGCTCGAGCTCGAGCTCGAGATCCCTGCGCCGATTCAAATCAGGCCGCGACCAGAGGTGTGTGTTCGTCAGTTCACGCACACGCGTGATTCGCATGCCTGGTGGGTGCGCACCGTGAACGCCATCGGCGGATCATTCGAGCCGGTAGGCCGTCCGTCGGGCGACATCTATTGGGAGCGCGCACAACGTTTGAATCCCGACGCGGGCGATCCCACTCCAGAAACCAGAGCTGCTCTCACCGCGCTCACGCAATCGCTGAACGAAGACGCGGCGCTCAGCTTCATCGGCAAGATCGCTGCGTGGATCGATTGCACACGCATGGCCGCCACCCATCTGCGAGTCGAGCAAGCGCTTCGCGAAACGCCAGCGATCGAACAGACCGAGCTCCCAACTCCGGTGTTCGTGTTGGGTCTGTTTCGTAGCGGGACGACGATTCTTCACCGGTTGCTCGGCCAAGACCCCGACAACCGAACCCTGCCACACTGGGAGAGCTTCAACCCGGTGCACACGCCCGAAGGCCCTGAGCCGCGACAGCGCACGCTGACTAGGATGCTCATGCTTGCCAACATCATCTCGCCGAGCATCAGGGCAATCCACCCGATGGACGCGTACCAAACCGACGAGTGCCGCGGGATGTTCACCAACGTCTTCCGGACGCCGCAGTTCAACGTCCAATACCGAGTAGGCGGATACGTCGACTGGCTCCTCGCGCAGGACGCCACGATCGCCTATCGCCACCATCGCCGCCAACTGCAGCTCGTGCATCATCACCGGCCCTACGGAAAGCGATTCGTCCTCAAGGATCCGACGCACACCTTCTTCGTCGACGCGATTCTCGAAGTGTTCCCGGACGCTCGTTTTGTATTCATCCACCGAGACCCCGCTGAAACGCTGAGCTCGATTTGCAGCCTCCACGCGTACGCGCGGTCGGTCTTCAGCAGCGACGTCGACGCCCACGCGCTCGGCACCGAGCTATCCGACAGCTATATGATGCGATTGCTCGAGCCTGCGGTCGCTGCCGTGGACCGCCTCCCTGCTGGACGGGTGGCCCACGTCCGAGCCCCCGACTTGAGCCGGGACCCGGCGGGAACGATCGCCGAAGCGTATCGCGTCCTCGGCATGGAGCTCGGTGACGAAGGACGTGCCGCAATGCACGAGTACATGCGGGCGAAACGGGAAGAAGCGAGCATGCGCCACATCCACAGCGCCGAAGGCTTCGGCCTCGACCCAGACGCGATCCACGAACGCTTCGCGAGCTACTGCGCCCGCTTCGACCTGCTGGCCTAGCGGCCTGCGCTCATCGGCGTACCGGCGTTCCAACATGCGTCGTGTGCGGACAGAAACTCGTCGATGAGCTCTTCGCTCTCGCCTGAGAGCGTCACCTCTGTTTGCAGCGCAAAGCGCCAGGGCGAAGCTAAGCCCGTCACGACCACTTGTGGAATGTAACAGAACTCTGGATCATCGGGGCGCTGACTGCAGATGAAAGTCTCGGCGGACGCCGAGGCCTCTGTGTCTGCCTCGTAGTAGGGCAATCGAGCCTCATCGAACAGTAAGTCGATCAACGCACGATGGAGGGCCGGGGCCAGCGTGGTCTCTTTCCACGGCACGCTGTCGCCGGTCGGCAGATCCGCCTGCATGCACTCCACTGATTGCTCCGAGGATGGTTCAACGCGAAGTACGCGTCGCGCTCCATCGAAATCGCGCGAGAACGTGTAGGCACCGACGACTGCCGAGGGTTGCTCGCGCGTCTCGCAACCGAGTTGCAGCAATGCGCATGAGAGAACGCCCGCGCTCATCATCGTTCGAATAATTTTCTGTCGAGTCATAATCGCCTCTTAGTTGGCCAGAATCAGGCAACCGTGAGGGTTGTCCGGGTCTTCAGAGCATACCCCTTGTTGAATATAGAACTCTGGAATCTCGTTGATGGACGCTAAGCTGCCCAGGTCCCATTGAACCGGATCGTTGAACGCGCTTAGACGCAGCGTTTCGAAGAGTGCCTGAGCCCTCGAGCGCCGCGCTGGTGTGATGAAAACGTGGTCTTCGGGCGTCCAGTAATAGGCCGCGAGCCAGAGCATTTCGTAAGTGTTGGCTCCGGCTGCGGACCATCTGAGATCGCAAGCCGACCTGCGAGGACAGCCGTCGCCCCCGAAGTGAAGGACTTGATCTCGTGCATGCCGCACCTCATGCACGATGGTCGACGCGCGCCAAACCGCATCGATGTCGTAGTAGAAGGTTTGGTAGAGATCGATGTAGTCGTTACCAAGCCGGCCGCTCACCGTCCGTGCAATGGTGCAACTGTGACCGCCCACGGTCTGACAGTTGCGATTGCAGTTGCCGTTGATGCGGTAGGTTTTTTGCGAAACGAACGCGGCTGCCCATTTGAGAAACGTGTCGTAGTACTCAAAGTCACCGAGAGACCGTCCCCTGTCGAGAGCGATACCCTCGAGGTTCGCGTAGACGATGTTCGAATACCCGTTGTAGGTCCGGGCAAGCGGCGTATCCACCTCGAGTGTCTTCTCGTCGTAGGTCAGCACGTCGTCGCGTCCCAGGTCACTCCAATTGTCGCCCTCAGCGATGCCGAAGCCATCGATGTAGTCGCGCGCATCTGGGCTGAGCCGCCACGGGCACGTCGTGACGTCGTCGAAGACACGGCACCCGCCCATGGGGTCGCCATACCAGCGCTCGTCCACCGGCCAGTCCACCAAGCCGCCTTCCGCGGCCGCAATCGCATAACAGAGCGTGTCGTCGGCATCCACGAGAAGCGCACAGCTCGGCATGAACATGTAGACGAAAACGCCAACGCAAGCTGCAATGAGTAGCGCCGTTACTCTCGTACTCCCGATTTTCATTTTCGATAACATAGGGGTTGCCGCGTGTCCCGGTTCTCTCGTTCCTGTCGTTGGTGTTCTTTTATCCGGCTGCCGAGCAAGGCCTGCCACTCGGACGGCGGCATGAAAGGGTCGAAGTGCTTCGCGTCCTCGGGTTCGAAGTAATGGAGCATCGTTTGAGCCTCGGGTCCGAGTAGCTTTCGAAGCTCGAACAGGGCGGTGCTCTTGACGAAGGGAACCTCACGGGCAATCGCAACGAGCTTCGCGACGACCTGGTCGCGAAGGTGCGGCCGATGGGAAGCGATCCTCGCGGTGGACATCACAGCCTGCACGCGCGACGCAATCTCTTCGGCGTACGCGAGATCGATCTCGTGACTGCCGTCACGAGCGGGCTGGGGCTGAGGTAACGGCTCGTCGATCAAGAGACGGAGCAGCTCCATGGCGCTCTCGTCGCCGAACTCGCCGAGGAGGTACGTGCTCTGCCATTTGCGAAAGCTGCCGGGCTCCTCGAGCAGAACCCCGCTAACCTCCGCGACAGCTTCGGCAGCGTGCGTTCTAAGAAAGGCGAGACTCTCCCTGTACTCTCTAGAACGCGCCCCCCGGTCGATCTGCGACATTGCCGTATCGAGGTGGCGCAGCAGCGGGCTGGCCTCCACGTGTGACGGCACCCCGGCGACGTCTGAGCTCTGGAGCACGGGAGCAACCAAAACCGCACAAAAAAACACCAGTACAATCCTGTTCATCGCGTGGGAAACCTAGACATCCTAGAGTGGCCCAGCAAGACGTAATTCTTGACCGCTGGGGCGCGCGAAAATATTGCGCGACGTGCGCTAAATTCTACGAATGTTCAAGCCCTGCCACGCGGTCCTGCTCTGTGATGATCATGGGAGACTCTCTCAACAGCAAGACGACTGCCGCCGAGATCAACGAAAGAACGGCGAAGACCATCATGAGCGCCGGGAGATAGCGGTTGTTCTGGATGCTCATGCCGGTGACGAAAATCAGTCCCGTGATCTGGCCCACCCAGAGCAACATTCCCTGGGAGGTCGCTTCTGGAGCGGGATGGCTGACTTCGGCGGCGTACTGAAAGCCGATCGGGCCTGCGCTCATGATGAAGAACCCGAGAACGAACGAAGAGGCGAGGCTGATCGTGTAGACCGTCGC